>WNGJ01002348.1_pt1 | contig 24501 bp, 23 predicted proteins | sample 5400611 | NCBI WGS metagenome assembly WNGJ01 (sample SAMN13153375, study PRJNA577476) | soil metagenome | isolation source: 40 cm soil or saprolite under Garry oak tree replicate 1 | place: USA:California | collected 2016-06-15
AGGGCGCGGAAACCGATCAGCCAGCTCATCGCGGGCGTACCACTGATACGCCCGCATGCCTGCGCGAGTGCACAGCCGAGGGAACCCAGGCTAAACAGGATCATGGCGATCAGCAATAGACGCTTGCGCCCATACTGGTCGGCAAAGCGTCCAACGGTGATCAGGAGTACCGCATACATCAGGTTATAGGCATTGAGGACCCAACTGATCGAGAGCAGGTCTGCCGAGAGATCGGTTTGTATGCTTGGTATGGCAATATTCACGATGGTCATGTCGAGCAGGGCCATGAAAAAGCCAAAGAGGACTGCCGTCAGGACGAGCCAGGGTTTCACCAGTTTCGCCCGTACCATCAATACTGGAGACGGTGCGTGCGTAGCGCCGCTCCGAAAGGGTGTTGATTGTTTCATTTGGTGCATTGCCATTACCATGCTTTCTACTCTTTTCGTAGATGAGCCTTGAAATCTCGATAGGCTGCTAAGTCTTATATTGTGGAAGACCTTTCTTCTGAAGCCATTTCACCGCTACGGCTCTCCTCTTCAATCGGCTCAACCCATTTTGCCCTCCAAGCCGGGGACTCGAAAGGATCGGCATAGTAGCGCGTTTCCCGCATAATTTTCCCCTCACGGAACTCGATAATATTGGCGACATGGTAGATGCGCCCATTATAGTCGGAGCGTCCCTCGACTACCCAGACATCTCCACTGCCCACCACACGACGCATGGTGATCGTTGGCGGCCCAGGATAGGCATCCTGCATCGCCTTCATGGTGTCACGGCCACGGATGCGCTCGCCTGACTGGGGCATGTCGATCACGACGTCCTCGTGGCGGAGTGCATACTCCTGCTCAGCATCGAGGAGCCCGGCGAGATAGCGCTCGAGCAGGAGGCGGTTGTCTTGTCCATCCATATTGTAGTTCTCCTCGTCGATATGGCTGCGAAGCCGAGTGCTCATATACTATTGGTTTTCCCCACATCCGTCTTGCGAACTAACCCGCTGTGCCCCTTGCAGTTGCCAAGGAGAAGGCGAAGATGCCTCTCCTTGCAGCGCTGAGCAAACAAGGCCATCACAGACATGTCTTGTTCGGATTCGAAAAGTTATTCCAGAGGAATGCTCCTGCTACGTAAATCCATCTCACTTTGGAAAAGGGAGCGTGAGAGTTATCTTCCTCTGCACCTGTCTGGTTCACTTCGATGCTGCTATCTGAGCCGCATGCTCCTGGAAGTGGCTCGGCAGGTACTGGCACAGGTCCAGGACCGTTTTGTAGCCTGCTCCGAAGCAATGGGCACCTCGCCCCCATTCGTCGTCCCCTATCCCTTCAACCGTCGCCAGCATCGCCATGTGGGCTGTGTCGTACCAGGCGAGGATCGATGCACGAGTCTGGCCGCGGGCGCTCTGTTGGGCCAGCCTGCGATTGATCAGGGGACCGAGCCAGTTCAGGAATGACGGCGGATTTACGTAATTCTTCCCCTGGCGAACATGCTCAAGCGCCTCCGGGGTATGAGCGAGGGTATACGTAAGATGGGTCAGCACCTCACCTATAGTCCATGCCGTCGCGCTTGTTTTCCGGTGCCAGTCAGCATCGGTCAGCGACTCCACCACGGCATGAAAGGCGGAACGTGTTTCCTCCAATTGGCGACATAAAACCGTACGATCAGGAATGGCTGTACCCGTGGTTGATGATCTCGCTACATAGGTACTCATAATTGAATCTCCCTTCTCAAAACGTCTTTTCTCTTCCGTTGCTCCTCAGGGGCCTGGATCTGCTGATTCTGGCGATTGCCTCCACCAGTTGGAGGTGCTACAATCTCTGTACATCTCAACTTGAGCGTAACACATCAGCGGGAAATCATCGTGAGAGAGACGTGAAATGGGCCACCTGATTCTCAGATTGCTCGGGACGCCGGGAGTGAGCCACGCGGAGCAACCGCTCACCTTTCAAACCCGCAAGGTTCTGGCGCTGCTGGCCTACCTTGCCGTGGAGCAGGGGGTCCACTCTCGCGACAAGATTGCAGCCCTCTTCTGGCCAGAAAGCGATGAAGAGCGAAGCAAGGCTTCGTTACGCCGAGCCCTGGCCTATTTGCGGGAGAGCCTTGATGAGCCCTCTCACGAGCGCTCTGGTCATGTGCCCCTGCAACCCGCACATGTGCGGGTTGAACACCATACGCTCAGTTTCAACCTTGCTTCTGACTTCGAGGTAGATACTCAGACCCTGCAAACGGCGTTTACGCTTGCTCGCCGTCGCTCGTCAGGTAATTTAGGCACCCATCTTGCCCACCTGCAAATGGCAGCTTCCTGCTATCGCGGAAACTTCCTGGACGGCCTCTCTTTGCCTGATGCTCCAGACTTCGAGGACTGGCTGCTGTTGCAACGCGAAAGCTGGCGTCGCCAGGCGAATAGCGTATTCGATCGCCTTTCCCAGTGGCAGACCGAAACAGGAGAACTAGAGAACGCGCTTGAGACTACCACCCGTTGGGTCGAGCACGATCTGCTCAACGAGATGGCCCACGCTCACCTGATGCAGCTGCACTCTGCGCTCGGGGATCGCGCGGCCGCCCTACAGGCCTTTGAGCGCTGCCGGGCCATCCTGGAGCGCGAGCTGAGCGCTGAACCTTCATCAGAGATCATGAGGCTGGCGAAGCGCATCCGTTCCCAGGCTTCTCCTGTTCTCGAATCGGCGCTGCACGAAGCGCCTTCGCCACGGGAGGCGTGGGAATTGCCACTCACCGGGCGCACCACCGAGCATCATGCGCTGGTCGCGACGTTCCAAACGATGCTGCGAGGACGCACGCAGGTGGCGACCATCGAGGGGGAGCCTGGCATCGGCAAGACACGGCTGGCGAGGGAATTCCTGAGGTGGGCAAGGGCACAGGGAGCCGATGTGCTTGAAGCGCGCGCCTTTGAGACGGGGAGCCGCCTGCCCTATCAACCACTCGTGGAGGCGATGCGCTCTCGCCTGGAGGGCGAGCAGGATCTCCAGACACTGCTCAGCGATATCTGGCTGGCTGAACTGGCCCGGTTGTTGCCTGAACTCCGTGAACGAGTCCCCAATCTGTCCCCTCCACTGTCTCTGGGTGAAGCAGAGGCTCGCACCCGCTTGTTCGAGGCAATCGCACGTCTTGGGCAGGCTTTGGCGAGACGTGCGCCCCTCGTCCTCTTCATCGATGATGCGCAGTGGGCGGATGCGGCATCCCTCGATGTGTTGCAGTATGCCAGCCGGCGCTGGGCAGCAGCACACCTTCCGGTGTTCTTGCTCTGCACGTTCCGTTCGGAAGACCTGGCAAGCAGCGTCGCGCTTGCCGATTGGCTGAGCAGCCTGGAACGGAACCTGCCGGTTAGGCGTCAAACCCTCAATTCGCTCACCTTTGAGGATACGCTGCGGTTGGTAGAGTCTCTCTTCGGTGCCGCTAGTGGGACAACGGAGAATGGGGGCGAGGGACAAGCGCAAAAGGCTGGAAGGATCGAAGCATGGAGCCGATGGCTATTTGTTCAAACGAGGGGATACCCCTTTTTTCTTATCGAACACCTCAAATTGTTCGCTGAACAGAAGGGTCTGCTCCGCGATGCAGCGGGAACGGTGATGATCAACCCTGATCTATCCATGCATCAAGAAACAGCACCGTCCGCCCTCCCGTCGAGAGTGCAGGACCTCATTCATGAGCGCTTAACGCGGCTGAGCCATCATGCCCTTATGCTGTGTATGGCAGCGGCTGTTCTGGGTGATGGCTTCACCTTTGATCAGCTCTGCCGTGTGGCTGATATCCAGGAGAATCAAGCCCTGTCTGCTCTTGATGAGTTATTGACGCGAGGGCTGCTGCGAGAAACTGGGGGAAGATGCTTCTTCGCCCACGATAGCATACGTGCAGGAGCCTACACCGAAGCAAGCGAGATCAGGAGACGGGTCTTTCATCGCCGGGCGCTTGAGACGCTCCAGGTGGCATTGGCCTCTCCTGCTGAGCTGGCTCATCATGCGAGGGCCTCAGGACTTCCTGACGCCGCTGCTCATTTGAGTATCGCAGCCGGTGATGCAGCGATGCGTGTGTTTGCTGCGCGTGATGCCATTGCGCAGTATGAACAAGCACGGCAGCTGGTGAGGCGGTCGAATGAGCATCTGCGATCTTCGGGGAAGGAGAACGCGGTCGTTTCGCGTGCTGACCTGTCCCAGCTCTATCTCCAGCTTGGGTGGGCATACGAGCTGAGCAGTCAGTTCGCTCAAGCGAAGAGCGTCTACGAGGAGTTGCTGACCCTGGCGCGAGCGTTGCACGAGCCGGTGATGGAATGTGCTGCACTGAACCGCCTGGCGACCCAGGCCGCTGAAATCAGCCAGGACCTGGCAAGAGCGGAGGAACTGCTCCAACAGGCTCTTGTCATAGCTGAGAGCAGCCAGCATAAGGCTGGCGTGGCAGAAACGGCATGGAATCTCGCGCAGATAGGGTTCTATGCTGCGAAGATGTCCGTATCGCTCCCCCATGCCGAGCGGGCGCTGGCACTGGCGCGAGAATTGAACCAGCAGGAACTCATTGGGCGAAGCCTGCATGCGCTCGCCACCCTGGAGATCGCCTTAGGGAAACTTGAGGAGAGCCTGTCCCATGCTAAAGAGGCGCACATGCTCTATGCGGCGTTGGGCAACCGGGTCAGGGAGGTAGGTTGCCTGTGCGTGATAGCCAGGGCCAGGATCTCTGGGGGACAGCTTCAAGAAGGGATCGATGCTGCGAGGGCAGCGCTGGCGATGAGCGAAGCCATGGAAGACAGCTGGGGGCACATCAATGCCGCCGCTCAGCTGGTGCCAGGCTTGCTCGATTGGGGAGCCTACGGCGAAGCGTTCGCCGTCGGCCAACGGGCCGTCGCCTTAGCGCGCGCGCTTGAGATCACGCCCTTGCTGGTCGTGATCCTGGTGGAGTGGGCCAATGTCTGCCGAGCGATGCTCGCGCCAGAAGCGGCTCTTGCAGCCCATAGCGAAGCGCTCGCCCGCTGTGAAGGCTTCATGCCGCCCCACTACGTCGGATGGATCGCTGGTGAACTCTGCGCGGATTGCGTCGTGGCCGGACAGTGGCAGCAAGCGCATACGTATGCTCTCAAAGCCGCAGCGGCCAGAGACCCGACCATCCTATTTTGGGGAACTGCCCGCTGGTATGAGATCGCAGCCTTGCTGTGGGGAGGGAGTGTAGATCAGGCCAGAGAGGAGGTGCGTCGCTTTGGAGAGGGCATGAACAACAACGGGCGCTCTGCTATGCGCTATCTGCGCTCGCTCGCCCTACTCGCACAGTCTCGCGGCGAGATCGATGCTGCAATTGCACACCTCGAGGAGGCAGCGCGCGTTGCAGAAGAGATGGGGGTACCGGGTGAACTGTGGTCAATGTGTGTGGAACTCGGGGAGTTGTACCAGAAACAGGGTGCTGAGAGCCAGGCAGACCGTACATTCGCACGCACTGCCGAGATCATACAAGCGCTCGCGGGCACAATGGAGGACCACCAACAGCGCACCGCCTTCCTCTCTGCACCAGTGGTAAAGCGCGTATTGGAACACGCGCGGTTTTTGTCGTGAAGCTGGATGAATGTGGAGTGACGTCGGAATGTTCTAAAGCTTCACGTTCACTTTTTTCGGAGATCATTCTCTTGGTGGTAAATAACCTGAATGGGTAGCAGCTTTAGCCCTCATACATGAGCACTTGCCCCCAATCATAAGCAGGCGCTCGGGAAGTACCTGAGCAGACCGCTCCACATCTGGTATACTTTCTCTGAGTGTTGTAAATTGAGTTCTTTGTCTCGGAATGACTGACTGTTGGAACGCGGAAGACGACCGCTCTTGCAGGAAGGATGCTGATAGTCGCATGGTCGCACCGGCTGTAGAAGGCATGGATCTGTTTAAAATTGCAGACTATGCGGCAATTTTTGCCACTCGCGCTGGAGCAGGGCACTCTTTACGAGGTCTCCTTCTCGCATGAGCAAAGTAGGTGAAGCCCAAGAGAAGGGAGCCAAGCCTGTTGAGCGCAACCGTGGAGGGTATTGAACGGGCCATCTTCGGCGAGGTGACGGCTGATGACGTCACTGAATGGCTCGACCAGCACGTGCACCGTCGACTGTCGCTAGGTGTGCAGACCGTGCTGTTTCGGGCCGGTCGGTTGGCTGCGGTGTACGGTCTCCAGTTGACCAACGGGCTCGAGATCGTGACGAAGGTGTATCGCGCAGCCGATGTTGAGCGGCTCACGGCAGCAGTGTCGTGTCAACGGTTCTTGGCCGACGCCCGCTATCCGTGCCCATCACCGCTGGACGCTCCGGTAGAGGTTGATGGTCACGTTGTGCTTCTCGAAGCTCTGCTGGATCGAGGTGAGCGAGGTGATGCTCATCATGCTGTGACGAGGCGTGCGATGGCCCAAGCACTGAGCGAACAGATACGCATCTTGCGATCCGTCCCGGGGCTGCAATCTAGCCTCGTCAAGCCGCCAGCCTGGGCAGCTTACGACCATGGCCCGTGGCCGATACCGCATGATCCGATCTTCGACTTCACCGCCACTCCAGTCGGCTTCGAGTGGTTAGACCACATCGCAATGCTCGCAGCAGAAGCACTTGGTCCTCGGAGGCAACCGGATGCGATCGGGCACAGCGACTTGGTGTGCCAGAACCTGCGTTTCAACGAGGACGGCGTCTGCGCTGCATACGACTGGGACAGTTTGCTGGCAGAGTCCGAACCGGTGCTCGTGGGTGTAGTCGCTGGGGCCTACACTGAAGGCAGTATCGCCGGTGCCGGCGCTCCCACCCCGCAAGAGGTCGTCGCCTTCCTGTCTGATTACGAGGCCAACCGACACGCCCCGTTCAGCAAGAGTGACCAAGCTGCCGCGACCGCTGCGGCCACGTGGGTGCTTGCCTACAACGCGCGTTGTGGCCTGAGTGCAGAAACATTTGGCTACCCAGCCGGAGAAGGATCGCCTCTGAAAACGCTGTCACGCTACGGTGCCTCCTACCTCACGCTGCGATGGTGACCGTCTCCGCACGGCAACTGCTTCGTTTTTTGTCAAAGAGCCATTGATTTCGACCTGAAAGTCGAGGACGCTCTGAGCAAATGAGAGGGACAGGAGTTGATTGATGAGCCAGAAACCATCATCCCTTGCATCTGAGAACGTAGGACCCTTTCAAGACGAGCAGGGAGGTCCACCTGGCCAGATCGTGATTTTGAACGGAACTCCGCGATCCGGGAAGTCCAGCATTGCCACGGTGATCCAGAACACGTTTGAGGGGGTATGGATGAATCTGGGAGTAGACCGGTTCAAGCAGATGACCCCAGAGCGGTACCAGCCAGGGATCGGGCTACGGCCCGGAGGTGAACGCCCTGACCTGGAGCCGCTCATTGTGATCCTGTATCGCGCCATGTATGCATCCATTGCTCTGCACAGCCGCTTGGGGCTCAACGTCGTAGTGGATGTCGGGCACCATGACGTCTATGCTGTTCCACGGGGAATGCTCCCCACCTGTGCGAGGCTACTGGAGGGCCTGCCGGTTCTGGTGGTGGGTGTGCGTTGCCCATTGGAGGTGATCATGCAACGACGACGCGTGACCTGGCCTGTCGGCACCCCCGATGATGGCTCGGTGCCACAGCCGGTGGGCTTGTGGCAGCAGGCGGTCCATGTGCCAGGAATCTATGATCTGGAGGTCGATACGTCGGTCCTCAGCCCACAGGAGTGTGCCGACGTGATCCGCCAGCGCCTCGAAGCTGGTCCCTCTTCATCGGCGATCCTTCGCCTTGCGGCCATATCCACAGGAGAGGAGCACGAGCCGAAGTGATGCTCAAACCCATGGTGCATCCGTAACGGAACCTCACCGGATGGGAAAAACGAAAAGGATGATTCAATCAACAGCGGAGAGTGCGATAGGAGGGGACATGGAGACGATATTTCCCTGCTGTGCTGGCGGCAGGCCTCAGCCAGGGGTGATACCAACTCCGGTTAATCAGTGATCAAACCAGAACTGGTTTCAGCTGTGATATGTAGATAGTTGTTCCCTTTGGGATATGACGACTGTGACAGTACTGATCGCGCTGGTCTGTTGTACTCTCAGGCTACCTATGCTATTATACGCGTGCGATGAGCACACAGGTTGAGTATTTTGAACGGCTCGTTGCCGCCTTTATTCGTGGCAATCTGCTGTTAGATCAGCAGCATGAGGCGCTGTTTAACAAGGCACTTGACGAGTTATCGACCAGAGAGATACAGGCCCTCATCCAGTTTGCTCAGGACCGAGGGCTGCGCTTACATCGCTTCAAGCGTACGATAGAACTGCCGCGCGTACGAAAAGTGCTGGGTATCTTAAAGGGAATCCAACCGCGCAATTTGCTTGACATCGGCAGCGGGCGTGGTACCTTCTTATGGCCTCTGCGGTGAGCGGAAAGATGCGCTCCACAGGTTGGAGTTCTGGCGAGTATGGTGGCAAAAACACAAGATGAATGCCATCGGGAACGGCGAGGGTCTGGCTGGTATGCCACCCGTGTGCTGGCTACTTGTGGCATCCGTCGGCTCGGGGAGGCCTTTGAGAACACCACCTTCCACCGTTAGCTGCTTGCTGATTCCTCTGAGGAAGAGTACAATGGCAAGCATTCACTTGCTTATCTTCACCATGGGAGAACGTCTACTGTGCCTGGGATTCTCACCTTTTTCAAACGGTTGGCAGGTTATGGCTTTCAGTCGCTGCACCACCGCTTCGTCGCCTGGACCAAACCCGACACCACCTCGCTGCTGCTTGCGACGCTGACTGACCTTGCCAGAAGCAAGTCCGAGCTGGTGGCAGAAAACGCCCTGCTGCGCCAACAATTGATCATCCTGCGACGACAGGTGAAACGGCCTGCCTATACCAAAACAGACCGCATGCTCCTGGTCCTGCTGGCAAGCATGGTACGGACCTGGAAGCAAGCGCTGTTTATTGTCCAGCCAGAGACGCTGCTGCGCTGGCATCGTCAAGGCTTCAAACTCTTTTGGAAGTACAAGTCCAGGGCAGCTTCTCTCAAGCCAAGGATATCCCAGGAGACCGTGGCCTTGATCAAGGAGATGGCCAAGGACAATCGCCTGTGGGGAGCAGAACGCATCCGGGGCGAATTGCTCAAGGTGGGCATCCGCGTCTGCAAACGCACCATTCAAAAGTACATGAGGCAGGTCCGTCCCACCAGGCCACGGGGACAGACGTGGAGCACGTTCTTACAGACGCATTCCCAGCAGATCTGGGCGTGCGATTTCTTGCAGGTGACCGATCTCTTCTTCCGTTCGCTGTTTGCCTTCTTCATCATCGATCTACATTCACGCACAGTGATCCACGTCGGCGTGACTCGCTCTCCTACTGATGCTTGGACCGCACAACAACTGCGAGAGGCAACCCCCTATGGACAAGGGCCGAAGTATCTCATTCGCGATCGTGATAACAAATTTGGACCCAGTTTCGCGCGCGTGGCCGCAACCAGCGGCATCAAGATCCTGAAAACCCCCTACCACGCCCCACGGGCCAATGCCATCTGTGAACGGTTTCTGGGTAGCGTACGTCGAGAGTGTCTCGATCACCTGCTCATCCTGCAGGAGAAGCAGCTCCAGCGCGTGCTCAACGCATATGTGATGTACTTCAACCGAGCCAGGCCGCATCAAGGGATCAAGCAGCAGATCCCGGAACCACCAACTCAGCCACTGCCACCAGATCCCACAGGTCGGAAGATCCTCTCCTACCCGGTCCTGGGCGGGCTCCATCATGACTATCGAAGAAGCGCATAAGTTCTTCCAAAGAAGAGAGAACTGCAAGAGACCTACGCTGAGTGCCTCCCCGTGTTCATCACCATGCACATTTTTGTCATTTTCGGCGCTCCATGGAACACGCAAGGTGGATGGATGCTTTCTGCTACAGGAGGTTCTGGCTGCAAGAACAAGGATATTCTCCCTCTCTTGACTTCCTGTGACTTTTAATGGTCACATGACCAGGTCATTGAAGAGGTAACTAGCATTTTTCTCGCTGGATATCAGTAGTAGCCAGAACAACCACCTTCACAGTCAAGGTATGTATCCAAGTGCAAGGCAGGTCACTAAACAACTGAGTGATCCCCATGCTATACGAACAAAGGAAGGGCACGAAGCTTGGTGTCAGGCCCTGGAAGAATTGGGATATCCGGTGGGTCACTTGAAAAAATATACATAACACAAATAACCCCCTTCCTTTTGTATAATTTATATAGCTCCTAATGAAAATCACGCAATAGTATAATGCATCCTTTCTGTATAGGAATGGGAAGCATAGTTTTGGAGGGGGAAAAAGGAAGCATAGGTTTTGGAAATCTCCAAAACCTATGGGTTAAAAGACACGGCACAACTACATGTGCCGTCCGCGATAACTTTAGAAAAACCAAAAATCCGCACTAATTTTAGAAAAAACACATTCGGCTATGCCTTCTGGACTCCCTTTACAAGCTGTAGAAATGGTATTACAGACCAATATCGATTTTCTAAAGATAGGCTGGATTGAAGTCCCTTTTCTAAAGATAGCGCGAATTTTTCTAAAACAGAATGTGCCCAGGCGTGACTTGGTGAGAAAATACCTGTGAAAGAACAAAAATGCCCTTCAACCAAAATTTAGAAAAATCCGCTCTAAAATTAGAAAAGAGGCGGGAATCCGCACTAATTTTAGAAAAAGGGCTGTTCAAGAAAATGTATCTGAATGCTGCTAATACACGAAATACAAGTTGTGCAAATCTTTGGCTGAGAGGAATATATCCTTTAAAAATCAACAGCCTTCGAAGAAACTGGTTCATATAAGGCAGAGTTTCTTCTTGTTTTCTCATCCTATTAGACCGGGTCAGCATCGGACAGCAAATCTTTCGGATAAACATGCCTCAAGGTGGGAACAGGAAATATACCTCACTAGAGTATTTGAATCCGCATATCTTGTGTTGTATTTCGAACAGATATTCCAAGTAGCCAGCACAACCGTGTCCAGATGCTTCAACACGTCCGGTAGATTGGTTGGTTGAAAATGCTAGCACACGAGAAAGCGCCGGGCCTCCTCGCGCGCTAGCTGAATGCCGAGATCGCGCCTACTCCTTTGCGCTGCTCTGCCTCGCCAGCCAGTCGCGAATATACTGCTCGTGCTCGTCGTAGTGCCCGTTTGGTTCGCTCAGCCATGTGATGATCGTGTACCCTCCTAACCATTCGTATGGCGTCTTCAACTCCTCCTCGCTCAGCTTTTCAAGATACTCCATGACCTGCTGATGCGTTGCCTGAAATTCGGACAGCACGTCTGCGAGCGAACGGTCCTTGTTTTGCAGGTAAACCTGCTGGTTGGTCTTGTCTCTCACTTCTTCGGTACTCTCAAGTCCTGGATCAGTCCAACTCGTACCCTGCTCGATCGCTTTCAATATCTCCAGCAGGTTCACGCGCTCCCAGAACGTCAGATGGGCGATGTGATCCTTGACCGACCAGTCGCCATTCGCCCCCGGCATGTGTATCTGCTGCTCACTCAGACCTGCGATTAGCGCATCGAAATGCGTATAGAGCGCACGTCTCATTTCTAAAAGTTCTGCTTTGCTTTTCTGTTCTGTCATCGTTTTAGCTCCTTCTACCATCTTTCAACTTCTTCCTTGAGTATAGCAGCGAATACGGTTATACCGCGTCCTCATTGAGACGAACTTTTAGATACAAGGCCAATCCTTGGTCGAGAAACTGACGCATACATTTGCCAGTTTTGACTTCGGACGCATAAACGCCCCTTTCGGCGACAAATCGAGTCAAATTACAAGGCGTGTCGGAACAAGGAAGAGCGGATTCACTTGTCATTTGACCGAATTCTTGGCGGCTTTGCCAAGGTGATCGTCCCTACAGGACATTATATGGTAAAGAGATAGTTTGGACATGATAGAGGTAAAATGTGATATTTGGGTTCATATTCAGGTTTACCGACGCAGGAGCAGAGATGCTGACCTGTTTCAGTTAACTGCTTAGGTTTATGAAGATTACACTTCATTCATTTGATTGGCTCCGCCAACTCTAAAATAATTCCCTCTGGCCCACGAACGTAGCATAACTTATAACTTTCTTCATAGTATTGTATCTCACTAAAGATTTCCTGACCTTTCTTTTTCAATTTCGCAACAATAGCTTCAATATCTTCAACAACAAATGCAATATGCCGGATACCCAGGGTATTTGCAAAAGGTTGCTGAATATCTTTTTCGTCTGACGGCGTATAAAATTTGATTAGCTCCAGATTTGCCTGACCATCTGGCATCCGCAAAAATACATATGCTGTTTTAACGTCATTAAGCCCAACTACCTGATCCAACCACTCTCCTTCCAATTCTCCTTCCCCTTGCACTTCAAGTCCAAAATCAAGAAAAAACGCTTTAGCGGCGGAAAGATCGTTCACGATTATACCGACATGATCTATTTTAGAAATCTTCATATCTCTATTCCTTTCCGAACAATGAAGGCGTTCACCGCGGAGATGAGCCTACCATCTTCTCCCTCGCTTCAAGGAACTAGTGTTCTGACCAGGCAGAATTGAAAGGAGGAAAAGGAAGAGGTATCCTTGAGATGAAACAAAAACCTCAAGCAGGAGACCTCTTTGAAAAAGCATATCATCCATTTGCAAACGGAACAACGTCAGATGTTAGAAGCGCTCACCAACTGTGGTCAAGCATCGGCCGTAGCATCAAGCATGCACAGATCCTGCTCAAAAGCGAGCAAGGCTGGAGCGATAAGCAGATCATGCAGGCTTACGGCGTAGGAGAAACGACGATCTGGCGAGTGCGCACAAGATTTCTTGAGCACGGACTTGACGATGCCCTCAAGCGCCGCCCCCAAGCAGAGCGACCCGAGAAGCGCCGCTTGACCGGAGAAGACGAGGCCCATCTGATTGCCCTGGCTTGTACGCAGGCTCCAAAGGGATACGAGCGCTGGAGCATCCGCTTGCTGACTAAGACCGCGCTGGAACTAGAGATCGTTTCGCAAGTAGGCAGAGAAACAGTAAGACAGGTACTAAAAAAAATGAGCTCAAACCGTGGCTAAAGAAGCAGTGGTGTATTCCGCCTAAGCACAATGCTGCCTTTGTCTATCATATGGAGGATGTGCTCTGCGTGTATCAACGTCCTTACGATCCAAAGAGGCCACAAATCTGCCTGGATGAGGGGAGCAAGCAGTTGCTGGCGGACACGCGTTCCCGCCTTCCGATGAAGCCAAAGGCGGCAGAGCGGTATGACTACGAATATGAGCGTCATGGCACGGCGAATCTGTTTCTGGCGACCGAACCGCTCACCGGCAAACGCACGGTGACCGTCACAGAGCGGCGGACCAAGAAGGATTGGGCGCACTTCGTGCGCGATCTCATCCAGGTCCAGTATCCTCAAGCAGAGAGAATCGTGCTCGTTATGGATCAGCTCAATACTCATACTCCTGCTTCCTTCTATGAAGCCTTTCCAGCAGAAGAAGCTAGACAACTCTCGGAGAAGTTAGAAATCCATTATACGCCAAAACATGGGAGATGGCTGAATATGGCCGAGATTGAGCTTTCCGTCTTGGCACGTCAATGCCTGGGTGAGCGCATTGCTTCCAGAGAAGAACTCCAGCAGCGGGTTCTGGCCTGGCACAACCAACGTAACCAGGCAGTATCTAAGATTAACTGGCGCTTCTCGACGGCTGATGCTCGCATCAAGTTGAAGCGCCTCTATCCAACTTTCGATTGAAGATGGTCAGAACACTAGAAGACCAGAAGTGCTCTGGCAGCCCAACGGCCCACTATGAAGCATTCTCGCTTCGTAGTGGGCCTCTTCTTTATCAATGTGTATATTATCAAAAATAGGGACCTTGACATTTCATAGCCGTGCGCGTTATTATTCTAACATAGAAACATTTGTATGCATGCACGCAATTATTAGGAGGGCCAGGCAATTATCACTCATGATGATAATGATAATGAACTGCTCACCTGGAGTATCAGACAATTTCGGAGGACCATTCTGAGCGATTTCATCTACGGGATGGTTCAAGCCTTTGAGGATTTTGACTATTCCCTGCCTCAAATGGCAACCTTGCTATTCCTGGATGAGCAGGGTGAGCTGACAATCAAACAGGTCGCCGAGGCACTGGGGCGCTCAGTGTCGGCCACCAGCCGTCTACTCGATCAATTAGTCACGCGTGGCATGATTCATCGGCGTGAAGATGAGCGGGACCGGCGGGCCAAACTGGTAGCGATTACCGAACAAGGGCGAGCCCTGATTGCCACACTTGAACAACGGCGCGCTGAGGCGCAAATTTCCGTGATGGATTATCTCTCGGCTGAAGAGCGGGTAACTGTGACCCGTGGGATGGTGTTGCTCGCTGAAGCCGCACAGAGAAGAAGAGAACAACATGAGTCTCCCACAACAAGAACAAAAATATCAAAAACACTATAGCTCTACCGATTTCGTCCTGCCTTTTAGCGCGCTGAATCGTGAAATGCTGGCGCTGGTAGGTGGCAAAGCCGCCAATCTTGGGGAGCTTACCGGCGCACAATTACCGGTGCCGCCTGGGTTCTGCGTCACTACCATCGCCTATGCTCAGGTTGCAGAGGAAGCTGACCTGCAAAGTGTTCTGGATACATACTCTGCTGGGGAAGGTGGAGGGGCTGAGAAGCTGGGGCGGCTGGCAAATATGGCGCAGGCTGCACGTGCCCGCCTGCTCGCCGCGACCATGCCCAAAGAGATTGCTGCTGCCATCACCGAAGCGTATGGCGTTTTGGGCGCTGGAGAACCTATCCCTGTAGCAGTGCGCTCCTCTGCCACCGCCGAAGACCTGCCCTTTGCCAGTTTCGCGGGCCAGCAGGATACCTACCTCAATATCGTCGGCGCCGATGCGGTGCTGGATGCCGTGCTGCGCTGTTGGGCTTCTCTATGGACCGACCGCGCGGTAAGCTATCGTGAGAGCCTTGGTCTCGATCAGAGCAGCGTCAGGCTGGCCGTAGTCGTGCAGCGCATGATCCAATCCGAGGTCGCAGGCGTACTTTTCACTGCCAATCCTGTCACTGGCAAGCGTCGTCAGGCCGTCATCGACGCCAATCCGGGGCTGGGAGAAGCCGTCGTCTCTGGCGCAACCAATCCCGATCATTTTGTCGTCAACACCGCTACAGGTGAGATCGTCGAGCGCAGGCTGGGCGATAAGCGAGTTGTTATCAGCGGAACTGCTGGCGGTGGCACGCTGCGTAGTGAGTCCCATGATGGCAGCAAGGAAGCCTGCCTCACTGATGAGCAGATCCGTGCCCTGGCCGAGCTGGGTGCGCACGTCGAAGCATACTATGGATCGCCGCAGGATACCGAGTGGGCCATTGATCCCTCGGGAGCGCTCTGGCTCACCCAATCGCGCCCGATCACCACACTCTATCCCCTGCCTGCCAACGCCCCAACCAGCGAAGACGTGCTGCGCGTCTACTTTTCGTTCAATGTCTTCCAGGGTGTCTATCGTCCCTTCACTCCAGCAGGAGGCTCGCTGTTCCATTTGATCGGATCAGGGATTGCCACCGGAGTTGGCTATCCGCAGCCCGATCCTCTAGCTGGTCCTCCCGTAGTGCTCGATCCTGGTCAGCGCCTCTACCTCGACGTGACGCCGCTATTACGCAACAAGCTAGGACGCCGCCTGCTCATAGGCGCGGCGAGCTTTGGCGAGGCTCGTTCAGCGCCGCTTTTCAAGCAAGCAACCAGCGACCCACGCCTCTCGCTCATTCCAACGAAGCGCTGGCTCCTGATACGCGCCTTTGGCTCCTTGTTTGAGAAAACTCGGGCGCCGCTCTACGTCCTCCAGGCATTGTTCTGGCCGAAGGCTGCGGTACAACGGGTACAGAAGACTGCCGAGCGTGTAGGCGCTATGAATTTCATAACCCCCGGCCTCACGAGCGAAGAACGCCTGAGAGGAGCGGAGCGTTTTGTAGGGAATTTCTTGCAGATTGTCGGCGGGGTAGCGCCAGTGCTGCCTGTTGGGCTGGGGAGCCAGGCTATTGCTGGCAAGCTGTTGGGCGATCTTGCGAAGCCAGAGGAGAGGCAGGTAGTGCTGCGCGGTCTCCCTCATAATCCAACAACCGAGATGGATCTGGAACTCTGGCATCTGTCACAACAGCTGGCTGGCTATCCAGACATCGTTGAGCATATGCATGAGGCCACCCCTGAGCAACTGGCGCAGGAGTATCGGGCAGGTACCTTGCCACCTCAGCTCCAGCAAGGATTGGCCGCATTTCTCGCGCTCTATGGGCATCGTGGAGTGGCTGAGATCGACCTTGGCTTGCCGCGCTGGTCAGAAGACCCGACCCACATCCTCGGCGCACTTTCCAACTACCTGCAATTGAAAGACGCCAATCTGGCTCCCGATGTGCAGTTCCAGCGGGGAGCGCAAGAGGCCGAAAGCATGCTCACTGAACTGGTCCAGAGAGCAAGGCGCAAGAGCTGGCTGCGCAGTCGGCTCGTTCACTTCTTCCTGAGAAGGACTCGCGATCTGGTTGGTTTGCGTGAGATGCCCAAGTTCACTATCATCTTGATGATGACACGTATTCGTGAACTGCTCTGGTCGATTGGCGAAGAATTGGAGCAGGCTGGACGATTGGAAGCAGCAGAAGATGTCTTCTTCCTCACGTGGCGCGAAATTCATACAGCTCTGGCTGGTCAGGATATGCATGATACCGTGCGCGATCACCGCACTGACTACGACTTCGAGATGCGTCGTCGCCGCATCCCGCGCGTGCTACTCTCAGATGGCACCGAACCCAGCGCACCCTCCACCGATGAGGCTGACGAGGCTCAAGGCGTGTTGCGAGGAACACCAGCATCGCCGGGGAGAGTGACGGCGAAGGCGCGGGTCATTCTCGACCCAACCGGCGCGCATCTGGCCCCTGGTGAGATTCTGGTAGCGCCCTCCACCGATCCGGGCTGGACCCCCCTCTTCCTGACGGCGGGTGGGTTGGTCATGGAAATGGGCGGAGCCATCTCCCATGGCGCCGTTGTGGCCCGTGAGTACGGCATCCCGGCAGTCGTCGGAGTCGCAGGAGCCATCGAGCGCATCACCACCGGTCAGCAAATCACCGTCGATGGTGCAGCTGGCAAGATCATCATCGAAGCGCCTGCCGAAGCATCAGCAGCCGATTGAAACGGCTGAGAAGCGTTGCCTTCGCTCTGCAAAGAGTGCTGCGTGGCTTACTGATCTCTGCATAGAATAAAGGAAAGGTGCTCTGTCGTAGGCACACGCTTTAGCGGCGCAGGCCGGCTTGAGCCGGAGATTGTGGTCATCTCCCCGAAGCCAGACAAGTTCCCAACCCTCTCACGTGAAGGTGGTCAGTCCACTAATTGGAGTACTTTCATGTGAGGGGGGATGAGAGAGCATTTCTGGCTTCGGGGAGAGTGTCGTCCTCTCCGGCTCAAGCCGGTTTGCGCCGCTAAAGCGTGCGCCTACAGGGATTGGAAGATCCCTCACATCAAGGCGGTCAAACCACTAAGAGCTTATCCGAAAACCGGAGCGAGTATGGTAAAATGAAGGAAAAAAGTGGAAGAGGAACCAATGGCAAGAACCAAACCGTGGGAAGTGAGTGATGAAGTGTGGGAGCGGGCACGCCCGCTGATTCCCCCGTCCCCGTCGCATGCCAGGGGAGGACGACGGAGAATGGATGATCGCAAGGCCTTTGAGGCCATCGTGTATGTACTGCGCACAGGCATCCAATGGAACGCGTTGCCACGGGAAGTGGGAGCGAGTTCGACGGTGCATGATCGCTTTCAGGAATGGGAACGAGCGGGCTTCTTCAAAGCCCTGTGGCAAGCGGGCTTAAGTGAGTACGATGACCTGGCAGGCATCCAATGGGAGTGGCAAGCGGTGGATGGAGTCATGACGAAAGCCCCTTTCGCCGGCGCCGCGACCGGAGCCAACCCCACTGATCGCGGCAAGTGTGGCACCAAGCGCAGTCTCTTGACGGATGGGGCGGGGATCCCTCTGGCTGTGGTCGTAGATGGAGCCAATCGCCATGACGTGCGCTTGTTGACTGCCACCCTGGATGGTCTCGTCATCAGCCGACCCGAGCCCACACCAGAGCAGCCCCAGCATGTGTGTTTGGATGCTGCCTACGACTCGACTCCGGTCTACCAGGAACTGCTTGCACGGCATTACCAGCCGCACGTGCGCAGTCGGGGAGAAGAGCGACGAGAGCAAGAGTACATCCCTGGCTATCGTGCCCGCCGCTGGGTGGTGGAACGTACCCATTCCTGGCTCAATCGCTCCCGGCGGCTCCTCGTTCGGTGGGAGAAGAAGAGCGAGAATTATCTCGCCTTCCTTCACTTGGCCTGTGCTCAACTCATCTTTGCTAAGTTACTGGTTTTCGGATAAGCTTTTAGTGATTTAAGCTGAGGCTCGTCTGCAACGAGCCTCAGCTAGATTCTGGGTTCCAACCGCTTGATGTCTTGAGCAAGCAGAGGCAACCCTTCTGTGAAAGAATGTTCCTTCCCCTCGAGCACTCGAACTGTTGCCTGGGGCAGTTGTTCTTGATAGCGTCTAAGAGAAGAAAACGGGACTTCTTCATCAGAACGACTGTGATACAGGAAGAGTTGTTGGATCGGGGGGAGGCGTGAAGCAAAATCATCTGGCACAGCGTACTCAAGCTCCCAATCCTGCTTGCTGAAGTCAGGCACAGCCACCAGAAACAGCCCGGCAATCGGTTTCTGGTAGGTTCCTTCTGCCAGGTATTTGAGCAACATTGAACCCCCTAAAGAGTGTCCAATGAGCAAGGCATCGGCATCCAGCTTGCCTAGCTCTTGCTCAATCTGGTCCCTCCAGGCAAGGTATCTCGGATGGTCAGAATCAGGCATATCTGGAGCCAGGACGTGGTAATCGCTGCCAAGCTGTTGCCGCAGGGATGCAACCAATTTCCCGCTGCCTAAAGGTTTGTGCTGATTGCCTGCACCCTGAATGAGAAGTATTTGTTTTCTCACTCGTTTCCTCCTTTTCACATGATTGCTTTCGTCTTCATGTACTGCTTCTCGACGAGGGTGCATCTTCCACGCATGACTGCTCTCGCAAAACGGGCCGCTTCGACACGGGCGAGATGCTTCTTCCAAAACAAGCAGGTAAAATCGGAAACACGAGAAGAATCGGATGACCAAATCTTTTATTCCTTGCGAAAGGTTCCACCTTCCGTAGCCCTTCCCCAATCAGGCCAGTCCATAAGCGAATTTGCCGAAACTATCGCCATTTTATGTAGCACGAGGCTCTTTGCAACCTTTCTGATATGGAGTAGACGCGACACGAGGTTCTGCGCCAGATTATCAAGCACAAATTCGCCATTTTTAAAAAGGCAAATGACATCACTCAGGTTCCTCATCGGAGCTTTCAGGCTGAAAGCCCCGTCGGGAAGCCACGACTGAGAGAAGTTCAGCGGCCAGCGCCAGGGCCTCGCCTTCGGTCAGAGAAACTGCCGTTTTGAACGATGGGGCAAGGATGTCTTGCTGCGTTGGCACTTCGCGCCGCAACTGAAGAAGAATGCGGGCCGCGTCACTGTAAACGAACACTTTGTCGCCTGTCTCCAAATGAAAGGACACATGGCGCATGCCTGTCGGGGTTCCCATCGATCACTCCTTTCCCGTCTCTCCTCCAACAACTTGCCAAGTCATTCCGCGCCTAGCCCACCGCAAAGCGGTGAGTTGTGCCTTCGTTTTGCGTTTGATCCTTTCATGCTGTTTGAAGGAGAGGACGCCGCGATGCGGCTCAAGCGTCCGGTTTGCCCCACAGTCAGGACATTCCACCACGCAGGTACCACTGTCCGCAAACGCCTGGAGGTCGATGGGAATCTTCATCCTGGAGAACGGACATTGGGCCGGATTAGCAGATTGCGCGCCCTCTCCTGCCCCAACGCTCGTTTCCATCGGGTGAGGCGAGACATCTGTTCGCGCAGTTTCTTGTTCTCGTTGCGCCTCGCTCCCATCTCCCCGCTTTCCTGGCTTCGGTGCAGGCGTTTCAACGATGGGTCCAGTCCCATCGATGATCTGAAGCGTATCACGGCACAATACGAGGAGGGAAGCGGCTTGCTCTAACCGATCGGCTCGCACATCCGGGTCTCCATCCCAGGGCGGTGGTACAGCGATTCACGGTGGTCGATAAATCGGACTTTTGTCCCTCTGGCTTGACAGTCCCTTCCGACTCTCCATATGATCAGGAAGCTCTCCATGGTTCTTATTTCAAGCGGCGAGGCTCGTTATGGCTTTCTACGTTTTCCTGTTTCTGCTCGTGTGCTTCCTTCTCCTCTCTCTCTCGCTGCTTTGTCGCCTTTCTTGGCCGCATCTTCAGCTTTCCCATGCACCAATAGGGAGCAGACGGGCTCTGGTCCACCGTCTGCTCAAGCCTCGCACCCCGCTTGATTGCCCCCCTTTGCCGTCTCGCCTCGCCAGGCGTGCAACCTGCCTCTGCGCCAATACGCCCCTGGAGTGAGGTGAAAAGCCGGCGGGGAGCACCCAAGCGAGTGAACACCGAGGGCTTCGCTTGTCCCAACCAGCAGTGTGCGTACTTCGGGATCACCGATGCTCAGATCCACGCCCTCGTCGGAGATGGCAAGCATGGCCATGCCGAGCAGATCCAGACGTTCCGTTGTCAGGCTTGCCGCACCACGTTCAGTGCTCGACGTGACACCCCCTTGTACCGTCTGAAAACCCCTTCCCATCAGGTCGCCATGGTCCTGTCTGCGCTGGCCGAGGGGCTGGATGCTTCCGAAGCCTGTCGGATCTTCGGCTACCGTCAGCCCACCATCACCACATGGCTCACTCGCGCAGGCGGGCATGCTGAGATCCTCCATGAGCGCTCCTTCTGTCATCTCTGGCTCCCTCACCTCCAGTTGGACGAACTGCGCACCAGGCTGCGCAACGCCACACAGGTGCTGTGGCTCTGGCTGGCCATTGATCCCTGCACCAAGATTCTTCCTGTGCTCCTTTTGGGTCCGCGCACGCAACACATGGCGCACATGGTTCTTCACTCCCTGCGACAGACCCTGGCTCCTGGTTGCATCCCGCTCTTTACCAGTGACGGGCTCAATCACTACTTCTATGCCCTCACGGCCCACTTTGGTCAGTGGCTCGCGTTGGGTCGTCGAGGGCAGATCGTGCAAAAGACGGCAGGTGGAGCCAAGCCTGATCTACGGCCAGGTGAAGAAAAGCTATCGGCGGCGCAAGCTCGTGCGCGTCTCGCAGGTGATGCGCCTTGGCACAGAAACCGCTCTCAAAGCGGCCTTACAGGGATTAGGCCTCTCTGGACGACTCAACACGGCATTCATTGAGCGGGTGAATCTGACCGTGCGCCATGGCGTGGCAGCCCTTGCACGACGCACCTGGGCCACGTCCCAACAGGCTTCACAGCTGCTGGCCCATCTGGAGTGGTGGCGAGCCTATTACCACTTTGTGCGTCCTCACGAATCACTGCGCGTGGCGCTCGTGCAGCCACGAGAGCGAGGTGGCAAACGGGCAGCGCAACGCTACCGGCAACGTACGCCGGCGATGGCAGCCGGCAGAACCAGCCGACGATGGACGGCAGGCGAGGTGCTTTCGTGCCCCTTGCCGCCGTTTTCTGCTTGAGAGGCATCCAAGCTAGATGGGGGTGCAGAATCATGTCGCAGGGAGATGGGCGAAAGTGCCAGCAGGAGAAGTCAGATGGGGTTTCACGTCAGGGTGAGATGGCCTATCCGGACGGTCCGATGACGAAAAAACCAGCCCGAAGGGGGCTTGGAAAGGGCTGATCGATTTATCCACCATCTCCCATGGGAGCACCCCCTGCTAAGCTCTTGACAAACACCATATATTCAAGTATTCTATTGAATAGTGGAATATATGAGATACATGAGGTCTCGCTTTCCGATGGAGGTTCTGCATGCATGCACAGCAGGAGGTCACGATGGCTCTTTCCAGCATGACGCATCTCACTTCGGCAGAGGTCGCCGCACTTGATCCCTATGCGTTTCTCGCCGTGCTTGGCAAGCGGGTGATCCACCCCGGCGGGCGCCGCTCCTCCGAGGAGTCATTCCGCCGGGCGGACTTTCGGCCGGACCAGCAGGTCTTAGATGTCGGCTGTGGCGTCGGTACGTCTGCCATGGCCATCGCCCGCCGCTTCGGGGCGACGGTAAGCGCGGTCGACATCTCGCCCATCATGCTCACCCGTGCCCGCTCCCATGTCCGGCGCACCGGGCTTGCCGGACTGGTCACCGTCACCTACGGCGATATTCTCGCGCTGGGCTTTCCCGACCACACCTTCGATCGCGTGGTCGCCGAGGCCGTGACCATGTTCGTCGACCGCCCGCGTGCCGTGCGGGAACTGATACGGGTCTGCAAGCCCGGTGGGCGCCTCCTCGCCACTGAATTCTTCTGGCGAGAGCCGCCTACTCCCGAGGCGCGCGAAATCTTCCTGGGCCAGGTCTGCCCAGGCATGCAAGTCGACACGCTGGAGGAGTGGGTGCGCCTCTACAAGGGAGCAGGACTGAGCAATTCTCAGGTCGTCTCTGGTCCCTTTGAAATGATGACGCCCGCTGGCTTCCTCTCCGATGAGGGGATCGCCAACTGCCTGGCGATCATGGGCCGCGCTATGACCCGCCTGTCCTACCTCCGCAAGATGACCTGGCTCATGCCGCGCTTGCAGCGCGCGGTGCCCTACCTGGGCTATCTCCTCGTCGTGGGTGAGAAGCCAGCCACCGCCTGGGGAGGAGTGGTGGCGCAAGCCGAGGAGGTGGCAGGAGGCGTCGCTCCTGAAAGGATGTCGTGAAACACATGGAGAAGCAAAAGAAGCGAGCGTTTAAGAATCAACTGTATGAGCAGTTTGCGCGCATTGGCAAAGCCTTGTCGAGCTCGCACCGCCTCGAACTCCTCGAGGTGCTGGCCCAGGGTGAGCGCAGCGTGGAGGCGTTAGCACAGGAGACGGGTATGCCGGTGGCCAATGCCTCGCAGCATTTACAGGTGCTGCGAGCCGCTCAACTCGTCGAGGTGCGCCGCGAGGGGGTCTACATCTACTACCGCCTGGCGGACGAGCGCGTGTTCCGCCTGTGGCAGGCCATGCGCGAGTTCGGGGAGGCCCACATTGCGGAGATTGATCGCATTGTCCAGACCTACTTGCACGAGCGGACCCTGTTGCAGCCGATCAACGCTATGGAGTTGCGCCAACGCCTGGTCGAGGGGGATGTCATCCTGCTGGATGTACGTCCCGTAGAGGAGTACGAGGCTGCGCATCTGCCCGATGCCATCTCTATTCCGGTGACCGAACTGGAGGCTCGTCTCCCAGAGCTTCCTCAAGACAAGGAGATCGTGGCCTACTGTCGCGGTCCCTATTGTGTGTTCGCCGATGAGGCGGTTGCCCTGCTGCAGTCCAATGGGTACACCGCACGCCGACTCGAACAAGGGCTTCCAGATTGGCGAGCTCTGGGGCTCCCAGTCGAAAGCGGAACAGGAGTACAAGCATGACGACCATTGCTGTCGAGACCTTGAGGGTATGGTTGGAAGAAAGACGCCCTGTCACGATCCTGGATGTGCGTCCCACGGCAGAATGGGCGGAATGGGCCATTCCTGGCAGTATCCATGTCGATGCGTATGATGCCCTGCGAGCGCACGATCCAGCAGCACTTACCGGAGTGGACGCTCCCAGCGATGGACCGGTTGTGACCGTGTGTGCTGCTGGCAAAACCAGTCAGATTGCCGCCGAGCAGCTGGCCGCACGAGGGATCGAGGCGCTGTCCCTGGAGGGCGGGATGAAGGCGTGGAGTCTGGCCTGGAATGTTGCTGAAGTCCCTGTACCTGCGCACGACGTCCGTGTCATCCAGGTGCGGCGCACCGGAAAAGGGTGCCTTTCGTACCTCATTGGTGCAAAGGATGAAGCGATGGTGATTGACGCTTCGCTTGACCCACAGGTGTATCTCGACCTGGCATCACAGTACGGTTGGCAGATTACCAGTGTCCTTGACACACACATTCATGCCGATCATCTCTCGCGTTCACGCCAGCTCGCCGAACGCAGCGGAGCAAGGCTGATCCTTCCCGAGCAGCAGCGGGTCACATTCCCGTTTACTGCCAGCCATGACGGGGAGCGACTTCCCACGGAGACGATGCAACTCATTGCTCTCCGAACGCCAGGACACACGCCAGAAAGTACCTGTTATCTGCTGGAAGGACAGGTGCTCTTCACGGGCGACACGCTCTTTCCGACGGGGGTGGGGCGTCCCGACCTGGATGCCAGTCCCCAAGAGGCACAGGCACGCGCTCGTGCCCTCTACCACAGCCTGCACACACTGCTGGCGCTCCCCGCAGAGGCGCTGGTGCTTGCCGGACACACCAGTATGCCGACTCCTTTTGATGGTGTGCCCATCATGGCCACCCTGAGGGAGATTGATGAGCACGTCGACATCCTGCATGCCACACGCGCCGATTTTGTCCGCATCCTGCTCTCCCGGCTTCCAGCAGCGCCGCCCAACTACACGCAGATCGTGAGGCTCAATGAGCAGGGACTGCTGCCAGAACAACCAGTGACCGAGCT
>WNGJ01001286.1_pt1 | contig 24500 bp, 20 predicted proteins | sample 5400611 | NCBI WGS metagenome assembly WNGJ01 (sample SAMN13153375, study PRJNA577476) | soil metagenome | isolation source: 40 cm soil or saprolite under Garry oak tree replicate 1 | place: USA:California | collected 2016-06-15
GTGGCCGGGCATGGGACCGTGGGAGCAGGCACCGGCGCAGTTCAGCTATCACGAGCTGCAGGACGACGGCACGTATGCGCACGCCGAATTCCTGGCGGAGGGTCCGAAGGACTGCCGGCCCGCGCTGGTGCGCCACATGCTCGAGGCGACGCGGCGCGCCGACAGCATCGCGACGTATTCCCATTTCGAGAGGACCAAGATTCGGGCACTGGAGAAGGCGGTGCCCGAGTTGAAGCCGGAGCTCGAGGCACTCGCGCACAAGCTGGTCGATCTGCTGCCGATCGTGCGCGAGAATGTCTACCATCCCGACTTCCTCGGCAGCTTCAGCCTCAAGTACGTGCTGACGCCGCTCGTGCCCGAGCTGACATACGACGACCTCGTGATCGTGGACGGGCTGGTCGCGAGCGTGGAAATCGCTCGGCTCCTCTTTGTGGCGGGCAAGATTCCGCGGGAGGAGCACGACCGCGTGCGGAAAGATCTGCTCAACTATTGCGAGCGGGATACGTGGGCGATGGTGAAGGTGTTGGAAAAGCTGAGGGAGCTGGTCCTCACCCCCTGACCCCCTCTCCGTTCCGGAGAGGGGGAACGATGGCCCACGCTCGGTTGATCAGATGCGAAAGCCGGAGAGCTGTTGCTCCCCGGCTTTCTTGGCGTAGCGCACCTGGCTACGCGGTGACCCCTCAAGTATACGAAACATCGGCAACGCCTTCCGCCGAGTCAATAGAGAAGCGAGGGTGCTGGTGGCGTCGGCTGCTAACCCGGCAATCCCGAAGGCCATGACGCGAGACCCCGCACGTACCGCCTCCTCGTGGCGACACGTTGTCAGCACGATCCGAACGACGGGTAATCAATCGAACGCTGATCGGTTCTCGAAAACGCGGAGCGAGCGCTCGCTTCAGGCAAGACATGCATTGCCTGCGGGCGAGACGCGGTCGGGAAAGTCGGCGATTACCCGGTGTGCCTCCGGCACCAAACGATGGTTACGCCGCCGGATCCGCAGCAGCATTGGAAACGAAACGTCAGAAATCGCCACAGCAGGATCGCTGCTCCCCTCGCGGTGACGCCGGTTCTCCTTGGCAGCACAACGCCAACCACAGGTTCCGTGGGAAGTCGACTTTCGGGATGACCAACTCGACGTACCGCGTGTCTCGGTCGGGATTGAAGACATTCATCGCCTCCAACGCGCGTGGTTGGCCCCCGGCAGGCGACGGCGGTGCATCCACAACGTGCAGGTTACGCAAACTGATTTGCCGAATGCCCGGGACCAGTTGCCTGAGATCGCGCACATTCGTGGCGCGAATAGTCGGGTCCAAGGGATCGGTCGCGGATTCGCTGATGATCAGCATGCAGCTATGGCCAAACGTCTCGGCGTGTCGATACTCGCGGGATGTGTTGTCGGAGTAGTCGTGGAACCGTGGTTTTCTTGTTAGTTCGCAGTTCCCTGGCGATTCGGTATTGCATCAGGGTGGGTAGCGAGCGCTTCCTTCACGAGGACGTCGCGTCGACGGGTGAACCCTGCTTGAAAGGCACCCATGACGCAGGCTGCTCCCACCGAAGCCTTAGCTTGCCGAGTTCACTGGTAAACGTCGCGATGACGCGGGCGCGGGATCACCTCTATCTCATCCAGCCGCATCGGTTCTATACGGGATTGAGTCGCTGGAACGGCGATCGGCATGTGTGTGCGCCGAGGACGCGGTTTATGCCGGATGAGATCTTGATATGCTTCGAACCAACGGCGGCAAGAAGCAACGATAGCGGTGATCAGCCGAGTCCTCTGATGGGCTCGGGCGCTGACGTCGCGGCCAAACTTGGGGAGATGTGGTCGTAGGGTACTGCTCAAAGAGTGCTAGCCGTTTGCTCATGCCCAAGCCATGGTGATAGTGGTCACATTTCCCGTGAGCACCATGACGCCGAGCGCCGCGAGCCTGCAGGGAATGGTCAGGCAGATCAATGAGGCCTCGTTCGAATACTACGCACGGCTCGCTCGGGTTCGACATCATGTCGATCGCTCACCGGCTCGCGTCGTTTCGCTCAATGAAGCCGCACAGATTGCCTGCCTCGAACGCAAGTACTTCTCGGCGTTCTTCCGCGCTAAGATCGGTATCCCATTCACCGAATGGCAGACGTCACAGCGCATTCGGCGCGCGGTCGACTTGTTGCGCTCACGGGACGATTCAGTCTCGCATGTCGCCCGCGCCACAGGGTTTTCGTGCACGCGGACGTTCGAACGAGCGTTCAAGCGCTGGGTCGGGACCACCCCTCTCCAGTTCAAGCTCCGGGTGAGACCGTAGCGACGACACGACGGCTGTCGCCTCCTTCACGACCGTCGTCGGAATTCTCAATCCGCCAGTCGGGCGGAACTCGTCAACCCGCAAGACTTTAAAGCCGTGAGAGTACTCTGGGTCTCGGATGCCCCGACGGTCCCGTCCGGCTTCGGGAACGTGACGCGCTTTGCATGCGACGGCCTTAGCCGACTGGGTTACGACGTTCACATTCTGGGCTGGGGCTCGACTGGAGCCAGCCGGCCCTGGAAGGGCACGACCCTTCACGGCGTCGGCTGGCACCCGATGGGTGCCGACGTCCTGCTGAGCCACCTCTACCGGCTGCGCCCCGACGTGCTCGTCACCCTCGGCGACGTCTGGTGGATGACCTTCGTCGCAGACCGAGCGGTGCAACATGCGCTCGCGTTAACCGGCACGCGCTGGTTGATGTACTTCCCCATCGATGGACACCGCGCGTCGGGTGAGCTGCCGCCGTCCTGGGTTGAAATCCTCCGGCGGGCCGATCTTCCCGTCGCGATGAGCCGCTACGGCCAGGAAGTTACGGCGTGCTGTGGCGTGCCCTGCGGCTATGTGCCGCACGGGGTCGCCACTGACGTCTTCTTTCCTCCAGAAGATCGGGACGCGGCGAAGGCTCGTATTGGCTACGCCGGTCGCTTCGTCATTCTCTGCGACGCGCGCAATCAGCCGCGCAAACTGCTCCCGCGCCTGCTCACGGCATTCGAGCGATTCGCACGAGGACGACGCGACACGCTGCTGCACCTGCACACCGATCCGCGGGATCCCGCGAGCAAGGAAGCTCGATACAGCTACAACATCGCGGCCGACGTAGAGAGCCTCGGCTTGTCCGACCAGGTCAGCTTCACCAACGGTCACACGATGAAAGCAGGGATCCCGCTCGAGGATTTGGTAGCACTCTACCAGGCCGCCGACGTGCACGTGCTACTCTCTGCCGGCGAAGGCTTTGGTCTGCCGACGCTGCAAGCCGCTGCCTGTGGCACGATCCCGCTCGCGCCCGACGACACGGCGAGCCGCGAGCTCGTCCGGGGGCACGGGGTCGCGATCCCGATCGCCGCGCGAATCCCCGACGAGTTTGGAATTCTGCGCGGGTTCGCAGACGTCGATGCGACGGTGGGGGCGCTCGAATCTCTGCACGCGGACGCGGAGCAGCGGCGCGTGCTCAGCGCCGCTGCCGTGGAGTTCGCCGCACCGTATGACTGGTCGCGCGTGATTCCAGCCTGGGACCACGCGCTGCACGAGGCCGTCGCGCAACCGCGCGAAGCGGTGCGCCACGAGCAACAGGTTCTCGCCGTACGATCGGAGACAGTGGCGCCATCCTGGAATGGCCACGGCAAGTCGACCTCCGGAGACCTCGGCGAGGGACTGCTCCAGATGTTCGGCGTGATGCCTGGTGGTGCTCAGGTGACGATGACGGTTGTTTCGCAGCCCGTCGGAGCGGCCGCCCGCGGCGTGCGCGAGGACGCGCGTGCCGAGCCTGGCCTCGGGCCGCTGTCGATCCCGTTGTGTCGCGTTGCCGAGCCGGTCGTGTCACAGAAGGCGGTCCCCGGTGCGGTTTGGGTGACTAGCACATCATCGGCGCAGCTCGTTACTCGGCTCCAGGAAGTCTTTCCGGTTTTGCATTCGGTCGGTGTGGGCGCGGACCCTGCGGCATCGCCAGACATCCTCGCAAGCGCGGTGCTCGCCCTGGATCTCGATCAAACAAGCGACGACCTGCCGCTCTGGGCCGCGTGCTTCGGCGTGCCGATCGTCGGCCTCGAGTGCAACCGCTGGCAGCGTCGCCTGTGGCCGGGGCTCAGCATTTCCGGACCGGGCGCAGCACGCGCGGCGCGGCTTGCAAGGGATGTCCTCTGCGACTTTCCACTGACGGCTGCTGCGGTCCGCCAGGCGCGTCAAATCCTGACCAAAGTCGCGCCGTCGGGTTTCGCAGAAGCGGCGTTACAGCTGGCAGCGCGCGCCGGTGCGGGCTCCTCGCGAGCTCCGGCGCTCGCGGTTATGCAATAGACCTATGCCGTATCAGACGTATCTGGTTCGCTGCCGGGTTGGAAGCGACGTCGACACGATCAAGCAGGTGGCATTGCAGCTCCGCGGGATAACAGGGTTTGTGCTCCTGGCGACCCGACAGGGCGGCATCATTGTCGCATTCGACGATTCACAGGTTGAGAGAGTGAAGAGTTGGTGGAACGTGGATTTTGTTGGAGGGGTGACGCTGGATCCACAGGGCCAGGGCGCGGAGCGCCTGCGAGAAGTCTTCGCGCGCAACCTGGCGCTTCAGCTGCCACGGGGTACGCTCGGCGACTGACGAACGACACGAAGGAGGACGACGATGGGACTCGGCTCACAGGTAGGCAGCGATCTCCTTGCAGTGCCATTCCCGCAAATGGTATTGCAGCTCGCCCTGGCCATCTCGAAGGGTCAGGCGGCGCTCGACCGAACGTCGATCGAAACCGCGAAGCAACTGTCAAAGGCCAAGTTCGACGTACTGACAGAGATTCGGGATGTCATCAACCCGGTGGTGAAGCCTGCAAGTAACGGGGTTCCGCAGTACACCGGCGCAGCGGTCACGACCGATTTCGAATTCACCAACATGTCGCTGTTGCAGGCCGGCCTCTTCCCGACGTTCTATCAGTTCACCGAGTCGATCATCGAGGTGAAGATGGCGATCTCGACGAAGACATCCAGTGAGTTTTCGCTCGAGACGCACGCCGAGGGGGGCTTCTGCTGCTTCAGCGCCAGTGTGGACGCGAAGTACTCGAACAGCTTCTCCTACTCCGTGGACGGTTCGAGCCTGCTGCGCACGACACTCAAACCTGTGCCGCCCCCGGCGCGCATGGTCCCGCGCACGGTGACCGTCAATGCGCTGACGTCGCCGGCGACGGTCACTATCGCCTGAGGACTCGGGCATGAGCATCGGACAAGATCTGCTCGACGTCCCGTTCGCGGACCTGGTGCACAACCTCGCGCTCGCGATCGCGGAGGGACAGACCGAGCTGGACCGAAGCGCTATCCAGACGCTGCAGTTCCTGATTGATCCGACAAATGCCGTCGACCTGGTCACGGATATCACCGACGTCATCTCGATCAAGCCCGGCAGCGCGACACTCGCCGACGGCAGCACCGTCGCGTACACGGGGGCGCAAGTCGTTTCGACGCCCGCCGCGCCGGTGAAAATGTCACTCTATCAGGCCGGACTGACGCCGACCTTCTATCAGTTTACGGAGACGACGATCGAAGTGAAGATTGCGATCACGATAAAGGAGGGGTCGCAGGCCGCCAGCTCCGGGCAGAACCGGCAACGGTTTCCGCTGCGGATCCACGCGTCGGCGGTAGACTTTCGCACCGCCAATACGTACTCGTATCAAGCGCAAGGCTCGAGCCTGCTGCGAACGGTCTTGAAGCCGGTGCCGCCGCCGTCTCGGCTCATGCCGCGCATCACGACAGTCGATACACTGTCGTCGCCGCCGCGGGTGACGACGGTCGGCTAGCGCCCACGATAGATGCCCACGGGAACTCAGCTGTTAGCCGCGGCTCTGGAGGAGGTGTTGGCCTCCCTTGTGCACGGCATCGGGGACGCACAAAAAGAGATGGATCGCAGCACCATCGCGCTGCAGCGGGAAATCGACGCAGATCCGCAGCTGGCCGTTCACGGGGTGCAGGCAACCTGGTATCAGGTGCCCAAGACCGAAATCGAGCTGCGCGTTGCGTTGACGATCGACAATCCTCCAGCTCCATCAACTCCCGCACCCACACCGATTCCGGGAACTGGCAAAGTTGCTTTGCGGCAGATTCGCCTTTATCCCGTGAACGCGACGTATCAGAACCAGTTTGCGTTCGACGCGTCCGTCGCAAGCACGTTGCGTATGACGGTGGCTCCGGTACCGCCACGGCTCACGGACGCCCTGCCGGCAAAGTTGACGGCGGACCAAGCGATGCAGGCGGCCGCGCCGCTCCTTGTGCAAGGAGTCGTTGCCCGTATCACCGCCACGTTCAATGCCGGGGCGCGCTCCTGGGCGGTGGTGCAATTCCAAGACGATCCTGCCGGCCCGACGACGCTGGCCGTGGTGGACGTAGATGACGATTCCGGTCGGGCCGCCAGGCGGTAGTCCTGACCCCGTAGCGCTGAATCGGCGTGTCGCGGAGCTCGAGCGCACGCTTGCGACGCGCGATCAGTCAATCAACGAGCTGCGGCTCCAGATCCGGTCGCTCGAGGACCAGCTGCACGCTGGCCCAGTCGCTGGTGCCGCGGTTCCACCTGGCGTGGCTCCCGTATCGCTCGACGCGCTGTCGCAATCGCTCCGCGCCGTGATCCAAAGTTTTCAGGCGCCCGATACGAGTCCGACGCCGTCGGACATCGCGGTGGTCATCAAATCGATGGACCTCGAGCTCAAGGCCTTTGTTGCGATCTCCGGCGGGCATCCGTTCCTGGACCTTCCCGCGGCGGGGCGCACCATAGACCCCGCCTCGCTGTCGACCATCCGGCTGTCGTTGGCGCAGGTGCCGAATCCACTCTCGCCCGCGGCCGGCGGGGGAAACCACTGAGCGAAGTCGCTCCTACGATTGTTCCGAACCAAGTCAGTTACGCGGCGGCGGGTGGGTCACCGACGTTTCTCGTCACTGCGCCGGCCAAACGTCGTATCTCAATTGAGATCACGACCGATCCCATCCTATTCAACGGCGCCAACTTCAATCGGCGCAGAAGCTATCAGAACTTCTACAGCAGCGCCGCAGGCAGTAAACGTCCCGATGGCGTCGTCGTAATCGCGCCGGAAGTGCGTCTGGGAACAGGTGCGCCGTTGCCATACACGATCCCTGACACGGTCTGGTTGCAGCTTCGGACCGCGCCGATCCTGTACTACAGGCTGCGCGTGCTCGCGGAAGGGCAAGCGCAACCCGCGCAGAGCACACTCGCTGACTTGGATTGGGAAGACGCTCCGTTCGTGCTCGTCGGCGCCAATCGTCTCAACCCGCTGGCCAGCATTCAGCCGCGATCCGCCGGTGTATTGACGTCCGATCCACCCCTCGTCTTCGGCATTGCCGGCGGTACGCAACTCTTCTTCACCGTCGAGCTCGCGACCGATTTCCACCTGTTCCTGCTTGACAACGTGTACGACAGGCATTCACGAAACTTCTTCAGCTCGGCACTGGGTATGCCCGGTGTGCCGGCGCGCGACGACCTCATGACGGCAAACGGCATAGCGACCTACACCATTCCGGCGCCCGTCTGGGACGAATTGCGGAGGAATCCTCGCCTCTACTATCGCGTGATCACGGCGCGTTCCTTCCAGGGCTTGCATGCGTTCCAGTCCACGACCGATCTCGACGTATCGACCACGCCAACGGTCGTTGTCGGCCAAATCACGAGGGCCACCGTCGCCGACATCGATCACTTTGCTAGCGGGATGCTCGGGGAGAATCCGCCGCCCATTCTCTCCATCCGCGCGGATGGGAGCACGCGGTGTGAAGTCGAGCTTGCAACCGCCCAGAACCTGCTGATCGCCGGTGCTGCCGGCCGCAATGCGGTGAACTACTTCAGTAGCGCGGCGGGAGCAGCGGGCGTGCCAGTCGCCGTGATCGATCTGCAAGACCACCTGGGCTCGTATGAGGTCCCTGAACCGGTTTGGCGTGCGTTGGGAGCCATTGGTCCGCGCCCCTTCATCTTCTTTCACATCTCCACCTTCACGCTGGATGCAGGGGGCAATCAGGTCGCGGTTGCAACCTCAGCATTGAACGCTGACCACAGCGTGCCGGGTCTCTGGACCGGGCTGCCGATCGACGGTACCCATGCGGGGTTCATTGACGCGGACGGTCGATTAGTAACCTCGCAGCTCTCGTCTGATCACGGACCGCGGACACTGCCGGTCGGCGTGGCCGGCCGTATCTGGCATCCCGGCATCGACATACCGCTGAACAACGCCGCAGTTTACGCCGTTGCCGACGGCGTGATCGATCACACCGATAACGCGCTTGGCTGGGTGCGAATCGATCATGCGACGCACAAGACGAGCTACCTGCACATGAACATTCCTTTTGCGGCCGGAGTCGCGGGCGGCAGGCCGGCGCGGGAGGGTCAGCTGCTCAGCACGTCGGACACACGCGGAACAGCCAGCCCACATCTGCATCTTGAGTTGGACCATTCCGGGAAAAACCCCTTGGCCCGCTTGCGGCACACCGAGACCGGCGCGCCGTGGTTCATCTCCTCCCTCGCACCGGGGCTGGCATCGGACTACTCCGTGGAAATGAAGAACGCCCTGGCCGGGACCGATCCGATGGCGATTCTCGGCTTCGGCGTGACCACCGGAGGTGATAAGGATCTCGCGTGCGTGTGTGTCGCGGTGCTCGATCGCTTCGACAACGTTGAGCCATCACGTGGCTATTTCCTCAGCTACGGAGCCATTCGGACCACGCTGAACGCAGCGGGAATGCTGCAGTCGACGGGCACGTTTGACCGCACACCCAGGCTCCTGTACGACGCGAGTCCCAGACTCGCCGGTCTACCGGCGCTGACGGCGGCGACACGACGCGAGTTCTACATCTTGGACAACCTGCTGCTCGGCAATCCGCCGCCACCGCCCCAACGACCCGTCGCCGCCTACGGCGGACTGCGAGGAGGGATGGTGGATGGACGCGTAGTGGGCCGGTTCGACATGTACGTGATTCCGGGTTTCACCGATCGAAATAACGACGCGGAAGACTGGTTCCACTACATGTGGCACTTCGATGGATATGGAGCGGCGACCGGTCCCCACCGTCTGGTGATGCTGGCCACCGACCTGAAGGGAAACACAACCGCCCTGACCCCACGATTCGGGGTGGAGCTGGCGTCCATTGCGGAACAGGCGACTCCGGCGCAAGTGGCGGTCGACTTTCCAGTTCGGCTCCAACTACTCGATCATCAGGCAGCAACCGTCGATGTCGTTATCAGCGGAGCGGCCCTGGCCGCCGGATGGACGGCCGTTGGCGATTGGGCACCGCCGGCGCCGGTTGCGCTGGCCGCGGGCCAAGCACGGTTTCTCAGGGTGCAGGTGACGCCGCCGGTAGGAGCCGTCGGATTCGCGGACATCCAGATCACGGCGCGATCGCGACGCCTCACGACCTGTAGTGACGTCGTGACGCTGCGCACTAACGTGGGCCCCGCACCAGCGGTGCCCAGCGTCGCTGCATCCGCGACGCTGGCGCTCCAGGATGGACCTGCGCCGTTTTTTCACATTCGAACCGCGCGTGATTCAGAGGCTGCGGTGGAAGTCTCGACAGACCGTAACTTCTTCGACGGCTCGGCGGCGCGCAACGACCTTAATACGTTCAGCTCGCGACGCGGCGCTCCGCTCATACCTGGCCAGGTCTTGCACACGGTGACGGACGCCCTCAGGTACGAACTGCCGCAGCTCGCCTGGGATCGTCTGACAGGTCTTCCGATCACTCGATTGTATTATCGGACCCTGACATCGCCCGATCCGACCTGGAACGTCGTGCATCAGTCGGCCATCTCGCAGATCGACATCCAACCCGCGTGGCCGCAGGCGGGGCCGACCATCACTCCTCTCTATCCTGGTCTGAATCTGAACGCTCCCGCCCCGGCGCTGCCGTTCGGGATTCCTCCCGCCTTTCTGCTGCGCGTGGCGCCTGGGACCTACTTCGCCGTCGAGGTGGCAACCGAGCAACCGCTTTTCGACGACGAGCGTCACCGGGTCAACGAGCACAATTTTTTCAGCAGCTGGTTCGGTAGCTCGGTGGTTCCGCCCCGGCAACTGTTTTCCAAGACTGGTTGGGCGGTCTACCAGGTCCCGGAGCCGGCGTGGGATCGCCTCCGTCCCGAGTTCGCCGCGGGTCGCGCGGTGCAGCTGTACTACATCGTCCGCCAGGCATACACCCCCGGGGAGCTGTTCGGCACTGTTCACTCCTCGTCATTCGTGGCACTCTGATAGCGCCCAGATCAAACGCGCATGAAACGAGACCGGAAAGCCGAGAAGGCCGAGGAGAAGCGACGCGAGGAAGCGGAGCGACAACGCGAGAAAGAGCGGGATCGTCAAAAGGAAGAAGCGCGCCGTCAGGCCGCCCGGCAGCTCGAGCAAGAGTTCGAACAAGAGGAAGAACGCCAGTGCCAGCGCAGCGAAGCCACGCACAAACTCGCCGCGCAACGCCGCGCCGACGAGCGGCGTGCACGGGCGCTAGCCGCTCGGCGAGCCGAACAACGGCAAGAAGCACGACGTGACGAGGACAAGCAGGTGCAGCTGGCAACCGCCCGTGCATCACACGCATCCGAGGGCCGACACGACGAGCAGGGGCAAGCGAAAGCGCGCGACGCCGCCGAGCAGCGTCGGCAAGACAAAGCACGCGCAGAGTTAGCGGACGCTCGGGCAGCCGATCGGTTGAGTGAAGCACGCGACGCCCAGGTGCAGGAGCGACGTGAGGAGCAAGCGCGAAATGAGCGCGATGACGAAACGCGAGAGGCGCGGCTCCAGGATCAGCGGGCCGAAGCGCAAAAGGAAGAAGCGGCACGCGCTCGGCGGCAGGAACAGCAGCAGGAACGGACCGATGCCGAGCGAGAGGAGCGTGCTCAACTAACGGCGTTGGAGGACCGACGCGGCGAGCGGGCGGCAGAGAGGGAAGCAGAGAAGAAGGCCGAGAAGAAGGCAGACCAAGATGCCGGGGATCGTGCGGCGTTCGCTGCCGAACGTCTGAAAGCCCAGCAGCTCGAGGATGCACGCGCGCGCGACCGCGCCGATCAGGCACGCGAGCAGCGCCTCGCGGATCAGCGAGCCACACAGGCGGCGGAGCGTCGCGATGCCGGACGCATTCCCGATGCCGGGGTTGCAAAGGATGCCGGATCGAAGCCGGATGCGGGCGTCCCCGTCGAGGAACCAAGACCAGCGCGCTTGCCGAGCGGCAAGATCTCCGGCGGTCTTCCCTGGCTCTTTACCAATGAGAACCAAGTCATCAACGCGGAAACGCGGAACCCTGTCCTGCTGCGCGGGATCAACTGGTCAGGGCTGCAATACGCTGAACCCAACGAAAAAGGCTTCTTGGATGGAGCGCATCTGACGGAGGCTGTGTTCAAGAAAATGATCACGGAGTGGGGCGCCAACATCGTCCGCTTGCCGTTCAACCAGGACTGGGTGCTTCGGGGACGGCGCGGACATTCCGCGATTGAATACATCGCGGCGATTCGGCAGGCGGTCGCGTGGGCGGCGGGTCTCCGTGCCTACACGCTCCTCGATCTGCAGTACGTGGACGCTGACACTATCTTCGGTCCTGCAGCGCATGTTGCACCGCTACCCAACCGCGAAACCGCAAAAGCGTGGAAGGTCTTGGCGACCGAATTTCAGAGGGAGCCAGCGGTTCTCTACGATCTTTTCAACGAGCCGCACAAGGTGGAACAAGGTGACCCAAACACTTTGTACGGAGTGGTCGAGCCAGACACCTATCTGGAACTTCACGACGGCCAAGTAACCATGGAGCGTTGGCACGCGTGGGCGCGTCACCTGATACGCGCGATCCGTGTGATTCATCCGAACGCGCTCATCTTCGTGTCCGGTGTCGACTATGCCTACGACCTACGCGGGATGCCGATCACCAAAGTGGCCGGCGATCCGGAAGTGGCGACGAACATCGTCTACTCCACGCACATTTATCCCGGCAAGACTCCTGACTGGACAGCTGCCTTCGCCGCCCTCGCCAAGGTGAGGCCGGTATTCGCCGGCGAGTGGGGCGTCGCCGAAAAGAACGAAGACAACAAAGCCGACGTGGGCTGGGCCGAACGCCTGACGCGCTTTCTCGCTTCCAGCGGGATCGGATGGGCGGCATGGAGCTGGACCGATAAGCCCCACCTCGTGAAGTACGTGTCCGACAAGGAGCCGTACAGCCCCACCGAGTTCGGCAAGGTTGCATTGCCAGCCTTGCGAGGCCGACCATAATGGAGCTCGAGTGAGAATTCGTGCGTTCATGCTGTCTTGCCCGGATCGACAGCAGACCTGTGCACAAACGGTGGCGAATCTCGCGATGACTGACTGGGGTGAGCCGGTCTGTATCGAGCTCGACATTACGACCTTCGAACGTCGTCAAGAGCGGCAAGAAACGACCGCGCGCCTCCTGCTGGAGCATGCGACCTCGAGTGATGCCGACGTGATGCTGTTTCTCGAAGACGACCTGGAATTCGCCACCCACTTGCGGCACAACCTCGAGAACTGGGCTCCGCTACAGGCACTCGGACCGGAGCAAGGCTTCTTTGCTTCGCTATACAATCCGAACGTTCGCATGGTGGAAAGCCACCTAGATCGTGCGTTCAGCATCGCGGATCCAGCCAGCGTGTACGGAGCTCAGGCGTTTGTGCTATCCCCAAACGCGGTCCGATATGTGGTCGCACACTGGCATGAAGTCGAGGGCATGTGGGACATCAAGGTATCGCGTCTAGCGGCACGCCTTGGTCCAATCCATTACCATGTGCCATCTCTCGTGCAACACGTTGGCACGCAAAGCGTGTGGGGTGGTGTTTTTCACACAGCTCAGGACTTCGATCGTGGATGGCAGGCGCCTGAAAGCGTGACCAGTCACCTTCCCGTGGCGCAAATGCTATCGCAGATGCGCGAAATCGAAGGTTGGTTCAATGACCCCGAGGCGGAGTTGCTGATCTCCGCGGTTAGACAACAGGCAAACCGTCATCCGGGTCGGATCAACGTCGTCGAAGTCGGCAGTTACTGTGGCAGGTCAACGGTCGTTCTCGGTCTTGCACTGAGAGAACTCGACGTAGGTCGAGCTCGGGTCTATGCGATCGATCCCCACCACGGTCAAATCAGCACGTTAAATCAGGATATCGTGCAGACCGAGCCGACCTATGAACGATTCAGTCGCAACATTGCCGACGCTCGCATCGCCGACCTTGTTACTCCCATCGTGGCATACTCGACTGAAGTCGTGTGGGACAAGCCGGTGGACCTGCTTTTCATCGATGGCTGGCATGACTACGAACATGTGGCCGCGGATTTTCAAGCATTCTCGCCGTGGCTCGGTCCGGACAGCCTCGTCGCCTTTCACGACTGCGCCGATTATTTCCCTGGTGTAAAGCGATTCGTCAGCGAGCTGCTCGATCGTGGGACATTTCGGCTAGTGCGTCAGGCCAACAGTCTGGCGTTGCTGCAGCCTACCCGAGCGGAGTGTTGATCCACACGCTGCAGCGCCACTCATCGCTCTCTTTCACGAACAGCCGCACGTTGCGAAATCGACCCGCAAAAGGTTGTCCGTCCGGCCGCGTCCCCTTGGCGGTAACGAGCACGGTTGCAACAGCGCTGTCCTGCTTCTCGTCGATCTCGACAATCTCCGATTCAAGCACGTCGTAGCTGGTGTTGGGAAGGTCGGCCAGATAAGTGCTCTTTGTCACGACTCTGCCGCTCGCCCGCCGAAAGAGCAAACTGTCGCCCAAGATTCGATCGAGAGCACGCGCGTCGTGACCCTTCTCGGCGACGCCGATGTCGCGGTTCAGTTGTTCGAGTGAGTCCACAAGTGCGGTCACGTTGACACTCCGGCATTCCTATTAGAGGCGCAAAACGCTTAGAGGCAAAACGTGGCTTCGCTATGGACTTTAGGCTATGACGAATTGAGCACGACAGGTCGCCGATCAGGGCCGTTTTCTGCGGGCTGTGTCAAAACCGTGATCGTCCCCGAGTTCACCGCCGCCGGATAATGTAGGTATTCTCGCCTCAGCGCCTTGCCAAGATGCCACGGCGCGCATGTCAATGGTGCGGCCGCTTGAGGGGCGTCACTCATCATCACGAGTGGAGGAGCGGCCGAGTGGGACACCCTCCGAGGCCTGTCATCCCTCTGTCGCCGCTGTCACCGGATTGCCGATCGCGGCCCTTAAGGGCGCGCTCTCGCCGAGCCGGCCCTTCAGGGCACGGATCACCTTCCTCACCGTCCTCACCCTCCCACCTCTCCCACACTGAAATGCACCTCGCGCACGCCCGTCTCACGCACGAACTGAGCGACGTTGTCCCCGTCGATCCCACCCCAAGCGAGAGCCCAATCCGCGCCTTCGCTTGAATCACTAGCCGGCGAATCCGCTCGGCTCCCTCCGGTGCGGTCCACGCTCCGTCCTTGGCGCGTGGATGTGCCGGTCGCCGTTCCTGCGACTCGTCCCCGTATAAACGGATGTGGCTGGATGAGGTTGCCGGCAGGAACGGCAGGTCCGGCCAGATGGCGGAGGCTTGGCCTGCGCATGTGCAGGCTTGCCCGTGCAGCCGTAAATGGTCGCGGTGTCGGGGAGCGAAACACAAGAGCCTATGGTGCTTTGTTAACAGAAAAAGGTACCCTGATCAACCGAGCCGGCACTCGTTCCATATGCATCGCCTCCAAAGCGCCGAGTGAGTCCGCCGCGGTGTATACCGCGACGACATCGAGAGGTACCCGCGTTTGGATGACGGCGAACCCTTTCGCAAATGGGGCTCGGACAAACTCGCGGGCGAGCCGCAAGATTCGCACGCAGTCGAGCTCCAGCGCCTGGTCGGATCCGAGCTTCAGCGGAATGGAATCCCTGGCAATGGGCCCGGGCGCTTCGTTCGGCAAGGTGAAGGCATACTTGCGCAGAAAAACGATAGTCTCAGGGTTCGGATTGTGGATGTTGATCGCGGTGTAATAGCGACCGCGTGCGACCGCGGGTCGGTCTGCGAGCGCTTGTCCACACACGAACTTGACCGCGTACTCCTGTGTGCCCAGTGTGTCCTGCGCGGCGGCATTCCGCAGCGGCAGAATCGACGCAGTCACGAGCGTGAGCAGCGCGCATCCCAGCTTTGTCATTGCCGTCTCCAGAGGAACTGTCTGGATAGCATGGGACTCGCGCGCGTGTGTAGCTAGAACCATTTGAGCGCGCTCAAATCGGTTATCGCACTCGGAGCGATCATCGTTGCGCGCGATATCTGTGCGCTGACGCTGCCGAGCACAACGCTCAGTTTGTTATAGCGGGGCGCGCGACGGAGAGGTACAAGGAGACGCTCACAGTGTGCTGCACAAATTGTCATAGCAGCTTCGGCCCCGCGGGAAATATTCCAACTACCATGTGTGTCCGCTGGCACACCCGTATACTCGCATTGACGCTCGCGTGCGCCTTGGTCTCGTGCAACGCAATCGTCGCTCAAGTTCCGGGCGAGCTGTCGGGCAACATCAACGTGCGCTGGGGGCAACCCGGCGGCAGCTGCCGAATCCTGATCAAATCGTACTACGTGATCTGCGAGGACGTCCCACACCGCGTCCCGCTGTGGGTGAGCTATCATCTCGGTCGCGAGGATCTCGTGTCGCACGCAAAGCGCACGAACGGTTTCCGCGCCGATCCCGACCTGCCGGCCGGACAGCGCGCCGAGCTCCGTGACTACAATAGCAGCGGGTACGACCGCGGCCACATGGCCCCAGCCGCCGACTTCAAGCGCAATGCTGAAGCCATGAGTGAAACGTTCTTCCTGTCGAACATGGCGCCGCAACGACCCAACCTGAACCGCATGAGCTGGGAACGTCTGGAAAGCTCGGTCCGCGATCTCGCCGCCCGCCACGGCAGCATTTGGATCATTACGGGGCCGCTCTATCTGGACTCCGCGGGACATCGGATGACGGCGCCTGATGAGTTCATTGGAGCCGATTCGGTCGCCGTGCCCACGCACTTCTTCAAGGTGATCCTCTGCGAGCACCCCGCCGGGCACTACGAGATGTTCGCCTTCATCATGCGCAACCAAAAGACGCCCCTGCCTGGGACAGCGCGCGACTATCTCGTCAGCGTCAGTCGCGTCGAGCAGCTGTCGGGTCTCGACTTCTTCGCGGCGCTGCCCGACGCGGTGGAGCGTCCTCTGGAGGCCGCGGCCGCGACGAATTGGCCGGTTCCTTAGGCGACGTCCTTGGCAACCTCCTTGGCGAGCTTGGCGCGGGCGCGCACGCGCTCCTTGAACCCGAACAGACTCTCCAGTAGGTCGTGCCAGAATGGGGCACCCAATCCCACGAGCAGCGCCGAGATCAGGATTCCGATCAGCCACTCGAAACTGAACTTCCACGTCTTGTCGTAGCCTCGAAACAGCGGGCTGTCGCCCGTGACCGCTGCCAACACGAGCGAATCGCGGTGGGCGATCGCGCTGTCCCGGCGCGCGCCGAGCGGTTCCCAGACGCTGTCCGCGGCGGTCGTGTCCCGCTCCAGCGAATCGGTCAACGCCTGGGCGATGTGCTCTGCGACGGTCAGCGACTCAGCCGAGAGTTGTACGGCCTGGCGGAACGCCGGATCGTTGCGCGATTGGCGTACGATCCAAAAGGCGTCGGCGTTCAGCGCGATGACCACCACCGCGCCGGCCACCACTGCGCTGAGCTGCATCCGCCTCCGGTAACGGTCCTTCACCGAACCGACCGACACGTCGAACCATTTGGCCGCGTATTCCGCAACCTTGGTCAACCGATCGGCGGGCGGCGGATTTGTGACGCCCGTGAGTCCGGTGATGCGCGCGTGGTCGATCTCGAGGATCAGGTCCGACAGCTGATTGGCATCCACGACGTCGAGCCGGGCGACGTTCTTCCGTATTCCTGGCTGCCCGAGTGCGCGGAGCTTCTCGACGACCTGACCGAAGATGTCCTTACCGTCCGTAGGCGTCAGCCCGGACACGCGCGTCGCTTCCATGACGAGTCGTTCCACTGCCGTGAGCCGCGTGCCTCCCTTGATTCCGAAGGCCGCTTTGACGACTTCCTGGAGACTCTGGGCGACGAGTGCCAGCACGAACATCGCGCTTACGAAGGTGATAATGACTTCGAGTAGGGATGCCATGGGCTCACTCTTTTGGTTGGCGGGATCGATGCGTGAGTAAGTCACCGCACGCCGTATAGATCGCGTTGAGCTCCTCCGCGGTGCGACCGTTGCTCAAAGCCTTGGGGGCGCCTTGCCCCGGTGTGCTGAATGGGCAGGGCACCGTCGGGCGGTACCAGCAATTGCCCTTCGTGGTCGGCGATTGCGCGGGGACGAATGGATCCGTCGCAAACGACTGCGCGTGGTTCGGCAGGTGGCTGGTATCCAGTCCCCATGCCGCTGCGCGGGCCGGCCCGTCGTCGCCGGTGGCCTGCCGCCCAAGTTCGAGTAGCCCGGAAGCGCAGCCGTGCGCGATGCTCGCCGCCTGATTGCGGCGGCGAAAGCCGAGCATCGGATGAAACGCAAAGGTGCCGCACAGCCACTGGGGAATGACGGTTACGACGTCGATGTCGAGCGGCGTCCAGTCCGTGCCGGGCGTGAACGATCCTTGGCGCGCCGTGATGATGTCTCGGAGGTTTTGCTGCGTGCGAGCAAAGAGGTCGAGCTTCCGATTGTACGCCATCTCACGGGCTCGGCGCTGCAGTCTGGGCCAATAGCGGCTGAGACGGTCGAGCGCATTCCAGTCGGTGATCGGTCTGACGGGCGTCTCGAGCGAAGCGGAGAAGATCAGATGCGGCACCGGCGGGCGCCGCTCGATCAGTCCGGTCGTGGCGGCATTGTCCAGAAACGCCGCGACGGCGTCGAGTGGCAGGTTGTCGATGACGCCGCCATCCGCGTACTCCTCAGGCCGGGTCACCGACAGCTGCACTTCCCATGACCAGCGGCGACGGAAGACGCCAGGGAAGGCGCTGCTCGCGAGCAGCGACTGCAACAGATTCAGGTCGGTCGCCACGCCACCGATCTGCGCGTCGCCCAGGTTTTGCAGCCGCCCCTCCGTCAGATTCGTGATCGTCGCGAAGAAAAAGACGCCGTGATCGAGGAACTCCTGCAGTGTCGTCCGCCCCGTCGCCGCCGCCGGCCCGAGCCCCTGGAGCACGTAATCGAGGATCAGGCGTTCCAGTGGCTCCGCGCCCAGCACCTCGAGCCCAACGCCGGCTCGGTCCAGCAGCTCCTGGAAGTAGCGCTCCAGGAGGCGCGTGCCCGTCCCGTAGCGCTGGCGCCGAAACGCCTCGACGACATCCCGCAGCTCGAAGGGGCTCACGTACGCCAGGCGCTCGAGTCCGGCAACGACCCGTCGCAGCTCGTCACTCCAGGTCCAGGGGTTGGGGGCGTCGAACCGCCGGATCACGCGATCGGCATCGCGGATCGAGAACCGGGCCTGGGCCGCCCGTACCGTGATGCCGCGCACGAAGTCGGCGAAGCGATCGGTGAGAATCAGACGATCGATCGCGAGGTAAGCGGCGGCCAGGCCCTGCATGAACTGCTGGCGATCGGCGAGCGTGTTCGTTGGGGCACTCGCTGCGCCATACGCACTCACGAGGAACGTGCGCATCGCCATGGCGGATGTGATGGAACCGACAGATGCTCCAGCGACGACATCGGGTCGCAGCGACGCCTCGCTGAGCGCGTTCAACACGCCCACCTGAAAGACGCCACGGAACACGCCGCCGCTGAACAACAGACTGACGATGGATCGCTGCTCGTCCGGGATCGCGCCGCGCTGCAAGGGCCAGGTGCCCGACCACACATCCTTCAGCGAGGGCGCGCGCGGCGAGGCCACATGCTCGGGCTCTACCCAGTCGGGCTCGGGAGCCTCCTGCGCGGGCCACGGCGTCTGCGTGACCGTCCTGGGATCGACGAGTAACGTCGCCGACCTGGCGGCGGGACGATGTGGATCCACGGTGCCGGTTCGATGCGGACGAAACAGCACGCAATGCTCGCAGACTTCGCTCATCCCGGGACCGCTCTCAGGAGTGACGGGGGCGCCCGGCAGCGGCCGGTACTCGAGGAGCTGATTGCTGAGATGACGCTGTACGGCCATGCGGCAACGCACGGCGATCCCATGGCCGGGGATATCCGGCGCGGACTCGGGAGGCGGTGGTGGGACCTGGGTCCTGAGATCGGCGGCGACGTCGGTGATCGCCGTGGGCATCATGACTTGCAGCGTCGCGCGACAGCCATCGGCGACGGTCTCCGCCATCGTCCGGCGCCGGGTCTCCTCGCTGTTAGCTTGCAGCGTGAGGTAATTGACTTCGAGCGGTTCCTCAGGTTCGATCGGATACACCCACATGCGAACGAACCTGCGGCCCCCCGCGTCGAAGAAGACGTTGCCCGCGCGCGGCATCGCCCGAGTGTGGAGGCTCGTCAGGCGGCGCTCGAGCGTAGCATCTCGCATCCGGCGGAGTTGCAGCACGCGGCGCACAACGTCCAGGAGCTGGGTGTATCGGCGTGGCTTGTTGCCCCGGGTGAACCGCTGGCCGAGCGCCTCGCGCCCGAGAGGAAACGGTGCGACGCTGTACAGCTGCACCGCCGCAGCCCGGTCATCCACCAGGCCGGAGCTGCGCAGCAGCTCAAGCAGCGCCTGCGTCGGTTCCGCGGTGAGGGTAGAGGCGTCCACGAAGAGCTGGCCGTTGGTGGACACCGGTGGGAACAGCGGCGGCTTGGCGAGAGCTGCCAGCAGGGCGTGGACAACGTAGACGTTGGCGGGAACCGTCGTCAGCAGACCCGTTGCGACATCGGCGACGGTGATCGCCACATAGATCGGCGGCGGCTGCTTGCTCGAATCAGTGCCGCTCCCGCTGCGACGCTTAGCGGTGTGGAGTCGAGGAGAGGCGCGCTGGGGATATGCGTAGTCTCCTACGAGTTTCGCGTCGAGCCGTCCATTATGAGGAGAATTGTCGTCCCGCAACGCCCGCTCCACGGTTTCGCGCGTGATAGCGGGTCCGTAAATCGCGGGGTCGAACGCGCGCACCAGCAACTGACGCAGCACGTCCGGATCCAGCAGGGCGGCATCGAGACTGTACGACGCGAGCAGTCGTCTCCAGAAGTCGCGCCGAATGGCCCACAGGTAGAACGCTGTTATCGATCCGAGCACCGCCAGCGAGGCGGGCGCGAGAATCCAGTAAAGGGGCGGATACATCCATGGCCAGCTGAAGACGTGGTGATGGTCGACCAGCGTGTTGTATGCCGAGGTGAGGAGCAAAGGGATCGACAGCGCGACACTCAGCACCGCCGCCCACAACGTCAGGAAAAGTACGGCGGTCGCGAATGCGCCAAACACGCCGAGGAAGGCGCGCGGCGATCTCGGCTGCGTGAGGCCGACGAATGCGAGCCCCATGACCAAGACACCCAGCAGCAATCCCGGCAGGAGCAGTGGTCCAGACGACCCCATAATCCTCAGGATCCCCATTCCGAGGAGAGCGATCAGGAGCAGGGCACCTGCGGACACGACCAGCCAGAAACCGAGGAGCACGAGCGCCCATGCGGCGTCGACGATGTGTTGGCGCATCGAGCGTAACAGGGTCGAGGCGAAGATGAGCTCTGCTGCCGTGGCGCCTTCCTTGCGGGGCGGCTTTCCCGGTCGCGCCGATGAGAAGACCGCCGACAGGAGCGTGGCGGCGCGGTTCAGATTCTCGCCCAGCAACAACCACGCGCGAACTCCCTCGGCGAGTCGTGCAGCGGCTCGCGTCCAGCCATTGCGGATCTCCCGCGCCGCCTGCCAGCCGAGCCAACACCGGGTCGCGCGCGCCATTGTCCCAATCGTCAACCGAACGTTGAGCAGCGTGTTGTACAGATTGAGCAGGCCTGCTCTGGCGGCCACCGCTTTCATGCGGCCGCTGCGCTCTGCTGCGTGGTGCACCGGCAGCTCGAGCGGCTCAAGGGGCCGCTGCGTATCGACTTGCGTGGGATCCGGGGCCAGGGCCTGGGCGATTTCGCCGGGTGCCCGGCGATAGGCTTCGAACAGCTCGCGGAAGCGCGCGACCTTGGGTCCGGGGTCGTCGATGTCACCCGCCTGAAGGACCTCCGCGAGGGCGACCGCTGATACGGCACCGGCCGAGCAGCCGATCACGATGTCGGGGGCGCGGGCTCGACTGACCAAGAGCGCATGAACGACGCCGAGTTGCATGGCCGTATCGAACCCGCCACCCGCGAAAGCCAATACGCGAATTGGTTTTCCAGGTCGGCCGATCGGGCTCAGCCGTGGCGTCTCGGAGGATTGAGTCGGGGCTGTCATGCTTTCGAGCTATCGTGCGGACGTCGTGAGACGGTGGCTAGTACAGTTTGAGCGACGCGTTGCCGGTCGCGCTTTTCGAGCGCATTCTTAGGAAGGGCGAATCCCGATGGGCCCATGCTCGCTCAGTCACTCGCGATGGTTCATTCAGCCCTTCCCACTATGGCGCCGCTCACGCGCGCCGTAGTCGAGGCGATTCTTTTGTCTGAGGGATCGATTGGGTCCGCGCAAGAAGTCGCGCAGCACCTCGGCCTGCCCAATCGATTCAAGCTCGCCCGGATGCTCAGACAGGACGGGCTTCCCCCTTTACATCGCTTGGCGGAATGGGCGACGGTCGAGTCGTGGGTCTCGGCGGCCGAGCGTGATGCCGTATCGCTATGCTATCTCGCATTTCGTTCTCGAAAGCATCCAAGTGCCTGTTACCGATTGGTAAAAAGGATTACGGGCATCTGTTGGGATGACGTGCGCGCACGCGGTTCGCGGTGGGTACAACGGCAGTTGCAAGATCAGATCAGGCGAATGCCACGAAGCTAGACTGAATACGCTGGAACTCGTCGGCTGAAGCTCCCCAGTCACAATGCCTTGCGCACCCGCTTCCTTTGCGCGCCGGATCTGATCGATCATGGTGTGATGCTCGGCGTCCGTGTACACGAAGTCCCCCGCCCGCGCACGCACCAGCACAAAGATTGGAATGGTTAGTTGGGATCGGCAGGCGCGGACGAGCTGCACGTCCGGCGTGGTGCCGCTACGGGCGAGGTCCGCGCATAGCTCAATGCGATGAGCCCCACCCTCTGCGGCTGCGAGCGCGGCGTCCAGCGACTCGACCGCCGCCTCGATGAGAATGGTCACTCAAATGCGAAGGCTAAACCGCGAAGGTCTTCCGCACTCCCGCCGCGTACACCTTCCACGGCACGACATTCCGCAACCGCGGCAACCACGTCGCTTGCGCGCCCACACGGTACCGCAACCCCGGGGCCTTTTGCTCGATGATCTGGAGCACCCGTCGCGCCACCTGCTCCGGCGGGATGCCACCCTCCAGGGCCTGATCAAAGGCCGCGAGCATCCGCTTACGGGGCGCATCGTACGCGGGGAGCCGCCGCGCGGCGACCGGCGACGCCTCACCGATCGGCGTGTTCACGAATCCCGGCTCGACCAGGCTCACACTGATGCCCAACGGACGGACTTCGTACCACAGCGACTCGGAATATCCCTCGACCGCGAATTTGCTCGCCGAGTAGAAGGCGCTGTATGGAATGGCGGTGTTGCCGGCGAGCGAGCTGATGTTGATGATCTTGCCGGCGCCGCGAGTTCGCATCCCGGGAAGCACCGCATTCACCATCCGCACGATGCCAAAGAAATTCGTCTCGAACTGGGCCTTGGCTTCCTCGACGCTCGCCTCTTCTGCGGCGCTGGTTAGTGAATACCCCGCGTTGTTGATGAGCACGTCGAGCCGGCCGGCCTTCGCGATCACCTGTTCCAGACACGCACGGACCGACTCGTCCGAGCGCACATCGAGGGCCACCATGGTAACTCCCTGCGACTGCGCGCTCTCAGGCTTACGCGCCGTCCCGAAGACGGTAAACCCGCGCTCAGCGAGGAGCCGCGCCGTCGCTTGGCCGATGCCGGACGACGCGCCTGTGACCAGAATTGTCTGCGACATGAAATCTCCGGAAGGTTTTGCCCCCGCGAACAACCACCGCGGGCTCATCGTTCCATCGCCATAAACAAGAAAGCCGGCGAGCTCTCTCTCTCCGGCTTTCTCACGTAGCGAACTGACTACGCGGTGACCCCTCAAGTATAGAAAACATCGGCGATCTGGTATGCCGAGTCAATGGGGGAAGCGAGGGTGCTGGTGGTGGGATTCGGACCCACAAGGGCTCTCGCCCAGTGACTTGAAGGGTCACCGCGTTTACCAGTTTCGCCACACCAGCACGCGGCTGCGAGCCTGGCAATCCCGAAGGCCATGACGCGAGACCCCGCACGTACCGCCTCCTCGTGGCGACACGATGTGAGCACAATGCGAATGGCCGCTAATCAATCGACCGTGGGTGGGTTCTCGAAAACGCAGAGCGAGCGCTCGCGTTTTTTTGCTCTATACAGCTTTTCGGCGCTGCGTATACTTTGCGCGCGGACTTCCCATCACGAGGTCGTTACGAACCGCACTCGCTTGATCCGACGCCGCACTCGCCTCGGGCAAGACATGCATCGCGTGCGGGCGAGACGCGGTCGGCAACGTGGGCAACTATCCGGTCTGCGCTGGGCATCAGGTCAGTGTATCGCAGCCCGATCCTGACCGGGACTGGAAGAGAAACGTGAGAGCACGTCACAAGCGGATCGCGATGCGCGCTTGCCAATGGTGCGGTCGCAGAGACCGCCTCAGCCGACATCACGAGTGGAAGAGCGGAACGAAGGGCCAACCGCCGCGACCCATCGTCCTGTGTGGGCTATGCCATGCGATCGCAGACGGCCGTATACGGACCTGAGGACCTGGAGGAGCGCTCGCGCGCCCCCAAGCTTCAATGCAGCAACTTCACCACTCCAAACACCAATCCCGCCGTCGTCGTCGCTTGCGCGATCCAGAATCCGAACATGCGTTTCGTGAGTCGGGTTTCGAGTCGCGCGATCTTGGAATCCACTCCGAGTATACTCGCCTCCATCTTGGCGAATCCCACGTGCATCTCGCCCCGCAATTCCCCGATGCGAGCCGCGAACTCCGCCCTTAGCTCGGCAATCCGCTGATCGAGCTTCGCGTCGAATCGCGCATAATTCAGCTCGTTCAACTCCCGTAACTCAGATCGGTAAGTCGCATCCACCATGTTGAACCAATCCACGAGCTCGTTGGCGATGTCGTCGCCAAACTTCTCATAAAACCTACGCGACAACTTGGCCGTAACCGGCACACCAGCTCCACGGGTAGATGCCGGTCTATCATACGATACGCTCGGCGGACGTCCGCATCAATAAACTGCAGACTGGGTCCTAAGAACCACTGCTGCATCTGTGGCGTCTTCTACGTTCGGGGTCCTTCGCTACGCGCGCGTCCGCGCGCTCCCCTCAGGATGACAGGCTTCGCTCGCTTACGAGAAGAAATAAGGAAGACGAGCGCCCTAAAGCCGGTACGTCGTCTTGACCAGCTCGTACGCAAGCGCCCGCGCCATGCGCCGCGCGTCGCTCTCGTCGATCACGTGGCGCGCCACCAAGCCGCCGAGATAATTGGCATCCATGCGCCGCGCCAGGTCGTGCCGCGCAGGAATCGAGCAGAACGCGCGCGTGTCGT
>WNGJ01001600.1_pt1 | contig 24496 bp, 19 predicted proteins | sample 5400611 | NCBI WGS metagenome assembly WNGJ01 (sample SAMN13153375, study PRJNA577476) | soil metagenome | isolation source: 40 cm soil or saprolite under Garry oak tree replicate 1 | place: USA:California | collected 2016-06-15
GGCCCTCAGGTGCGGCAACGGCGTCCATGAACGCTAGTATGGATGAGAACGGTTCGCATTTGCAATCGCATTCGCATCCGAGCCCAGTGCCGGCGATTCTGACTGGCGTATGATCAAATTAATCAAGCAGTTACGGCGGCAGAGCGGGGTCGATCCTGCCGTCCGAGGAGGGGTCCCAGGTACCGCCCAGTCCAGGACGCCTCGGTAGCGGCGACGTCCTCCGGGGTGCCCGTGGCGACGACCCGCCCGCCGCCCTCACCGCCCTCGGGACCCAGGTCGATCACCCAGTCGGCGGTCTTGATGACGTCGAGGTTGTGCTCGATGACCACGACGGTGTTGCCCTCATCGCGCAGCCGCATGAGCACGTGCAGCAGCTGCTCGACATCGTGGAAATGCAGCCCCGTGGTGGGCTCGTCGAGGATATAGAGAGTCCGCCCGGTGGCACGCTTGGCGAGCTCGCGGGCGAGCTTCACGCGCTGCGCCTCCCCGCCCGAGAGCGTGGTGGCGCTCTGGCCGAGACGCATGTAGGAGAGGCCGACGTCGGCGAGGGTCTGGAGCTTGCCGCTCGCCGCCGGCACGTTCTGGAAGAAGCGCGCGGCCTCCTCGACGGTCATCTCGAGCACCTCGTGGATGTTCTTGCCGCGGTAGCGGATCTCGAGCGTCTCGCGGTTGTAGCGCTTGCCCCGGCACACGTCGCACGGCACGTACACGTCCGGCAGGAAGTGCATCTCCACGCGGATCACGCCGTCGCCCTGGCAGGCCTCGCAGCGCCCGCCGCGGACGTTGAAGCTGAAGCGGCCCGCGTCGTAGCCGCGGGCGCGCGATTCCGGCACGGCCGCGAACAGCTCGCGCAGCGGCGCGAACAGCCCCGTGTAGGTCGCGGGGTTCGAGCGCGGCGTGCGCCCGATCGGGCTCTGGTCGATGTCGATGACCCGATCGATCTGCTCGAGCCCCTCGATTCCGTCGCAGGGCGCCGCCTCGACGCGCGCGCCCTGCAGACGCGCGGCGGCGTGGCCGAACAGCGTGTCGACGATCAGCGTCGACTTCCCGGAGCCCGAGACTCCGGTGACGCACGTGAAGAGGCCGAGCGGGATGTCGACGCTGATGCGCGCCAGGTTATTGCCGTGGGCGCCGAGGATCTTGATCTGGCGCGCCGGGTCCGCAGCGGTCCGCAGGCCCGGGATCTCGATGCGCCGCTTGCCCGAGAGATACTGCCCGGTGATCGAGGCCGGGCTCGCGGCGATCTCGCGCGGCGTGCCCTGCGCCACGAGGTGCCCGCCGTGGGCGCCGGCGCCGGGCCCCAGGTCGATGACGTGATCCGCCTCACGGATCGCCTCCTCGTCGTGCTCGACCACGATCACGGTGTTGCCGAGGTCGCGGAGCTGCTTGAGCGTTGCGAGCAGCCGGCGGTTGTCGCGCTGGTGCAGCCCGATCGAGGGCTCGTCCAGGATGTACATGACCCCGGTGAGCCCCGACCCTACCTGGCTCGCGAGCCGGATGCGCTGCGATTCCCCGCCGGAGAGCGTCTCGGCGTTGCGATCGAGCGTCAGGTAGTCGAGGCCCACGTCGGCAAGGAAGCGCAGCCGCTCGATGACGCCCCTGACGATCCTCGCGGCCACCTCGCCGCGCCAGCCGGCGAGATTGAGCGCACCGAGAAACTCGAGCGCGCGGCCGACCGTGAGAGCGGTAAGCTGCGGGAGCGTCCGGTCGGCGACGAACACGTGCCGCGCCGCGCGGTTCAAGCGCGTTCCCTGACACTCGGGGCACGGGCGCACGCCGAGGTACCTCGCCAGCTCTTCGCGAACCATCTGGGATTCGGTCTCGCGATAGCGCCGTGTCAGGTTAGGGAGGATCCCTTCGAAGGGGTGGCGCCTGCGGGACTTGGCTTCGGCGTCGCGGTAGCTGAACTCGATCGCCTCATCACCACTGCCGTTCAGCAGCACGTGGCGCACGTGCTCCGGCAGCTCCGTCCAGGGCGTCTCGATGTCGAAGCCGTAGTGTCTGCTGAGCGACTGGATCAGGTGGAAGTAGTGCTCGTTGCGCCGGTCCCAGCCCCGCACCGCGCCGCCGGCGAGCGACAGATGCGGGTGCAGCACCACGCGCTCCGGATCGAAGAATTCCTGCACCCCGAGGCCGTCGCAGGCCGGACAGGCGCCGGAGGGGTTGTTGAACGAGAACAGCTTCGGCTCGTAGCCGCACACGGGGCACGCATGGCGGCTCGAGAACAGGAGCTCACCCAGCGGGGGCTCGTCGAGGAACGCGAGCCGCGCCAACCCGCCCGAGAGGCGCAGCGCGGTCTCGAGCGACTCCGCGAGGCGCTGCCCCGAGTCGGCCCTGATGCGGGTGCGGTCGACGACTGCCTCGATGGTGTGCTTTCTCTTGCCGTCGAGCTCGGGCAGCGCATCCATCTCGTGGATGCGCCCGTCGATGCGCACGCGCACGAAGCCCTGGCCAGCCAGCCCGCCGAGAACTTCCTGGTGCTCGCCCTTGCGCTCGCTGACCACCGGAGCGAGCAGCGCCACCGCCGTGCCCTCAGGCAGGCGCAGCAGCTGATCGACCATCTGGCTCACCGTCTGGGCGCTCAAGTCGATGCCGTGGTCGGGACAGCGCGGCGTGCCGGCGCGCGCGTAGAGGAGGCGCAGGTAATCGTAGATCTCGGTGACCGTGCCGACGGTCGAGCGCGGGTTGTGCGAGCTGGCTTTCTGTTCGATGGCGATCGCGGGCGAGAGGCCCTCGATGCTGTCGACGTCCGGCTTGTCCATGGTCGAGAGGAACTGCCGCGCGTAGGCCGAGAGCGACTCGACGTAGCGCCGCTGGCCCTCGGCGTAGAGCGTATCGAAGGTGAGCGAGGACTTGCCCGAGCCGGACAGCCCCGTCACCACGATCAGCCGCTCGCGCGGCAGATCGAGGCTCACGTTCTTCAGGTTGTGGGTGCGCGCACCGCGCACGCGGATCTGCTGCATTGAACCATCTATCCTACGCGCTGGCGCGACTCGAGACCCACAGCGGGGCAGGACGAGAGTTGGGGCCGGGGCCGGCGGGCTCAAGGCGGCAGTCAGGCTCGAGGCGGGCCCCCCAGGGCGTCGTAGACCAGCTGCGCCGTGGCGATGTCCTCCACGGCAAGCCCCAACGACTTGAAGACGGTGGTCGCGCCCTGCGCCGGGCGCCGCAGGTTCGCGAACACCTCGCCGGCTTCGGCAAAGATCGGCGCGCCGGAGAGGATCACGTCACCGGATTCCTTCAGCGCCCCCTCGCGCGAGTCGACGATCAAGGTGCTCCCGAGCATGACGTCGTCGTCGAGCTCACGCCAGTCGGGGCGAGGCGCACCGACGGCATTGACGTGCGCGCCGGGCTTGAGCCACGCGCCCTTGAGAACCGGCTCGCGGGCGTCGGTCGCGACGACGATGACGTCCGCCCCGCGCACGGCGGCTTCGGCATCCAGCGCCCGGGCGCCGGTGTCGGCGGCGAAGCGCTGCGCGTGCGCCGGCGTCGGGCTCCACACCCGCACCTCCTCGAAGCGGCGCACATGCCGCAGGGCTTCGAGGTGAGCGCGTGCCTGTACGCCGCTGCCGATGAGCGCAAGCACCTTCGCCTCCCCGGGCGCGAGATGGCGCGTGACCGCGGCCGAGACGGCGGCAGTGCGCATCTCGGTGATGAGACGGCCGTCGAGGAAGGCGAGCGGACGGCCGGTGGCGGACTCGAAGAGCGCAATGCCCGCCATGTGCGTTGGCACTTCCGTGCCCGCATTCTTCGGGTAAAAGGCGACGAGCTTCGCGCCCATGGCCTCGCGCGTCGCCGCGGGCATCACGCCGAGATAGCGCTGCCCCGGCTCGATCGTGAGTACGCTGCGCACGGGCTGGATCACCTCGCCGGCCGAGAAGGCCGCGAGCGCCCGCTCCATCGCCGGGATGAGCTCCTCGTAGGTGAGCACGCGGGCGATGTCTGCCTCGGAGAAACTTCGGATCACGCTCGTACTCTATCGTTTTGCCACGAAACGTGGTTCACCAGCCCCCGGGCGGCTCCTCTAGAATAGCGGTCGCAGAGACACCCGCGGGCGCTGGCTGCGACCCGCGCCATCCATCAGCTCACTCCAAGGACTCACACCATGGCGCGTGGCATCAATAAGGTCATCATCATTGGAAACCTGGGGGCCGATCCCGAGACCCGCGCGATGCCCTCCGGAACCACGGTCGCGAACCTGCGCGTGGCGACCAGCGAAAGCTGGCGCGACAAGCAGACCGGCGAGCAGCAGGAGCGCACCGAGTGGCATCGCGTGGCGCTCTTCGGGCGGCTCGCGGAGATCGCGGGCGAGTACCTGCGCAAGGGCTCGCAGGTCTACATCGAGGGGAGCCTGCGCACGCGCAAGTGGCAGGATAAGCAAGGAAACGAGCGCTATTCGACCGAAATCATCGGCAACGATCTGCAGATGCTCGGCGGTCGCGGTGGCGGGGCGGGCGCGGCTCCCATGGGCGGCGCCCCCGAGAGCGCGGCCCGCGGCGGGACCGGCGGCGGCGCCCCGGCCTTTGCCGAGGAGTCCTCCGGCGGGGGCGGCGGGAAAGGCGACGACTTCGACGACGATATCCCGTTCTGACCGTGCCCGGGCGGCCGAGGCAGCGCCGCCCGCAGCCTAGACCGCGCCCGGCGTTCCGGAGGCCCGCTGCCTGAGCGCGCGGATGAACTCGAACGCCTCATCGAGGCGCGAGCGCTCAGCGAGAGTCGCATCGTCCTCCCCAGCGCCGCGCTCGCGCATCGCCACCCGCTCCCGGTAAGCGGCCTCGATCTCGAGAAGGCTCGCATCCTCCGGGACTCCGAGAATCACGTGCCAGGTGCTGCCGAGCTCGGCGAGGCTGATGCGCCCCTGCGGCGCCGCGGCGGGCGCCGTCGCGGGTGGGGGGGCGCCTTCCTGCATCCCCATGGGCACGGGCGGCGCACGCTGCTGGCGCACCACGGTGATGATCCAGGAGACGAGTCCCCAGCCGATCGCGGCGCCGCCGCCGATCACGATCCAGTCAGTCAGGCTCACGCGCTTCTCCCTCGAGCCGCCGCAACTGCTCACTGAGCGCAGAATGCGCCGCGCTGTCCTCCGGCAGCACCCGCCGCGCCGCGCCGAGCGCTTCCTGAAGCTGCGCGCGCAGTGTCGCGGCCGGAGTCCCCTCGAAGCCGAGCGCCGGCAGCTCCGCCGCGGCGACCGACCAGCGGCGCCGGGCGGCGACCGAGCGGGCGAGATTCCCCGCGCACGGCAGGCACACGAGCGCCACGAGGATGGTCGAGAAGAGCGGCAGGCCGGTGAGTCGGAGCTCCTTCCTGCGCGAGGCGGTGAGAGCGCACGCCGCGGCCGAGAGCGCGAGGCACAGGAGCGTCGCCGCCACGAACAGCGGCTCGCGCCCGAAGGCGAGGGCGAGCGGAGCCACGACCCCGATCAGCGCCGCACAGACACTCGCGATCCATGCGACGGGTCTGACCGCGGCCAGGTGCGCGCGCATGTCGGCGCTCACCGCCTCGGCCGCGCCGCCTGCCGACGAGGGGGTCCACACGAGGCGCAGCTCCGGCCAGAAAGGCGTCAGCGGATTCGGAATGAAGGGGCGGCGGCCCGCCAGCTCGAACGGCCAGCCGAAGGACAGCCCGGCGGTCCTCCCCGAGCGGGTGCGGATCAGCGCCTCCCCGATGGCGAGGAAGTGCGCGGAGTCCGCCACGTAGACCGCCACGAGCGCGAGCGCGAGCAGTGTCTCCGGGCTCACGGGCGACGGCGCGGACTCAAGGCTCAGCGCTCGGCCTGACGGCGCTTGAAGAGCGACCTGAGGGCCGCGGCGACCGCCGCAGTCCCGGCAAGCAGCAGCTTCCAGAACGCCGCGATCCCGGCCACGATGAATTTCCACAGTCCCTTCAGCAGTCCCGTCTTGACCGCGGCCGCCACCGCGCCTCCGACGATGAGCCCCGTGAGGCCGTACTCCGCCACCTTGTCGCCCGGGCGCCAGTCCGCGTAGGTGTCTCCACCGTTGAAGCGATAGGCGCGCAGCACGCTGTCCACGTCCGCCATTGCGGCGGTGGTGTTGTCGGGGCGGGTGACCAGCACCACCGTGGTGTAGCCCTTGCGCCCGAGGATCTTCGTGAAGAAGTTGGTCGCTTCCCCGCCATGGGCGCGTAACAGCGTGGCCCACTCGAGGCGCTTGGTGTTGCCGTTGTACGCGGGCGGAATCGTCCACCCTACGACGTGCAGCTCTTCCCAACCGCGGCGCCGGCGGTCCGCGTTGGCTGCCTCGGCACCTTGCTTGAGCGTCTTGAGGATCGCGTCGGCGTCGATCTTGTCGTTGTCCTTGACGTAGCCCTCGTCCTCGAAGATCAGGTACGCCGTCCATGTCAGGCTCTTCGGCGCAATCATGACCTCCTTGCCCGAGGAGAGGTTCTCGTTGAGCTCCTCGAACTTGGTGGTGTTCGCCGCGTCGAGGTAGACGTAGCCCTCAGGCAGAGACAGCGTGGCGTTGCCGCTCATCGTGAGCTCGCGCGGGCCCACCACCCAGTTGAGCGCGCGCAGCTTGTCGCGAAACTCCTCGGCGCGGGCATCGGCGCTGTCCTGGGCGGACAGTGTGCCGGCCGCGGCGAAGAGCAGCAGGGCCGCGAGCCGTGCGAGCCTTGACATGGAGCGCTCCCGGGAAGGCGAAGTGGGGCTGCACCCTACCGGTTCTCGACCGGGGGCGCAAAAAGCACGCGGCGCATCCGGGGCGCTTCGCAAGCCCATGAGCGGCTTAGGTTTTTTACTTATCGCGGGCAGCCGGCCGTGCGGCCGGGGCCCCGAGGCCGTAAGATTTCACTCCGGCTCTCTATGCCCCGCCGCTACTTCATCAAGACCTTCGGCTGCCAGATGAACGAGTACGACTCCGCACGGATGGCGGACGTGCTGAACGCGGGCGCGGGTCTGATCCCCACCGACGATCCGGCCGAGGCGGACGTGCTCCTCATGAACACCTGCTCGGTGCGGGAGAAGGCCGAGGAGAAGGTGTTCTCGCTCCTCGGGGAATGGCGGCAGCTCAAGGCCCGCCGGCCGCAGCTGATCATCGGCGTCGGCGGCTGCGTGGCGAGTCAGGAGGGCGAAGCCATCACCCAGCGCGCGCCGTTCGTCGACCTCGTGTTCGGTCCGCAGACGCTCCACCGTCTGCCCGAGATGATCGGCGAGCTGCGCCGCACGGGCAGGGCGGTAATCGACGTGAGCTTCCCCGAGATCGAGAAGTTCGATCGCCTGCCGCCGCCGCGCGCCGAAGGCGCGCGAGCCTTCGTTTCCGTCATGGAGGGGTGCAGCAAGTACTGCAGCTTCTGCATCGTGCCCTACACCCGTGGCGAAGAGGTGAGCCGCTCCTTCGACTCGGTGCTGGAAGAGGTGCGCCGGCTCGCCGCCCAGGGTGTCGCCGAGGTGACGCTCCTCGGCCAGAACGTCAACGCTTACTCAGGTCCCATGTCGGACGGCGCGCGGGTGGATCTCGCCACCCTCATCCATCACGTCGCCGCAGTCCCGGGGATCGAGCGCATCCGCTTCACGACCTCTCACCCGCTCGAGTTCAACGACAGCCTGATCGAGGCCTTCGCGAGCGTCGACAAGCTCGCCAACCACCTGCACCTGGCGGTCCAGAGCGGCTCGGACCGCGTGCTCTCGCTCATGAAGCGCGGCTACACCGCGCTCGAGTTCAAGGAGAAGGTGCGCAAGCTCCGCGCAGTCCGGCCCGACATCTCGATCTCCTCGGACTTCATCGTCGGTTTTCCCGGCGAGAGCGAGCGCGACTTCGAGGCGACGCTCGCGCTGGTGCGCGACGTGGGCTTCGATCAGTCGTTCAGCTTCATCTACAGCCGCCGCCCCGGGACGCCCGCCGCCTCGCTCCCGGATGACGTTGAGCCGGAGGCGAAGCAGCAGCGGCTGGCGCGCCTGCAGGCGCAGCTCGACACCGAGGCGCGCACCATCAGCCTCTCGATGGTCGGCACGCGGCAACGCCTTCTCATCGAGCGCGCCGCGAAGAGGAACGCGCGCGAGCTCGCCGGCCGCACCGCCAACAACCGCTGGGTGAACTTTGCGGGTCCCGCGACGCTCATCGGTCGCTTCGTCGACGTCCTCATTACCGAAGCGCGCCCGCACAGCCTGCGCGGGCGCCTGGCGGACCTGGCCGGCAGTGCCTGCGCGCCGCCGGCCGCCGCCATCGCCGGCGGCTGAGTGCCAGTGGCCGCCTTACCTCCCCAACCGCAGCGGGAATTCGCACTCGGTCCATCGGACAACGCCCGGCTCGCGAATCTGTGCGGGCCGCTCGATGAGAACCTGCGGCTCCTCGAGACGCGGCTCGACGTACGCATCCATCGCCGCGGCGGGAGCTTTCGCGTGAGCGGCGCCCAGGCCGAGGGCGCGGAAGGGGTGCTCCGGGAGCTCTTCGACCTGACCCGCCACGAGGAGGTCACCCCGGAGCGCGTCCACCTCGCGTTGCACGAGCGCGAGTCGGGCCCGCTGCCGCTCGATGCGGACTCGCGGGAGCATGGCGTGCACGTGCCGAGCGGCGGGATCCGGGCGCGCGGCGCCCACCAGCGCGACTATCTCGCGCACATCCGCAGCCGCGACCTGACCTTCGGCATAGGTCCGGCGGGCACCGGCAAGACGTATCTGGCGGTCGCCTGCGCGATCGAGACGCTGCAGGCGGATCGCGTGCGACGGCTGATCCTGGTGCGACCGGCGGTGGAGGCCGGGGAGCGTCTCGGATTCCTTCCCGGGGACCTCACGCAGAAGGTCGATCCTTATCTTCGGCCGATGTACGACGCCCTCTACGAGATGATGGGCTTCGATCGCGTCGCGCGCTTCATCGAGAGGAACGTCATCGAGGTGGCGCCGCTCGCCTTCATGCGTGGCCGCTCGCTGAACGACTCCTTCATCATTCTCGATGAGGCCCAGAACACGACCATCGAGCAGATGAAGATGTTCCTGACCCGGATCGGGTTCGGCTCCAAGGCCGTCGTCACGGGCGACATCACCCAGACCGATCTGCCCGCGGGCAAGCAGTCGGGCCTCTCGCACGTGGTCGATGTGCTGCGCGCGGTGCCGGGCGTCGCGTTCACCTTCTTCGACGCCCAGGACGTCGTGCGCCACCCGCTGGTGCAGCGCATCGTTCAGGCCTACGAGTCGCGCGGGGGCTCCTCGTGAGCTCCGCTGCGCGGCGGGCGAGCCGGGCGCACGCGCACCGGGCCGGGCTCGGGGCGCGCGGCCTCGAGGTCGAGCTCCGGCGCCGGGTACGCGGCTGGTCGCCGACGCGGCGCGACCTCGCGCGCTGGGCGAGCGTTGCGGCGGGCCGGGTCGCCCGCGGCCGCGAGCTGGGCGTGTGTGTGGTCGGGGCGGCGGAGAGCCGGCGGCTGAATGCGCGCTTCCGCGGCCGCGACCGCCCGACCAACGTGCTGTCGTTCGCATCGGGCGAGGCGCCGCACCCGGACCGGCGAGCGCTCGGAGAGCTCGTGATCTGCGCCGGCGTCCTGCGGGCCGAGGCGCGCGCGCAGGACAAGCCACTCAAGGCGCACTGGGCGCACCTGGTGGTGCACGGGACCCTTCACCTCATCGGCTACGACCACGCGCGGGAGAAGGATGCACGGCGCATGGAGCGGCGCGAGATCGCGGTGCTCCGACGCCTCGGATTCGCGAATCCCTACCGGAGCAGCTAAGAGCCATGCCGAAGGATCTCAACGCCACCGGCCGCTGGCTGAAGCGCCTCACCCAGGGACTCGCGCCGGAGCTGCACGACCGCGAGGATCTGCTCGCGGTGCTGCGCGAGGCCGGTGAGCGCGGCATCATCGACAGCGATGCGCTCACGATGCTCGAGGGCGTGCTCGAGGTCGGCGACCTGCAGGTTCGCGACATCATGGTGCCGCGCGCGCAGATGGTGTTCGTGCGGCGCGACCAGGGGGCGGCGCGCATCCTGCCCGTGGTGGTGGAGTCGGGGCACTCGCGCTTTCCGGTGATGGACGCCGATCGCGACGACATCGTCGGGATCCTGCTGGCGAAGGATCTGCTGCGTCTCACGACCGCCTCGGCGCGTGAGCGCTTCGACATCCGCGAATACATGCGTCCGGCGGTGTTCGTGCCCGAGTCGAAGCGCCTCAACGTGCTGCTGAAGGAATTCCGCCGCAATCGCAACCACATGGCGATCGTGGTCGACGAGTACGGCGGCGTCTCGGGGCTCTGTACCATCGAGGACGTCATCGAGCAGATCGTCGGCGAGATCGACGACGAGTTCGACGTCGAGGACGACCAGAACATCCGCCGCGACGCCGAGCGGCACTTCACCGTGCGCGGCGTCACGCGGATCTCGGAGTTCAACGAGTACTTCGGTGCGCGGCTCTCGGAGGCCGAGGGCGTCGACACGGTCGCGGGGCTCCTCATGAAGCACCTCGGCCGCCTGCCGCGGCGCGGTGAGAGCGCGAGCATCGGCGGCTTCGAATTCCGCGTGCTGCGCGCCGATCGGCGCCGCATCGAGGCGCTGCGCGTGGTGGCCCCGCGCGACGTGCTGCCGCCGGACGAGCGCCCCGCCGGCGCCGCGTAAGCCCATGAAGCCGGAGTCCGAACCCGCCGCCGCTGCGCCGGCGGCAGGCCGCTACCGCCTGCCGCGACTCGAGTTCCCGGCGCTGCGCGCGGCGCTGGCGCTCGCCGCGGGAGCCGCGCTCACGGCCTCCTTCGCGCCGTTCAATCTCTGGCCGCTGGCGCTCGTCTCTCCGGCGGCGCTCATGTGGCTGTGGCAGGACGCCGGGCCGCGCGAAGCCGCACGGCTGGGATTTCTTTTCAGCGCGGCGACCTTCGCCGCCGGCACCTACTGGCTCTACGTCAGCATCCACGTCAACGGCGGGGCGCCGGTGTGGCTCGCCTTCGTGCTCATGGTGGGGCTGGTCGCGATCATGGGCCTCTATCAGGCGGCGCTCGGGTACGCGGTGGCGCGCTGGCTCCCCGAGCGCGGGGCGCTGCGGACGCTCGCGGCGCTGCCGGCCGCGTGGCTCCTGGTCGAGTGGTGGCGCGGCTGGTTCCTCACCGGCTTCTCGTGGCTCTCGCTCGGGTACTCGCAGACCGACACCTGGCTCGGCGCCTTCGCGCCGCTCGTCGGCGTCTACGGGATCAGCGCACTGCTGCTCCTCGGCGCGGGTGCGCTGCTCGAGCTCGCCACCGGAGGGCCCCGCGCCCGGATCCCGGCGGCGCTGCTGCTGCTTGCGCCGTGGGCGGCGGGGGCGGCGCTCCACGGGCACTCCTGGACGCGTCCTGCGGGAAGCCCGGTAACGGTGGCGGTGGTGCAGGGCGCGATCCCCCAGGACGAGAAGTGGCTCGAGAGCAACCGCGACACGACGCTCGAGCTCTATCAGTCGCTCACCGAGCAGGCGCTCGGAACGCAGCTCATCGTCTGGCCGGAATCCGCGCCCGCCGACGTCGCCAACGACATCGTTCCCTACATCAGCCACCTCTACGGCGAGGCGCGCGCTCACGGCTCGGCGCTCGTCGTGGGCGTGCTGCGCGCGGATGGCGGTGCCGCCGAGGACGATCCGACGCGCTACTTCAACTCGGTGCTGGCGCTCGATGAGACCGTGAGCTGGTACGACAAGCGCCACCTCGTGCCGTTCGCGGAATTCTTTCCCGTGCCCCGCTTCGTGCGCCGGTGGCTGCGCCTGATGAGCCTGCCGTACTCGGACTTCACCCAGGGAGGGCGGGATCAGTCCCCGCTCCCGGCGGCGAAGGTGCGACTCGGCGCCACCGTGTGCTACGAGGACGCGTACGGCAGCGCGATGCTGCGGGTATTGCCGCACGCCGACGCGCTGGTGAACGTGACCAACGATGCGTGGTTCGGTCACTCGAGCGCCCGGCATCAGCACTTCCAGATCGCGCGCATGCGCGCGCTCGAGGAGGGCCGCTATCTGGTGCGGGCCGCCAATGACGGCATTTCGGCGGTGATCGGGCCGCACGGCGAAGTCGTCCGGAGCGCCCCGGAATTCACCCCCGTGGTGCTGGTCTCAGCCATCGTGCCTTACAGCGGCCTCCCGCCCTACGCCTATGTTGGAAACTGGCTCATCGTGAGCCTGGCGGCGCTGGCGCTGGCATACGGGCTGTGGGTGCGGAATGATAGGGGCCGGCGCGCCCGCACGGGGTGAAGCCGGCGGTTCCCCGATTTTGTTGCTGGAAGCGTTCCCATGAATCCCAAGTTCGAGCCGAGTCTCACTCCGCTTCGGCGCGCGACGGCCCTGTGCGTCATCGCGATCGCGCTCGGGGCGTGTTCCCGCGACCTGAGCGCCCAGTCGACCCATGCCGCGGCGGCGGGCGCTTCCGCGCTTGCCGCCGGCGCCGACCCGGCCCCGGCGCCGGCCGCCACACCGCCTTCCCCCGCCGTGCAGGCCGGGACCGCCGAGCCCGCGCTCCGGGGGCTGCCGGATTTCTCGGCGCTGGTCGATCGCTACGGGCCCGCGGTGGTGAACGTCGAGGTGGTCGAGAAGGCGCAGGCGGGGGCCGGCGGGCTGCAACTCTCGCCGAACGATCCGTTCTACGACTTCTTCCGCCGCTTCGGCATTCCCGCTCCCGGGGAAGGGCAGCGCGGCAATGTACCGCCGGCGCGCGGCGCGGGCTCGGGTTTCATCATCAATTCCGACGGCTACATCCTCACCAACACCCACGTAGTGGCCAACGCCGATGAGGTGACCGTGCGCCTCACCGACCGGCGCGAGTTTCCCGCCAAGGTCATCGGCGCGGACGAACGGACCGACGTGGCGGTGATCAAGATCAACGCGACCAATCTGCCGATCGTCAAGCTCGGCGATCCGGCGCGCATCAAGCCGGGGCAGTGGGTGCTCGCGATCGGCTCGCCCTTCGGCTTCGAGAACAGCGCCACCGCGGGCATCATCAGCGCCACCTCGCGCTCGGTGCCGGGCGAGAACAACTACGTGCCCTTCATCCAGACCGACGTGGCCGTGAATCCCGGCAACTCCGGCGGGCCGCTGTTCAACATGGCCGGCGAGGTGATCGGCATCAACTCGCAGATCTTCAGCCGCACCGGCGGCTTCATGGGAGTCTCGTTCGCGATCCCGATCGACGTGGCGCGCAACGTCGGGGAGCAACTCATCAAGACCGGCCGCGTGGTGCGCGGCCGCATCGGCGTCACGATTCAGGACGTCAACGCGCAGCTCGCCGAGTCCTTCGGTCTCGCCCGGCCGCACGGCGCGCTCGTGTCATCGGTGGAGAAGGACGGCCCGGCGGCGCGCGCCGGCATCCTCCCGGGCGATGTCATCTTGAGCGTCGGCGGGCATGCGATCGAGCGCTACGGGGAGCTCTCGGGGGCGATCGCGGCGATGCGGCCGGGCGCCGATGCGAGCCTCACCGTGTGGCGCGAGGGCAGGGAGCAGAGCGTCGGCGTGAAGGTGGCGGAGCTCAAGGAGCAGCAGCAGCTCAGCGCCCGCTCGGGCAAGCCCGTGCCGCGCGGCACCGAAAAGCCGGGCGCGCTCGGCCTCACGGTGCGGCCGCTGTCGCCCGAGGAGAAGGAGCAGGCGAAGACGCAGGGGAGCCTGGTGGTGGAGGGCGTCGTAGGTCCCGCGCAGGCTGCGGAAGTCGAGCCCGGCGACATCATCCTCGGCATCAACGGCAAGCGCGTGCACACGGCGAAGGAGCTGCAGGACGCCACCCAGGCCGCCGGCAAGAACGTGGCGCTGCTGATCCAGCGCGGCGACGCCCAGATCTTCGTGCCGCTGCGGTTGCCGTGAGACGCGGCGGCCCTCACCGCCGGACCACGATGCAGGAGGGCTACGATCCCGCGGCTGTCGAGCGCGCCGCGCAGCACTACTGGGCCGAGCGGCGCGCGTTCGAGGTGGGCGAGGACGCCTCGCGCCCGAAGTTCTACTGCCTGTCGATGCTGCCGTACCCATCCGGGCGGCTGCACATGGGCCACGTGCGCAACTACACGATAGGCGACGTGCTCTCGCGCTACCTGCGCATGCGCGGCTACAACGTGCTGCAGCCGATGGGCTGGGATGCCTTCGGGCTGCCGGCCGAGAACGCCGCCATGAGCAATAGTGTGCCGCCGGCGAAGTGGACGCGCGAGAACATCGCCCACATGCGCGCGCAGCTCAAGTCGCTCGGCTTCGCGATCGACTGGCGGCGTGAGATCGCCACCTGCGACCCCGCTTACTACCGCTGGAACCAGTGGTTGTTCCTGCGCATGCTCGAGCGGGGCATCGCGTACCGCAAGACCGGGGTCGTGAACTGGGATCCGGTGGACCAGACGGTGCTCGCGAACGAGCAGGTCATCGACGGGCGCGGCTGGCGCACCGGGGCTCCGGTCGAGAAGCGCGAGATCCCCATGTACTACCTCGCCATCACGCGCTACGCGGAGGAGCTGCTGGGAGCGCTCGGGGAGCTCGATGACTGGCCCGAGCGCGTGCGGGTGATGCAGGCCAACTGGATCGGCCGCAGCGAGGGCTGCGAGATCGCCTTCCCCTACGCCCCGGATACGGTGAAGGCGGTCGGCGCCGATGGGGCGCTCAGGGTGTTCACCACGCGCGCCGACACGCTCTTCGGCGCGACCTTCATGGCGATCGCCGCCGGGCATCCGGTGGCGCTCGCCGCCGCAAAGTGCGATCCCGGGCTCGCCGCCTTCGTCGAGGAGTGCCGCCTGGGCACCGTGATCGAAGCCGACGTCGCCACGCAGGAGAAGAAAGGCATGCCGACGGGGCTGCACGTCCTGCATCCCTTCACCGGCAAGCCGCTCGAGATCTGGGTCGCGAACTACGTGGTGATGGCCTACGGCGAGGGCGCCGTCATGGGCGTGCCCGCCCACGACGAGCGCGACTTCGAGTTCGCGCTGAAGAACCGTCTGCCGATCGTCACGGTGGTGCGCTCCGCCACCGGGGCCTACGAGAAGGTGCGCGCGCCGTGGATGGCGGCGTACGCCGAATACGGGGTGACCGTGAACTCGGGCGAGTTCTCGGGCCTCGACTTCCAGGGCGCGGTGGACGCGATCGCCGCGGCGCTCGAGAAGAAGGGTCTCGGCCGCAAGCGCGTGCAGTACCGCCTGCGCGACTGGGGCATCTCGCGGCAGCGCTACTGGGGTTGCCCGATCCCGATCATCCACTGCGGCGCGTGCGGGCAAGTGCCCGTGCCCGATGAGCAGCTGCCGGTGCTGCTGCCCGAGAACCTGGTGCCGGACGGCAGCGGCAACCCGCTCGCGAAATCCCCGGCCTTCTACGAGTGCGCGTGCCCCAGGTGCGGGAAGCCCGCGCGGCGCGAAACCGACACCATGGACACCTTCGTCGATTCCTCCTGGTACTTCATGCGCTACGCATGTCCGGACGCGTCGACGGCCATGGTGGATGAGCGCGTCGATTATTGGCTTCCGGTGGACCAGTACATCGGCGGTATCGAGCACGCGATCCTGCACCTGCTCTATGCGCGCTTCTGGACCAAGGTGATGCGGGACTTCGGCCTCGTCAGGTTCGGCGAGCCCTTCACCCGGCTCCTCACCCAGGGCATGGTGCTCAACCACGTCTACTCGTACCAGCCCGAAGGCGGTCGCAAGCGCTACGTCAACCCCGCCGACGTCGACACGCGCCGCGGACCCGACGGCGCCGAGGTATACGAGGTCAAAACGCCCGAGCTCGGCGTGGTGCGCCTCACGCACGAGGGTCTCGGCAAGATGTCCAAGTTGAGCGGCAACGGCGTCGATCCCGAGGGTCTGGTCGAGCGCTTTGGCGCCGACACCGCGCGGCTCTTCATCATGTTCGCCTCGCCCCCCGAGCAGACGCTCGAATGGTCCGACGAGGGGGTGCAGGGTGCCGCGCGCTTCATCCGCCGGCTGTGGAATGCGGTGTACGAGCACGTGTCGGCCGGCGCCGCCCCGCCGCTCGACCGCGGCGCGCTCACCCCGAAGCAGCGGGAGCTCCGGCGCGCCGCGCACCAGGCGCTCGCCAAGGCGACCGACGACATCGGCCGCCGGCGCAACTTCAACACCGCGATCGCCGCCATCATGGAGCTGCTGAACGCCGTCGGGCGGTTCGACGACCCGAGCCCCGCGGCAAGAGCGGTGCGCCACGAGGCGCTCTCGATCGCGACGCTGGTGCTCGCGCCCATCACGCCGCACGTGTGTCATGCGCTGTGGCAGGCGCTCGGGCACACGAGCGCGCTGATCGACGAGCCCTGGCCCGAGCCGGATGCGGCCGCGCTCGCGCAGGACATGCACACGATCGTGGTGCAGGTGAACGGCAAGCTCCGCGGACACATCAGCGTTCCGGTGAACTCGGATGAGGCCGCGGTGCGGCTTGCCGCGCTCGCCGACGACAAGGTGCGCAGATTCGTGGCCGACAAGCCGGTGAGACGCGTGATCGTCGTGCCCGGGAAGCTCGTCAACGTGGTCGTCTGATGAGCCCGCGACGCGCTGCCGCGCGCGGGGGCCCGGAGGGCGGGGTGCGGCCGCAAGGCGCGAGGCCGCCGGTCGTCGGGGCGCTGCTCATCGTGGCGGCGGCGCTCGCGAGCGCCTGCGGCTTTCACCTCCAGGGTCGCGTGCCGCTGCCCGACCCGGTGAGGACGCCGTACCTCGAGGCGCCCGACCGGCAGAGCGAATTCGTGCAGAGCCTGCGCCGCGCGCTGCTCTCGAGCGGCGCGCACCTGGCGCGCGAGAAGGACCAGGCCTCCGTCGTGGTCAGCATCGTTCGGGACAGCGTCACGCGGCGCGTGCTGTCGGTGTCCGGCACGAACCAACCGAATCAGTACGAGGTCACCTACACGATCGGCTTCGTGGTCACGGCCGGGAGCAAGGAGCTCCTCGCCCCGCAGGAGATCTCCGCCACGCGCAGCTACAGCTTCGACGAGCGGCTGCTGCTCGCAAAGGGTCACGAGGAAGACATCCTGCGCGAGGACATGGCGCGCGACCTCGCCGACATGGTCATGCGGCGGCTCGCGAGTCTTTAGGCGGCGTTGGTTCTGTCCGCTTTCGAACAGGGCAGTGTCCGGATCCGGACACGCCGCGTTCTTGCAGCGCTTGTTGGTGCCGGCAGGTCATTGAGGAGTTGAGCCGACTCGCTCTGGCATAGTGTGTGCAACGGACTGCGCATGGACATCGAGCGCAAGGACCTCAAACGCCGCAACACCCGCCGTCGTTGGCTGATCGGTACTGCGGCCGGCGCGCTGGCGTTGGCCGCCGTTGCCGGCGTCGGCCTGCTCGGGCCCGCACTTCCGCTGGTCGATCGCAACAGCGTCTGGATCGATACCGTCCAGCGTGGCCAGATGCTGCGCGAGGTGCGCGGTCAGGGGGTACTGAGCCCGAAGGAGATCCGCTGGATTACCGCTCGGACGGCCGCGACCGTCGAGCGGATCGGGATCAAACCCGGCGCCGTGGTCGCCGCCGACACCGTGCTCATGGAGCTCGGCAGCCCCGCAGCGACCGAGGAGCTCGAGAGCGCCCGTGCTGGCCTGGCCGCGGCGCGTGCTGACGCCGCCGCGAAGAGGATGGGCCTCGAAAACCAGCTGCTCGATGAGAAGTCACGCGTCGCGCAGATCCGCTCCGCCTATGCGCTGGCCCGCGCCAAGGTCGATGCCACCGAGGGACTCGCAAAGCAGGGAATCATCCCGGCGCTGACCTTCCGCGAGTACCAGCTGGACTCCGAGCAGCAGCAGACGCTGCTCGGGCTCGCCGCCGATCGCGTGGCGAAATCCGGGCAGACGCTGGTAGCGCAGATCGCGGCCGATGAAGCGCGCATCAAACAGCTCGAGACCGCTTACGCCTCGCGTGCCCGCCTCGCCGAGGCACTGCACGTCAAGGCCGGTACGACCGGTGTCCTGCAGTCCGTCGCAGTGCAGGAGGGTCAGGAGGTGGCGGCGGGGGCGAATCTCGCGCGTATCGCGCGGCCGGGCGAGCTGCGCGCTGAGCTCGAGGTTGCGGAGACGCAGGCCAAGGATGTGGGCGTGGGCCAGCGCGTCACGATCGACACGCGCACGGCGCTGGTCGCCGGTCGCGTCGAGCGCATCGATCCGGCCGTTCAGCGCGGTAGTGTCCAGGTCGACGTCGAGCTGCTCGGGCCGCTGCCGCCCGGGTCGCGTCCTGACTTGAGCGTGGACGGGACCATCGAGATCGAGCGCGTGCCCAACGCGGTTTACGTGGCGAGGCCGGCGATCGCGCGGCCTGACTCGCAGCTCAGGCTATTCCGGCTGAGTGCGGACGGCAAGAGCGCCGAGCGGGTGCCCGTGCGGTTCGGGCGCGCCTCGGTTGCCCTGATTGAGGTTTTAGAGGGGCTGGCGCCCGGCGACCGGGTGCTGCTCTCGGACACGTCGGTGTGGGACAAGTACGACAGGATACGACTGCGTTAGGTTGGAGGACAGCACCCCATGAGCCCATCCACCGGCGACCCGCGCTCATCCACCGGAGCGTCGCCCCTGATCACCCTGCGCGACGTCGGGAAGATCTTCTACAGCGACGAGCTGGAGACGCATGCGCTGTCAGGAGTCCATCTGACGATCGGGCGGGGCGAATACGTCGCGATCAGCGGGCCGTCGGGCTGCGGCAAGTCGACGCTGCTGGCGATCCTCGGCCTCCTCGACAGCCCGACCTCGGGCGAGTACCGGCTCAACGGCACGCCCGTGGGGGACATCGGCGCCGCCGGGCGGGCGCGCATCCGCAATCGCGAAGTCGGCTTCATCTTCCAGTCTTTCAATCTGATCGGTGATCTCACCGTGTACGAGAACGTGGAGCTGCCGCTGCGCCTGCGCCGCGCAAAGGACGGCGGGCCCTCGGGCCAGGAGTGTCGGCGCCGGGCTAACGATGCGCTCGAGCGCGTCGGCATGGCGCACCGGCTGCGCCACTATCCAGCGCAGCTCTCCGGCGGCCAGCAGCAGCGTGTCGCGGTAGCGCGCGCGCTCGTCGGCTCGCCGTCGATCCTGCTTGCGGACGAGCCGACCGGAAATCTCGATTCCGTCAACGGCGAATCGGTCATGGCGCTCCTCGGCGAGCTGCACCGCGGCGGGGCGACGCTGTGCATGGTCACGCACGATCCGCGCTACGCGCACTTCGCCGGGCGTGGTGTTCAGCTCTTCGACGGGCGCATCGTCGATGAATGGCGCGCGGGCGAATCGGGCCCGGGTGATTCAGTGACGCTGGGGCGCCGTCCTGGAGCCTCGGCCCGGGGCGCTGCGAACGCGAGCGCGGCACCGCCATGAGAAGCCTGGAGCACGATGCGCTCTATGTGCTGCGCCGTCTTGCGCGCGCGCCGGCTTTTGCGCTGACCTCGGTGACTCTGCTCGGGCTCGCCATCGCCGCGAGCGCGTGCGTATTCGCCGTGGTGTACTGCCTGCTCTGGAAGCCGCTGCCTTTTCCCGGGGCTGACCGGCTGGTCAGCGTGGCGCCGCATTGGATCAAGGAGAACTGGGAGGGACTCCTTACGTTCGAGACGCTGAACGAGTTCGCTCAGCAGCGCGAGCTCTTCGAGCGCTTCGCCGGAGCGACTCGTGGGAACCTCGAGCTCGAGAACGGCCCCGGCATCGAGCGGAGCGACCTGTCGACGGTATTCGCGGAGCTGGAGTTCTTCGGTCTCCTCGGGCTGCACCCTCTTGCCGGACGTCTCCCGAATGAGCTGGACGTACGGGCGCACGATCCCGGAAGTCTCCTCGTGTCGGGGGCGTTTGCCGCCGAGCGTTTTGGCAGCCCCGCCGCCGCGCTCGGCCAGGTGCTGCCGCTGCAGTTTGGCCAGTACCGCATCATCGGCGTGATGCCCGCCGACGTGCCGTTCGCCTCGTCCGCGAAACTCTGGGTGCCGGTGTCGCTATCCCCCGAAGGATTGAAGGAAAACCCCGTTCCCTGGGTCAGCAGAGGATGGGGCATCGGCCGGCTCGCCACAGGGGTGCGGGCCGTCGATGCCGGGGAGCGCCTGACGGCTCTGCTCCCGGTGCTTCAGGAAACCAGGAACTTCTCCGAGAGAAGTAACCTGCAGATCCGCGCGAGGTCGCTGCGAAGCCTGTGGCTGCCGCCGACGGGAGGCCTCGTCTTGAGGCTGATGCTGGGCACGGCGCTCCTCATCATGGCGATCACGGTCATCAACGCCTGCAACCTCTACATCGCGCGGCTCGCCTCCCGGGCGCACGAGAGTGCGCTGCTGGCCGCACTGGGAGCGAGCCCCGGAAGAGTGGCGCGGTTTCACCTGATCGAGGCGGCGCTCCTCGCATTCGCAGCGACCGGCCTCGGGCTCGCTCTTGCGCCCGCCGGGCTCAAGCTTCTCGGTCACTTTCGCCTCATGCCCGAAGAGGCGCCCTATCCCATCGCCATCGACGGCGCGACGCTGATCTTCGTCGCGCTGCTCGCCGGCGTGACGGCGGCGGCACTCAGCGCCAGCGCGCTGTGGCTGCAGAAAAGGGGCGGGCGTATCCACGAGACGCTGAAACAGAGCGGCAGCCGGCAGAGCGCGAGCGTGCGCGTCCGGTACACGCGTGTCGCGCTCACCGTCGCGCAGGTGGCCCTCACCGTGGTGCTCCTCTTCGGGTCGGGCCTGCTCGTGCGCAGCGCATATAGGCTCCTGAGCGAGGATTTCGGCTTCGATTCCGGAGGGCTCGTCGTTATCGGGCTCAACTTCGAAGCGGACGCGGACACTTACCACAAGTATGTGCAGCGAATGCGCGAGCTCGTTGCAACGCTCCCTGGCGTCGCGACGACGACACTGGCAGGCGCCTTCCCCTTCGGAAACCCGCAGTGGCTGCGGAGCTATCAGCCGCCGGGCATGACCGCACCGGAGCAGAGTCGATGGCCCATTGCCTTCCTGTACGAGAACATCGGGCCCAATTTCTTTTCGGTGTTCGGGCAGCCTCTCACTGCAGGCCGGCCCTTCATGCCCGAGGAGGCGCGCGCGCAGGCGCCACTGGCGATCGTGGATACGAGCTTCGTCAAGCGCCACTTTCCGGACGGCAGCGCCCTCGGCCACTCGTTCAAGATCAACCTCCCGTCCGGAGATCCCGATGACAAGGGAGTCGTGCGCGAGGTGACCATCGTCGGTATCGCCGGGCCGGTGAAGTCATTTGAGGGCCTGTCCGGGGGCGATGAGCGGCCGAAGGTCTACATGCCCGGGCTCGACGGCAACAACCTCCTCATCCGCACATCGATCGACCCGGAATCGCTCCGGCGCTCGCTCAAGAGCGTTGCGCACGAGCTGTCGCCGAAAGCGAGAATCGGAATGCACACGATGAGCGAGCAGCTCGCAGGCTTCGTGCACTTCCGGTACCGGCTGAACGGCCTGCTCGAGCTCCTGAGCGCCGTCACCCTCATCCTCGCAGGCACCGGGCTGTACGCGGTACTTAGCTTCTCCGTGCGCATGCGCATGCGCGAGCTCGGAGTGCGCCTCGCCCTCGGAGCGGACGGTGCGCGGCTGCGGCGCGAGGTGCTCGGGCAGGGGTTGAAGCTCGCCGCGATCGGTACACTCGCCGGGCTCCCACTCGCCTGGGCGATCTCCACGCTGCTCGCGCCGCAGCTCTATCGAGTCTCCCCACTCGACCCGGTGACGCTCGGTGGGGTGCTGGGCATCGTCACGATGGCCAGCGCGGCAGCCGCCTGGTGGCCGGCGCGTGAAGCGGCACGGATCGATCCCATGGGCGTGCTGCGCGTGGAATGATGCGGCGCACCCTCGTGGAGGTGTGCCGCAGTTGCCGCGGATTATGATGGCAGCGTATGACGGCTGACATTCCTGCTGTCCTCGTCGCCGATGACCAGCGCGACGTGCGCGACGCGCTGCGATTGCTCCTGAAATCCGCGGGCTACGAAGTGCATTGCGTCGAGTCCCCATCGGCCGCGCTCGCCACCGCCTCGGCCGAGCGCTTCGCGGTGGCGCTCATCGATCTCAACTACACGCGCGACACGACATCCGGCGAGGAAGGTCTGGCATTGCTCGCGGCGTTGAGGGAGATCGACGCGGAGCTGCCGGTGATCGTCATGACGGCCTGGGGCAGCATCGAGCTCGCGGTCGAGGCGATGCGCCGCGGCGCGGGCGACTTCATCGAGAAGCCCTGGGACAACGCGCGGCTCGCGAGCGTGCTGCGCAGCCAGATCGCTCTCGGCGAGGCCACCCGGCAGGCCGGGCGGCTTGGCGCGGAAAACACGCGACTGCGCGCCGAGAACAGACTCCTGCAGAGCGAGGACGCGCAGAGCTTCATCGCGACCGCCGAATCCATGCGGCCGGTGGTGGCGCTCATCGAGCGCGCGGCTCCAACCGATGCGAACGTGCTGATCCTTGGCGAGAACGGCACCGGCAAGGGGCTGCTCGCCGGTCGCATCCACGCCTTGTCGGGGCGTCGGGACCGCAGCTTCGTCAAAGTGAATATGGGGGGCATCGCCGAAAGCGTCTTCGAGTCGGAGATGTTTGGCCACGTGCGCGGCGCCTACACCGACGCCAAGACGGATCGCATGGGTCGGTGCGAGCTGGCCGATGGCGGCACACTGTTCCTCGATGAGGTCGCGAATCTCCCGCTCGCCCAGCAGCCGAAGCTCCTGCGGGTGCTCGAGGACGGGGAGTTCGAGCGGCTCGGTTCCTCGCGCACGACGAGAACCGATCTGCGCGTGATCTCGGCGACCAACGCCGATCTGGCCGCGGAAGTAGCCGCGGGACGCTTCCGCAAAGATCTCCTGTATCGGCTCAACACAGTGGAAGTGAAACTGCCGCCGCTACGCGAGCGGCGCGCGGATATCGTATCCCTTGCGAGGAGTTTTCTCGTGCGCAGCGCGCCGCGCTATGGGCGCGGAGCGATGCGTCTCTCGCCTGCCGCCGAGCGTGCCCTGGAATCCTATGCCTGGCCCGGCAACGTGCGCGAGCTGGCCCACGTGCTCGAGCGCGCGGTGCTCATGAGCACTCGGGATGTGATGGAGCCGGATGATCTGTGGCCGCCCGCGGTCCGAGCTCCCGAGCTCAGTGCGCGCGAGCCCGATGCGCCCGAGCCGGCCCAGCAGGCGGCCGTGACGCTGGCGGACGCAGAAGAGGCTTTGGTCCGAGACACGTTGGATCGCTGCGAGGGCAACATCCTCAAGGCCGCCGAGCAGCTCGGCTTAAGCCGCGCTGCACTCTATCGGCGATTGCAGAAGTTCGGCCTGCGCGTCCCCGAGTGAGGCACACGCCCGAGGGACCGATGCACACCCGGCGCTACCAGACTCGGCTCCTTCTCGATGCGGCGACCGTCGCACTGCCGGGGCTGACTGCCTTGGGTCTGGCCGTGGCCGCTGGCCCACTCTCGATCGGCCGGATCGTGATCCTTGCCACACTCGCGGCTCTTTTGAGCTGGGTGCTTGCGATCCGGGCCCGTAACCGTGCGATCTATCCGTTGCACACGGCCTCGAACCTGCTCGCCGCGCTGCGTGCCGGGGACACCAGCCTGCGCGCTGCCGGCGCAGTACGCGACGATTCGTTCGGCGACGTCATGTGGGAGATCAATGCGCTGGCAGAGATGCTGCGGGCACAGCGCCTGCGGGTCGAGGAGGCCGACGCTCTGCTTGGGAAGGTGGTGGCGACGACCGACATTGCGCTCTTTGCATTCGACGCCGGGCGGCGGCTGAAGCTCGTCAACCCTGCAGGCGCGCAGCTCCTCGCGAGCGACCCCGCGCAGCTCCTCGGGTCCACCGTCACCTCACTCCAGCTGGATCTTCCCGACGACACGGGCGCATCGCACATCGCCGTGCGACAGTTTCCGGGCGGCGGCGGGCGCTATGAATTCCGCCGGCGGGTCTTTCGCGAGGGTGGCCTCGAGCATGAGCTCATCTCGGTGAGCGATTTGAGCCGCGCCCTGCGCGCGGAGGAGCGCTCGGCCTGGCAGCGCCTGATCCGCGTGCTTGGCCATGAAGTCAACAATTCGCTCACACCCATCAAGTCGATCGCGGCCACGCTCGCCGAGCTGAGCCGCCGCGAGCCGCCGCCCGGCGACTGGCGGGAAGATCTGTCCAGCGGACTCAAGCTGATCGGCCAGCGCGCGGATGCCCTGGCACGATTCCTGCTGGGCTACACGGCGCTCGCGCGGCTGCCGCCGCCTGCCAAGCGCGGCACCGATCTTGCGGCGCTGCTCGAGCGTGCTGCCCACCTGGAGCAACGGCTGCCTGTCACCGTCGCACCGCTGCCAGCGCTGCGTGCCGTGGTCGATCCCGATCAGATCGAGCAGTGTGTGATCAATCTGCTGCGCAACGCCGTAGATGCATCACTGCCCACGCAGGGTGCGGTGCGGCTAAGTCTCGCCAGCGCGCAAGACTTCGCCGTGATTGAAATCGAAGACGAGGGGCCAGGACTCGCCGCGGCCGACAACGTGTTCGTGCCATTTTTCACAACCAAGCCTGAGGGCTGCGGCATTGGACTCGCGCTTGCACGACAGATTGCCGAGGCGCACGGTGGCTCGCTGACACTCGAGAACCTCAAGCGCAAGTCCGGTTGTGTCGCGGCGCTGAGACTACCGCTGGAGACGAGTGTGCTCACTGTCGCCGGGAGTCGCGCGGGCGGATGACCGGTCCCGTCCGCCCGCACCCGTGAC
>WNGJ01001288.1_pt1 | contig 24487 bp, 33 predicted proteins | sample 5400611 | NCBI WGS metagenome assembly WNGJ01 (sample SAMN13153375, study PRJNA577476) | soil metagenome | isolation source: 40 cm soil or saprolite under Garry oak tree replicate 1 | place: USA:California | collected 2016-06-15
CAGGGAAAAAACTCCAGCTCAAGACCGTGTGCTCACTCCCCTCGGTCCCGGCCTCATGTGCCCGCACGCGAAAAGTCACATCGACTGCTGCCGGTCAAGCCGGCGAAACTGCTGCTCTTTTAAACCGGCGCGGACAGCCGTGGCTTGGTTGGCCACTCCATGGGCGGCTACGGCGCAACACGCATCGGCATGAAGCACCCCGATGTGTTCGGAAGCCTCTACATCATGAGCCCGTGTTGTTTGTCCGCCCGAACAGCCGCGTCGCTGAAACCCGAAGACGAAAAAGCACTCGAAGCCGTCAAGACGCCCGAAGATTCGGCCAAACTCGGGTTCTTTCAACGCGCTCAGCTTGCTTCGGCGGCGGCTTGGTCACCCGATCCCAAGAACCCGCCGCTCTACCTAGACCTCCCGATGAAAGACGGCGCGGCCCAGCCGGACGTTCTCGCGAAATGGACGGCCAACGCGCCGCTTGTGTTTGTGGATCAGTACATCCGAGGTCTGCGAGAATACCGCGCCATTGCGATCGATGTGGGCGACCAGGACGGCCTACGGGCCGATGCCAGCAGGCTACACGACGCCCTCGATAAGTACGGAATGGCGAACAGTTTTGAAGTGTACCAAGGCACTCATACCAGCAAAGTGGCGGATCGCTTCCAAAATCATGTGATCCCGTTTTTTAGCCAGAATCTCTGTTTTCACGTGAGTTGCAGGTGACTACAGTCTGATTTGCGGCAGTTAACGAGCCTACCACCGAAGTTGGCCGGCTGACGCTGGCGACGTCACGGTCGAGTGGCAGAGGAAGAGTCAGACATTCATGGAGTGTAAGGGTCCGTTGATGACCGTCTGGATAGGTGAGGAGTGAAAAAGGTAATATCGCGGCGTGGACACCATCGATTGGCTGCTCGATTCGGACCCGGCAATACGCTGGCAGGTGATGCGCGATTTAACGAACGCCTCCCCGGCGGCGATCGCCGCGAAGCGCGCCCGCGTCCCGCGCGAAGGGATCGGCGCCGAAATTCTCGCCCGCCAGGGGTCGCACGGCTCGTGGCACCGGGCCGACGCCCCCGTCTGGTTGCCGACCCTGTACACGTTGCTCCTCCTGCGCGCGACTGGCGTCGACCGTGCCGAATCTGCCGTCGAGTCCGCGGTGGCTCGTCTCGAGGCGGGCTTCCGGTGGGACAAGGAATTCGGCGAGAAGCCGTTCTTCGAGGGGGAGGTGGAGCCGTGCATCAACGGGGGCACGCTCGCGCTTGGCGCCTACTTCGGGCGCCCGACGGAAAGCCTCGCGCGCCGTCTCGTCGGCGAGCAGCTCGACGACGGCGGTTGGAACTGCGAAGCGCCGAAGAGCGCGCGCTCGTCGTTCCACACCACGATCTGCGTGCTGGAGGGGCTGCTCGAGTACGAGCGTGCCGTCGTGTCCGCGCCGGAGATCGCGGCAGCCAGACGGCGAGGCGAGCAGTACCTGCTCAAGCGCGCTCTCTTGCGGCGGTTCTCGACCGGCGAGGTCGCGAATCGGGCGTTCCTGAAATTCTCGTTCCCGCCCCGCTACCACTACGACGTCCTCCGTGCGCTCGACTACCTCAGGGCCGCCGGTGTTCAGCCCGACGCGCGCGTCGAGGATGCCTTGCACGTCGTCGAGAGCAAGCGGCAGGCCGACGGTCGATGGCTCCTCGATGACGCGCACGACGAGGCGCTGGCCTTCCCGTTCGGCGAATCGGTGGGTGAGCCGAGTCGGTGGAACACGCTGCGGGCGCTGCGGGTGCTCCGTTGGTACGAGAGGGGAAGGCTCGAGCCGACGAGCACTCCATAGGCCAAGCTGTCCGAAGCGCTTCGGCGCTGCGTCTTCGACGGCAGCTGGCCGAGACCTCTCGGCCTACCTGCCCCAGAATGTCTTCCGCGCTGGTTCGAGAACCGAGCCTTGGCCGCGAGAAGCGGGGGCAGAGTCTTCCTCCTCCCGCGCCCGCTGCGGTTGGACACTGACGATTCCGCGGCCGGCGGCGGGTTTCACCTAACAGCCATCCTTCCCAATCACCGAATATCGTCCGAGTCCCTGGTCATCCGGCAAGAAACCGGGAAGGTGAGCACGTCCGAAATCATCTATCGCTGTTGACTGGCTGCTTGCTCTTTTTCTTTCTTGCTTTCCTGCTTTGCTTGCTGGGCAGATAGGAGATGACGCATGAGCGATTTGAAGAAGCAGGAGCGAACCGCCATCGAAGCCTTCGCCAGACGGTTCTCGGCAACGTGGGAAAAGGGTGGTGATCCCCCCGACGCCTATATCCGGGTCCAGGGAAGCGGGTTGCTATTGACATCACAACCCTCAAACGGCGCGGCACCGACCAAGGTAACGCCGCCAAGCCTCGTTTGAGGTTCGATAAGGTTGCGACCAGGCTGATTCAACGTCTGCAAGCCGCCCTTGGCGAAACCGTGCCGGACGGCATGACCGTGTTGCTGACGCTCACCGCTCCCATCCGTTTGCCATCGAAAACCGCTGCCGCGCTGGAAGACAAAATACAAACTCTTCTCGGGCGGGGATCGCCGGGTCGAGATGAGAAAGACACGATTCACGGGAATCGTGTCCAGATTCGACTTCTGAGACACGAATCTGAGCGAGCGCCAAAAATGATCGGGTTCGTGCACAATTCCGATTCAGACCCACTTCTACTTTTGAACATGGCATGTGAATGGCTTGAGCTAATGAGCCCCGAAGCTGGCAGGCGGGCGACCAGGATTGCGGGTGATCGATGGCTCGTTGTGATGAGCGACGGAGGAATTTCAAGCTTAGAGGCATATCGCTACATCCATTCGCAGCTGCGCAGGGTGACCGACTTTAGGAAGATTCTCATGGTGTTTGGCACTGGGCGTGTCGAGGTGTTGACGGGATGAAACCAGTTCACGCGTGACAGAACGAGCTTATCGCCGTTGATTTGGGCCCAGGGAGTCTACCGGTTGGCGGGCTTACAAGGAATTACCCGTTCGTGAGATGATGGTTCCGGATTTCATCGCATGAACTCACTCCATCGACGCAGGTTCCTTAGAGACGCCTCGGCGGCAACAGCCGCGGCCATGCTCCCGCCTTTCTTTCTGCAGACCTCCAGCAAGTCCGGCAGCCGCTTGCCGATTGTCGGCTCGGGAGTGCATACCTACGAGTGTGTTCACGACTGGCTCGTGCCGCCTGACGGCCTGGTTTGGGGGGACACCCACGGCTTGGCGCAGGATGCGCAAGGCAACATCTATGTGGCGCACACGGTGAACAAATCCAGCATGCGCGGAGAGGCCGTGGTTGTTTACGACGCGTCGGGACGCTTCATGCGCGCGTTTGGAGAGGAGTTTCGTGGCGGCGCGCATGGGCTTGGTGTGTGCCGCGAGAAAGGCACGGAGGTTCTCTATCACTGCGATATCAATCAGTGCAAGATCACGAAGACCACGCTGAAGGGCAAATCCCTGTGGGCGCATGGCTACCCGCGTGAAGACCCTGTCTATGCAGCGCGGCCCATTGATTTTGTTCCCACCAACGTCGCCTTCGCTGCAAACGGAGATTTTTATGTAGGTGATGGCTACGGCTCGCACCATGTTCTGCGATTTTCTTCTGACGGAAAATTCCTTGGAGAAGTCGGGCGAGCGGGCCACGGTGACGCCGAATTCGACACGCCTCACGGCCTCTTCGTGGATACCCGCAGTGAGGATCCCATCCTCGTGGTTGCGGATCGTGGGAACCGGCGCCTGCAAACCTTTAGTTTGGACGGCTCACATCTTCGCACCATTAAAGACGATTCAAGGCTCCGTATGCCGTGTCACTTTCATACCCAAGGCGAGTGGATGGTCTGTCCGGACCTCGACAGTCAGGTTTGCATTCTCGACCGCGAGTACAACGTGGTTATGCAACTGGGAGACGGCCGCGCTTCCAACGGGGAGGTTGGCTCACGCCGCAGGCAGTCGCGCAACGAATTCACTCCTGGCCAGTTCATCACGCCTCACGCGGCTATTTTCCTTCACGGTGGTGGCATTCTAGTTGCCGAATGGCTGCCCATCGGCCGCATTACCCTGTTGCGACGCGTCTGAGCCTTGGATCGCACCGCTCACGCGCTCATTGCTGTCCGCTATCGAAACCTGGTGCCCTATATGCCGTTCCAGAACAGTGCGCGCCAGTACCTACTTCGACGGTTTGAAGAACTCATCAGGAATTGCGTTCGGTTAAGACGTGTGCCCGTTACTAGGGTGGCCCGCGGACTCGCTCGATTTATTTATCTATCGTCCTGTGCAGGATAACGGACGCGCAATGCTACTTCGCCCACCGCGGCTCATTCGAAATCAGAGAGATGTACTGGCAGAAAGACCCACCATTTTCCAACGCTGGTCGCGTTCGCGTCGCCACACCGCCAGATAATTCCGCGAAACAGACGGTTTGGACCTACCTGTAAGTTCTGACAGGTGACCGTCGTCAACCTTGCTGACTTTACTTGCTAGACGGAAGGCCCGAACAAGGCCAGCGGCGGCAGAACCTACTAAGATCAGTCCCCAGGAAAAGGGGAGTTTGAGGAGGTTGGCGATGGAAGAATATCCGGAAATGAGCGAAAACGCGCGTAGCGGGATATCGGCTTCGATTGAACGAAAGCGCTGGCTGATAGATTTCATCATCGTGCTGGCTGTTGCTGTGTTGGCGTTCGGTCATGGTTACCAGCAGCAACTCAAGGTCCGCGATTTGGCGGCTCAAGAATCAGTGGCCAAAGCAACCATCAACGATCTCGAGCGACAACTGAATGCCATGACGGACAAACTGAATAACGTGGCTGGAGCGCAGCAAGCAGCGGCCGTTGCCGGGGCGCAAAGCACAAGGAAAAAAACAGCAAAGACAGCTGCCGTTGACAAGCGCTACGAACAGCTGCAGACGCAACTGGCAAAACAGCAAAGACAATTGAAGGAAACCCAGGATCTGGTAGCCAAGAACCATAGCGAGCTTGAGTCGAGTCTCAATTCGACGCGCGACGAACTGAATGGTTCGATCGCCAGGACACATGAGGAACTCGTGGCGCTCGCCAAGCGCGGAGAACGCAGCTATTTCGAGTTCGATTTGGCAAAATCGAAGGAGTTCCAGCGCTTCGGGCCGCTTCCACTGTCCCTGCGCAAGACGGATACAAAGCACAACAGCTTCGATATGGCAATGATCGTGGACGACAACCAGCTGATGAAGAAAAAAGTGAATCTGTACGAGCCGATCTGGATCCATACGGAGAGTCCATCGCAGCCGGTGCAGGTTGTGGTGAACCGGATCACCAAGGACCTCGTTCACGGATACGTCAGCGCGCCGAAGTACAAGCCTTCGGAGCTGGCGACCGCGGGCGCTTCCCATGTCAACCCCGTGGCCCCGCCGCGAAATACGGGAGGTGAACTCACAACGCCTGAATAACCGAAGCGGTAGGCAAACGAACCACAGATCATCCAGGAAGGTTAGTCATTCTGAAAATCCAGAGTTTGAGAGGGAGAAGATTTTTTATGCTTCGGAAAACATTGCTGCTGTTGGGACTGTGCGCCCTTTCGTCTCTTTCGGTGCAAGCACAAGATAAAGCGGAACTATTTGGCGGCTTTTCCTATATGCGCTTCCGCAGCTCTAATCTGAACGGATGGGAGATCTCGGGGCAATATAAATTTACGGATTGGCTGGGCGGGGTGGCGGACGTTGACGGGCACTACGGATCGATCAATGGGATCGGCACCTCGACTTACACATATCTCTTCGGACCGCAAATCTCGCTGCCTTCGAGCGTGTCCCCTTTTGGTCACTTGCTGGTTGGCGGAGCACATAACAGCACAGGCGGCGTTGGAAACTCATCCTTCGCTATGGCGCTCGGGGGTGGCATCGACGCAGAGATGGTCCACGGGATCCATTGGCGCCTGATTCAGGCAGACTATTTGATGACGCAGTTCGCAAGCAGATCGCAGAACAACTTTAGGTTCTCGACCGGGATTGTCTTCCGGTTCTGATCGATTGGGGAAACGTTTCAGGTTTGTTTGGGCGCGTCGATCGGTTACTGCTTGGAGATTGGCGGAGGTCCGCTGAATCGTTTTCCCTTCAGATTGACGGTACCCTCGACCCGGACGGCGTTCTTTAGAAAGAGGATGCCGCTGCTCATTCCAAACTCCTTGTGGTCGAACGCCATTGTTATTCCTCCGCAGCCGATGTTTCGGGCCGGTCTTTGTCAGTGGTTGAGTCTCTATGCAGGCCCTTCACCTTATAAGGCGCTTTGCCGACCTACGTTGGTTTTTCGAGGAAATCGATTGTATCTTTAGAAACGAACAAGTAGCGGCAGCGCTTGCGAGGAAGCCCATCACGCTGATGTTTTTTGCGACTGCCCGACCCGGGCGCTTTCACAACCCGCCTCCAATAATCCGATGGGCGTCATCACAACGGGTTCGACATGAGGCGGGGTTATGTGCGGCAGGCGGGCTTGATGAGCCTGCGTTCCCCGGTTTGATGGTGAACGATGACGTAGTCGTAGCCGTCAGAGTTGGCCAAGCCTGTAGCGCGCGCGATGGCTGTTTCCATCGTTGAGGTCGCCGTGCGCCAGCGCAGGTCACCGGGGCTTTCGACCTTGAAGATGTCGAAGATTTGGTACGGAGAGCGCTTCGCCCCGTTGGAGAGAGCAGGCATGGCACCGGCGGACGCAAAAGCGTAGCGCCGAGAGGCGGTGCTGACAAGTGCCTTGTGATTGACGAGCTTCCCGGTAAGTTGGGTGCTGGGGTTCGGCCTTTTCGGAGAGCAATCAGAGTCTGATTTGCAAGGGCAGCGCCGACCCGTTCCTCCGCCTCTTTCTTGGAAAACTGCGCGTTTGGCCAGTAAACGTCTCACGCGCACGTTCCCCCCGTCGCTTCGGCCACGACGCCGGATGGAACTCTTTCTTCACCAAACTCTGGTACAAGGCTGCAAGCGCCGGGCGAGAGCTGGTGAAGGTCCGCGTGGAACAAGCCAAGTGTGCGTATGCGGAGCGGCCGTGCCCAAGACTCTTGCGGAGCGTTGGGATGAATGTCCAGTATGCGAGTTGTCGGCGCCTCGCGACGTGGTCTCCGCGCAAGTCATACTCGAACGCGCCCGGATCGGGCGTTCGCGGCATAACGTAGAGGATGTCGTCTCATGCGCGCCGCGAGAAGCCGTCGCCCTTCAAGCGTCGGAGTGATCACCACACCACATCTCGAATCGTTTGCACGAGCTCACGCCTCTTGACCGCCTCGACTATGCAGTCGACGCGCCCGCATTAGCCCGAGACGATTGTTAACAGTTGAGTTTCGTAGAGCCCGGTTTCCCATTATGGTCGCTTCATTATTGCTGGAATTCCACAAGCATGCGGTCTCCTGTCGCGACCCTCTTGAATGTCGGCTCGACGCCGCGATCGGTCCTCGGATAATAAACATTCGATAGACTACTCGCCGCGATGAGGCCAAGCAGGCCCGACCAGTTGACCGTGCGCCCTCCCGAGTCTTTCCGCGTCACCACCGGTCGAAGGATTGCGTGCGCCAGCCTTTCTTGAAAGGACCGGAGCCTTCGCGGAAATAACGCGGATCCTGATGGAAAACTGACGGAAGTAAGTAGGTTCGGAAGAAGCCCGACGATGTTTCATCAGCCAATCCAGCCCGCAGTCGCTTGCCGTACCCCGCCGCACCCTGTCCATATCCCGGTAGGTCGTTAGTCGCTTGCTGGATTCCCGCGCTGAAAGATCCCTGCCACCTCACACCTCAGGGTAATGGCTCGGTGAGGAGGAAGAGCCTGTCAAATTAACCAGTCTGTAGAAAAGGCGATACTTCTGGTACCGTCCCGTTGCGTACTGGAGCAGCTTGTAGCGAAGTGGGCTGAGTGCTGATTCCTATTACCCAGACCGTCCGGCGTTGCTAAGGGCCGGGGCCTGCGCGTGCCTAAGGTTTTGTATCGCCGGGCAACTTCGCTGCTACTGAACCCTTGCCTTCCACCGGTGAGTTATCTCGCGTCAAATAGAATAGGAAAGGGGTGATCTGGAAGGGCATCTTCTCGGTTTCCGCCACCGTTCCCACCGGCCTGGACTTGAGCATACGCAACCGATCATTCCACGGGTCGACTTTGATGCGTCCTCCAAGCGGCAGCGCAGCGATGACCTTGGCCGTCGGCTTCGCCTCGGACTCTGTGGAGGGCGCCGCCGACGCGAGGGTCCATTCGGTTGGAACCCTGTTGCCCAGGTCCGGACTTATAAGGTTGGGGATCTCCTTCGACCGGTTCTTGAGCGTCTGGAGGAAAAGTTGCGCGGTGTCGAAGTGCTCCTTATAGGGCGAGTTCCCGAGGAGTTCCATCCCCTTCTGGTTCGCAGCTTGTTCCTCTTCTGGTGAGCGGGCAAAGTCAAAGTGGCGAAACGTTTCCTTCTCGTCGAAGTGCAGCGTGTCAAAGAACCCGAATTGCGTGTTTACGTGATGTCCGAGTAAGACGTGACCCAGCTCGTGCGCCAAGATGGCCGCAAGGCTGGCTTCGTCAGGAAGCACATCGACCAAACCACGGCTCAAAACGATAGTGCGCCCCATGCTGAAGGACTCCAGCGTTGAAGTCATCAGGATGCGGCAACGAACTTCCGGCTGGATGTCCAGACCATTGCTCACTTCCAGGTTGTTGACCACCGTCTCCAGCACCTTGTCCACTTCGCCTTGCGGCGCCAGCAGGCCCTTACGCTCCAAATGGTCCATGACGTTTAGTTCCGCCTGCCGGTTCCAATAATGTTCCGCTTGTATTGGCGAATAGTCGTTGGCGGTTTCTGCCAGATCGTTTACCGCCGTCGGGGCCTCAATAAGCACCCTGCTTAGCTCTTGTTCTTCGTGAGCGTGCCCAAGGTTGTAGCCCCAAAGCCGCGTCTGGGCGCGGAAGGGCTTGAATGCCATTCTCGTCATCCTTGGGTCACGCACGTTGCCTTGTTCGACGTACACGAAGGCCGGCAGCCATAGGTTCTTGCCGACATTGGTCCGCCAGCTATCGAAATTGAAATAGTTGCTGGTCAGCGAGTACCCTCCATAGGCGCCATTGAAGCGCACGATGTGGTAATCCTGATCCTCCACCCAGATGCGCCCCACGAACCGTCCCTTACCTGATTTTGGCAATGGCTCGACGTCAAAGACGAGACAACGAACTTCCCCCAAAAACTCGCGCCGTAGATACTCAATGTTGTAGTGCTGGCGGTCGAAACCGTACATGTCCACGTAGATCATCTGCAGGAAGCCGCCTGGGACAAACTCCGTTGAGAAGAAGTCTCGCAAGCCTCCGAGCAGCTTGCGCTTTAAACCAGCCTCGCGCTCCAGCGGCTCGAGCTCCACTCCCCTCGCTAAATGGGCCCGTCCAAGAAAGTATTTGTCGCCGTTTGGCACTGCCTCTCTATCTTTATCTGGCAGCAGATACTGGATGTACGTCTCCACCAGTGGCGAATACTGGCGAAGTAGCTGCACCTCCACCTGCTCCTGCGCCACAATTCTGTCCAGCACGTGGTTCGTGCCTTCCAGCTGCTGGGCAGTTGCGCCTAGCGGCATGGCGCTAAGTGCCAGCGCCGCTGGCAGAATCTTGAGGCTGCGCATTATGCCTCCCAACTTGGACCTTGGCGACAGGTCTCAGTGCGATGGGGTACCGTCTTTGGATATCCCCCGTTATCCTTGCATACTGGATGCCGAATTGCAGGCAGCCGGTTGCAAAGCCGATGCCTAGATGGTTACCGAGACGGGTTTCGCGGCAAAACCCCGCAAATCTCAACAAGTTGCGCGCCCGCGAGAAACGGATTGCTAGCCTCTGAACCAGGATTTGCGCTAATGTGGGGCTTCGGGAAAGTGGCAAGGCACCGCGGTTTGATGTAAGCCGAGGTCTTCGGGCATCAGGCAGTCTTAGGAGGTTGCCAATGAACATGACGACAAGCACTCGACAAGTAGGGGGGGTCACCGTTGTGGACATCAGCGGGCGGATTGTTCTCGGCGAAGAGAGCGCCGCACTGCGCAGCTTGGTGAGCGAGCTGTTAAGCAAGGGACATAAGAAGATTCTTTTCAATCTTGGCGACGTCGATTACATCGACAGCTCAGGTTTGGGACATCTGGTCAGTGCCTTCACCAGCGTGCAGAAGCAGGGTGGAGAATTGAAGCTGCTCAAGCTCACGAAAAAGGTCGAGGACGTCATGCAAATCACAAGGCTGTATACGGTCTTCGACATCATGGACGACGAGGCGGCCGCCGTTAGGTCCTTCGCTCCGTCGTCAGCGGCGACCGCCTGATGGAACGGACTATGTTGTAGCCAGCCATAGTGGAACGCACAGGGCTTTGGAATTGCCGGCGCCGAATCTCCATTCTCGGCCAAATATCTTTGCTTAAAGACCGCCTCTGCGGTAGCCCTGCTCATCATGCAGAAGGTTGTTCCGCGCCAAATCTCAATGGAAAACGCGGTCGAAGTCGTAGTAGTCGGAAAAGCGCTTGATCCGGCCATTCTCAATGACGACAACGGAAGCGCCCCGTCCCCAAATGCGCCTAGGTGCAACCGGCCGGACGGTGTTGTCGCCGGTGAAGGTTCCTGTCCAAAACCATTCTGCGGCCACCACCGAGCCGCCATCGACGATGCTAGTCAGATGCCAGTTGAGATCGGGCAGATCCGCAATCGTCGTGCGAATCGACTGTTTGATTTGGTCAGGTCCCACCTCGCGGGAAGGTCTGGCCATGTCTTCGTGAACCGCGTCGGAAGCCAGCAGTTTGTCCAGTGCAGAGAAATCACGCCGATTCCACGCCGACACATAGGCTTCGAGTAGGGCCTTTCCAGATGACTCGGTTTGCGTTCTTGCTTGCCGGCTAAAGGTCAGCGCGAGTCCGCACAGAAAGATTGCGGAGACGAAAAGACGTTTCATCATTAGGAAGCTCCCATATCGGGTCACCGGCACACCCACCCGGATGGAATTCGCGGCACGCACCAAACGCGCGGATTGTCCCACAACCTCAACCCGGGCGAGGCACTCCATCATACACATACTGGGCGGGGTCGACCGTGCGCTACAACTCGTAAGCTGGCAGCATGTGGCCTTTTTTCATGGGACAGCATACGATTCGAAGACACGTCCAGGGTCAATCAAGTAAAGACCTCATTGCAAATGCAGGTGTTTCCTGGATTGCACCGCCAAGGGTATACCCCAAAACTGCCACTACCCACTTCCTCGAGTAGCGTGACAGGAGGGTGAACCTCTTGGTGGGTTCTGCGGCCTCCATCGCTTTGGAATCCGAAGAGTTTTATCCCCACCTCCCATCATGAATGGCCGGAGCGAAAAGCGGAAGCTGCATATCCCGAGAGACTGGCAACTCACCAGGCGCTTCAAATGCCCGACGTGTGGCAAGCGTTACGCTGTTGTGGAATGGAAGCGCGAGCCGAAATGTCGACAGTGTGGAGACGCGCTTTATTGCGAGGATTCGCAGGGCAAGCCATCCAGTCTTGCGCAAGGTGACTCCCCCGGGAAGCCGTTGAGCGGGTCGCAAAAGTCAGTGGAGTAAAGCCAAGCCAGTTGAAACGCTGCGTTGCGCCTGCAATGGCCTCGCATCTGACGGTTATCGTGCGAACCAAGAGTAAACGGAAGTCCTAATGGACAGCCGTTTGTACGAGAGCCGCTGAAGTCCCGGTGCGGATGCGATGGCCGTGCGGTTTCGGGTCACCATGCTGCGATTACTATCCGCATTCCACAATGTGGAATTGGCGGACGCCGTTTTCAAGGTCGCCGCAACCTTCCCAAGCAGGGAAATGGCGGTAGGTGTTCCACGATTCATGGAGGAAGTGCGCGGCGAAAAGGGGTGAGCGCACAATGGACCCATGCTGTCGTTTAAGCACTTTTCTTAGTGGCTCTCACCTTTGCCCACCGCGCCTTCTGTGCCTTGGACATCTTGGCCCTTGCGCTCGCGGAGACATGCCGTTTCTTGTCGCATCCGACCCCGTTCTTTCCGCCTAAGACTTTGATGGCTTGCATGGACTGAATTCAACTGCCTTTGCAACTTTGACGCTTCGTTCTTCAACGCTTCTGGGATGTTCATTGGTCCTCCGGCGACAATCTGCCACACGAAATCGGGCAACCATGAGGTGTTAACTCGCAGGGCGGCACGCTGAAGTAACATGAAAAGACAGTGAGGTTGCGGGCTTGCATTTCACTTCTGGCGGCGAGAGCATTTGGCTTTGGAGTTGCGATGTTAAAAGTGGGACAACTTGTACGCGTGAATCTAGCTGGCTTGCAGTCCGGGGGCGTAATGTTTCAGGCGGCGGTTACCGACGCCGTTGGCCACATCCTAAAGCAGACCTCGGAACAGCCACCCAAGTACCTCGTAAAGCTCTTGTTCTCCTTTCGTGGAGTCACTGAAGTCGAGGTCCCTGCCGAACGCATCCACGCCGACAAATAACTCGGTTCAGATCGTTCATGAGGATTTGGCCGGCATGGATTCACAACAAGACCAACGGGCTCCACATTCGCGACGTTCTTGTTTCCGCCGGGTGTTTCCCCGTCTAGCGGCCGTGGGGATTGGAAAAGTCGCGTGCGGATACCACAGGCGATTCCAACACTTGGGACATTGCGCCCCGGTTTGTGTGCAAGCTAAAACCTGCGTTAGAAAACTCACGTTGTGACCGCAAAGTGGACAGGTCATACAGGCGTTTCCCGTTCCTTTCTTCCGATAAGTCTCTGAGCGCAGCGGGCTCGGTCGCGTCTCCTTAGGATGGGCACGGTCGGGGAAACCTCACCGTCTCGCGGTTCCGTCTCCGGTCGCGGTTCCGCCCGAGCGCCTTGGCAAACGTGTGCCCGATCCCTTCAACGGCGCGTCCGATTGCCGCGTACAGATTCGCGTCCACAGCCCGTTGAGTGACCGCTCCCCCGGACGGCAGGAGTTCCGCAGAAACGTAGCAATCCTTGTCCAGTCCTCCTCGGAGACCATTCACATCGGTGATGCGGACCCTCACGCGCCCCACTCGGCTGCCGAAACGGCCCAGAGAGAAATGCAGCCGACGCGCAATGTATGACTGCAAAGCCTCCGTTAGGTCCGTACTCAGAATGCGGATCTCAGCCTCCATTTCGTTCCTCCGTCATCCTTCGTCACCGATGTTTTCCCAGATTTGCTTGCGCGACCTCATTGCTTCCAGGAGCTCGCCAAGTACCTTTGGATCATGGAATCTATATCCGTAATTGAAACGGGTTTTTCCAAATAATCCATCGCTCCGAGTGCGAGTGCTTTCTGATGACACCGCGCGTCCCTAGATCGCGCAATCACGACGAAGGGCGTAGGTAAGTTGTAACGAATCAAGTGCCTTAGGACTCGGATTCCTTCAAAACCGGAAGAGCCTTGATCTACCAGCGCAAAGTCAAAGTCTTCTCTTTCAACACAGCGCAACGCCGTTTCAACTGACATACATTTGTGGACCTCAAAGCCATGGGCTTCAAACGGTTCGGAATGCCGGGCCAAATCGATGGGGTCTTGATCGAAAATCAGTACTTTGCGTGTGGCCGGGAGCATTTCGGCTTGTTCCGCATTCTCCTCTGTTCGTTCTCTCATCTTTGTCCCCGAATAGAATGTTTAGCGTTGTACCATGCGTGTATTTTCAGGCCCTCAATCGCGGAGCCGAATTGTCCGCATTGCGGCTGAACCGCCTCCGCCATATCCCAACCCAACCGGGAAAATGCCCCCCAGCGTGCTTTCCTGCCGGGAACCGCACTCGACATTTTTCTAGCGCTTGTCCGAGGCATGCGGATTGAGAACTGAGCACAGCAGCGCCGGCTGACAGGAGCACGGCTCCCGGTACGACCGGCAGAAGCAACCCCACGATGCCCCCAAGCACGAGAATCCATCCAAGGGCGAAGAGCGCGGCTCGCCGGAGGGTCATCGGCGCGTGCGCGGTTTCCGTTTTCTGCATCTCGGATCTCCTCAAGCGCTTCACCAGCTTCAACTTCAGCTGTGAGCATAGAAGGGAATGTGACGGGCGGCTATCCCAACGGCAAGGTATTCTGGGACTCAAATTTAGCTATGCGCCGTGCAACGCCGGCCCGCAGCAGAACTAGGAAATCGAAAATGCCACAGGTGTGCGTGTGAGAACACATGGTGAGGCTATCCTTTGGCTTGCTCACCGCCTTGGATCACCGTGCCTGCTTAGAACGACTCTCGAACCCCGTTTGCGCAAAAATGGCTGAGATCGCTCCGTGGCGTAGTGCTGTAGCGAGTCACTATGGCAGTGCGGCATTTCGAAAGGTTTTGGTCGAAGTAAATTCGGCTGCAGGTAAAACACTGCGTGCAGCGATCAGGATTCTCACCTTCTGTTTCGCGAGACGGCTCCCGGCGAGGCCGAATCTTCTCTTGCGGTCCAATCCGTGCTTCGACGTCGAATACTGCGATAATCCCTGGTTCCACGATGTTTTCCTCATTTCTTAAAACGTAGGTCGTGACAATTTCGGAGCCCCTGATTCACTGCAATGCTTTTAGGCGAAAGGTCTTGGCCAAAGCATCGACGCGGGAGAGGAGCATAGAAAGGAAAAGGACGGGAGACTATCCCAGCGGCAAGGGATTCAGGCGCTCAAATTTAGCTATGTCCCGTGAGACCTTCGCCGGCGTTCAAGATTCCTCGGAATTCAGTCGAGACGGCCGTACCACGCGAGTACGGGCAAGCGACGCGATTGCTGACGCACTGAGTAGCCCCGCGACTGTTCCGAGGGAGACCAAGATGGGAATTTCGTAGACCGATGCCAGCAACATCTTTATGCCCACGAATACCAGTACCAGCGCCAGACCGACGCGAAGGTATTTTAGACGCACGAGGAGGTCGGCAAGAAGTGTGTACATGGCGCGGAGTCCCAACACCGCAAAGATGTTGGACGTCAACACGATGAAAGCATCTGAGGTGACCGCGAAGATCGCTGGAATGGAATCCACCGCGAAGATGATGTCGCTCAGTTCTATGAGCAGGAGTGCTAGAAAGAGAGGCGTCGCGAGCAGTCGCGAGTTACGGCGAACGAAAAACTGGTCAGCGTCGGCATGGCTGACGGGAATCACTTTCCGGAGCATGGCAAAAAGGGTGTTCGCCTCAGGATGAAGCTGGTGCGTTGTCAGGAGTTTCACGCCGGTGAGCGCGAGGAAAGCCCCGAAAAGGTATCCCAACCAATCAAAGTGTGCTAGAAGCGAGGCGCCCGCGGCAATGAACGCTGCACGAAATACCAGTGCACCCAAGACGCCAAGGAACAACACCCGATGTTGGCGCGTCGAGGGAATTCCGAAATACGAGAAAATCAGGGCGAAAACCACGAGATTATCAACAGCCAAGGCCTTCTCAATGAGATAACCAGTCAAGAATTCAAAGCCATGTTGAGTTCCTAGCTGGAAGTAGACAAAGCCGTTGAACAACAAGGCGACGGCAATCCAGACCATGCTCCAGAGCAATGCCTCGCTCGCCCTCAGCGTGCGCCCCCTGCCAGGGAACATGAAGAGGTCAAGCGCGAGCAGCCCGGACACAGCGACGCCAAACACAGTCCACAAAGCTGGTGTCGCGACTGAACTCAAGAACTCTCCTAACTGCTCACTTCAGCATGCTCGAGTGTCCGCGGGCGGTCTTAGCGCTGCCGTTTCTTTCTGGATCTCCGTTAAGAGCCTGGATGCCCTTGCTGACCAGTAGGCCGATGAGTCCGAGGAAGGTGACGGAGAAGCAAAGGCCGATCCGCCCCCAAGTACGAGCACTGCCGCGAACGCAACGATCATCCGTTTCAAGTTCAGTTGCATTGCGATTCCTCCATTTTGGTTTTCTAGGCTCGGGGCTGGTCCACGTTCTTCTTGTGTTGCTGACCAGCCCCATGTCATTGTTTTTTCCTTTCCACAGTGAGCATAGAAGGCAAGCAAACGGTCCGCTATCCCGACGGCGGGGTATTTCCTGCATCAGATTTAGCTATCGCTCGGCCGAAGCATCTCGGGACAGATGTCCCACTAGATACACAGAAAGGCCCGTCCAACAACTTCAGGGCGGGCCCTTCCGAAGAAGTCAACCCCTCATGACCTTACGAGCTGCGCCTAGTCCAAATGACATTGCGACTGTAACCGCACCGAGCAGTCCCACCAAAGGCAGGTGTGTACCGGTTTCGGCAAGGTTGACGCAATTTGTTCTAGGCGATACGGAGAGGGTTGCTCCGCGCCGGCTGAAGGGCCTGGTGCTGCCGAAGGCGGCTCGAAGAGCAGAGCTTCCACTGGCGACGCCGGAGGCGGTGTCTGGCCGACGACGGACTTGCTCCGCTCGATCACCGTCTCGGTATCATCCGTGATGATGGTCGCCTCGAAGGACATCCTTTCCTCAGGTCGAATGCCGTTTTCTTTTCGCCGTCGATCGTGAACTTTGCATGGTTCGGAATTCTGTAGGTGTGGCTTGTGCCCTCCGGCAGCGTCAAGATCACCGAGTTGGGCGCATTCACATGAAACACCTTTCCCTTTAGCGTTCTCACGGTGGTGACGAATCGCGGGGCGGTGGTGGTCACAATCGTTTGGGTCAGCTTCGTCCCTACCGTCAGATCGTGCACCGTCAGTTCTTTACCGTCGATCATGAATCGATCCGAATCGGGAACAACGAGATGTTCGATCTTGGCGTTGTCCACTCGGAGGACAAGATCGTTGCCTTCGACGTAAACGACTTCCGCGTTCTTTACCGTCGTATCGTACCGCGCCGCGCCGTGCCGGACGGTCATTGAAGTTGTGTCTTGCGCGCAAACTCCGAAGGCTACCATCGCGAAAACTACGGCAGTGGCAGACGCTCGGCCTAGCCAAGTAGTGAACCGATTGATGCTTTTCATTTTGTCCTCCTTGTTGAATTGCTTGTTTTCGATGGCAAACCGGGTGTCAGACTCCCCGCTTCGCCTCTTGTCTCTCGGATAAGAGAAGTCGTTACGATGTAGCGCTTTGGCGCGCTGCCGATGAAATCAAACGGATAACATCGAACACCGGCACCTCAACCCGTATCTTCGGGATGCGCAGCAGGGCCAAGGGGCGGCCGGTCTGTTCGGCGAGACTCTGTTTGTACGCCTGAGCTCGGTGGTCATCCGAGAGTGTGAAGTCCGGTTCCGGCGAAGGGCTGGCTTCACCGCTGTCTGATTCACGGGCAATCGCGAATCTGTCAAACGCCTTTACGGCAGCCCGCGACCTCAGGATGCCCTCGATTCGGGCTGCGCCATAAAGCGCGAGCAAAGCACTTCCGCCTAGGAGCAATGCGCGCTCCATTGAGACCCACAGCTTCGGTTTGCACACGTTGCTCTGAGGAGCGGCACGAAGCCGCCATCTACCTGTTCGTTGCTCTTCCGCATGAATGCCGCATTCCCCCTTGGCGTTTCGATTTCGACGTACCCGGCCGGCAACAGGCGCTCCACCTAGCCGCACAAGGTCGGCGAATCATTTACGTTCAATGATTTTTGGAGTGTGTTTTTGGTGTGAAATAGCCGAGTCTTTGCCGCAGATACGGAAATCCCCATGATCTTCGCTGCTTCCTTTACCGGGCGTTCTTCCAGCTTTTGCAAAATGAGCGCCTGACGAAAGTTCGGCCGCAGCTGGTGGATGGCGTTCGCGCAGAACGAAATGGGCCTCGGGATCGGGAGAGGGGGCCCGCAGAGTTCCCGCCTCGGTCTGCCCGCCGCCATCTCCAGTGTCGTCCAGGGAAACTTGCAGTGTGGAACGGTTTTTGCGAACGATCATCCGCGCGGAATTGACCGCAATTCGTGTGAGCCACGTCAGAAAGCTCGATCTGCCGTCGAAGGTCTTGAGGTGAACGAACGCATTTAAGAGTGCGCCCTGCAATGCGTCTTCTGCGTCCTCGCGATTTCCCGTGATGCGAAAGGTGGTCTGGAAGAGCCTGCTCGAGTGGGATTGCCAAAGCTCATTGAAGGCCGAGGTTTGGCCACTCTTGACCGCTCTCAGCAGCGCGTTCTCATCACCGCTATGAAGGCCGCTCGTTCGATTGGAATCCTTGACTCGGGGAGCTTCGTCAATCGAGGTAACCAAGCAATCCAAGACCACGTTCAGCCTCCACGGAATCTTCAGGTTGCAACAGCACTTCCACATCGGTTGGGCTGCTATTTTGAGCCGTGAGCATAAAAGGCAAGCTCGAGCTCGCCTATCCAAACGAAAGGGTATTTCAAGACCAGAATTTAGTTAGGCTCGGTAAGAAGCGTCGCCGTGTTGGAATCAACCCGCGCTGACTCTTTCCTTCTCGGAAGGCTCGACGGCGGCCTCCAGCAGCGTTCCCAGTGCTTTCGGCAGATCTCTCGAACGCAGTATTGGCGCGCCGACACATCGTCTACCTCGCTCGAGCATCTTGAGCCACAATGAGCCATCCTCTACGCGCGTCGAGAAGAAGAGAGTCGCAGAAGATCCCTCAAGCCAGTCCAGCAGGGGAAAGGCCGTTCTGTCCGGCAGCTGGTACTCGCTAAGTACGAGGTCAAACTGGGTAGAGCGGATCAGCTCGCAGGCCTCCCCGTAGGAGCGGGAGAATTGGTAGAGCGTGCCTCGCCCTAGCGACGACGTGAGCTGGGTGGCCAGTTCCAACCATTCCGGTACGTTAGAAGAGCTTCCCGTGGTCTCGCCGACGAGAAGCACCATGATGGGTTTTGCACGCATCTCTTTTGCCCCCCGGCGGGAGCTAGACAGCACCAGCAATTTCGCGGTTCTGTCTGTTCCAAACGAGAGCATTTAGGATCGCGCGTTGGAGGTCCCCGCGGATGGGAGGGTAAGCTATGTAGTCAAATGCTCCGCGAGCGACGGCCCTTAGGTATTCCGGCCATTCGCCTGTCCGTGAGACAACCACCAAGGGGATCCTGGTGTGAGACCTGCACACCAGCTTCGCGATATCCTCGTAAGTACCGTCGACCAGGCATTCATTGCAGAGAACAACGAGAACCTCACGCCCGGCCAGAGCTATCCCGCTTTCGACCACAGTAGCTGCGAATAGGGGCGCAAGACCGCATTGCAAGAGGCTTTCAGCGAGCTTTGGACTAACTTCATCATCGGAACTGACCACCAATCCATTCGGAGGTTTCGACCCAGTGTCCTTCGCTCGGAAGGGAGCGAAGGCAAGTGCAAACTCTCCGTGGCTCGTGTTTTCGGTCCGAGGGTTACGCGACAGAGTCGCTTCTCGGATTTCCGTCAGGAGATTGGACCTTAACACGACCATGAGAACCTCGTTTCGCACGACAAGGACAAGATTGACAGTGGCGGCGCTCGGTTTCTATCCCGTCCGGAGAGTATTTCGAGGCCCAGGTTTAGCTATAAGCGGATGGACAAAGCAGCCGGGTCGAGGTTTATGAGGTCAAATCCGGGTTCCGGGTTGCGCCCTCGGGGAGCCCTTGATCGATTCGACTATCGCTCCTAAACTAACTTTTCTTGCGCGAGATCTCCTATTTTATTGGTGTCGAGGGTTGAAAGATGCAGCCGGAAGGTCTAACCGATCCATTTGGCGACGAACTTTCCCCGACAAAACGAACCGTTGCGACTAGGAAGTCGACCCATCCGCTGATTGTTCTGTCATGCGTTGCAGTCGCCGCCGTACTTTTCACGGCGGATGTGCTGACCCCCAGGGGCGTTACCCCCACGATCGGCTATTGCGTCGTTCCTTTGCTGGCAGTCCAAACCGGGCGCCGCTGGTTCACTATAGGAATGACCGGGCTCTGTACTCTCCTTACGTGGGTTGTGTATTTTCTTGAACCGCCGGGAGCTCCTGCTTGGATGTCGGTATTCGAGCGGTCCATTCTGACGGGAGTACTTTGGTTCGCGTTTGTGCTTGTCTGGCAACGAATGAACGCACAAAGCGCATTGGCGCGCCAATCGCAGGTGCTCGAGGATTTGAATAAGGAGCTTCGTCGTTCGAACCAGGAACTCGATGCCTTCGCATCGGTCGCGTCCCACGATATCCGCGGTCCGCTGGCTACGACGGGAATGCTGGCAAACCTGGTTGCCAGCCGCTTGGCCGGGAAAATCGACCAACATTGCGCCGAATGGCTTTCGTTGATCCAATCGGAAATCCAGCGAATGCATTCGATCGTTGAGAATCTGCTCGAATACAGCCGGTTCAACACCGACCGTTCGGGAGCGGTTGAGTGCGATTGCGAGGCTATTCTGGCAACGGTGTTGGATGGCCTGAAGGCGGACCTAACCGCTAACCGTGCTCAAGTAACTCACGATCCGCTTCCGAGGGTCAAGGGTGACCCGATACAATTGGCAGTGCTATTTCAGAACCTTGTCGAGAACGCGATCAAGTACCGCAGCGACGCTCAGCCGAAAATCCACGTTTCCGTTGCCGCCGAACAAGACGGCTGGAGGTTCTCCGTCGAGGATAACGGGATCGGGATTGATCCAGCGGATGCGGAAAGGATTTTTCGCCCGTTCGAGCGTGGGGAGGGCAGCAAGACAACAAAGGGGTCGGGAATGGGATTGGCGACCTGCAAGAAAATTGTGGAGTTACACGGCGGCCGGATCTGGGTTGAGTCGGCACGAGGTAGCGGATCTACCTTTCACTTCACCATCGCACACCCGTAGAGCCAGTAACGAACAAGCGAAGAGCGCCACAGCTTCATAGAGAAGTTCCTTAGCCACCTATCTGGGCATGGATTGAGCAACGGGCAAGCGCACTCGCTTGCCGTCAAACCGGAAGGTGCCGGGGCCGTTGTCCCGAGCAGCAAAGATGTGCTCGGTGTGCGGTCGCATTGCGGAAGAACTACCGCTGTCCGCACGGGAATGGACCTGCGAGTGCGGCGCAGTGCAACCCCATCTCGACGGGAACACAACACCCATTACCCTATACGGGCTATTTGGCCATATTCAATTCAACAACTGGCAACCCCTGAAGTTCCCGCGGAATTGCCGCGTAAGCAGGGCAGCCCAAATGCCCGGGTGTGGATCGCATCGCATTCTGTGCCGGTCGGCGGTCCAACAAAACTCTTTAACTGATGAGCCCCTTACGTACAGCATAGAGGATCAGCTCAGCGGGATTGTGCAGGTTCAGTTTCTCCAGAATATGACTGCGGTGCGTCTCGACCGTGTAGGGGCTGATATTGAGAGCGGCGGCCACTTCCTTGTTGGCTTTCCCCTCCGCGATAAGCTGCAGGATTTCTCGCTCGCGACTCGTTAGCAGGTCATAGCTGTCGACTGCGCCTTTTTGCTTGAGAACACGGACGTAATCCTCGGCGAGGATGCGGCTAACCTTCGGGCTAAAAAACGATTTATTTTGCGAAACCGCCTGGATAGCGCCAATCAGATCGGCGGGGGCCGAGTCCTTAAGCAAATAGCCTCGGGCTCCGGCCTTCAGAGCCCGCATGATATAGGATTCATCGACGTACATACTCAAAATGACCACGGCTACGGTCGGATGCTGAGTCACAATCGTTTTGGTCGCCTCGATGCCGTTGAGAACAGGCATGCCCACGTCCATCACCACCACATCTGGTTTGAGCGACGTGACCAGCTCAATCGCTTCACGTCCGTTCTCGCTTTCGCCGACAACTTCCAGATTGGGCTGGCGCTCAAGCAACGCTCGCAACCCCGTGCGCATAACAATATGGTCGTCAGCCAACAATATCCTGAGCTTCTTCATGGACAATTCTCCAGATCTGCTGACGAGCTTGGGAGTGGCAGCTCGACTCGGAGACGCGTGCCCCGCGCGGGATCTGAATCCACTTTCAACACGCCGCCTAGCTGACTCACACGCTCGTTCATACCGAGTAGTCCCAAACCGCGCACGCGGCTTGGATCAAAACCTTTCCCATCGTCGTCGATGCTGACTTGGAGGCGATTCGGTTCCTGGCGCACAACGACGCGAACGTTCCTGGCATGGGCGTGCCTAGAACTATTGTTCAAAGCTTCTTGCACGATTCTGTACACGCACGTGCGATGCTCATCGGGCAGGGCATCCGAGACATTCTCACTCAACGTTTCAACGAGCGTGCCGGTGCGCCTGGACACTTCGCGCGCCTGCCACTCAAGTGCAGCGATGAGGCCCAGATCATCTAACATGGAGGGACGCAACAGCAGGGCCATGTTGCGCACTTCATTGACGCAGTTTTCCGCAAGCATTTTGATGTTATGGAGACCGTGCCGAAAACCGCCTTTCTCGCTGGATGTCTCCGTTAGGCTTTCGACTTCCAAAAGTATGGCGCTTAAAGACTGACCGACTTCATCATGAAGTTCCCGGGAAATAGCGCGCCGTTCTCGTTCCTCGGCTTCGACCAGGCGCTTTGATAATTCCTTCAATTCACCCTGCGCTTCCAGGCTTTCGCGGTACTTCTCCGCGACACTCTTTTCGAGTCGCCCGGCATAGACGATGGTGGCCGTGGCCAGAAGCAATCCAAAGCTTAAGGCAATGGTAGCCGCCATGAGCAAGCGGTGTCGAAACTGCGCGGAGACTCTCGAGATCTTCCCTTCTGCTTCCTCGAGCTCGGCATCGTTTACTGCGCTGACCTCCTTCGCAATCTTCAGGATCTCGGCGTGCTGAGAGAGTATGTCCGCGTGCAGCACGGAATTGCCTAGCTGTGTTTTCCCCATCGCACCTGACGCGCTAGTGCGTCCGACCTTTGACCAGTAATTTTCTAGCTCGACGGCCAGATGCTCAAACGGCTTCCGCTTGTCTCCAGGCAGCGACTGAATGCACGCTTTTAACGCTCGAGTGGTGTCACCCCGAATGGATTCAAGTTGCGTGAGGAGCGTTTCCTGACCTTGGCGCTCGGATCTGCTCAGCAGGACATAGTCGCGCATAATGCTGCCCGATTCATACAGACCGGCTCGAACCTGTTCAAGGGTGCGCTCGCAGTACAGAAAATCTTGACGAATCTGAGTATCATTGGTCTGGAATTCCGCCAGGGTGTCGAGGGAATCGACGCATATGATCACCATCAGAACGAGCAGCGCTCCGAAGCCGGCAAACAAGGCCGCCCTGGACCCCAAGCGCCTCCGGTTTTTCAACGGAAAGGCTGCCGACGTATCGATCTTTTTATCCCTCATTTGTTCGATGCCACGAGCTGGTTTGCCTGGAAACTCCACGCCTATGCGGCCGCTGCGACGGCGGGGGAAAACTTTCTTCCCAGCCATCCGAGCGTGCCCCGCACCACAAAAACGTTCAGAAATATCGAAACCAGAGACGCGGCGAGCGTAGCGCTGAAGATATTCTCAGCAACGATTCCCGACGACCGCGCCACTTGGACGAGGACGAAAGACAGTTCGCCAATCTGTGTCAACCCGGAAGCCACCGCAATTGCGGTCCACAGCGGATAGCGGAACAGCCAGACGACGATCGTCCAGATGACAAATTTCCCTACCACGATGAGCAGGAGCATCGTGCCCAAAAGCGGCAGGCTAAGCGCAAGCATTTTCGGAGCGATCAGGGCACCGAGGGAGACGAAGAAAATCGCTACGAAAGCATGGCGAAGAGGGACAAGCTGAGCGTGTGCGTGGTGCAGGTCTTCCGAACCGCTGATGGACAGTCCGGCAAGGAAGGCGCCAAGCGCAACGGAAAATCCAGCAGCTTCGGCGAGTGCAGCGGTCCCGAGACAAATCGCCATTGCAACCAACAGGAATAGTTCGGCATTATTGGTTTGTTTTACGCGTCGCAGCAGGCGCGGAATCACCTTGATGGCGACGAAGGCCAGTGGGATAAGCAGGACCAGCGCCTTACCGAGAATCCACATTGCCTTCACGATCCGACCGTCTCCCGAACTGCTGAATAGAGGGAGCACCACGGTCATGCAGACGACCGCCAAATCCTCTATAAGGGTGATCCCGATCATCACCTGCCCATAGGTCGTACCAAGCTTCCCGGCGTCGCTCAGCAGCCGTGCCAAGACCATGGTGCTTGCCACCGAAACGGTCGCACCGATGACGACACCTTCCCTCATACTCCATACCCCCAACTTTCCAACAACCATCGCGAGGCCTATGATGAACAAAATTCCGATCGGTCCGCCGACCAGGGCCACCCACTTCACGCGCATCAGGTTCGGGACCGAGAACTCGACACCGATTGAAAACATCAGCAGGACTACGCCGACCTCGGCAAATGCCTCGAAAGAATGGAGGTCGGACAGTTTAGGCCCTGGTGTGAATGGGCTGATCACCATTCCGCCCAGGACGAACCCCAGGATCAGAGGCAGGCGCAAGCGCCAAGCGAACAAACCCCCGGCCAGGGCGGCGAGAAATATGTAGGTTAGATCACGAAACAGAACGGGATTCGCTTCCATCCTTTTCTACGCATCGTTCAAACTTGACTGGTCGGGCTGCCGTTATGGCCTGTAAAGGTTAATGGCGCGGGCTGTCCGGGGCCATCCCAAGTGCACGGTATATGGGCACCGAAATTTAGCTAGCAGCTATGCGGTGCGCCGTGTAAAGGAGGTGGTCTACCGCGGGTTGAAAGTCCCGCCCGGGAACTGGTTCGCTCCACCCGGTAGCAATCGGAGCGGTAGCGGAGGCAACGAAGCTGCCGGAGCCTCTGATGTAGAGGGTCGCTTTC
>WNGJ01001372.1_pt1 | contig 24483 bp, 22 predicted proteins | sample 5400611 | NCBI WGS metagenome assembly WNGJ01 (sample SAMN13153375, study PRJNA577476) | soil metagenome | isolation source: 40 cm soil or saprolite under Garry oak tree replicate 1 | place: USA:California | collected 2016-06-15
CGGAGGGGACGCCGGATCCAGTCAGGCGACGATCGGCGGGCGCGCCGTGACCGCTGGGTCCGAGCCGAGTGGTTCGCCTGGTCCTGCCGGTGCCGAAAACCTCGCCGTCGACCTCGACCCGCGGCTTCGGCCGGTGACGGAAGTGCCCGAGGACCACCCATCGGGCGCCTGCGACTTGCGGCGACCCTTGGCCCTCTGTCCTCCTCATCTTCAGTCGCCTCACGGGCTGGCTCGTCGCCCACCGTGAGCATGCGGCAAAGCGCCGAGATCCTCCTGCTGCGGTGGTGACGCCCATACTGCCGCGGCACGGCGAGCTGGTGCCGCGTGCTGTCGCGGTGTTGTCAGGACGTTGTCGGGGAGACTTCATCGAGACAGACAACGGTGGACGCCCGCCACGCTATGGGGTATCGCCCCTCCGACACGAACCCCCACGTGTCGGCGATCACGGAATTCCCCACTTGTAGGGCCCTGACGATCACGTAATTCCGGGCAGACGCCACCGCTGGGAATTGTGGCGTCGCCCGCTCCAGCGGTAATCGTACGGGTCGCACGACGCGATCGACTCGGTGGGCTGATCCACGAATATGCCCATGCCGCATGAGGTGGACAGGTTTTCGGGACCCACAGGTGATGCCAGTCGCCTGATGGTGCTGCATCCTGATGCGATCGGGGGGAATGGCGCCGTGCGGGTGGAATGGCGCCGTGGAGGTGCAGACGATGGCTGTGCGAAGCATCGCCCATCCGGGCGTCGATGACCGCAGAGCAAAGGGCAGCGAGGCGCGGAACCGGACGCCGTTGTCCAGCCACGCCGGGTGGACGCCGGCCGCCGACCGCCCCGACCCGGTCGCGTTGCTGGAGGAGCAGGACGCCACCCGTGAGCCCGACCTGGTCCCGGTCCGCCACGGCCGGATGCTGGTCTCGCCGTTCACCTTCTACCGGGGCGCGGCCAAGATCATGGCCGCCGACCTCGACGCCACCCCGACCGCCGGCCTCCAGGCCCAGCTGTGCGGCGACGCCCACCTGTTGAACTTCGGCCTGTTCGCCTCGCCCGAACGGCTGCTGCTGTTCGACCTGAACGACTTTGACGAGACGCTCCCCGGGCCGTTCGAATACGACGTCAAGCGCATGGCGACAAGCTTCACGATCGCCGGACGCAACAACGGCTTTACCAAGGCGGACGCGCACGCGGCGACGCTGGCGTCGGTGGCGGCCTATCGGGAGGCGATGGCCAGCTTCGCGCAGATGGGCACCATGGCTATCTGGTACGCGCGCCTGGACGAAGACGAGCTGATGACCGCGGTCCCCAGCGCCGCGGCCGAGGCCTCGAGGGCCAAGAAGGGAAAAAAGGCAAAGAAGGCGGCCAAGCGGGCCGAGAAGACCGGTGAGAAGGCGCTCACGCGCGACAGCTTGCAGGCGCTGTCCAAGCTGGGCGAGCTGGTCGATGGGAAGTACCGGATCGTCAGCCAGCCGCCGATCGTCGTCCCGGCCCGTGACCTGGAAGCCACCTATGGCCTCTCCCCTGACCAGGTCGATCGCGTGATCCGGGCGCTGTTTCGCGCCTACCGCGCAACCCTGCAGGACGATCGGCGCCACCTGCTGGAACGGTTCCAGGTCGTCGACATGGCCCGCAAGGTCGTGGGGGTCGGCAGCGTCGGCACCCGGGCGTTCATCGTCTTGCTCCAGGGTCGCGACCAGCACGATCCGCTCTTCCTGCAGGTCAAGGAGGCGACCGCGTCGGTCCTGGAAGGCCACCTGCCCAAGAGCCGCTACAGGCAGCATGGCGAGCGCGTGGTGCAGGGTCAACGGATGATGCAGGCCGCCAGCGACATCTACTTGGGCTGGACCAAGGGTGGGGTAGACGTCACCCGGCACTACTACTGGCGGCAGTTGCGCGACATGAAGGGCTCGGCCGAGGTCGAGGCGATGACCCCGCTGGCGTTGACGCTCTACGCGCGCGCTTGCGGGTGGACGCTATCGCGGGCGCACGCCCGTTCAGGCGACCCGGTCGCGATCGCTGAGTACCTGGGGAAGGGCGACCAGTTCGACCGATCGATCACCGACTTCGCCGAGCGCTACGCCGACCAGAACGAGCAGGACCACCAAGCGGTCGCGACGGCGGTTCGATCCGGACGACTTCAAGCCCTCGAAGGCATCTGAGATCGTGATCAATTGCGGACCTCCCTGCGATGGCGGCGGCTGGATACCGCTCGAGCCCGCTCCTTCTGGCACGCCGATGGCACGGCAACTACCTGGGCATCCTGCTGGATCAGCCGCTCGCTGAGATCGCGCCCGAACCCGGCCGCGTGCTGGTGGTCACCCCCGCCGCCCTGCTGCACGAGCAAATCCCGCAACCGCACGGGCAGGTGCTGTACGACCTGGTGACCGGCCATCCCGACCGGGCACCGCGGGAGCTGGTGTTTCTGGCCGAACTGACTGTCGAGCTGCGCGCCTGGCCACGGCAGACCTGGACCGCGGTAGGCGTCAGCCCCGAGGCGGCCCTGCTGGCGGTGGTGGACCGCTGGCGCGCCGGCCACGTCAGGGGCGTGGAGCTTGGTGGGGTGAGCGCCGAGGGGGCCCGCGCTGGGCCGGCCCGCCATGGGGTATGTGCGTGGGCAGCTCCGTACTCGGTTGGCGCGGGAGATCAGCCGCCGGTACCTGCGGTGGCTGCACCCGACTAGCCGCCGCCGCTCGGGCGAGCGCTTCCTATAGCCGGCCTCGACACCCGCTCCTCCAGGCATGCGGCCGTGCCGGACGATGCGACCACCCGCGGCGGTGAGGACGACCTGGAAGGCTCTGCTCCTGGTAAGCCTGCCCGGGCCGGGCGGACGCTCCCGGCGGTCCGACGCCGGGTCGCCGCGACACGATTGAGCGTCCTGCTTTCGTCCGCCCCGCCCGTGAGCCGTCTGCGGCTGCGGGTCGCGTCGTCGACCGGTCTGCACGGGCAGCGAAGCGTGCACGACCGGAATGCAGCACCCGCCTGCGCTGGACCGACGCGAACCCTGCGGCGCCGGCCTGCAGGTGATCGCTTCATCGCCCGCTGGCGGCGGGGCGAGTTAGGCTGTCAGGGTGGGTTCGTCCGGCGCGGACAAGCTGAGCAGTGCGTCGGCGACGGCTGGAGAGGCCCTGATCTTTGCCTCCAGGGCACGCAGCCGGACGGCCACGCGTGACTCGGTGTCGTCACCGGAAAGGTCGACGTCGCCAACGACCGAGATCATCCGGGGCCCCACGACCTCCAGTCGCAGGTAGGTCACCCGGGCGACCTCGGGCAGGTCCAGCAGCGCCTGCAGGACGGCGGCGCGTATCCGGGGGTCGGCCTCCTGCCCGACGAGGAACCGGCGGTTGCGGTTGATGAGAACGACCGCCACCACCACGAGCAGCAGGCCGATCAGGATCGACCCGATGGCGTCCGGGACGGCCGAGCCGGTCAGCTGATGGGCGGCCAGCCCGGCGATGGCCAGGACCAGGCCGATCAGCGCGGCGGCGTCCTCGGCGAATACCGCGCGCAGCGTGGGATCGGAGGTGGCCACGACGTGCTCGATGAGGTCGCGATGCAGCGTCTGGGCCTCAGGCATGGCCTGGCGGACCGACCGCAGGAACGACGTCCCCTCCAGCCCGAAGGAGACGGCCAGCACGACGTATCCCACGACGAAGTCATCCGCCGAGCAGGTGCTCGCAGCTCGTTGACGCCGTGGGTGATCGACACCGCGCCACCGGCCACGAACAGCCCCAGCGCGGCGAACAGCGACCACACGTAGGCCTCGCGTCCGTGTCCGAGCGGATGCGCGCGGTCGGGCGGGCGAGCCGACCGCCGGTTGGCGACGACCAGGAACAGTTCGTTGCCCGTGTCCGCCCAGGAATGCGCCGCCTCGGCCGTCAGCGACGCCGATCCGGTCACCACCGCGGCGACCGACTTGGCCACCGCCACCAGGAGGTTGGCCCCCAGTGCCACGAGCACGGTGACGACGCTGTCCGATCCGCCCGGACCGATCACCGACCGGAGCGCCTGGGGCGACAGTCCGTGGTCCTTGCCGCCGACTGCCATGGGCGCGCGCGCCCCAGGACTGGTCCGCATTGGGCCTCCCGCAGGACTGCTACGGCGCGTCAGCAGAAGGAAACGGAGTGGGCCGCGCCCGCGTGAGCCCATGACGATCAAGTCCCTGTCCGAGGCGGCCCGCCCCGAGGCGCCACCCTATGGCACCCAAAGCCCTCGACCGCCGGCTGCTCACCGCGTGCCGCCTGCGCGGGGCCCGCACCTCTCCCGCTGCTTGCATGTGTGAGCCCGTCCAGTATGGCGACCCGACGTGCCCGGTCGCATTCCTGCGACCCGGAAACCTGGCACTGCAGCTAGCCTCCACTCAACGCGTGCCGCCGATGCGGCCCGGAGGGCCGTCGACATCCGGATCCACGCGCGAGTGCGCAAGGGGCGAGCGGCTCAGCTCCGCCGGACACGGTTCGCGCCATGGCGCAGCGGTGGCACGGCGGGCAGCTGGATGGCGGTGGCCGAGGAGGTGCCGGTCTGCGCCAGCGCAGTGGCGGTGTCGGTGGGAACGCCAGTGGGTTGACCGCAGGCACGAGCGGCCAGCCGCAGGTGGCGACGCTGACACGGGTGCCGGCTCGACCGACAGCAGGGCGAGCAACAGCTGGCTGCGGCGACCGGTCGCCGGCAGCAGGCCCATGCCCTGCTCGCCAGCCTCGAGCGCGGTCCGGCCCGGTGGCTGCGCCGCGGCGACCTGGTCCGCGCGCGTGCGCAGGCCAAGCAGGCAGAGGAGACCTACCAGGTCGCCCGGCAGGCGGCCGAACGCGCCGCCGGCCAGGCCCAGCAGCAGCACCAGGCGCACCGCGAGGCCAACCCTCACCTGGTGGCCGAGTATCAGGCGATGGTGCACGAAGACAAGTGGCGCACCCGCCCCCAGACCCACGCGGTCCAGCTGCAGCGGCCCAGATGGTCGCGCGGCCTTCGGGAACGTCCTACCGCGGTCAAGGGTGGTCGTGCCTGGGACCGGGCGGTCGAGCAGACCATCGAGTGCCGCCAACGCCACAACCTCAGCGACGCGGGCCGGCCGCTCGGCCCCGAGCCGCATGGCCGCGAGGTGTCGCCTGCGCAGCGACGCGCCAGGCGGCATGCCGAGCGGGCGATCGGTCGCCTGCGCGATCTGGCCGGCGGCCACACCGAGCGACCCGACCGCCAGGGGGGACTGGTCGCCACTACGGCGACCATCTAGGGAACCTGGGGCTGACCCGACCACCGCGACCGAGACCAGAAGCGCGACCACCGCAACCACACCTCGGTTGGCGGGCGGTCAAGCAGCCCCCGCGGGGACGCCTGGAAGGCCCCATCGGGCTGTTTGTTGCTTGGCGTACAGGGAACCTGCTGCCGGGGCGGGCGGTCCGGTGCGCCGCCCGCACGACACCTCACAAGGGGGGAGCAACGATGAAGACCGACGCCGAGCTCCGCGACGACGTGGCCCAAGAGCTGCGGTGGGATCCCCAGGTCGCCGAGCCCGACCACATCGGCGTCGCCGTCGCCGACGGCGCGGTAACCCTGACCGGCCACACCACCACCTACGCCGAGAAGCTGGCCGCCGCCCGCGCGGCCGAACGGGTCTACGGCGTCAAGACCGTGGCCGACGACCTGCAGGTCCGCCTGGCCGGCTCGCCGCGCGACGACGCCGACATCGCCCAGGCGATCGCCCATGTCCTGGAGTGGAACGTGCAGATCCCCGCCGGCCGGGTGCAGGCCCGGGTGCAAGCCGGCTGGGTGAGCCTGGACGGCCAGGTCGACTATGACTTTCAGCGCCACGAGGTGGATCGCATGGTCCGCCACGTACGCGGCGTGGTGGGCGTCACCGACAACCTCAGCCTTACGCCGCCGGTGAGCCCGGTCCAGGTCAAGACCGAGATTGAAAGTGCCTTCGAGCGTGAGGCCGACGTGGACGCGCGCCAGGTGCGGGTGGAGGTGGCCGACCACACCGCCAGGCTGTACGGGCATGTGCACTCGCTGGGGGAGGCCGACGCGGCCAGGGCCGCCGCGGCGGCCGCTCCGGGGGTGGCTCGGGTGGAAAGTTACCTGACCGTTTTTCCCTGAGCGCTCTGCTTCCTCGTCCCCGTCAGAGGCCGGGCGGAAGCGAAGGCGGGCGCGGTCCCCGAGCAGGCGACCCGCTCGGGACCAACACTAGGGCCGATCGCCAGGTGGAAGCTCCCATGGCGGTCTAGCCGCGGTCGTGGGGCGGGTCCGGCTGCCTTGGCTCATCCTCCCCGCGGCTGGCCACTGACGGCCGCCCCGTGGCGGACGGCGCGGGCCCGGCGCAGCGGCAGCCCTCCAACGAGCGGCGCTCGCGCTTTCGAATATCGATCACTGTCCGGATGCCGGCGCTCGGCATCCCCCGGGGGAGGAGCCGGCAGGTAGCGCCGGGTGCGCACTGGTCGGCGTGGCGACGCTGGGGCCGGCTTGTAGCATGGCGGCGCTGATCCCGGTCATGCTGGTCGCGGTCGTGTTGGCCACATGGCGGCGCGGGCCAGGCTGGTGCCCGACGCTCCCTGCCCCGGCTCCTCTTGCGCAGCGGGTAGTCGAGGGGCGTGTCCGCTGACAACCCCGGCTCCCAGCTGGATGTGGAGGTCCTGGTCGCCGAAGTGGTCGCGTTCCTGGAGCAAATGCCGGCCGCTGGAGATCGCGGTCGAGCTTTCTGCTGTATCGAGATCGTTCAGCCTGGACGGCGCCCATAGTTGGGCTGGGCGAGGGCTAGGCGTGGTGGAAGGCGTCGCGGGCGGCGTGCAGGCTGTCGAAGTAGCGGTCGGGACCGATCTTGTCGGTGAGCCCGAAGCGATCGAGTTCGCGACGGATGTCGTCGTTGGCTTCGGCAACCGCGAAGACGACCCCCCGCTGGCTGAGCTGGTCGGCCAACTCCAGGAGGGTCTGCGCGCCGCTGTAGTCGACGTCGTCGATCGCGTCGGCGTCCAGCACCAACCAGCGCGGCGGATCGGGGACGTTCACCAGGCTCATGACCTCCTCGAGGAGGAGCTCCACATTGGCGTAGAAGATCCCAACGGCAAACCGGTAGACGACCAGGCCGGGCTCGCTGACCGCGCCAGGGGTGGGCTTGGCCAGCCTGAACTGTCCCTGCCGGTCCCAGCGCACGACCGCGTTGTGGGGGGTGATGTGCCGCTGGACGTGCACGATCAGCGACAGGACGATCGCCAGGATGATCCCCTGCTCGACGCCGACGGTGATGACGGCGATCGCCGTCACCAGCGCGACCCAGAACTCGTCGCGGCGCAGGCGGTAGATCCTGCGCATCGCCGTGACGGCGACCAGCCGGACGCCCAGCAGGAAGACGACCGACGAGAGCACCGCGTCGGGCAGGTACCGCAGCGGCCTGGTCGACAACAGCAGCACGATCGCGACCATGACCGCGGTCGTCAGCTGCGCGACCTGGGTGTGGCTGTTGGCCTGGTCGACCATCGCGGTCTTGGTCGGGCTGCCGTTGACGACGAAGCTGCCGCTCAACCCGGCCGTGAGGTTGGCCAGGCCGAGGCCGACCAGGTCGGTGTTCTCCTCGACGCGCTCGTTGTACTTGACGGCGTAGGCGCGTGAGGTCGCCGCGCTCTGGGCGAGGATCACCAGGAACAGCGAGGCCGCGGTCGGCACCAGCCTCGTGGCGTCACCCCAGCTCACCCCGCTGGGCAGCGCGATGCTGGGCAGGCCGCTGGGCACCGGCCCGAGCGTCGAGACGTGGTGGGCCTGCAGGTCCAGCGCCCAGCTGGCGACGATCGAGCCGACCACCGCGACCAGCCCGCCCGGGATCGCCTTGTCCCATCGTTCGAACCCGACCACCACCGCCAGCACCGACGCCGAGACCAGCGCCGCCGGCCACGACAGCTGGCCGATGTGGCCCACGGTCTTGAAGAACTCGACCAGGTTGTCGCTGAAGAAGGGAACCCCCGCGGGCTGCTTGGGGATCCCGAGCATGCCACCCAGCTGGCTGGTCGCCACCTGGACGCCGACGCCGCTCAAGAAGCCGACCAGGACCGTCCGCGAGAGGAAGTCAGCCAGAAAGCCGAGGCGGGCAAGCCGCGCCAGCCACAGCAGCCCGCCCGCAAGCAGCGCGCTCAGCCCGGCCAAAGCGACCCACCGCGGCGTCGCCGGCTGAAGCCCGGCAATCCCCAGACCTGCGGTCCCGGCAAACATGATCGTGGCGGTGGCCGAGTCCGCCCCGACGACCAGATGCCGCGACGACCCGAACAGAGCGAAGGCAACAATCGGGATCAGGATGGTGTACAGGCCAGTGAGCACAGGCATCCCGGCGATCTTGGCGTAGCCCATCACCTCGGGGATCGCCAGCGCCGCCAGGGTGATCCCGGCGACGATGTCCCGCTGCAACCAACCCTGCTGGTACGGCCGGACCCCATCCAATACCGAGACATAGCGCCTGAGGCCCGAGCGCTTGCCACCTCGCATCGTCACAGCTTGCACGCGGCCAACCTTTTCGGCCCGCCTCGTCCGGTCGTGTCGCTCGTAGAATACGGCCGGCATCCTACGTTGAAGCCCCAGTTCCACGGGGTTCGCCTCGACGCCGGCTGGCAGGGCCGCTACAACGAGGCGCTGGCTAACCTCGGAAGAGCCTGACCATCCGGCAGGAGCTGGGCGACCCCTTCGGCCAGGCTGAGAGCCTACAAGAGCTTGGCGTGACGATGCGCCGGCTCGGCCGCCGCGAGGACGCGCGGCCCACTGGCGGCAGGCCCTGGCGATCCTGGAGCGGCTGCAGACCTTCGCCGCCGAGGAGGTCCGCGCCCTGCTCGCCGACCAGTCCGCGCCCTCGCAGCACTGAGCCTGGATCCACTGCGAGGATGTGGGTGAGATGCTCGCCCCGCCGGTCTGACTCATGGATCCACCGGCTTGGTGCCCTGTAGCGGATCTGTCGGCCGTGCGGGGGCGAGCAGTCTTGGCACCACCGGTCCGACGAAGTGACCTGGTGGGCTGATCACCCCGCTCGCATGAAGGCGTCCAGGTCGGCGGCGACCCTTACGGTCGCATAGGGCCGCCACGTGACCAAACCTGCCACCCCCAGAGCGATCGAGCTCCCGGGGGCTTCTCGGCAAGTGTCTGCGCCATGCGGGCAACACACTCGTTGCAGATCCACACTGCCGCGATGGCGTCGGTGTTGGGATCCCTGACCTTGCGCTTTGCCTGGAAGAGCCGTGGGACCTGCTCGAGGACTTGCCGCAGAACTGGCACAGGAGCGAGGCAGGGTCAAATGGCTCTACGATCGGTGGCTTCTCGTCGTCGGCCTGGAGGTACGCCGCAATCTGCAGAATCGGCTCGAGCGTTCGAAGGCTCGGCTCCAAGGTGACCGTCGTGTCACGCCGACCGATGACGGTCTCGCCGGCGGGCGCCATCAGGCCGCCTTGATAGGGCAGCTCCTCACCGCAGCTACCCAGGCTGACATACAGTGGCGCTCCAGGACGGGGCGTCGACACGGCAACCTGTGACCACCAAGCCAGGAGCGGCCATGGCCACCGCGCCGCGGCCCCGGGCACGAAAGGGGGGTGGAGGTGGCCAACCAGGAACCCCGGGCCGCCGGCCGGGCGCACGGAGACCCCCAGCAGGCCAAGACCCTCCCGGAGCACACCCACGACCCCTCCCGGGTGCTGGCCCTCTCCGACGGGGTCTTTGCGATCATCCTCACCCTGCTGGTGCTGGACCTGCACCTGCCCCAGCTCACCAAGGGCCAGTCGCTGGGGGCGGCGCTGCGGCAGGTCCGCCCCTCGCTGGTCGCCTTTGTGATCAGCTTCGTGCTGGCCGGCATGTACTGGGTGGGCCACCGCGACCTGTTCGGGGTGGTCCGCCGGACCGACCGCGGCCTGGTGTGGCTGAACCTGCTGTACCTGCTGCCGCTGTGCCTGCTGCCCTACGGCGCCCTGCTGCTGGGCCGCTTTGACCGGGAGCCGGTCGCGCTGCGGCTGTACGGCCTGGTGCTGGTGGCGATCGCGGGCATGCGCCTGGTCGTGTGGTGGTATGTCACCGGCCGGCCACACCTGCTGTGGCAGCGCCCGGACGGCCGCCAGCGCCGCGCCGGGCTGGCGCTGGCGGGGTTCCCGGGGCTGGCGTACCTGCTGGCGATCCTGCTGGCCGGGGTCGCGCCGGGGGTCAGCCTGGGCGTCTACGCCGGCCTGCCGGTGCTGTATTTTGTCAGCATCACGGTGCTGCGCGGCAGCCGGAGGCGGAACCGGGAGTACGCGGACTTCACCTGAGCTGTCCTGGTCGGCGGTGGCCGGTTGCGGGCCGAGTTGGGTGCCCCGGCGACCGCCACCCGGGCCACGCCACTGCCCGCCCCGCTGGCAATCAGCTGACCAGTTTGTTCCACCCGCTGGCCTTGCGCGATATGCGCCTAGTTTCGGCGCAGCTCCATGGGTATCGTAAGGTTCGCGGAGTCGACGAGGGTCGACCTGTTCGGTCGGTTTATCGCTCTCGTAGAAGCGACGGTTTGCGTCCCAGCGGGCGGGCGGTGTCGTCGTGGGTCGAGATCCACGGCCAGGGCACAGGTCACGTTGCCGAGCGTGGCGGGGATCGGTCCAGGTATGGCTGTGGGTTTGCGGGGACTTCAACCTCGGACCTCTTCCTGAAAGGTGAATCCCCTTGCTACGCGGCGAGGGGTTCGAGGGTGACGCGGTAGCCGAGGGCCTGGAGTTGGGCAACGGCTCGCTGACGAGCGCGCTCGGTGTCGCGGCGGACGAAGTAGTCGCCCCCCAGGTCCTGGTAATCGCAGTGGTCGGTGAGCGGGTACCAGGCGATCACGAGAATGGAGTGCCCGACGGCGACGGCCGCCTTCTTCTTACCGATGCGTCTGGCCAGCCGCCAGTACTGGGCCGCCAGGTAGGTGTCGCGACTGCGCGCCGCCGCCCAGGCACACTCGATCAGCACCTCACCCAGCCAGCGGTTGCCCCTGGTGGGCTTCTCGGAGCGGCGCTTGCCACCGGTAAGGTTGTTGCCCGGGCAGCGCCCCGCCTAGGAGGTCAGGTGCGCGGCGGTGGGAAAGCGGCTCATGTCGGGCCGATCTCGGCCAGGATCATCTGGGCGGTGCGCCGGTCAACCCCCCGGGATCGTGATCAGCAGCGCGACCAGCGGGGAGAAAGGGGCGATGGCGGCCTGCAGTTCCTGGCTCAGCCGCGCGATCGCCTCGTCGAGGTAGTCGATGTGGGCCAGCAGGTCGCTGACCAGCAGCCCGTGGACCCCTCGAAACGGCCCTGCAGCGCCTGCGCAGCGCGGGCAGCTTGGCGCGCAGCCGGCCACGGGCCAGCTCGGCCAGCACCGCTGGGTCGGTGGTGCCCGCCACCAGCGCCTTCCTGCAGTGTCAGCAGTCCGAGGCCTACCAGAGGCGCTTGGTCCGCCGTCCAAGCTCATGACGCGTTCCCTCGCAGATCTGGGAAGCCAAGCGCGACCGCCCGCTTGGTGATCGCTTCTCGGCGTGGCGTCGCTGCCTGGCCAGTCGCTCGGGCCGGGGTGGCAGGGTGATGCCCAGCCTGGCGCGATCTGTACCGGCCCTTGGCGGCGCGTGCACGGACCAGCCGCCAGTGACCCTGCGAGGACAACGGCGTGCTGGGGTGGTTGTGCGGGCTCCCTCCGCAGATCGGGCTGCTGCGGCGAACCGAGCTCGTCAGCCAGTGACTACCAGATCGTCGCGGACGCTGGACACGCCGGGACCCATCCACGCGGCGCCGATCACCGTGTCGTGCTCGGCCCAGCTACGTACGTGGCCGCGGAGCGTGACGGTGCCGTCGCTGGCGTCCACTGTGACGTCGCTGTCGTCGCCGATCAGCCCGTATCGGTCCAGGGCGCCCCGCACGAGGTCGTTCACGTCGGGCGCTTCCTCGTCGCTGAGGACCTCGATGTCGTTGGTGATGTTGCGGACGCCGATCAGCCCGGAGATGGTCTGCTCGGCGGCGGCGCGCTCGAAGCCGTAGCTGACCGTGCCGGTAAGCCGGACGTTGCCGTCGCTTGCGCTGGCCTCCACGCTGCTCGGCACGGCGATGTTCAGCGCGAGCGCGTTGTTGGCAGCCGTGGTCAACGTCGCGTCATCCCGCTCGTCGCTGGGCGGCAAGACGGCCATCAGATGATTGTGTACCTTTGTCACACCCTGGACGCGCTTGGCCGCTGCTGCTGCCTCCAGGTATTGCGGGTAGCTCGACACCGTGCCGTTGAGCGCGACGTCCCCGTTCAGGTTCTTCACTCTGATGTCCGCCGGATCGATGAGCGGGTCGAAATCCAGTTCCTTCCTGACCGCGTCACGGATGTCTTTGATCGTCGATATGCCGGCTCCCCCCCGCAGCTATTGTCTGGCACCTCCCTTACCGTATACCCGAGGCCACCAGCCGGCAGTCACGCGCTGAGACAACAGGTAGACAGCTTGCCCGCTGCTGTGGCGGGCAACGGCACCTACTGGGCGGCTCGAGCATCGGCACGCTGGCCCGCCGGCGTTCCTGAACTGGATCGGGCCAGTGCTCGGCTGGCGGCTGGGCATCCTGTACAGCTTCGGCCCTCACGGTCGTGAACCTGTACGTCCAGCGCACGCAGCTGGAAACCCGCGACAAGCAGGCTGGCGGCCCTCGGCCCGGCCTGATCCCGATCGTCGCGTTCGTCGACCAGCTCCGCCCACACGACGGCAATCAGGTCATCGTGCTCATCCCCCTGGCTCCCGAGGGTCACCGCCGCTCCCAGATCCTGCACAGCCATCTCGAGCTCGTTCTGACCGCCGCGCTGCGTGACCTTCCAGGATCGCTACACCCTGGAGGTTGCCGGTGAACGGGCCGAGCTGGCCTGGCACGGCCCCAACCACTCGCCGGACAACATCTACATCCACTTCCCCGACCACGACACCCTCATGCTCGTCGACGTCGTCAACCCCGGCTGGGTGCCCATCTACGACCTCAACCTCAGCGAAGACGTGCCCGGCTACATCCAGGCCCCGGCCACCGCACTGTCCTACCCGTGGAAGCACTTCATCGGCGGCCACCTCGGCCGGCCCGGCACCCGCGACGACATCGTCGTGCACCAGCAGTACGTCGCCGACATCGAAGCCAGTGCGAGGCAGGCGCTCGCCACCGTCGACCCGACCCCGTACTTCCAAAGTACGGGGAGAACGTCTGGGCCGCGGTGAAAACCTACCTTGACGAGCTGACCGACCGCGCCGCCGCGCCCGTCATCGCCAAGTACACCGGCGTGCTGGCGGCGGCGGACGTGTTCACCGCGAGCACCACGTTCTGGGTCATGGAGTCGATCCGCCTCGACCTCGGCTACGGCTCCCAGGTTCACCCCTGAGCAGGACGCCCGGGGCCCGGCGCCACCGGCCCCGGGCGTCCAACGCATCGCGGCGGCCGGTGGCAAACCAGCCGCCGCCCCGCCAGTCCGCGCCGATGCAGGCGAGCATCCAGCTGGGAACCGCGCCCGAGCTGGTCGACTACCTGCTCAGGGTCTCGCCAGCTGAACGGCTCAGGATCCAGGGCCTGCGAGGCGGGCGGTGACAGAGGTTCCTGACCCGGGCGGGCATGGTCGGTGTGGCCACGGCCGTGCTGGCCGGCTCGGCGGCCGGGCTGCTCGCTGCGGTCAGATTGCTGGGCCGGAGTCTGCGGCAACGAGCTGCTCCGTAGTCGGGAGCCCAGATATCCATGCCGCCCTTGCCGGCCGACGACAATAGCGAGCGGGCCAAAATCCAAAGGAGGAGCCGTGAGCATCAGGCCGCTACCCATGCCGATCAATCCGGCGCTGCTCAAGCACGCCGAGCAGCGGCGGCAGAGCCTCGAGAACCGGGTCGCTGACGCGATCACGCGGTTCGCCGGGTCGATGCCCTTCGTCTACCTGCACGTCATCTGGTTCGCCCCGTGGATCGGCTTCCGCGTGGAGCAGTACCCCTTCGGGCTGCTCACGATGATCGTGTCGCTGGAGGCGATCTTCCTGTCGACGTTCGTGATGATCAGCCAGAACCGGGCCGACGAGAAGCGCCAGGTGCTGGCCGACCACCAGTGGCAGACGGTCCAGGAGGAGGATCGGCAGACCAGCAGCTGCTCGACCTGTCCAACCAGATCCTGGAGCTCACCAAGGCCATCCACGCGCTGGCCGCGGCACGGTCGGCTGCCCGCCCGGCCGGATCGGATGGCGCCTAACGTGGATCCCGCCGTGATGCTGTGGGCGGCATGGTGGATGTGCCGATGAAGAGGACCGTCTCGGGCCTTGAGCCCGGAAAGAGTCGGCCGAAGATGCCCGATGACCGCTTTCCCGCGATGGCCTACTGGGCCCGCGTCACCCTGACCGTCGCCGGCGCGCTCGTCCTGCTCGCGGCGGCCTGGCGCGTCCGGAACATCCTCTTGCTCGTGCTCGTCGCGGCGGTGCTCGCCGCGGGCCTGGACCCCCAGGTCCGCTGGCTCCAGCGTCGCCGCCTGTCCCGCGGCTGGGCGGTGACGATCATCCTCCTGCTGAGCGTTGGGCTCCTGGTGCTCTTCGCCTGGCTGGTCATCCCGTCGGCGGTCCGCCAGACCCAGGCGCTGGCCAAGCACACCCCCGACTACCTGAATCGACTGCAGCACGCAACCGGCCTCCTCGGGACCCTGCAGAAAAAGTACGACCTCGCGCAGCGGCTCAGGGACACGACCGCGCGAATCCCCGCGTTCGCGCTCAAGAAGATCCCGGGCATCACCGCCAGCGCCGGCAGCATCATCTTCAACGTGCTGACCGTCACGGTGCTCACGATCTACTTCCTGTCGGGGCTGCCGCGCGGCCGAGAGGCTGCCAAGGCGTTGCTGGCTGGCCAGCATGCAGACCGCAACATCCGGATCTTGGACGAGTCGCTGGTACGAATCGGCGGCTACGTCTCCGGCAACCTCCTCATCTCGGTCATCGCGGGGACGTTGGCGTTCGCTGTGCTGGAAATCCTGCGAGTGCCGTTCGCGGCTGCGCTCGGGTTCTGGGTGGCGATCGCCGACCTGATTCCAAACGTCGGTGCGATGCTTGGCGCGGTGCTTTGCGTGATCGTTGCGCTGTTCTCGTCGGTCGCTGACGGCATCGCCGTGGCCGTGTACTTCATCCTGTACCAGCGGGTCGAGAACTATTTCATCCTGCCGAGGATCATGACCAAGGCAATCGACTTGTCGGCGCCGACGGTCATTATCACCCTGCTGATCGGGGCGAGTCTGGCGGGGCTGGAGGGCGCGCTGATCGCGCTGCCGATCGCCGCCGCCGTCAAGGTCGTGATCCGGGAGGTTTGGCTGGTCGGACGCATGCCCTCCGTGATCCCGTCGCCGGCCGCCAGCTCCGATGAGGTTGTTTCTCCCGAGGTCTCTTCTCCTGCCCCCGGCCACGTGCCGCCATCAGAAAGTCCCTAGTCAGGACCCTGTCAAGTGCGAGCTGCGGCTGCCCGACAGCTGCGTCGAGCCGTGCTCGTGGCGGCGCTCCTGCGGAGCGTGTCGGGTGCGCGAACTCGTTCATGGCCGCTGAGCAGCCAGTCCGCAGTGCACGACGCTTGGTATGGTGCGCCTCCGCCATCCGACTGCGGAGACTCTCCACATGCTCGCAAAGCTCGCCTACCTCATGTTGTGCCGTTCCATCCAGATGCTCGCGCTGCTTGCCCGCGGGGACGCCGCCAAGGACCTGGAGCTCATGGTGTTGCGCCACCAGCTCAGCGTCCTCCGTCGCCAGGTCTCACGTCCCCGGCTGGAGCCAGCGACCGTGCCCTGCTGGCCGCGATCAGCCGCGTGTTGCCCCGGTCGCGCTGGTCCTGCTTCCTGGTCAAGCCGGAGACGCTGCTGCGCTGGCACCGTCGCATGGTCGCGGGATCGTGGACATTCCCCGTCACGGCCACGGGCGACCACCGCTGGATGACGAGTTGCAGCAGCTGATCGTCCGCCTCGCGGAGGAGAATCCGCGCTGGGGCTACCAGCGCATCCAGCGCCTGATTGGCCGGCGGGTTGTAAGTCGTCACCCAGGCGTCCACCAGCTCCTGGGCCACTTCCAGGCTTGGGAACGGCCCCGCTCGGCCAGCAGGCGCTGGTGGAACCACTCCAACTCGCCGGTGGTGTCGGCGACCGCGGCTTGGTCAGCCGAGCCGTGATGCCGTTCTACCGGCAGATCCGCTCAAACAGCACCTCACCCAGTGCGGGGTTGAACGGGCCTTGAACTGCTTGGCGTCGTCGGGTAAGACCTCCTCGGGCACGCCGTAGGGACCCATCACGGAGTTGGACGCCTCGCCCGCGCCATCGTGACACCGATACCCCAGGCCTGGGCTTACCTGGGTCGGACCCCACTCAGACCTGATCCTCGCGCGCGACGTCGATGTCGGCTTGGGGAGCGGATCACCATCGGGTGTCGAGTTCGGTCATGCGCCTCGGAGGGTGGGCAGCAGCTCGGTCGCCGCCCAGGTGATGAATCGTTCCTGGGTGTCCGCGCCGACCTGGACCAGCGCGAGGTGGGTGAACCCTGCCGCCTCGAACTGGCGGATCCCGGCCACGTGCCGGCCGAGGTCGGGACCGCACGGCATCTGCGCCGACACGTCCGCCTCGCGCACCGTCCTGGACGCCACCTCGAACGACGCCGGAACCGGGAGCTCGGCGTTGACCCGCCAGCCACCGGTGAACCAGCGGAACTGCTCCATCGCCCGCTTCACCGCGGCCTGCTGATCGGGGTCGTACGACAAAGCGATCTGGCCGATCCGCGGCTTGCCGGAGCCTCCCGCGTGATCGAACATCCGCCCCAGCTCGGCATCCGGCTGGACCGCGATCATGGCGTCGGCGTGGCGTCCCGCCAGCCGGCAGCTTGCCGGCCCCGACACCGCGATGCCGATCGGCGGGGCGGTGTCGGGCAGGTCCCAGACCTTGGCGGCCTCGACGTCGAAATGCCTGCCCCGATAGGTCACCGTCCCGCCCGCCCACAGGGCCCGGATGATCTGGACCGCCTCGACGAGCATCTGGTGGCGCACGCCGACAAGCGGCCACCGTCCGCCGACGATGTGCTCGTTGAGGTTCTCCCCCGCGCCCAGCCCAAGGGTGAACCGCCCGTCGGACAAAAGCTGCATGGTCGCCGCCTTCTGCGCCACCACGGCAGGATGATAGCGACCGGTCGGGCAGGTCACATAGGTCATCAACGGAATCCGGTCGGTCGCCTGGGCAGCCGCGCCGAGCACGCTCCACGCATACGGAGCGTGGCCCTGCACATCCAGCCACGGGGAGTAGTGGTCGCTGATCACCGCGAAGTCGAACCCGGCTTCCTCGGCCAGGCAGGCGTCTCGCACCAACTGCTTGGGACCCGCCTGCTCGCCCAGCATCGTGTAGCCGATCAGGGTCACCTCGCTCCCCCTCCATGCTCGAGCCAGCGCGTCACCACGGTGAGGTCCTGGCCGCCAAGCCCCTGATCCACGACCCGCTGCCATTCGTCGGCCAGGCCCGCAAGGGCGGCGAAGCGGTCGTCGCCGGCCGCCTGCAGCGCCAGACCCACGTCCTTGAGCGACAGCGACAGCGCGAACTGGGCCGAGAACTCCCCCTTGGCGATCCGTTGCAGCTTGGCCGCCTGCCAAGGGGACACCAGCGGGCCGCCGCCCAGGGCCTGCAGTACCTTGTCGTTCTGGAGCCCCAACTGGCTCGCCAGGGCGACCGAGGCGGCCACCGCTTCGGCCGCGAACGCGACCAGGGTGTTGTTCACCAGCTTCAGCCGCGACCCCGCCCCCACCGGGCCGACCCAGACGGTGCGCTGCCCGAGCGCGTCAAACAGCGTCACGTCTGGCCGCTCGGCAGCCACCATCGCCGCCACCCGCTCGATTCCCGCCACCCCGATGGTGCTCATCTGCACCCAGATCCCGCCCGGAGCAACCCTGGATCCAGGTACGCCCCCCATGCCACTCACGTTTGCACAACCGGTGTCCGCGCAAACAGCTGTGCGATCCGGCCGCGACCGCCGGCATTCCGCCCTGCTCCACACCCAAGGAGGATGCGAGGCGCTGGCAACGCTGTCCACCCTGGTAGTGGGTATCCCGGGATTCCGGGCAACGGGCAGGCGGGATTGCTGGTGGCCGCGATGACGCTTGACCTGTGGCAGGGCATCGTGTCGGGTAGGGAGTTTGGTCCTGTTCGGCGTGTCAGCCGCACGGTGACCGCCGGTTTCACGGATTCATGGGACCGCCGGGTGGTCCTCGACACCAGACGACAGGTACCGCAGCGGGTGACAGCATGGAGCAGATCCGGCTGGGACAGACGGAGCTCCAGGTCTCCAGGATCGCCTTCGGGACCTGGGCGTGCAGCGGCGACAGGGGCGCCGCCGACGTGGACGAAGCCAAGGCCAGCATCCACCGGGTGCTGGAGCTGGGCATCAACCTGTTCGACACCGCACAGGGCTACGGCTTCGGTGCGGCCGAGCGGCTGCTGGGCGAGGCGCTGTGGGAGCGGGCGCGCCGCGAGGATGTGGTCATCGCCGCCAAGGGCGGGCTGCGGATGGAGGGCGACCGCCTGCTCCGTGACGCCGGCGCGCGCTGGCTGCGTGAGGGGGTGGAATCCAGCCTGCGCAGCCTGGGGACCGACTACATCGACATCTACCACGTCCACTGGCCCGACCTGCACACCCCGCCGGAGGAGACCGCCGGGGCGCTGGAGGAGCTGGTCGGACAGGGCAAGATCCGCCACGTCGGCGTGTCCAACTACGACGTCGGGCAGATGGAGGCGCTGCGGCGGCGCGGGCCGGCTGGAGACGCTCCAGCCTCCCTACCACCTGTTCCGCAGGGAGATCGAGGAGGAGATTCTGCCCTGGTGCGCCGAGCACGACCTCGGCGTGCTGGTCTACGGGCCGCTGGCCCACGGGCTGCTGTCGGGCCGGATGCGCCCGTCGATGACCTTCGACCCGACGACTGGCGCGCCAAGAGCCCGGACTTCACAGGCGAGACCTTCCGCCGCAACCTGGCGGTGGTCGAGCGGCTCAAGGGCGTTGCCGACCGGCGTGGCATCAGCCTGCCGCAACTGGCGGTCGCCTGGACGCTGGCCAACCCGGCGGTGCACGTGGCGATCGTGGGCACGCGCCGGCCGTCCCAGCTCGAGGGCACCGCTCCGGCCGCCGACGTTCAGCTCAGCGAGTCCGACTTGAACGAGATCGACGCGATCCTGGCGGACGCGGTGCCCGTGTGGGGCCCGCACCCCGAAGGCATGTGAGAAGGGAGCGATCCGATGGCGAAGCTGGGGTTTGTCGGCCTTGGGCTGATGGGCACGCCGATGGCGACCAGACTGCTGGAGGCCGGCAACGACCTGACCGTCTGGAACCGGACGACCCAGAGAACCCGGCCACTGGCTGAGCGGGGAGCCTCGGTGGCGTCCACCCCGGCGCAGGCCGCCGCGGGCGTGGGGGCGGCGATCACCATGGTCGCCAACCCGCAGGCGCTGGAGCAGGTGGTCTTCGGCCCCGACGGCCTGGCCGCCGCGCTGAGGTCAGGCCAGCTGCTGATCGACATGTCGACGGTCGGCCCGGAGACGGTCCGCGAGGTGGCCGCCCGCCTGCCGCAGGGCGTCACCTTGGTGGACGCGCCGGTGCGGGGCAGCGTCCCCGAGGCGACCGCCGGCCGGCTGGCCATCTACGTCGGCGCCGACCAGCCCGTGTTCGACCGGGTCGAGCCGATCCTGACCGTGCTCGGCACGCCACACCGTGTCGGTGGACCAGGGGCGGGTGCGGCGGCCAAGGTGGTCAACAACTCGACGCTGGGGGCGGCGATTGCCGCCTTCGGGGAGGCGCTGGCCCTGGGCGACGCGCTCGGGCTCGACCGTTCCGCCCTGCTCGACGTGCTGGCCGATTCGCCGATCGGGACCACGGTGCGGGCCAAGCGCGCCAACGTCGAGTCCGGCAGCTACCCGCCCAACTTCAAGCTGAGCCTGGCGCTCAAGGACCTTCGCCTGGTCGACCAGATCGCCGACCGGACTGGCCGGCACCTGCCGGTGGCGAGGGCGTCGCGTGACTGGCTGGAACGGGCGGCCAACTCGGGCGCCGGCGACCTCGACTACTCGGCCGTGGTCGCCACCATCACCGATGGGGGGCGAAGCCCGGCATGAGCGCAATGCGGCTGAGCGCACCGCTGACGGAGGCGTGGCGGACCGTGGTGCCCGCCGCCGACGACCCGCACCGTCCCCTCCCGCCCCTGCTGCTGGGCTTGACCGTGGTGACCGGCCTGGTCGATGCGTTCAGCTACCTGGTGCTGGGGCACGTGTTCGTCGCCAACATGACCGGCAACGTCGTCTTCCTCGGGTTTGCCCTGGCCGGGGCCAGCGGCTTCTCGCTCGCGGCCTCGCTGGTCGCCCTGGCAGCGTTCGGCCTTGGAGCGCTGGCCGGGGGCCGCGTGAGCAAGCGGCTGGGCATGCACCGAGGCCATCTGCTTGCGGTCGCCGCCGCGGTCGAGGCGTGCCTGGTGGTGGCGTCGGTGGGGATCGCCGCGACCGTTGGTGATCCGGGTTCCGGGGTGGCCCGCTACCTGCTGATCGTGCTGCTAGGGGTTGCCACCGGCACGCAGAATGCGGCGGCGCGCAAGCTGGCCGTTCCTGACCTGACCACCACGGTGTTGACCCTGACGATCACTGGCATCTTCGCCGACGGTCCCCTGGCCGGCGGGGCCGCGTCCAAGCTCGGCCGGCGACTCACCTCGATCGCTTCCATGTTCCTTGGCGGCCTGGTCGGCGCCGTGCTCGTCCTGCACGCCGATGCCTCGCTGGCGATCGCAGCGGCAGCGGCGATCCTGGTGGTGGTCGCGGCAGCCGCCGCGCTCCAGTCCCGAACTGACCGGCCCTTGCTCGGCGCGAGCCAGGCGCCCTGATCAGGCGGGCTCCAGGTGGCGAGGCGCCAGATCAAGGTTGCGCCAGACGGATGATGTCTGGATCCACGGTCACGGCACGGTGGCGAGGATGCGGCTGGCCGCTTCGCGCAGGGCGGCGGCGCTGCGCTCCAGGGCGGCGCGCTCGCCCGAGGTCATGGGGGGCTCGTGCAGCTGCTGTACGCCGCCGGCGCCGAGCACGCTGACCAGCGACAAGGTCACCTCGTAGCGTGGCGCGTAGGCGGCCACCGGCAGCACGGCGCGCTCGTCGCGCAGGACCGCCTCGGCCAGCCGCGCCGACACCGCGCCGATGCCGTACTGGCTGGCCCCGGTGCCCTCGATGATGGTGATGTTCGCATAGCGGATGTCGCGCTCGACCTCCTGCCGGAGCTCCTCGACCGACTGGCCGTCCTGGCCGAGCAGCTCCAGGACCGGGATGCCACCCACCGACGCCGACGACCACAACAGCACCTCGGAGGTGCCGTGCTCGCCGACCACCATCGCCTGCACGTCACGCGGCCGCACCCGCAGCCGGTCGGCCAGGTGCACCCGAAACCGCAGGCTGTCGATCAGCGTGCCGGTGGAGAACACCCGGTCATGGCCGGCCAGCCGGCGGGTGAGGTCGGCCAGCGGGTCCGGCGGGTCGGTGACCACCATCAGCACCGCCCCCGGCGCCACCGCCACGACCTTGGGCACGATCTGGGCGTACACCTTGGCGTTGGTGTCCAGCAGCCGCAACCGTCCCTGCGGGTCGGACCGGTCGGTGGCGCCGCCGGCCCGCTCGTTCACCCCGGCCGTGAGGATCACCAGCGCCGCGTCGCCGAGCGCGTCGTAGTCGCCGGCGCGCACGTCCACCGTCGGGGACAGCGGCGTGGCGTAGCGCATATCGGTGGCCACCCCGTTCGCCCGCTCCATCGTGCGGTCCACCAGGACGATCTCCCGGCACATCCCGCCCCGCTCGATCAACGACAGCACCGTGGCAGCGCCCACGGCGCCCACTCCAACCACGCCCACCTTCACCGTTCCCCTCCTTCGTACGATCGGCACCATCATGTCGTCTGCGCCCAGCCGCGGAGCGTCGCCTTCTCCCCAAGCCTGCGCCCGGGTGGCCCGCTGTTCGGTTCGGCTTGTCGTATCGCGACGTCGGTGAGGCCTGCCCGCGCTCCTGTCAAGGCGCGACCGCGGCGTCGGTGATCGTGTTGATGCCGGCGATCCGGGCGGTCAGGTCGTCGGTGAGCTGGTGGCGCGCCCCCAGGTACGCCGGGTCGAGGTAGCTGACGAACGACCCGCCGGCCGGGTTCTCCCAGACCAGCACCTTCAACGGCAGGTCGAGGGCGGCAAGCGGCGCGGCCAGCATGATCGGGGTGCCCCCGGCCGGGCTGCCGAAGATGAGCAGCTTGGTGTCGGGCATGGCCAGGCCCGCCTTGGCGGCCTGGCCACTGTGGTCGACCAGCGCGAACACCATCAGCCCCTTCTCCTGGACGGCGATCTGGAGGCGTTCAAGGGTGGCCGGTACCGGCCGTGCGCTGGTCTTGGTCACCACATCGGCTGGTGCTTGGCTGAGCATCGTGACCTCATCAACTCCATTCAACTGATGTGCCTGGCACGCTCAGGTTCTCGAGCAGCGCCGAGAGCTTGCGGTCCAGCTCACCAGCGACCTCGACGATCGCGTGGTTGCCCATCAGGTAGGTTGCCCATCCGGTCGGCTGTAGACCGACACGAGCTCAACCTGTACGAGCACCACCAGTAGATACGTACCCGTCGAGGAGGTGACCAGCTCGTCCACCAGCGCTGTGGTGCTGTTGCGTTACGCCAGGTCGCGGCATGTTGAAGCTTCGCCCTTCCCGGGATCAGATCGCCAAGGCCAGCTCGTCGAACGCGACCACCAACCGCCGGTTCACCGGCTCCTCGACCGCCAGCTCGTAGTAACCGCGCCGAACGTTCTGCACGAAGGCATGCCCGGCGATCACGATCCTTGGTGAGCAGCTCTTCGACGTCGCGATAGGACAGGCCGTAGCGCAGGTACCAGCGCACCGCCAGCACGATGACGTCGGGTGGGAAGCGGAAGCCCGCGAAGGCTGAGCGGACAATCGGAGCGGAGCGAGGGCGATGAGTTCTCATGCCTGCAGTCTCGTTGCTCTAAGGCGGTCACCGCGAACGCAACAGCGCCAGCGAATCCGGTTTCCGCGTCCCACACGTGTCGCGGATTGGCGCGCTGGTCATTGGAGCGTCACCTTCTCGTGGCAGGGATCGGGTGTGCCCGAGGTTCGTGGCGATCAGGGTGAGCGGCTGTCACCTGGTTCTGGTGATTTGGGTCTCGGTGTGAGCTGGCAGACCTCGATGAGGTCCAGGCCGAGCGCCTCGATCTCGGCCAGTACGCCATACAGCGCCGACCGGTCCAGGCGGCCGGTGAGCACGGTTTCTGCGCCTTGGAGCCGCGACGCCATCGCTGGGAACGCAGACAGCGTCGTGGCGCCGAGGTAGCCGTTGATCCGGATCGTGTACAGGGCGGGTGCTGGGTCCATGACGCCATGGTCGAATGCGGGCAGGTGAACCCGCATGACCAGGATCTGGTGACCGTGTGGGTGCCGAAAACTCGGTCGTGGGTGCTGAGCTCCTAGTTCGCCACCGGCGTTGCCGGGCCACGATGATCGACGGATGGCTCTTCGACTGCTCTATCTGCTGTTCTGCCAGGTGGTGCGGTGGCTTGCGCTGCTGGCACGAAGGTCAGCGGCAAAGCACGCCGAGTTGCTGGTGTTGCGCCACGAGGTCGCGGTGCTGCGACGCCAGGTGGCCCGGCCGAAGGTCAAACTGGGCTGACCGGGCGGTGCTGGCTGGGCTGGCGCGGCTGCTGCCCTGCCCGGCCTGGCGCGGGCTGCTCGTCCAGCCCGCAACCCTATTCCGCTGGCATCGGGACCTGGTCCGACGCCGCTGGACGTACCCCCATCGGCGCGGCCGTCCGAGTGCGGCCGCGGAGCTCCGCGCGCTGGTGCTTCGGCTGGCCAGGGAGACCCCGACCTGGGGGTATCGCCGCATCCACGGCGAGCTGTGCCGCCTCGGCTACCGGGACAGGATCGGGGCCAGCACCGTGTGCCCAAGCGGTCGGCTGTCTCGTGGCGGCAGTTCCTGCGGGCTCAAGCCGAGGGCGTCTTGGTCGTGGACTTCTTCACCGTGGAGACGGTGTTGCTGCGGCGGCTGTACGTCCTGGTTGCGATCGAGGTGGCGACCCGCCGGGTCCATGTGCTCGGGTGACGTCACATCCAGTAGGGGAGTGGGTGACACAGCAGGCCCGCAACCTGCTCATGGCCCTTGAGGACCGCGTCGGCCAGTGCCGGTTTCTGCTCCGTGATCGGGACACCAAGTTCACCGCCGCGTTCGATGGGGTCTTCGCGGCTGCGGGGAACGAGGTGCTGCGCGCGCCGGTCCGGGCACCGCGGGCCAACGCCGACGCGGAGCGGTGGGTGGGCACCGTGCGGCGCGAGCTGCTGGACCGGCTGCTGATCTTCGGAGGTTGGCAGCTGCAGGCGGTGCTGTCCGCGTACGCCGATCACGACAACGTGCACCGTCCGCACCGCGCCTTGGGACAGGTGCCGCCGCTCGGGTCCGTCGAATCGGCTGCTGTCCTGCCGGCTGGGAGGGTTGTGCGACGGGATCGACTTGGTGGACTGATCCA
>WNGJ01004255.1_pt1 | contig 24480 bp, 18 predicted proteins | sample 5400611 | NCBI WGS metagenome assembly WNGJ01 (sample SAMN13153375, study PRJNA577476) | soil metagenome | isolation source: 40 cm soil or saprolite under Garry oak tree replicate 1 | place: USA:California | collected 2016-06-15
GGATCAGATGAAGTATCGGCGTGAAAAGCCCAATGCCTTCATTATGCTAGACCTGCCGGATTACATCGAGATGCATGGCTATATTCTCTTGAAAGGCGGCAGCGAGCGCGTCTATGTCGATGAATATCGTCGTCGAGTGGAGGAGTGTATCTTGGAACTGGTGGAAACGCACCCTACCATTGCAGCGATTGATCGCGGCGAACAGGTGACCGATTTGCAACTGATTGCCCTGGAGCGTTCTCTGCACCAGGACTTAAGCAGTGGCGACATAGAGCTTACAGAGGAAAACATTCGCAAGGCCTATGGCATGAAGGTTGGCAGCTTACTAGAGTTCCTACGCAATCTATTCGACCTGGAGACCATTCCTGACTACAAGGATATTGTACACCGCCAGTTTGAAACGTATATCTCAGTACACCAGTACAACGCTGACCAGATGCGCTTTTTACGCGCAGTACAGAGCGTCTTCTTGCAAAGGCACCGCTTGAAGTTGCTTGACCTGTATGAGTCACCTTTTACTAGCTTTGGGAATGACGCTATCGAGAGGTTGTTTACCCAAGAACAGGTAAATGACATCCTGGCCTTTACCGATACACTTGCTGCTTAGGAGTAGAAAAAGAGTATGCTTACTGACACAAAATTACGCTCTCAAGTCGACATGCTATGGGATAAGCTCTGGACGGGTGGCCTCACCAACCCGCTTGATTCTATCGAACAGCTTTCGTACCTGCTCTTCCTCAAACGCCTGGATGACGAGGAAAATCGCCGCGAAAAACTGGCTCAGCTGCGCAAGCAGCCCTACCAGCCTCGCATTCCTGCCGATATGCGTTGGAGCTACTGGACACACCTCGAGGCTGCTAATGCTCTCAAACATCTACGCGAAAAGGTCTTTCCCTGGTTTCGTGAACTTGGAGACCCAGGCAGTTCATTTGAGCTCTACATGCAAAATGCTGAGTTAAAGATCAATAAGCCCAGCTTGCTGATCGAAGCCTGCAAGTTGATTGACCAGATGCAAATCTCCGCGCAGAACCAGGATGTGCAGGGCGACCTATACGAGTACTTGCTCGGAAGGCTCAACACGTCAGGACTTAACGGTCAGTTCCGCACTCCTCGCCATATCATCCGCATGATGGTGCAAATGATTGATCCCCATCCCAACGAGCGTATCGGCGACCTGGCAGCAGGTACCGGCGGCTTCCTGGTCAACGCTTACCAGTACATCCTGGAACAATACACACCTTCTGAGAGCCTGACCCATGATGCGGAAGGCTGGCCTCACAACATGACAGGTGAGTTACTCACAGACGAACAGCGACAGTTCTTGCAAACAGAGGCTTTCCGTGGTTATGATAATGACTCTGGTATGACCATGCTGCGCATTGGCTCGATGAACCTTATACTGCATGGCATTGAGCACCCGCGCTTTTATTACATGGATACGCTCTCCAAAGCGTTCAATGAGACCAAAGAATACGATGTTATTTTAATGAATCCGCCTTTTAAAGGTGCCGTGGACAAGGCCGATGTCAATCCGACCTTTCCTAGTTACACCACCAAATCAGAATTACTATTCCTACACCTGATTTTGCGTGCATTAGATATGGGCGGGCGTGTCGCTGTGATTATGCCAGATGGTGTGCTTTTCGGCTCAAGCAAAGCCCATATGGAGACGCGCAAGAAGTTGATCGAGAACAATCGCCTGGATGGTGTGATCTCTATGCCAAGTGGCGTCTTCAAACCCTATGCAGGTGTCTCTACGGCTGTTTTGATATTCACGCGAGGAGGGACCACCGATCGAATATGGTTCTATGACATGGATCATGACGGTTTCTCACTTGACGACAAACGCCAGCCTGTACCTGAAAACGATATTCCTGATATCCTGACCTGCTGGCGTAACCGCCATAACCCTGTTTTCCAGACCGATCGCGACCAGCGTCTCAAAGATCTGCAAACGCAAATTGCTCCGCTCAAAGCTGAGCGCCTGGAACTCCAGTCTGAGATTAATCGGCTGACCTTTGAGAGCGTTATTGCTCCCGAAGGCGATGGGGATATATATATCGAACTGGAAACAGCTCAGAGCAAGCTCTCTGAGTTGCAGGCTCAGATCAGCCCGCTGCAGGCGCAAATCAACCAGCTCACCCGCCAGTTCTGGGTTTCCAAGGAACGGGCCAGGGGCAACAATTACGATTTATCTGCCAGTCGTTATCGCCAAATAGAACAGGATGAGGTTTATTATGAATCGCCACAGGTGACGATGGAGCGATTGCTTAAGTTAGAACAAGTGATCTCTGAAGGTATTGTAGAGCTTGAAGGATTGCTAAAATGAACTATCAGCACGTGAAATTGGGCGAAATTTGTGATTTTCTTTATGGGAAAGGTCTACCAGAGGCTCAACGAAAGAGCGGTGCCACTCCCGTATATGGTTCAAATGGCATTGTCGGCTGGCATGATCAAGCTGTTACGAAAGGGAAGACTATCATACTTGGACGCAAAGGCTCTATCGGAGAAGTTCATTTTAGCAAGTTACCCTGTTGGCCAATTGATACAACCTATTATCTCGAAGCTACGAAAAGACCTTGTGACTTAAACTGGCTTTACTATATGCTTGTAGCACTAGATCTCACCCAGTTGAATAAGTCTGCTGCGATTCCTGGACTAAACCGTGATGATGCATATGAGAAAGAAATACCTTTTCCCGCACCTTCAGAACAAAAACGTATCTCCTCAATCCTAGAGAAAGCCGACCGTTTGCGCCGCCAGCGTCACTATGCTCTGGAACTCAGCAGCACCTACCTGCAATCGGTCTTTTTGGAGATGTTTGGGGATCCAGAATCTAATCCGAAAGGGTGGGAAATAGAGCATCTTGGAAATAGAATTGCTTTCATCACAAGTGGTTCAAGGGGCTGGGCTCAGTATTACTCAAACAAAGGCGCGATATTTCTTCGTATTCAAAATGTCGGTATAAATCAGCTTTTGCTAGATGACCTGGCCTATGTTCAGGTATCTAATACTGCTGAAGGTAGGCGCACGCAAGTTAGAGGTGGAGATCTCTTACTTTCTATCACTGCCGATCTTGGGCGCACTGCGGTCATTCCAGAAAATTTTCCAGACGCCTACATAAACCAACATTTAGCCTTATTGAGGTTGAAAGATCTAAATCCTGTTTTTGTTGCGGAATTTATCAGTACACCCGGCGGCAAAGCTCAAATCATGCAGCTTGATAGGGCAGGAGTAAAATCAGGTCTCAATTTTGATGACATTCGTGGATTTAAGATTTTTGTCCCTCCTTCCCCTCTCCAACAAAAATTCGCTCAAATCGTCCAGAAATTTGAACGGCTCCGTGCCCAACAATGGGAAGCGGAGCGCCAGGCCGAACATCTTTTTCAAACACTGCTGCACCAGGCGTTTCAGGGAAATGTCGATTTGGAACCTGGAATAATTGCAGATGTAGCGGTCGAAGGCCACGTGCAGCCTTCGGATATCGATAGTCGGATTACGGGTGACTATGTGCAACTGCAGTTGAAGTATTAGGAGTAGTAGGTGGAGCCTGTGAATTATTCTAGCAGGGGCAATAGTATACTTTTCGAGAATATTCACAGACGCTGGAATTGCAAGTTATGGCTCTTGCATGTTAGATATCAAAGTGAGGCCGTGGTTACCCGTTGCAAACGACTACCAGACCTTTAATGTAGCGGCTGAGCAACATGATCCTTGCTCCTTCCTGATGTTGACGCGAGCCTTACTCGACGTGCGACGTTCTCATTGCGCCCTGACTCTTGGTTCGTACCAGTCCGTTAAGCAGGAGAGTGCCACCTGTTTCGTCTACCTGCGCCAGTACTCTGACCAGCGCTGCCTGGTGGCTCTCAACTTCTCAGCGCGACCAGGTTGTGACGCTGCCGGAACAGGGTCAAGGTCGTGTCCTGCTCTCCACGCACTTAGACTGTGAGGACTCATCCCATTATCAGAGGTACACCTTCGAGGGGATGAGGGTCTGCTGATTGAGGTGGAGGCTTCGTCCTTCGTGTGATTGAAAACACACGACGACTCAAGGCTTCCAGGCGAGCCTGATGGAGGAATGATTCACTGGGGAAAAGAGTGGGGAAGATCGAAGAGGAAAGAAGGGAACCGGTGAGAGCCCCAGTTCCTTTCTCCCCGGTGGATGCAGCCACTCCTGCTGAGCTGTGTCACCGGTCTGAAGACACTCTCAATTCGGCTCCCGTGCCGCGCTTGCACCGCTGGCTGCCTGCCAGCTCGGGTGGCCCGGCGGTACCGGGGCCCTGGGCCGTGCTTCCTGGCGTTTCAGCTTTCCCCGTTAGTCTACGGGAGCCCGGCTGAACCGCCAGTAAGACCGGTCATGCCGGCCAAGTCTGTCCCCGGCCTGCCATCGTTAGCGAGGCCTGGTTGGCAGGGGCGATTCAGAGGAGCGCGCCTGCACGCGGCTGCTCGGACTGCCCGTAGAGTTCGGGGTGCAGATAGAACCCCTGTTCTTCCGCCGGTTTGTCTTGCTCCACCGGAATGCGATGCGCGTTGGCCCAGCCACCCTGGCGGTTGCTCCCTATGCACGGGTCGCAGCACTACCTCTTCGTGCGGATCACCTCGTGCTGCTCATGGCCCCTGCGCACTCCGTGGATGAGATAGTCGAACTCGCCGCTCTTGCCCTGGGCTTCCCGCACGACGAGCTGCGCCGTGTCCAGTTCCGCCACATAGAGCTGCAGCCACTCGCCGCGAGGCGTGAGCTGCACGGTCAAGCCTGAGGTTTCGGTGACGAGCCCAAAGTGCTCTGGCAACGCAATCACCGCTTTGCCGCTCTGGAGCTGGCCGGTGCCCCGCACATACGTCCCCGCCTCGCCGCCCTCCAGCGCCACATATACGATTTCCCGGCTTGGATCGGTCGGATGCGCCTGCACAAAGGCTTTGGTGCCCGTCGCCGTGAAGTTGCCATTCACCTGGACATTGCCATCAAACAATCCGGCCAGGCCGCTGCCGCTGGAGCCGTGGACGCCGGTGCCGCTGCCGCTGTAGCCGGAGACGCCAGTGCCGCTGTCGCTGCTGCTCAAGACGCCGCTGTCGCTGCTGCTAGCGGCGACGACGCCAGCGTGGGGACCACCTTCGGCGAAGATCGCGGCTTCGGTGATCCATGGTACAGTTGCGTTAGCTCCTCCGCCAACTGCATGTAAGCCCATGCCACTGCTGCTGACGGCCAAGACGCCGGTGTTACTGCTGCTCTGGCCGGAGACGCCGATGCCGCTGTCACTGGTGGCGTCCACGCCGTGGGCCCCGCTGGTGCCGCTGGCCTTGACCGCCGGCGTCTCCGGCGCGGGGCCCACGCTGCTGGCGAAGGTCCCCGCGCCGCTGCTCAATGCGCCAGTGACGGTCAGGTTTTTGTCCATGTTGACATTGCCACCGACAAAATGTGCAGCCAGACCAGTGCCGGTGGTGGCGACGAGGGCGGCGCCGCTCCCGCTGGTGGCCGAGACCCCAGTGTTGCTACTGCTCTTGGCCGAGACGCCAATCCCGCTGTCACTAGTGGCATCCACGCCATCGGCCCCATTCGTACCGGTAGCACTCACAGCGGGCGTGCCCGCCGTGCTGCTAGCAAAAACGCCCGGTTTTGCGGTGCTCGCCGCCAGGGCCGTTCCACTGCTCAGTTCCAGCAGCGTTCCGGCGCCCACAGTGGCCACCGCGACCCCCAGTCCTTTCTCCAGCACCTTCCTGCGGCTGTTCCTCTTGGGATGGGTGCGTGTCTGTGTACTGGCCTGTTCCTCTGTCGCTGGCGCTCGCTCGGCTCGCACGTGTGTAAGTTCCTCTTGCAGGCGGGCATGCGCCTGCTCCAACTCGGCCAACCTGCTCAACAGCTCGTGGAGGGTTGGCTCCTCAGATGAGGTACTCATTGGTCGCTCCTTTCCTGGTTGTTCAGATTTCCTGCCTGGGCAGACCTCACCCGCGCACCGGAGCACGCGAGGAGAGTCTCCCCCTCACTGTCTTCGGTTCCTCGTATCACTCCGCACTACAGAATCAGGGAGAGTGGGCGCCTGCTACCACCCGCGCGGCTGGTGGCACGCCGTCAAAAGAGGACGTGGTGAGAGGCGCCTCAGTTTCCCCAGCTACAAGGACAAGTCCTCTCGTGTCGCATCAGAACGGAAAAGTACGTGAAGACCAAGAAAAAGCCGTATTTCGATGAATAGGTGTCAAACAGGTGTCTTTTCAGGTGATTCCGCGCGTCACGAACTGCTCTTCTTTCTCTTGTCGAATGGCTTGAGAAGCCATCCCATAGCTTCACGTGTTTTTGGGTTCCATTGCTCCTTCGAGGTCGTTACTCATGCTGGTGTTCTTTCTTGTTGGAAAGTTCCCATCCATTCTCATGCCTGATCTACCGCACTTCTCGGTGTGACGTCCTGGTCTTTCGTTGGTCGTGGGGCGGAAAACGCACCGTTGCTCCCTGCGGTGTGAGGGCACGCATGGTGAGGCACTCTGGGCACTCGACTTTTGAGACGCCAGCTTCTGCCATTTGGCGTGCTGACAGCTCAATGATCCCTGCAAATGAGCATTTGGTCGTTTCCCTGATCTGCTGTATCTCCCCAACCGGATCGCGCACTGGCGCCCGCTCTCCCACACGTCCTTTTTGGGAGCGTGAAGGCGGAACCGAGGACAGCTCACCTGGATTGGCTGCTGGCTGGACCTCGCCCAGGGGAATGCCACTCATGCCGAGCAAACTCCACAGATGCTCGCGACTGCTCTCTGTGTAGTGCAGTTTCTGTTCCGCTGCCGTTGCATCTGCAATCATACTTTCACACCGCGCATTCGCGAGCGTTTGCGTTTGCATGTGCGTGAGGGTGAGGGTAGGCACCCTGGAACGCAGAGCAGCGTGATAGGCCCGGACTAACCAGTCTTTGAGGACACCCACACAGCCAATGCTGCGCTCGTTTCAGCCAGTCAAGCTGGTCGTGAATGTTAGCTAAGATGATGCGATAGATAAGACTCGTGTTTTCTTCGGATGCCATTCAGACAATCCTCCCAGCGCGGTGCTCTGGTCATTGCTGACACACAAGAGCAGATGCTACCGTAAGTATACAACATTCAGGAGCAGATATGGATATGCAAGAGGTGAAATGGGAACAATATCCGCGTATTGCTGCCCACCCGGTCACACGCGCATTTGTGGAGCGATTAGCCCTGGTACGATTTTCTCATCCTCAAACGGCTGCGCCTTGATCCGGTCAATCCCATCACGCGTGGGTATGATGGAAGCTCAGGCAAATACTTGGACCAATGCACCCAGAGCCAGCCCCAATTTACACCTGGGATCGAGGTTACGCAGGCCTGCTGCTTGCAGAGGCCGTGCCCAGGCACGGCCTCTGCGTGATCAGTAAGCGTGAAGGACGTGAAGCATGTAATCTTTTCGGTTCAGCGGATTAGAGTCCGAGCGCTTTCTCGTGGGGAAAGTGTTCTCTATTTTGCGAAACCCGGACGGCTTCGTCAGAAAAACGCCTTCGCCTCCGGTAAAAGAATGCAGGCTTCTTTTAAACTCCTCTGTCATCGCCACTGGCAGCGTTCCCGTCAAAAGAAACATAGCGCCGCGCAGAATCGGCTTCTCAAAGACCGCCTTTAACGCTGACAACCTGAACATCGCTTTGCTGATGGCATGGGCAGGGGCACTCAACTCAAACTGGTTCAGGGGTTCATAGACCGCAGTGCCTGCCTGGGAGAGCGCGGCCATTAAAACAAGTGGCACCAGTTTGCGGAAATCGCCCGCCGTTGTGACAGGGCTGGCGTAGCCGGTATGTGTCAGGATCACGGCAATATCGGTGACTTCCCACCCGTAGAGCCCTTGTTTTAACGTCTCAAAGACCGTCTCTTCAATCGCTCGGTGAAAGGAGAGGGGCAACGAGCCAAGTTTTACTTCTAACTTATAGTTGATGCCGCTGCTGGTGCTTCCTGGTTCAACCCTGAAGCCGACGGTCGCATAGAATGGATTCTCTCCTGCTCCCATCTCCTCTAATGCCTGCCCCGCTCCAGTAGGCTTTTCAATGCAGACGACCCTTGTCTCTGAGAACTGGACATCCAGGCCATACTTTTCCTGAAGCATCGTTTCGATCACTTCTTTTTGCACTTCGCCAAAGAGCCGCAGATAGATTTCATGATGAAAGGGATCTTTCAGCACTTTGATCAGCGGATCTTCTTCCGACAGCCCCACCAGGGCTCGATAGAGCTGGTGGTTCTGTTCCTGATGTTTTGCTTCGATACGCGCTTCCATTTGAGGAGCCACAAAATGAAGGTCCTTTATGTTGTCAGACCACTCGCCCACGACATCGCCAATTCTGATATCCTTCAATCCCCAGACTTTACAGAACTCGCCCGCTCCCACTTTTGGGGACTGAACGGTTTTCCCCTCCCAGAACACATGAAGCTTTTTCACTTTGTCTGTGCGTGTTTCGACCTCACTTTCGTGCGTTTTTCTGCTCACAGGAACATATGCTCTGACATGTATGCTTCCTGAGAATACTCTGACGTAGGCGATCTTTTCGCCCGAGGCTTCTTTTTCGATCTTAAAGACGACTGCGGATAAAGGGGCATGCTCTGAGCTGGTGTTTACTGGGAAGAACGCTGCGACACCCGTGAGCAGCTCCGCGACGCCGATCCCGGTCATGGCTGAGCCAAAGAAGATCGGATACAGCTTTGCGTCCCTGATCTGGCTCGTCAATGAGCTTTTTACTTGCTCTTCCGTCACTTTTTCTTCGTTGACGTAAGCTTCAAGTAATTGTTCATCGTTGAGCGCGACAAGCCCGATGCACTCCTCCAGGAATGCTTGATCCTTGTCGCTGCTGAAGCTGTTTTCGACAATAAGCGCTTGCTTTGTGCCGATATTTTCGGGTGTGTAGAGTGGAATCACCCGCTCTGTAAGCTTTTCTTTGATATGCTTGACGAGGGTATGAGACTGTGCACCCCTCCGATCGATCTTGTTGACAAAGATGATCGTTGGAATACCCAGCTTCATGAGGAGAGCCATGAGGAATTTTGTTTGAGCTTGAATGCCTTCCACGGCCGATATCAGCAGAATCGCTCCATCCAGAACGCTGAAGGAACGCTCAACTTCCGCGATAAAGTCCGGGTGCCCAGGAGTATCAATCAGATTGATTTTCAGATCTTGTACGAAAAAGGAAACGACCGAGGCTTTAATAGTGATGCCTCTTCTTTTTTCCAGATCCAGTGAATCGGTCTGGGTGTTTCCTTGATCAACGCGGCCAATTGCATCGATGACGTTCGTTTCAAACAGTATGCGCTCAGTCAGGCTTGTCTTTCCAGCGTCTACGTGCGCTACGATCCCGATATTCACTATTTTCATTCAGTAAAATCCTCAGTGTGGTGTCTTTTCTCATAGTAATCTCCTTTTGTGTATTGTTGAGTTGCCGCATATGATTCTCCAATCTTTTGTGGTAAAACTACACAGTAGCTACATTGAATAGTTGTACTGTACATGATAACAGATCAGTTTGTCAAAATAGCTCAGCCGCCCAATCTGTAAAGAAGAGCTGTGAAAAAGCCGCTTAGATGCTCCATATGGTACAATACCTACTATATTGAACTGCAAAGTGCTAACACATTGAAACCGATTGACATATCGCGCCCATTGGAGGAACGATGTCCGATACTACAAATCCGCAGACGGGATATAAACATACCAACCGGCTCATCAACGAGACGAGTCCATACCTGCTACAACACGCGCATAACCCTGTAGACTGGTATCCGTGGGGCGAGGAGGCACTGCATAAAGCTAAGGTGGAGGACAAGCCGATACTGCTCAGCGTGGGCTACTCGGCCTGCCACTGGTGCCATGTTATGGAGCACGAATCCTTTGAGACATGACGGTTTTCTTGACGCCGGATGGGCGTCCTTTTTATGGAGGCACCTACTTTCCACCAGATGACCGCAGGTACGGGTCGGAGATAATGCCAGGATTCCCGCGCGTTCTGGCGACCATAGCCGATTATTACCAGAATCACCGCCAGGAGGTGGAGGAGCAGGCTACGCAGCTCGCCGATTACCTCAAACAGCGCAGCAGCGCTCCCCTGCGCAGCAAGGGCGACATTGCTCCTAGCAGCAGCATGCCGCTAGAGACGCTGGCTAACGCCAGCCGCGAGCTCGCGGCTGAATTCGACTCCGTGCACGGCGGTTTTGGCACTGCTCCCAAGTTTCCCAATACTATGTCTCTCGAATTCCTCTTGCGAATGTACCAGCATCGCGTGCGAGGTGAGATCAGCACAAATGCAACCATACCCGAACTGGAGATAGTGGGGGTGACGTTGAAGCACATGGCAAATGGCGGCATCTATGACCAGCTGGGCGGCGGATTCCATCGCTACTCGGTAGATGCCGAGTGGCTCGTGCCGCACTTTGAGAAGATGCTGTATGATAATGCGCTGCTCAGCCGCATCTACCTGCATAGCTACCTGGTCACGAACAATGCTTTATATGAGCGCGTTGTCGAGGAGACACTTGGTTATGTTGTGCGCGAAATGCTTTCGCCTGAAGGTGGCTTTTACTCCACGCAGGATGCCGACAGCGAAGGCGAAGAGGGCAGATTTTATACCTGGACGGCTGCCGAGATTGACGCGGCGCTGCTACGGGAAGATGCTGCGCTCTTTAAGGCGTACTACGGGGTGACCGAGCAGGGTAACTTCGAGGGTAGGAACGTCTTGCATGTCGCACAGGACGAACTAAGGGTGGCCGAAAACGCGGAGATTACCCTGGAAACGCTGCAGGCGTCTCTCAAGCGCAGCCGGGAAATACTTTTTAACGCTCGCGAGAAGCGTGTGAAGCCCGGTCGCGATGAGAAGATACTGACTTCCTGGAATGGACTGATGTTGCGCAGCTTCGCAGAGGCAGCGCGTTACCTTGATCGTCCCGACTACCTGCAGATTGCGGTTAATAACGCCGAGTTTTTGCTGCGCAACTTATATCACGATGGCCGCCTGCTGCGCACCTACAAGGATGGCCGTGGGCATCTGAAGGGGTACCTGGAAGATTACGCCTTCCTGGCGGATGGCTTATTGGCTCTCTACGAAGCTACTTTTGACCCGCGCTGGTTTAGGGAGGCGCGCCGTCTAATGGATGAAGCCATCGAGTTGTTTGCCGATAACCAAAATAACGGCTTTTTCGATACGGGCATCGACCACGAGGATCTGGTCAGCCGCCCTAAAGAAATCATGGACAATGCGACCCCCGCAGGCAACAGCGTGGCCGCGGATGTATTGCTGCGCCTGGCAGCTTTTACGGGTGAGGATGTGTATCGCCAATTCGCAGATGACTACCTGTTCCCCATGGCCGATGTTATGGTGCAGCACCCGCAGGCTTTCGGGCACGTGCTCGGTGCACTTGACTTTGCCATTTCGCAGAGCAAGGAAATTGCCATCACCGGTGATCCTAAACAGGCGGATACGCGCGACTTACTGGAAGTGATCAATACGCGCTATCTACCGAACAGCGTGCTGGCTTGCGCCGCGCCTGAAGATGGGGAGGCCATACTAACTCTGCCATTACTGGCAGATCGCCCGCTGAAAGATGGCAAAGCTACCGCCTATGTCTGTCAAAATTTCGCTTGCCTGGCCCCTGTCAACACACCAGAGGAGTTGGGGCAGCTTCTATCGTGATCTAGAGATTAACCTGGTGGGGGCAAGGCCACAGGGCGGGGGCAAGCATACAGGGCGGGGGCAAGCCCCGCCCCTACTATATACGGGCTGGGCAGGCTGATCGAGCGTAGAGAAGGGACAAGCGCAATACCTAATCATTTACATAGCGCAGTTCGCCTTTGACGTCATGGCGGCACAAGACGCCGTTACGCGCTAACTCTTCTAACGCAAGGATAGCGGCTGCTCTCTCCTTGCGGCCTGGGGCTTTCTTGTTTGGTGGCACAAACATTTGGGCAACTTCCAGGGGGGTGAAGATGGTGAGGTCGCCGGTGTGTTCTTGCAAGTAATGATTAATGGAGTCTTCGTACCAGGTTACGAGGTTAGCGGGCTGTTTTTGCTTCGATTTGGATGGTGTATAGTTAACAATCATCACCGGGCAAGAGGCAAGCTGCAGGATTCTGCGCGAAGTACTGCCGGCAATTAAACGTCTGATCTTCTGCACCAGGGAGCTGCCCCGACTGCCAATAACGATAAAGTCAACATGTAATTCTTGAGCCGCCTTGACAACCTGGTCCGCCGGTGCACCAAAGCGTATCTGCGTTTCAATCTGGTCCGGAGCAATGCCTTGTTTCTGCAATTCGGTCCGCGCCTTGCGCAAGGCGTCCTCTGCCTGGGCGCGCTGCTCGTAGGTGAATACGGTGGGCTGCATGTGCCCAATATACATACCCAGGGCGGGGGATGCAATAGCGGGTACAGGAATAACGTGGAGTAGTACCAGGTTTAAGTATGGGGCAGCCTGCTCGACGAACTCACTCATCGTTCGCAGTGCTTGCTGTGTAGCTGGTGAGATGGGAGCATCAATGCCCAGCAAAATGTATTTACTCATGGCCGTTCCCGGTTTTTATTTCTAACAGGTCACGATATGCCGGTCAGTCTAACCTACAGCCAATTCTGGACGATCTAAAGGAACCAGGTGCATTTAGAATGCATCTATACACGAAGTATACAAGATTTTTGAAATGATAGGCAAGGATTCTCACAAATTTTGTTGTTAAAGTTGCCCAGGTGTGAAATGTATCACACCGTTCCTATTTTCTTTTACATAGCTGAGCTGATGAAAGGGTGCTACACTACCTATAAAAGATGGATAAAATTCGGATGAACCGGGAGCATTCCAAGCTCGTAACTATTCAGGTCTCCTTTCTCTTGCGCCGCCTCCGGCGGCGGGGTGAGGGAGAAGGGCGGGGACACCCCGCACCCCGGCAAGGGGCTAGCGCCCCTGCACCCCCGACTTGTTAAGGGACAAGGGGTATTCTGAGGATCGCACCCCGGCAGGGGGCGCGAGCCCCCTGCACTCTCAACTTGTTAAGGGACAAGGGGTATTCTGGAGACCGAACCCTGGCAGGGGGTTCGCGCCCCTGCACTCTCAACTTGTTAAAGGGGAAAGGGTGTTTCGGGGACATCCCGAACTCTGGCAGGGGGCTAGCGCGTCCTGCACCCCTGCTGAATAGTTACACCTACGATTTTTCTGACGCTGCAACGTATATACCTGTTATGGCATGTAAATGGGTCATTTGTCACATCCATTTTTGCAGTGCTTAGGGTAGACTTGTGCAAGAGAGAAGGATACGCTTTTCTACGTTCAAATCGTTCAGAAAGTTGGTTGAAAAGCTGAAGCGGAAGATCGATTTGAAATATGCTGAGTGAGTACGTCTGTATTAGCAATGTAATAGTGTGAGAGTGTACACAATATAATGGGTCTCTACGGAAAGTAGGTCGAGAGCGATGGGTATAGAGATGAAGGACCTACCTGATCAAATGAGCTTATCAGCGCTCGAAGACTGCTGTATGAGCCAGATCGAACATTACCGGCGTAATGAGCCACACGACGATCGATATTGCTTAGAGATTTTCTATCGCGCTATGGTCAAGCATGAAGCTGACGCGTGGAAACTCTTGCAACAACGGTTCACGCCGACCGTGCTAGCCTGGATGCGCAATAACCCGTACAGAGAGGTCGCATGCCGCCATGAGCCTGAAGAGAACTATGTAGATGATGCCTTTGCTCGTGTCTGGCAAGCGTCTATGCGCAATAGATTGGAGTTTACTACTCTGGGTGCGGCCCTCAACTACTTGAAGACCTCTCTTCAAGGAGCGGTCATTGACAAACTACGCGCATATTCACGGCCGAGAGAAGTGCCGTTGCCTGATCCTGGCTCCGATACCTATTCTGTTGAAGAGCCCGCAAGCGAAGACGAGTACGGGAGTTACGAGTTGTGGGAAATCGTTAAGAGCTTACTTCCGAACAAGCGCGAACGACGACTGGCCTACCTGATGTATGTCGATGGCTTGAAACCCAGGGAAATTATTCACTTTTGTGCGAATGAATTCAGTGATATCCAGGAAGTCTATCGTCTGACACGTAACATCATCGAGCGGCTCATACGCCACCGCGACCACATTCGCTGGCGCATGAGCGATGGACAACCGTAGGTGGACATTTGGAGAGAAGGCCTGTCACCCTGAGCCAACTCGCTTCGCTCAGGGTAAACTCTGCGAAGGGGCTGGCTCGCCGGGCGCACAGATCCTTCGCTGCGCTCAGGATGACAGCCAGGCGCTCAGGATGACAGCCAGGACAGCGCGCAAGTAATGTCCCCCTGAGCCCATTCGCTTCGCTCAGGGTAAACTCCGCGAGGGCCTCTCACGGGAAGTCTTCTCTCCAAACGTCTGAACAGTAGGGGACTCTCTTGCGGTCATCTGTGTTATAGAATAGAATCAAGAAGATAAAGTGGATAGAAAGCATAAGGGACTTGCAAGCTGATATGCAAAAAATGGCACCAGGCTCGTTTATACAGCGATATCTCCTTCAGGAAAGATGCCTAAATAAAATGCTTAGTGCCATAAGCATAGACGAGGGAATGCAATGATGGATTGTTTAAACTCAATAGCCCCCACTGACGAAGAGCTTATCAGCTTTGCTCTCGACGGAGAAGCTTTATCCGAAGAAGCCAGAACCCATCTTGAGCGGTGTGAAACCTGTCAAAAGCGACTTGCCGACTACGAGCAGATCAACGCGTACCTGGTTTCGCACCTTTATCGCAGCCAGTGCCCGACGGGCGAGCAATTAAGCTTCTATTGTGCTGGCCTGTTGCCGGAGGACGAACGCATGAGTATAGCAAACCACGTCTTAGATTGCCCGCTATGCGCTGCTGAGGTCGCAGAAACACGCAAATTTTTGCAGGTGCAAGACGTCGAGTTGCCTTCGCCTTCCTTAACTCCTCGCTCACTTGTACGGCGCATTTTTGCCACGCGGGTCGTGCGCCCGCAACCGCAATTCGCTGTGCGCGGCGAAGCCGCGGAAACGAGCTGGCCGCGCCAGTATAAAGCCGAAAGCGTCGATGTTTCCCTGCATCTTTCACGCACGAGCAGCGGCGAACATATGCTGCTCGGTATCCTGACCAGCACCAATCCCGCGGAGAGCGTGGAGGCTCTCGAAGGGGTGCCCGCAGAACTCTACACTAAACCGTTACCCCTGGCTGCCGATGACGACAGATCGAGCGCAACGCCGCTGCTGCACATACAGGTAGATGACCTGGGCAATCTCGTCTTCATACCTGTGCCCGCCGGTGATTATGTTTTGGTTATCTATCTACCCGATCGCGAAATGGTCATCGATGGCTTAACTATCGAGTGAATATACCATCCTCTTGCTGGTGCAGAAAATTTAATTGTATGTCTATGGACTCGCTGTTAGTCACTGGGGGCTAACCACCGGACATGGATAACGAACAATTCTTGCAATATTTGCGCGACCATGCTTTAGAAGAAGGCTATGCCTACATCCAGGAGCATAGCGCAGAGCTGCCGGATCATGCTGCGATCGGTGAGGTGCTGGCGGACGAAGCGCTGCGTTTGCTCTATTCTCCTTTTATCTCGCTCAAGTTGGCTGAACTGCTCATATTCTATGGGGAGTATGTTCAGCATAGCTCGTCGCATGCACTGGGGCTTAAGGCGAAAGGGGATGCTTTGATGGTGATCAGGCATCTTCAAGCAGCCATGAGGTGTTTGGATGCTGCTGGAGAGGAATTTCTGCGCCTGGGAGATGAAGGGAATTGGGCCCGCTCTCGCATCAGTTGGATCATATCTGCTGCCTGGTTGGGCCGTGTCGAAGAGGCGTTGCAAGAAGCAGCCTATGCTCGCGACACATTTTTACGGCTCGGTGAACCATACTGGGCCTGTGTCATCGATCATAATACAGCGATGATCTTCGATAACATAGGACAGTACCAAGATGCACTTAAGCTTTACGAAAGTATGCGGGCTGCCTATGCTTCTCTAAGCGATCAAAGCAATATCTCTATCAAGCGGTCTATAGCCCTGGCTGAATTGAACCAGGCGATTGACCTGGCTTCTCTCGGTAATTTTGAAGAGGCAGCTAGTCTTCTACGGCAAGCACATGCCAATTTTATTGCTCTTGGAGAGACAGATCCGATGATTAATGCAGAGGTCGATTTAGCGGACCTCGATTATACACAGGGGTACTATGGCTCAGCACTACGGCGCTATTATCAGGCTCTTGATAGCCTGGTGCAGAACGACCTGGATGATCCTATATTACTGGCCGAGCTCAAGGTCCGTATAGCAAATTGTTTAGTCAAGCTCAATAGGGCACAGGAGGCTTGCCTTTTGGCAAACGAGGCAGTTGAGATATACAAAAAAACCGGCATATTGTTAAGTACAGGCAATGCACTACGTGAATATGCAACTGCCCTTGTTGCTTCTGACAGGCTAAAGGAAGCGCTGATCGTCCTTGATGAAGCATGGACGCTTTTAGACGGTGGAGGGTTCCATCCTTACGCCTTTGTTACAAAGTACCAGCAGGCTGAAATCCTTCTTAAAATGGGATCTTTTATTGCTGCGTACGATCAGACCATACGCGCTAGAGAATATTTTGAGACTAAAGGCCTGGTAGCGCATTATGTTCGTGCTAGTCTAGTAATGGCTAGTGCGCTCGTAGAGAATGCAAAACAGGCTAGCGCACACAGGAAGACAGAGCAATCCACACGTCTCCAGGAAGCTATATTGCTATGCAAAGAGATAATCTCACAAGCTCATCAGTATCACCTGCAAGAGGAAATGTATAAAAGCTATTATCTTCTAGGACAAATTTATGCTCTTCAAGAAAATCCCACAAAGGCTGCGAGGTATTATAGCGCCGCCATTGCTCAGATTGAACGTATCCTCGATGATCTTGTCTATGACCTTTCTCCTTTGTTTTTGCAAAGCACGTGGGCGGTTTATGAAGATATGATCGCTCTTTGTCTCCAACAAGCCAGGATTGAACGCGCTTTCGTTTATCTAGAGCAAGCGCGTTCTATGGCTTTGCGCCAGTATCTTAACAAGTCGAGAGCCATGCTGAATGGCAGCGTAGAGCAAGAAGATATTGCTTCCACATCAACTTTGCAACAGAATAGTGCGGCTGTATTGCGAACGCAATATGAGCTGAGGGATGAGCAGGAGCAACATCGTTATTATAGTGTTCTGCTTGCAGATATTGATGTCTCCGTGTCTCCCACTGTAGATCGAGAAGTGATCCAGCAGGAACTTAAGCGACGCGAAGAGAGAATTAGTGAACTATTTGAGCGTTTACATCTTTATCAATCAGATACACGTCTCATTTCTCAGAAGAGGGCACGCAAACCTTACAAGGTGAAACAGGTAGACATTACACAACTACGCCAGCACCTTTCACCTGATCAGCTTCTCCTGGCATATTTTCTGTACAAAGGTAGATTAGTCATTTTTGCTTCTACACAGGAACGCCTGGTTACTTATGAACTTCCCGGTGGTGTGGAGCAACTGGAACGCCTGCTGCCTCTGCTCCACGCTCATCTTGATCCTAAAGGTTGGTCTGACATACAGAATCCTCCAGAGAAGGTCATTTTTCGCCTGCTCAACAAGCTCTATAACTTATTAGTGGCACCAATTGCTGAACTTTTGCCGTCCCCAACTGGACATTTGATAATTGTGCCGTATGGCCCATTACATAAATTGCCGTTTCATGCCCTACATGATGGCTCACATTACCTGGTCGAAAATTTCCAGGTTAGCTACCTTCCGGCAAGTAACATTCTCATGCACCTTGAGACTCATGGGCAGGAGCGCATTGTTTCAGGCGTATCTGCCAGGTCTCCGTTAGTCTTTGGTTACTCAGAAAATGGGCATTTGCAGCGTGTACACGATGAGGCAAGGACAGTAGCGTCATTGCTGGATGGGCAATGCTACCTTGAAAGCGAAGCTACCATTGCCCGGCTCATAGAGCAAGCTCCTGGTACTCCTATCATTCATTTAGCGACCCATGGTCAGAGCAGGTTGGATGTCCCTAACTTCTCCTATGTACGCCTGGCCGATGGTCAACTCAATGCAATTGATGCTATCAGCCTGGATCTGAAAGTGTGCGAGTTGGTCACGCTGAGTGGCTGTGAAACTGGATTAGCCTTGAGCGGCGGAGGTGACGAACAATTGGGTTTGGGGCGAGCATTTCTGGCCGCAGGGGCAACCTCGTTGGTGATGAGCCTCTGGCCCGTAGAGGATAATGCGACCAATGAGTTGATGAAACTCTTTTACCAATATCTTTTGAAAGGAGAAAGCAAAGTACAGGCGCTACAGTCTGCTCAATGTCGGCTCCTGCAAAATACATTATCAGGCTACACACATCCGTATTTCTGGGCAGCTTTTCGCCTTGTTGGTGGCGTTGGTCCACTGAAGTCCCAAGGAGCAAAAGACCTCTCTTTTGTATACACAACTGAACTTCTAAAAAAATGACTCCTGGACGTTTCAATAGTGGTGCCGCTTGTAGGTACCCAGATAATTATTAAGTGCTCTCTGCAAGAAATGTTAGCAGTGAGATATGGAGGTAATATGGACAAGCAGCCGATGGCCATGCACAATACCTTTTGGCGTGAGAACCAGGCTATTGTTACATTTCATTCCGACACTCAACTGATTTCAGATGATGGGGTCAATAATGCTCCAACTATTCTGAAACAACTGAATCTGGAATCGCAGTTGCAAAAGCTCAATCAATTCCTCAAGGACGGCGGCATCAACTTCACCTTGAGTTTCTTCGGTGACGAAGACAAGCCGCCAAGGCCTCCCGTATCACAACCATTTTCATCAAATGAAGAGCAGAAAGGTAGTCAGTTCATGGCGCCACCTGGCGTATATCTCTTCGGCTCGAGTAAACCAATCGACACAGATTTTGGACAAGTCAAAACTAGTGTTGTTACTTTCTTCAATTTCAAAGGGGGCGCAAGTAGCGCCTCTGAGGTAGCAACTTCATCTGGAATTGACAAGGGCAAGGAAGTGGCCAGGATTGTCAATCTGTTCAACACTGGCCTGGAAAAACTAAACAAGGACGAGAAATGGCTAGTACCGATCAGTGCTGCTTCACCGGTCTGGTTGTGTGGAGGGACTCCCCCCATACCACAAGGCTGTCCACTTACTCCCCCCATGCCAGTAGATGACGCCTGTGCCTATTGGCACTACAGGTTGCCACAACTCTCTCCTAAAGAGCTACGAGACATGAAGGGTGAGGGTGTAACAGTCTTTATTCTGGATACATTACCAGAGCGCGAAGTGATCTTGAGGGCAGCAGAAGAAGCCGGAGACGATAACTTGCTCTTGCGTGATGTCAACAGCAACGTTACATTTAACTACAGCTTCTGGTCGCAGGGAATAGAAGTCCCTGGTCCAGAACTATTAGCAACTGGCAAGGATGTCTATGGGGAGCATTATGACATCAAAATTGCAGATCATGGCTTGTTTATAGCCGGCATTGTGCACGATATTGCTCCCGAGGCTAAGATTGAATGTATACGTGTACTCGATAGGTATTGTGTGGGTGACATGAACATGTTGGCCCAGGCAATGCAATATATGCAAAATCGGATGTTACAGGGAGGGGACCTTCACCAGCAGCCTGTCGTGATTAACATGAGCCTGGTAATACCAACTAAGGAGGAAGCAAAATCAAAGGATCTTGACACGGATATTGGCGGCACTACGAATGATGTGGAGACCTGTTTACGCCAGCCCATCCAAAGCCTGGTGGAGCTTGGTGCCATCATTGCTGCATCCGCTGGTAATGAAGGGGACTTGCGCGAAGATCCAATGGGTAATCGCCCGGCTGCACTCTATCCTGCTGCTTTCGCCAATCCTCCCGACTCAATAGATGGAATTGTCCCGGTTGGTGCTGTAGATAGGCATGGAAAAGTCGCTTCATACAGTTGTTATCCGGGAGCTCGGGGAATTGCAACATATGGTGGCGAGGTCCCAAGCGTAGAGCCTAAACAACCAGATCCCAGCAAACCTCTAATCGTTACAGTATCGGATGCGGTGCGAGGGATCTACAGTTCTGACGACTACCCCCCGCTTACAGATGAGCCTCCAGCCTCCGAATATGAGGCTCCTGATGATCATGCCTGGGCTTACTGGGTGGGAACATCTTTCGCAACCCCAGTCATTAGTGGAGTGGCTGCTCGCATTCTAGAAATGAGGGCGAAAGGGGCATCCATTAGCAATGTCCATGATGCTATTATCACTGCCGCAGGCACAGGTACGACGAAATGGGACAGGTTAGATCCCGCAAGCGGTGGTAGTGCTATTGGGCCGATGCTCCGGGCAAGGCAAACCTGTATGGCTGTGGATGAAGAGGAGGAGGAGGAAGAAGTAGAGATAGAGGTGATTAGCGTGGTGGGGAAAGGGGACGAAGTAGAGGTAGAGGTGATTGATGTGGTTGTAGAGGAGCAGAGTTAGTTAGCACATAATGCATTTTACTATTCTCGTGCTTGCGTGAGCTTTCAGGCCACAACGAATTGCGTTCCTAGCTGCAAAAAGTTACTCGATTGGCGGATAGGAGCGCAATTCGGATTATTTGATGTAAATTCTTATCATTTGAGGATTGCCAGTCCGATTTACCTTGATCTACTCCTCCCACCGGTCAACGCCCTCAGGATGATCAGCAGGATAACCGCGCCGATGAATGAGATTAAAACGGTGCCCCAGAAGTGGTAGGTGCCGGTGAAGTTAAGCAGGCTTGCCAGGTAGCCACCGATCACGGCGCCGAGGAGGCCGACGACGATGTTACCAATACAGCCGAAACCCCGGGCGCGCACGACAGCGCTGGCGAGGAAACCGGCAATTAAACCGACGAGCAGCCAGCCAAAAAGTCCGTCAATTGCAAAATTTATGCCTGGAATAGCCGCAAGTGCCATTTGATGAGTCTCCTTTTGCTTATTCACATATATAAACGCCGGTGTCACTATCCCTTATACGTAGAATAAGCCCGGGAGTTTCAGCAACGGTGAGGGCTATGATGGGGGCTGATAAATCGGCGCTCGGCGCGATAAATCGGCCCCTACGGCTCGTTTGCGTACAATCCATGCAGCCTTGCCGGCCAGGGCAATCGCATCTAATTTTTGAGGTGATAGAATAGCAGGGCGGCGGCATGCTTAGAAGCGCCAACGGGTCGCACCAAAGGGCTCGGTCGTTCCTATGGCAAATACGGTCTCGGGCGTGACCTCATACACATCCCACGGAGGCGGCCCCGCGCTGGGCGCACTGTAATCGGCGGTGAGAGAGGCCTCGCCGTCGAGCACGCTCGCCTCCCATCCCTGGGCACGGTACGCCTCGGCGATGCGGCCTGCCCTGGCTGGATCGGTCACCTTCACCGCCTTGCCTTCCACGACCAGGTCGAACTCGTCCATGGCGATGGTGAGGACACAGTGGGGGTTGTGCGCGAGGTTCTGCGCTTTGCGGGTGGCTGCGCCAGCATTGAAGTACCATGCGCCATCTACCCAGAGGATTCCCAGCGGCATCACATGCGGCCTGCCGTCCGGACGCACCGTTGCCAGCCAACAGGTATGCCGGTCAGGTCCACCCGATCCCGGAGCTTGGGTCATACCCTGCTCCAGGCGCTCGGCGACTTTCCTCCACGGGATCGGTGGCGCGCCGTAGCCATCGAGATTCCGCTCAGCCTTTGGCTCCCTCTTTGCCGTTGTCATCGTTCGTCTCCTTTCCTTTCAAAGGCAACTGATTAGCGTGGCCGGTAACACACGCGCATCACCCCGGACGTGTACGTCTTTGTGCTGACCAACTCCAGGTTGACCCTGCCCGTGAACACGCGTTGCCCATTGCCGATGGCAACAGGATGCACCATCAGCATATACTCATCAATTAAACCGAGTCGCACAAACGTTTGGGCCGTGCGAATGCCGCCAGGGACCCCCAGGTCTTTGCCGGGCTGCTGCTTTATCTTGTTCACTGCTTCAACCAGATCATGATCACTCTTCACCACGAGTAGCTCTGTATGCTCCCACTCAAGTTTTTCTTCCTGGTGCGAGATAATGAAAGGGTGTAATGTGTTCACTGCCTGCGCAATGGCAAGCTCGCCCTTTGAGGCCGAAAGGGTTTTCGCGACGTTTAACCAGTATGGGATCATCTCTGAAGCCGTCGGATAGCCAATAAATCCACTATCAAACCCTTGAAATAGGGCGACAGTGTCATCGTTGAGTTCCTGATCTGGTGCCTGTGACATCCAGTCCAGCTCGCCGTGTGGCCCGGAAAAGAAGCCGTCACACGTCATGGTCATATAAAGAACTACTTTTCTCATAGTGTCCTCCACTATCTCTAAAATGGCCCGCCGTCTCGGGTCGGAAAGCGCAACAAACATATCCATGGACGTATTATAAAACATTTACTTAATTAAGTCAAGGCTTAAATCATTCCAGGGCAGAGGTGGAAAGGCTTGCGCGGGATTGGGATGGTGCGAGCCGATGCCCTGCCTTGCCAGCCTATTTTCTTGACACTGAGCTTTATTGTGTATAGTATTGATGTCAGGACGTGTAATGGCACTCGTTCTACCCATTTGCTTCTGGGAGGTGCAAAGTTGCCCCAAAAAGAATGTTTCCTGATCCTTGGTGGTGCGGGCCTGGTTGGTAAACAAATTGCTCACCGTATTGCAACAGACGCTAATCTATCCCCTCGCAAAATCGTTATCGCTGCATTGTTGCGTGAGGATGTTGAAAAGGCGCTAACAGAACTTAGAAAAGCAATTGGTGACAAGCCAATTGAATGGGTTGGGGAATATGGGAACATATTCGTGCGCAACGAGTATGCAGATTCAAACCCTAAAGAGTTGTTGGAAGACTCCAGGCGTCGTGAAGTATTGTTCGCGGATTTGTTCGGCAAAGTTGAGGATGCCTATGAGGATTCTCGTCTCGTGACCATCATTCGTAGACATCAGCCGGAAGTAATCATAGACAGCATCAACACTGCGACTGCTATCAGCTATCAAAACGTTTATACGGCTTCGAACCAGGCCAGGAAACATGTTCAGGACCTCCTGGAAACGGTTCGTATGGGTGATATTCAATACGCCCGCGACAAAACTGAAGAGACCAGCCTGGCCCTGTATGAACTCCTGTTGAGTCAATCCATGCCGGAACTTATCCGCCATATTTTCCTGCTCAACAAAGCGATGGTGGAGGTGGGGACACGCCTTTATCTCAAAATCGGCACGACGGGGACCGGTGGGATGGGCTTGAATATCCCGTATACGCATAGCGAGGATAAGCCATCGGCCCAACTGATCACCAAGACGGCGGTTGCTTTTGCGCATACCGGGCTCTTATTCCTGATGGCCCGCACGGCTGGCGGCCCGATCGTGAAGGAGATCAAGCCGGGTGGTATGATTGGCTACGCGGACATCAATTACCGGCCGATTCCAATACGTGGCAAGCGTGGCAAGATTTTGCGCAGGTACTCAGGCCAGGTCGAAATACTGGATGAGCACCTGGTGCTGCACCAGCCCGAGAGTGTGTTTCAGGACCTGGCAGACCTTGAACTGCCGATCATTGATACCGGCGAGAACGGTCTGTTCACCAAAGGGGAGTTTGAAACCATCACTGCCATGGGCCAGATGGAGTTTATCACGCCGGAAGAGATTGCGCACGAGGTTGCGATGGAAATCCAGGGCAGTACCACGGGACGAGATGTGATTGCTGCCATTGATAGCGCTGTGATGAATCCCACTTATCGCGCGGGCTACCTGCGTCACCGGGCACTGTCCGAACTTGAAAGATTAGAGTTGGAGACAGGCACACATAGCGTGGCGCTTGGACACCTGGGACCTCCGGAGCTTTCCAAGTTACTATGGGAAGCAGAGTTGCTCAAACTCCGTTATGAAACGTTACGGGCGGTACTTAAATATACTCCTGAAGAACTCTCTGAGGAACTATCAACGCTCGTCCAGTCGGGGAAGTTCGATTCGATGTGCCAGACGATCATCTCGCTTGGCTTGCCTGTTCTGCTGCCCGATGGCAGGCATATCATTCGCGGGCCTCACATCAGCATTCCAGAAAGGATCGAGCCTGATGTGAGGATTACAGAGGAAGATGTGGATGCGTGGGCGCAGAAGGGCTGGGTCGACCTGCGCCCGAGGAACATGGCTTTGTGGCTTGAGCGCTTTGAAAAGATGGAGAAAAGTCGTCTGCAAATACGTGGACGCGGGTCAGCATCGGTTACCCTGGAGGGATATCTCTACGAGGATATGCGTATTGGCGAGGTAGTTGGCTGGATTTTCAACAACGAGCACGAGGGATACAGGATTAAGTATGGGCATAGGATCAAATAACTCTTGACTCGCCAAAAGAGGCATGCTATAGTGTAGCCCTGTAAGGCAGGGTAACCCGCCAGGGTCATCCTGCACCAGAAGCCAAGGTAGCTCAGTCGGTAGAGCACAGCACTGAAAATGCTGGTGTCGCCGGTTCGATTCCGGCCCTTGGCA
>WNGJ01006060.1_pt1 | contig 24459 bp, 15 predicted proteins | sample 5400611 | NCBI WGS metagenome assembly WNGJ01 (sample SAMN13153375, study PRJNA577476) | soil metagenome | isolation source: 40 cm soil or saprolite under Garry oak tree replicate 1 | place: USA:California | collected 2016-06-15
GCGGATTACCGATGGGAACAGGCGCATGGTGGTGAGGGCCAGCCGTGTGCCATACGAGACCCCATACAGATTCGCCTGCTTGTACCCCAGAGCCAGGATCAGATCGTGTACATCCGCCGCGTTCTCCAGCGCATTAAACTCATTCAAGTCAACGCCCGACCCCACCAGGCGATCATGGCACGCACGTAGTGCTTGCAATTGCAATCGCTCGGAATCGGTAACACTCAAGTGCTTATCCAGGGTCTCAAATTGGTTTTGCAGTGTCTCCGGGCACTTGAGCGAAGGGGTAGAGAAGCCCGTTCCGCGCTGGTCAAACATAATCAAGTCATGATTGAACACAAAGCTTGAGTAATTCGCACTTGTGATATAGTGCGCCCAATTATCCAGCGACGAACCGCCAGGCCCACCTTCAAGGCGAACGACAGGGTAAGGATCATTCTGGACGTTTGTTGATTTGAAGATAGCCACAGCCAGCTGCACTGTAGGCCCATTGGGGTTACTGCGGTTCTCGGGGACCGTGACATAGCCACATTTGACCATCTGTCCATCCACCACGCCGTTACCAGGCTGAAATGGACATGGGGCCGTGCGAAATTTAGCGTCCGGCGTCACCTGAAACGTCGGTGCCTGTGTAGGCGATGTCCTGATAGGTGTCTTCGCCGGCACAGGTTGACGGAAAAGCATGTACGAGAGACTCGACAGAAAGATCACCCCAACTACCAGGATCACACTCACAACTGCCAGGACGAGCAGCAGAACCCTGGTGCGTGACCGTTTCGGAGGCGCAGGCGTTTGTGGCGGTGATGGCGGCAATGGAGGCAACGGCGATGGAATCAATGGCCGCGATGAACGTCTCAACGACGAATATTCATAATAGGGAGTGTCGCCATCTACATACGGTAGCTGCTCATCTTGATGATCAGGGTTATCTTCCACGCAATACCAGCCTTTTCTCGCTCTAATCTATACATATCGACCTTTTCTCTTTTTAGGAAAGAAGGCCGCTTTCATGCTGCGAAAGGCGTAGGAAGTGGCCCGCGCGTAAAATCGTCTTTTCCATATCGTCTGCTGCCTGTCGATGTACCTCAGCAACCATATTTAGCCAGTCCTGCTTTCGTAGAGATTTCTCTCTGATCGCACACTTGTCCACCGGTAAGTACTGCCATCATACCAAATTTCTGGTTGAGTTGCAAAAATGACGATTCGGCACAGGTATAGGACCCGATACTAATTACTTGAGACATCCGTTCATAAAATTAGCCCCCTCTTCCACTGAATGTTGAGGGAGGCATAAGATGTTATAATAAAACCCGAGTAAACTCATGCTGAACGTCAATCATCCAGCACCGCTTTTCACTATACAGGATGCCAGCCGCATTGCTTTCGAATTGTACGGCCTGCAAGCTGAGGCGCGTCCGTTGCCAGGGGAGCATGACTCCAACTTCTATCTCAAGACCGGAACTGGGCAAGAGTTCGTATTGAAAGTTGCGCATGCAGCGGAGCAAAGGAACAATCTCGACCTGCAGAACAAGGCCCTGGAGCACCTGGCCACCCACGATCCCTCTCTCTTGTTGCAGCAGGTGTGCGTTACCTCCACAGGCGAGAGCATTGCAACGGTTTCAACTATCGACGGTAAGAAGCATTTCGTGCGGCTGCTCACCTACGTGCCTGGGAGAATTCTCGCTGAAGTCAAACCCCATTCGCCCGCATTGCTCCACAGCCTCGGTGGCATGCTGGGCAGGCTGGACCGCGCCCTGCAAGACTTCACACATCCCGCTGCACAGCGCACGTTGAGATGGGACTTGCGGCATGCAGTTTGGATCCGCGACTACCTCCAATACATCACGCAGCCCGAGAGGCGTGCCATCGTCGAGCGCTTTCTCTCGCAGTTCGAGACACAGGTTCTGCCTGTGTTACCCACACTGCCTATGAGTATTATTCATGGCGATCCTAATGATTACAATGTTCTGGTCGGTGAGGCTGACGCAGGGCATAGGCAGGTTGTCAGCCTGATTGACTTTGTCGACGTGGTACGCACGAACACGGTCTGTGATCTTGCCGTTGCCGCCGCGTATGCCATGTTGAATAAAGCTGATCCTCTCGCGGCTGCCGCAAATGTTGTGGCAGGGTATCACGAAGCATTCCCGCTCACCCAGGCTGAACTGGAAGTCCTCTACCCCTTGATCTGCACCAGGCTATGCGTCAGCGTGGTCAATTCGGCCTACCGGCAGAAGAGCGAGCCGCATAATGAGTATCTGACTGTCAGCGAGCAGCCCGCGTGGGCGTTGCTTGAACAACTGCTGAATGTACATCCGCGGTTGGCCCACTACACGTTTCGCCATGCGTGTCGGCTGCCAGCATGCCCAAACACTGGCGCGCTCACAGAATGGCTGGCAAGCCACGTTAGCGAGATTGGGCGCGTAGTTGAACCGGACTTGCGCACTGCCAACCCGCTTATCTTCGATCTGAGCGTTGGCAGCCGCGAACTGGGTAGCCTGGCGGAGGTATCGGATACCGGAGTATTCACGCGCCGTATTTTCGAGCGGATGAGAGCCGCCAACAGCACAGTAGGCATCGGCAGATACAACGAAGTACGTCCGATATATACCAGCGAGATATTCAAAACGGAAGGCAACGATGGCCCGGAATGGCGCACGGTCCATCTCGGCCTCGACCTGTTCATGGAGGCTGGTTCACCTGTCCTCGCACCGTTGGATGGCATCGTGCACAGCTTTGCCAATAACACTGCCCCGCTCGACTATGGCCCAACAATTATTCTGCAACATACTGTCGCAGGCAGTAACGACCAACTTCTCACGTTCTTCACGCTGTACGGCCACTTGAGCATGGACTCGCTCGCTGGCCTCTACGTGGGCAAACCCATTGCCCGGGGAACGCCTTTCTCCAGGATTGGTACCTATCCAACCAACGGCGGATGGCCGCCACACCTGCATTTTCAAATCATCACCGACCTCCTCGACAGGACAGGCGAGTTCCCAGGCGTGGCGCGACCCGGCCAGCGCGACATCTGGTTGAGTCTGAGTCCTGACCCGAATCTCATGGTGCGCATCCCAGAGGACGATTTTCCTGCGGAGAGCTTGAGTGTCGAGCAGATCCGCCAGCTGAGGACTGAGCACATCGGCCCATCACTCAGCATCTCCTACGAGCAGCCGCTCAAGATTGTACGGGGCTGGATGCAGTACCTCTACGACGAGAATGGCCGCGCCTACCTTGATGCAGTCAACAATGTAAGTCACGTTGGTCACTGCCATCCACGCGTGGTCAAAGCGGGACAGGAACAAATGGCGGTGCTTAATACCAACACGCGCTACCTGCACGAGAACCTCGTGCGTTACGCCGAGCGCCTCTGCGCGACCTTACCAGAGCCATTGAGCGTGTGTTTCTTTGTGTGTTCGGGCAGCGAGGCGAATGAACTGGCCCTTCGACTGGCCCGCACGCACACGCGGCAGAAAGACATCATCGTGGTCGATGCCGCCTACCACGGCAACACCACTACCCTCGTCGAGATCAGTCCTTACAAGTTCGATGGACCGGGCGGTAGCGGAGCGCCATCGTACGTCCACACGGTGCCGGCGCCCGATGTCTACCGTGGTCAGTACAGGGGAAGTGATCCGCACGCGGGTGAGAAGTATGCCAACGACGTCGAGGAAGCCATCCGGCAGGTTCAGCAGAACCAGAGCAACCTGGCGGCCTTCATCTGCGAGTCCCTGCTAAGCTGCGGCGGCCAACTCGTCCTGCCTGAGAACTATCTCAAGGCAGCGTACCGGCATGCGCGCAACGCAGGCGGCCTCTGCATTGCCGACGAAGTCCAGGTTGGCTTTGGGCGCATCGGCACGCACTTCTGGGGCTTCGAGACGCAAGATGTCGTACCCGACATTGTGACCTTGGGCAAGCCGATCGGCAACGGCCACCCCTTGGCCGCCGTTGTGACCACGCCCGAGATTGCCGCTTCGTTCAACAATGGCATGGAGTATTTCAACACCTTTGGCGGCAACCCGGTGTCATGCGCGATTGGAATGGCGGTCCTCGACGTCATCGCGGAAGAACAGTTGCAGGCCAACGCCCTCCAGGTGGGCACACATTTAATGGACGGTTTGCGCAGGTTGATGGAGAAACACGCCATCATTGGGGATGTACGGGGACTTGGTCTCTTTGTGGGCATCGAGCTGGTCTTGGATCGCGAGACGTTAGTGCCGGCGGCGGCGCAGGCCTCATATATCGCCAACCGTATGAGAGAGCGCGGCATCCTGCTGAGCACCGATGGCCCCTTCCACAACGTGCTCAAGATCAAACCGCCGCTGGTGTTCACGCAAGCGAACGCCGACTTCCTGGTCGCGACCCTGGACGAGATCCTGGCCGAGCTGTCCTGATCTGCTCTTAGCCGACTCTGGCAAGGAGATAGGTCATCTCATCCCTGTACCCGATCGTTAGGAAGGGGTAGCCGTCACAATACTACCCCTTCCTGACTTGCTGGCTCTGACAGCAGAGCCATTGAGGCTAAGATGTGTACACCTCTGCTGACGCGAGGACACCAGAGCTGCCTCTGCCGCCAGTGATCAGGACCTGACCGCTGGTCAACCGCGTCTGCGTGTTGTCACTGCGAGCAATGTTCATACTACCGGTGAGACTCCATGTTCCCGTGGTCGCATTGTAGATTTCCGATGACACGAGGCCACCTCCAGCAACCAAAACCATGCTGGTCAGCCGCGTTCCTCGGTGGTCAGCGCGCGGCATATGCAAACTGCCGGTGAAGCTCCACTTTCCCGTTGTCACATTGTAGATCTCGGCTGAGGCAAGGGACTGGCAATTTTCGACGAAGATGTTAGTACATTTGAGACCACCAGCCGCCAAAACCTTGTTGTTGGGCAGCGACGTCGCCGAGTGGAAAACACGGGGAGTATTCATGTTCCCGGTCAGACTCCACGTCCCGACGGTTGGGTCATACAGCTCCGCTGATTTTATTGAGTGTGGACAGAAGCAAGGTGAGAGAGGCGACTTGATCATCTTCTGCGAAGCTGAACCAGAAGAGAAAGAGACGCACGTGTATCCGGCACCATCGTCACCTCCAGCGACCAGAACCTTGCCGTTGGACAGGAGAATCGACGGGTGGTCAAATCGAGCGACATGCAGGCTGCCGGTCAGACTCCACGTTCCCGTCGCCGGATCATACAACTCTGCGGATGCGATGGTGCAGACGTAAGGATTGCTTTGTGTGCCAGAGTCACCTCCAGCAACGAGTACCCGGCCGTTGCTCAAGAGCACCGCCGAGTGATTCTCGCGACCTACCTGCAAATTGCCGGTCAGACTCCACGTCCCCGCCGTCGGATCGTAGAGTTCTGTGGAGACCAGGGCCATGCCAGAGCTATTTATACCTCCCTCAATCAGAACCTTGCCATTAGAAAGCGGTGTCGCCTTGAAGTTCTCTCGAGCGACATGCAGGCTGCCGGTCAGGCTCCATGTTCCCGTGGTCGGGTTATACAGCTCTGCCGAGGCGAGCATATTGCCGGAACTGTCTACACCTCCAGCGACCAGAACCTTGCCATTCTTCAATAGTGTCGCTGTGTGATTGTAGCGGGCGACCTTCATAGAGCCAGTGAAGCTCCATTTCCCTTTAGCTAAGACAGCATGTGCGTTGGCTAGACTCACCGCTCCAGTGAGTAGGAGAAGCACCAGTAACAGGCCAACCGTTACGACGGCGAGTCGCAGGGCTTTTGTCATCTTTTTTCCTCCCTGCCGTTGTTTCAAAAGCGGCCAATTTCATTTGGGATTTCGAGATGGAAGTAACATGCGATATAATGGAAATGGAGCTACAAGCAATTATCACACATTTATCAAGTAATTATCAAGTGGTCACCTCAAACTGCGGACCAAAGTAATATTTGAGCCAGCGCCTACTTCACTACTGAACACAAAGTCAGGTCGCGGAGAAGATTGGCACCACCTCTCCGAGACTCGGATCACCTACCTGTTTGAGAGTAACCGCTCGCTGTTTATTTGTTTGGTAATTCATAGAGAGCGAAGTTACTGAAGAACACATCTGCTCCCTTGTCTACTACCAGCCCCACTGTCCCACCGGGATAGAGGGAACTGATGGCGTAACCTTGTTGACGACCCTGGATGTAGAGGATAAAGTTATCTCCCTGCACACGAATGGTAATGGTGACTACACCTTGAAGTTGGAGCGTCGTTCGATGTTGATAGAGTTGGGTTTCTTTTCTCGTCATAGCCTCATACACCTTGGCCGACCAGCTGTTGTTCGGGGACAGCCAGAAGGAATACGCCCCTAAGTTGGAAGAACCTGCCTGGTTACGGAAGAGGATTCCCAATGCTCCATGAGCAGGTGGCCCTTCGCGAACTTGTACCTGGAGAATATAGTTGTTGGGTATCTGCTGTCCGTTTGGTAGGGTGCGCAAAACCATTCCTGCTAGATGGTGTGGATCGGTATTTGCTAGCTCTGTCGCAGAAGAACCGCATGTGACACGGGCATTCGCTATTCTGGACCATGAACCCCCGGCTGAATCGCAGGGATAAGCGGGCGTCGAGGTTCCATAGAGGAGTTTTCCCGCTGGTATTGCCGGTGCAGGCAGATCAACATGCACTGCTGGGGTTGCTGAGCTGATAGCTGTGCTGAGAGGTGCATGCGTCCGAGATATACTCGCTGTTGAGGGCCCTTTGAGTGCGACAAACAGGTACGCGAGTAAGCCGCTGATCACCAGGAGCAAGATGAGGATGACGCCAAAAATCGCTGCCTGCCATGATGCGCGTTGTTTTAGGGCGGCAGGATATTTGACAGGAGATGGACTCCACTGCCGCTCCCTTGCGGGGCTTGTTTGTCTATGGCTTCCTTTGCTGATATCAACGACTGTAGCGGCCCCGTGTGCAGGCGGGATAAGCGCTTCTGGTAGCGTCTCCTGGCTCATCAGTATCATAGGCGTGAGGCTAGTGCCCGATTGCCTGTGTACTGTCTCGGGTACCTGCCCAGAGGCAATGCCAGCAGCGGCAGAGAGTGCTTGTGCGAGTTGACCGGCGCTCTCATAGCGCTGTTCCGGCTGCTTAGCCAGTGCCTTCATCACCACCGCCTCAATCACTGGAGAAAGCGTGGGGTTGAGTTGAGAGAGAGATGGTGGCTCTGAAAGCGCATGCAGCATGGCAGTTGCTACTGGTGTTGCTCCACTGAAGGGGACACGCCCGGTGAGCATGTGAAAGAGAACGATACCGAGTGAATAGACATCGGTGCGTTGATCCAGGGCTTGACCTGCTGCCTGTTCTGGCGAAAGGTATTCAGGCGTACCGATGACCGTGCCGGCGCTCGTCAAGGCGGAAGTCCCATGCTGGTTGCCTTCCTCTCTGAGAACCTTGGCAAGGCCAAAGTCAGCAAGCAGTACCCTGCCGTCGGAATGAAAAAGGATATTTCCGGGCTTCAGGTCCCGGTGGATGATGCCTTTGGCATGAGCGTAATCAAGGGCAGCGGCAGCTTGCTCAAGCATGGGAAGGACTTCGCTCAGCGGTAGTACACCCCGTTTCTCCAATACCTGATGCAGCGAACCGCCTGTGACATAGGGCATCACGAGATAGGCGACTTGCTCTTGTTCGCCATATTCATAAATCGGTATGATGTTGATATGATCGAGCGTGGCAATAGCATCAGCTTCACGCCGGAAGCGTGCCAAAAAGCCAATGCGCCCTGGCTGATCTGCAAATAAAGCCGGTAGAAGCACTTTCACCGCCACTTCACGTCTTGGGCGAGTTTGCTGTGCTACATAAACGGCGCCCATCCCTCCACGTCCAATGAGGCGCTGAATAGTAGATGTTCCGAGTGATTGTCCGAGTAATGCATTGGGGTCGGTTAGCAGGCGAATCATGGTTCTCCCTGAAAATCTCATCTCTAGTACATGATAGAAAAACAAAAATCACCAGAAAAATCATATCATGGGAATAAACGCAGGACTCGAACACAATAGTTCCTTGCGAGCAATCAATATGAGTTGAGGCCAAATTTCGGCGGAGCCAGCAGGGCTATTTAAAAGTCACTGCGTGAGAAAAAAAGGGGAGTGCAGAGGGCCGCAGCCCTCTGCCGGGGGCGCGGGGGTGTCCCCCGAAAATTCTTTTTTTCTTTTTCGCCGCCGCAGGCGGCGAGTTATGAGTGGATGTCAGTAATAAAATGTAGACAAGAGCGGACAACCATGCTAATGTGTAAGCATCAGCGCATATCTCAGAGCAAAGCATACCAGAAAAGGCTTGAAAACATCCCATGCAAAACAACCTCTTCCAGCCACTTCGTATCGGACCACGCGAGCTTCGCAACCGCATCATATTTGGCAGCCATACCACCAACTATGCACAAGATAATTTACTGAGCCATCGACATGCCGACTACTACGCTGCACGAGCACAAGGTGGTGCCGGGGCCATTGTACTGGAAGAGCATATTGTCCACCCATCAGACCTACCCTATGCAAATGCCCTGCTGGGCTACCTCCCTGAAACACCTGCAGCCATCGCCAGGGTAACTGAGCGTATTCACGCACATAATTCCCTGGTACTTGTTCAGCTCAATCACAACGGGCAGCAGTCCACCAGCAATCATAGCCAACAGGAGTTATGGGCGCCATCAGCTGTCCCAGATGTGGCCTCACGTGAAATGCCTAAGGTGATGGAGCCGGCCGATATTCAGGCGGTCATCGAGGGTTTTGCACTGGTGGCACGTTATGTAAAGCAGAGTAGCGCTGACGGGGTTGAGCTGCAGATTGCTGACCGGTCGCTGCTGCGGCAATTTCTTTCGCCACTGACTAACCAGCGAGAGGATCAGTATGGCGGCCCGCTTGAGAACCGGCTGCGGTTTGTACAGGAGGCACTCGAGGCTGTAGCCGCTGCTCTCGGTCCAGATTGCGTGCTGGGGGTGCGATTTTGTGCCGATGAACTGGCTCCGTGGGCGGGTATAACTCCGGAGCAAAGTATCGAGATAGCGCGTTTGCTGGCTGCCACAGGCCGCATTGATTACATGACTATTACGATGGGCAGTATCTTCAGCACGCACATGTTCCCCTTTCACGCCTCGATGCATACTCCACCGGGTTATGCGGCTCATCTAGCGACTTCAGTCAAAGCAGCAATTAATATTCCCGTGTTTGCCGCCGGACGTATCACGAACGTGGCACAGGCCGAACGTATCCTGGCCGAGGAGCAGGCCGACGGGGTAGAGGTAATCCGGGCGTTGATTGCAGACCCACAACTTCCACGACTATCGCAGGAGGGACATACAGACGAGGTACGGCCCTGTATCTCCTGCAATCAGGGCTGCCAGGTACGCACGGTGATGAATGTTGCCTTAGGCTGTACGGTAAATCCAGACGTCATACATATGCAGCCAACGGCGCTGCTAGCAGCAGGACAGCGAGAGGTAAGGATACAGCAAGCGCCGGCGCTCTTGATTATAGGTGGTGGGCCAGCCGGGATGGAAGCGGCTCGCACAGCAACATTGCGTGGGCGAAAGGTCGTATTGTACGAACGTGAGGAAACCTTTGGAGGGGCAGTAGCGTTAGCTGCCAGGGGTCCCGGGCGCGGCGAATTGCAGCTGATCACTGATTACCTGCAGGCACAACTTGAGAAGCTGGACGTTGAGGTACACCTGGGGGTTGAGGTAACGGCAGAGATGGTGCTGGCACAGCGACCGGATAGCGTGGTAGTGGCTACAGGAGCGCATACCGGATACGGTCTGCTTCCCATCCCCGGTCACGATCTTCCACACGTTACCGGCATTCGACGTATTCTGAGGGGAGAGCAGGTCGAAGGAGAAAGAGTCGTTATTATCGATGAGATGGCATCACACGGCGTTCTTTCTGTAGCCGAACTATTGGCGACGCAGGGTCACAGCGTCGAAGTTGTGACCGGAGACTGGTATGTTGGACGTGATCTTGTCGCTACGCACGATATCGTACCCTGGATGCAACGTGTGATGGCCCTTGGGCTCCTGATGACACCGCATACAACCGTTAGACGTATTGAAGCTGGACAGGTAATTGTGACAGACCGTTTCATAGCTGGCGAACGTGCGCTTGCAGCAGACGTTGTGGTGTTAGGAACCTATGAACGCCCATCCCAGGAGTTGTATTATGCCCTGAAAGGGCGCGTACCCCATCTCTTCCGTGCAGGGGACTGTGTTGCTCCACGCCGCATAGAGCAAGCTATACTAGAAGGAAGGCAGGTAGGAGAGCAGTTTTGAGTAGCCAGGCAAGATTTCAAACCGTAGCATAGATAAGCAGGAAGGACCCCATGGCAGGGCAATACCAGTATCTCTTTACACCGATACGCATCGGCCAGACTATCATTCCTAACCGCGTCGTCTTCGCGGCGCATTTGACCAACCTCGCTGAGGAGAATATGCCCGGGCCGCGCTTAACGGCCTATTATGCTGAACGTGCCAGGGGCGGCTGCGGTCTGATTATCACAGAAGAGCAATCGGTACATCCCAGCGATTGGGCCTATCAACCGCTCATCCATGGCTTTGATCCTCGTGTTATTCCTCATTATCGACGCATGACCCGCGCTGTACATGAGCCCGGGGCGCGCATGTTTGCGCAAATCAACCACAATGGTTTGCAGGGCAGCAGTATCTATTCCCGTCGCCCGGTGCTTGGTCCTTCTCCGTTGGTTGATCCGATTCATCGCGAGATGTGCAAGGAGATCGAGCCGGAAGAGATTGCCGGGATTGTGCGAGGCTACGCGCTGGTGGCTCGTCATGTACGTGAGGGCGGGTTTGATGGAGCCGAGCTACAATCCTCCCATAGTTCATTGATACGGCAATTCTTCTCACCTTACTACAACCGGCGTGACGACGTTTATGGCGGTTCACTCGAAAACCGTATGCGCTTTGCCCTGGAGGTGATTGCGGCTATACGCGCCGAGGTCGGGCGCGACTTTACGCTGGGCATCCGCCTGTGTGGTGACGAACTTATTCCGGCAGGCTTAACGCTTGATGATGTGCGCGAGATTGCATGCCGCCTGGAAGCTACAGGCCAGCTCGATTTTATCAATACAAGTATTGGCGAGTTCCATAACCTCTACCTGGTAGAGGGGTCCATGCATACGCCGCCTGGCTATCAATTGTTTGTCTCGGCCAACCTGCGCGAAGCGGTTAAGCTGCCCATTTTCTGCACAGGCCGCATCAAAGACCCGGTTCAGGCCGAGCGCATCCTGCGCGAAGGGCTGGCCGATATGGTAGATGTCGTGCGCGGCCAGATCTGCGACCCGGAGTTTACCCGCAAGGCACGCGAGGGGCGCACGGAATCCATCCGCTTGTGTATCTCTTGCAACCAGTATTGCATTGGGCGTATGGGCCTCAACCTTAGCCTGGGATGCATTCAAACGCCAGCTACAGGCAACGAACAGCAATTTTCCAGGCTCATTGTTCCGCAAAAGGCAAAAGAGCAGAAACAGCCAACCCAAAAGCCGGTGCTCATAGTCGTTGGTGGCGGGCCGGCAGGAATGCAGGCTGCCAGGGTGGCGGCGCAACGTGGTTATCGTGTCAAACTCTATGAGCGGCAAGCAGAACTGGGGGGCCAGATTAACCTGCTTGTGCGTGTGTCTAATCGCGTTGAGTTTGGTGATGCTTCGCGTAATCTACAGCGTGAACTGCTCGAAGCAGGGGTTGAAACACACCTTGGCGTTGAGGTGACGGCAGCCATGGTTGAGCAAGGGCAGCCGGATGCTGTGATTATCGCTACGGGTTCACGCCCCGGCCTGCCAGCGATACCAGGTGCTGAGTTGCCGCATGTAGCGACGACCTGGCAGGTCCTCCTGGGTGAGAAAGGTGCTCAGGCAGGAGAATACGTGCTGGTATACGATCAGGTTGGCTTCCACCAGGCGACTAGCGTAGCAGAACTTCTGGCAGATCGTGGCTGCATGGTTGAGGTAGTAACGCCGCAATTCTATGTTGGTGGTGACCTGAGCCTCACACTCGACCTGGAACTCTGGTACCGGCGGGTGCTTGCCAGGGGAATGCGCCTGACGGCCAATCACTTCCTGGCGGGCCTGGGACCAAACAGTGCGACTATTATGAATAACTATACAGGCCAGCCGCGCCAGATTGAGCAAGTGGCCCTGGCGGTGATGGCAACGCCACAAACAGCAGATGATGCACTCTATCGGCAGTTGCAGGGCAAGGTAAAGCAACTTTTCCGCGTAGGAGACTGTGTGGCGCCTCGACGCGTCGAGAATGCTATTCTAGATGGAGAACGGGCGGCCCAAGCGGTGAATATTCACCGCTTTCACTAGAGCTTTCTATCCCTGCATCATGCCGCGCTACCTACTTTATGTTTGTCGAACATTGAGTAAGCTTCCGGCGATGGTTCCAGTAAAGAGAACATGTTGCCATAGGGGTCCTCAAAGACTGCTTCGGTGCCATATAATTGTTTTGTTGGAGGACTCACGAACTTGACCCCGCGCGAGAGCAAGGTACTATACCATTTACAACAATCATCCGTATCAAATACTCCGCTAATATTCCGGCTTATACCCTCGTCATTACGCTCCGTACCCCTTTGGATTCCCTGCGTTCCGTGCAGTGAGGCATCAGGTATGGCCAGGGCTATCTCTGGCTTCTTTTGACTTTTGGGAGCTACCGTTAGCCAGCGCATGCCCGGCCCAAAGGTTACATCGGCCCGTTTCTCAAGTCCAAGCTTTTCTGTGTAGAAGCGGAGGGCTTCATCCTGGTCCTCTACGAGGATGGATATGAAATCCTGGCAGCTACGAGAGCTACCAGCACAATCACCTTTAGCACACTACATTATATAAAACATATGTTCTAATTGCAAGAGGCAAATGGGTGGAAATGGTGAGAAGTAGGAGAAATGCTGCACACTTCAGCTTGATATAATAACTCTGATATCAAAAATCTATGAAGGTGCCGGGTTCCCAACTGATACGCAAGCAAGCTGATCCGATCACGAACGATCAGCAGTGCCTGCTACGACATTCTCTCTATCAGAGAAACGGCGTGCCTGCACGTCCGGCGGGAAGCGATACACGTCCCGGGCCAGGCCGAGACACTCGAGTATCCAGATGAGGTAGCCGGAGAGATCGAGTTGCCACCAGTGCACTGCCGCGAAAGCTGAGCGTGGGAAAGCATGATGATTGTTATGCCAGCCCTGGCCAAAACTCAAAAGCGCCGCGATCCACTGGTTGCGACTCTCATCAGGCGTCTCGAACTCGCGCTTACCAAAGATGTGGCAGACGGAATTGGTGCTAAAAGTAACATGGTGCACCAGGAAAATCCGCACCAGGCCTGCCCACAGGAGACCTGTCCACCCACCGATCAAGAACGGCAGCACGAGCGAGAGCAGCACCCAGAGCCCGTAGGTACGGTTGACAAGGACAATGATCCGGTCCTTCAAGAGATGACGGCAGTAGACGTTGCGATCGGCCATACGGTCCTTGAAGAACCAGCCAATGTGGGCATGAAAAAACCCTTCAAGAGGACTATGTGGATCACCCTCACGATCAGCCCGCGCGTGATGCTTGATGTGTGTAGCCGCCCAATCAAGCACAGGACCTTCCACGGCCATGGAGCCGAGAACGAGCAAGACAAACTTGACGACGGGATGCGGCTGGAAGCTGCGATGGGAGAGCATGCGATGGATGCCCGCCTCCTCACCGAGCTTGATGAGAGAGTACATTATTGCCAGCAGTGCCAGGTCAGACCAGGAGATAGCCTGTTCCCAGACCAAGTAAATAGCAAAAATAGTCGCGAGGAAGGGCACGATAACGCCTATGAGCACAACAGCTTTGAAGGCGACCGGATGGCTAAGAGAAAAGGGCTGCATGAAATCTCCCTCCAGAAAAACTCACATATGGCGTTAGTTACGTTGTAAGAGCGATAAAAGATCAGTATCAATACTGACCTCTCAAAGCTTAGCTGCACTTACAGCTGTCGGTTCTTGCACCACTGCTTTGGCCTGCGTTCTGCGTGCGAGCAGAGCTTTGGTGAAAAGGCTGAGCCCTCGCAGAGCACAGACGAGGGTCAGCGCAATGAAAATCGCCGCTACGACGTGCACCACGATGAGCAGGCCATAGACAACAGCCACGCCTGCCCCAAAGGCCACCTGCGCCCGGCTTCCAGTGGGCGTGGTGCCCGGGTCGGTGATCATGTAGAAGGTGTAGATGACAAACATCACCCCCGTCATCGGTAGCAGTGCTGCTACTACCGGCAAGCCAAACAGTACACTTCTCAAGCACGCCTGTAAGACGAAGCCACCCACCCAGGCAGCAATGAGGGGCAGACGACCGGTTAAGCGATTAACCATGGTGCCGAGAACGATGATTAGCCCGGGCAAGATCCAGTAGCCAACACCAGTGAGGTTTTCGGTGAATTCATAGGGGGGAGCAAAGCCTACCCAGGGTAAAAGGATCAGCGTCATAGTGATTCCGAGGTTGGAGGGGTTCAGGAAATGCCGGGTGCTCTTCCCGATAGGTACCCGCAGTATGGCTTTCGAGCCCGTCGCAACTGCGGCAGCAAAGGCAAAAGGCCACAGCTGGTCATTGGCCCACAGCAGCATGGCAATGGAAAGACCCGTGATGTGAGCAGGCAGCAGGAAATCCACCAGGTTGCGCATCCCCCCGGCAAAGGCAAGTGGACGCCGGTTGGTTCGAGCGTCAATCAGTTCGAGCAAAAGCTCCATGCTGTAGGTGGTCGCCAAAGCTACCAGCGGTTGTGCCCAGGACTGCTCGAAGCCCAGGTAGATATGGCCAACGACATTGAGAATCGTGATAGTTGTGGCAAAGCGACGCAATGCTGTCAGGCGGGTCGCTTTACTGCTATCCTTCGGGGTCATCACTCAACTCTCCTTTCATTAACCACTAGGGCGCATACTGCATCATGGCGGAATGGATTTCAACCTTCCTTTGCTTTGGACTTACCAGCCAAGCAGCACGGTGTGCCAGCCCGGCGCAAGAGAGACGCTTTGCAGGTGGAGCTGCCCCCCCGGATCGCGCCAGCGCAGGCCCACGCGCAACTGGGTGCCAGCAGGCAGAGAGCCTAACCCGAAGTGCAGGTCGGGGCTGCCCCTTCCCGTATGCCCGTTCCCGCCGTCGACCTGGGCCACCAACCGTCGCCCGTCTGGCAGGTAGACCGTAGCTGTGGCCCCAATCGCTGCCCATCCTGGCGTGTCCCTGCCGGGATGGCCGGCCCGCATCCTCACGGCTCCTGGCTGCAGCGGCTCGAGCAGATGCAGGCCGACAAAGGCCCCAACACGGGGACTCTCATTGTGGTAGAAAGACGAGTCGCCCCACATATTGGCGACGGCGAAATCCAGTCGGCCATCTCCATCAACATCGGCGACCGCGATCCCACGACTGACTTGTGGTTCAGAAAACCCCAGCTCGGGCGCCAGGTCATTGTACCGCCCACCCGCGTCTCTCACATAGAATGGATTGTGCTCGTGCCCGCTGATTTCGGCATCCTGTTGCAATACAGGAAAGATCCTGGGATCGTGTATGAGTGCTTCATTACCCGTACCTAGCTCCTGTAATTCAGGCCAGCGGTTAACGGTACTTTTCACAAAGCCTTCAGCCTGGATGATTTGCAGCGTTCCCTGGTTATTGAAGTCGGCCATCTTGACATCCCAGGCCCAGCCGCTGCGGCAGAGACCCAGCGACTCACAGGACTCGACATAGGGAGCGACGCCATCCTGCATGGCCTGGAGCTGGCCGGTGCTCAGAAAAACAAAGTTGCTCTCTTCAAACGAGTACTGCGAGGTGATGTTGCTGACAAAGAGGTCCGGTATCCCATCGCCATTCAGGTCGGCACAGTCTACCCCCATGCCCTTAAACGAATCAAGGCCAAGCACCTTGGAGGGAGGCGTCGTCAGGGTTTCCACTCCTTGCAGGCGACTGAAGCGCAGGTGACCCGGGGTCGAGCGATTGTAGAGCAGCCGGTCGGGTCCGAAATCATTGGCAAAGTAGAGTTCGGGCCGCATATTACCATTGAGATCACAAGCTGCAACGGCATTTGTCCAACTGTGATTCGTTTGGTCATCCAGAACTCCCTGCACCTCGGTAAAGTGCACGGTTGGCTCTGCTCCTGCTGTGGCCGCGGTCCAGAGAAACAGGTGCTTCTCGCCACCATTGTAAGCGCGCGACCAGGAATCCGGCATCTGCTCGACGCCCGTACCATGCGGATCAAGCACGTGAGCTCCGTCAGGAAAGTAGTTGGCAACCACCAGGTCCACGTGTCCATCGCCATCCAGGTCCGCCCGCGTCACCGCGTTGGTGTACCAGTGCCCTCCTCCTGGCACCAGTTCGTGCGCCACGTAGCTCTCCCTGGAGAGACGGCTCGCAACGGCTTCCTGGCGATGGAGGAAGAGGATGGGCGTGCGTCCCCAGTAGTAGACGAGGAGATCCATCCGGCCATCTTCGTTGAAATCCCCGGTGACACAGCCCGTCGGTGCCGTAGTGACTGGATCATACGGCAGCGGTGCCGGATCTAGCGCAAACGGCGCATAGCGTGCGGGGGTGCCGTGTACCGGGGCGACGATGACCTGGTTGGTGCGCGTGTCGACATAGCACACATCGTTAGGCAGCCCGTCTCCATCGAGGTCGCTCAGGGTCACCGAAGCACCGAAGGCAGAGATCCAGGCGGAGAGGCGCTGCAAACTGGGGTGGACAGCGCGCACCGATGCCAGTGGTTGGCCCGGGAGCGTCGGCAAGGTCAGGTGGGTAAAGTGAAATTGCGCCGCCAGCTGGGTGCGTTGGGCCGCAGACAAATCTGGTGGCCGGGCCAGCGAGTAGAGCAGTACAATCAGCGCTATCACGACAAGATGCCTGGTATACCGCTGAATAAAACCCGCCTCGATGCTCATTCTCTCATCTCCTGGGCTGCACTTTTAGCTTGATTTAGCAATCATAGGCTATTTATACGGAAGCTTCTTCAGGACAATGCCAGCAGTGTTAGTCGTTTAACTGGTGGCCAGGTCACCCAGAACAAAACAGACGTGTTACAGGGGACAACGGTATAGGATAAATGCTGCCAAAATCGCGATCAGTTAATAGTCAACTGAGCAGTATTCTCATTTCCAAGCCTAGTTCATTTTTGTCGATTTGTCAACTGACCAAATCCTGCCTACTCCTTGTAGGATCGTTGACTCGCTTGATATCATGGTTACAGAGAAAGGCCAACATCATATCTTTGTGTGAGGAATAACAAATGCCTGAAATCTGGGCGATACTCGAACACCGGGATGGCATCCTTCATGAAAATAGTGCTGAATTGCTGGCCGAACTGGCAGAGGTAGCACAGCGCCAACAAGCACAGGTAAGTCTATGCGCTCTTGTTCTTACCTCGCCGGATGTTTCGCCACCTGATACCGCACTCCTCAGCATCCTGGGCGTGCAAAATCTTTATCTGGTTGAACATCCTCTGCTAGCCGATTACACGACTGAGGGCTATGTTGCTGCGCTGGCCTGGCTTATTCAACAGCGCTGGCCTTTGCTGGTAGCTACCAGTGCTACTGCAAACGGGCGGGATTGGACGCCACGGCTGGCTGCACGACTAGGTCTTCCCTACGTTCCAGGCTGTCTAGGACTTGATCTTCAGGACGATAACCTTTTTGCCCTGCGCTCAGTATACGAGGGACGCGCTTACATACACACACGTACAACACTGGATGGGCGCACCGCATTGGCGGCACTCGTACCTGGAGTGCGCGGTTCGCCCTCAGGAACACAAGAGGCGGCGTCTCTGACAATCACTCGTATCAGGCCGGAGACGACGCAACGTTTCGGGCAGGAGCATATACGACGACTGGCTGTAAAGGCACCCTCGCCGGAGGAAGTTGAACTTGAGGCGGCTGAAAGAATTGTAGCTGGCGGGCGAGGTATAGGACGTGAGGGCTTCAATAATGTGGTCGCTTTTGCGCGTCTCCTCGGTGCGGCGGTGGGAGCGACAAGGGTAGCGACAGATCGTGGCTGGATTGAGCACGTGCGCCAGATTGGGACCACGGGTAAAAGTGTACACCCCAGACTTTATATTGCTTGCGGGATCTCCGGGGCGGCGCAACATACCGCTGGCATGCGCGAGGCACAGACGGTGGTGGCTATTAATCCTGACAGAAATGCACCCATCTTTGCGTTAGCTGACCTGGGACTACTTGGTGATGCCAACCAGGTATTGCCCCTGGCAGCCCGTTTGCTTGAAGAACGATCACCACGTGCGTAGTAATTAACGCCACACTTTGCAAATGCCTGCTGATAGGCATACAATGAAACTTGAAACACAATTACCCATTCTAGAATAGAAGCAGAGGTGAAGCAGATGAAAGCAGTACAGTTTGCTCAATATGGTGGCCCCGACGTCTTACAGGTTCGCGAAGTGCCTGATCCTATCCCTGGCCCCTCAGACGTTCTGGTCGAGGTCAAGGCTACCACGGTCAATCGACTTGATCTATTCCAGCGCGATGGCAGCCGTCCAGTTGAGAACTTGCCATTTACGCCAGGCCTGGAAGCGGCCGGCGTGGTCCTTCAAGACAACCAGGGCTTTCATGCCGGCGAGCGTGTGATGACGACGCGAGCCGCTAAGGGGGGAGGTGGCTATGCCAGCAAGATAGCGGTACCCGCTGCTGATCTCGTACGTATCCCCGACGGGGTGACTTTTGAGCAGGCGGTAGCCGCTGGCCTCACTTCTTCAACGGCATGGGGCGCATTATTTGACCTTGGGCATCTAAAGGCAGGCGAGCGCGTTCTGATCTGGGCGGGTTCAAGCGGTGTAGGCTCAATGGCCATCCAGTTTGCCAAACATGCTGGCGGCTGGGTAGTGACGACGGCAGGCAGCAGCGCAAAGGCATCAGAGGTGCGCCGCCTGGGGGCCGATATGGTAATCAACCATCGAGATGAGAAGATGGGACAGGTCGTACAGAATGCGCACGGCGTCAACCTGGTGATCGAACTGGTCGGCACAACCCTTCAAGACAGCATCGAAGCGTGCAGTCCGGACGGACGTATTGTATTGGTTGGCAACCTCGGAGGCCAGCAGTCCACCATTGATACACAGGTATGCCGGCTTAAACGCGTGCACGTCATTGGCGGCGGCATACTGCATACCAGCACAGAAAACGAGCGGCACATACTAGAACTGGTGGCAAGTAAGGCTGTTACTCCCATCATTGCAAAGATTATGCCTGTCGAGCAGGCAGCAGAGGCCCATCGCTTGCTGGCATCAGGCGAGCTAATAGGCAAGATCGTGCTCGTACATTCGTGGTAAACTCATTATCGGCCGAAGGTAAGCAAAGGACACAGCTACGGTAAAGCAACAGTTTGATGCCATCATCGTCGGTGCAGGGCCGGCAGGCAGCAGTGCCGCACTGGCGCTGGCGCGTGCAGGATTGCAGGTAGCCTTGATAGAGCGTGGCGAATATCCAGGAGCGAAAAATGTCTCGGGTGCCGCGCTCTATGCGCCTGACCTGCTGGCTGACCTGCTCCCGAACTATTGGGAGGAAGCGCCGGTAGAACGCTACCTCACACGGCGCATGGTGACATTCCTGGCAGAGGAAGCAGCCCTCGCCATTGATTTCCGTACCAGGCACTATGCACAACCACCCTACAACGGCTTTACCCTGCTGCGGCCGAAATTTGATCGCTGGCTCGCCAGCAAGGCCGAGAAAGCCGGAGCATTACTGATTACCTCCACCGTCGTTGATGATCTCCTGTACGAACGAGGGCAGGTGGCCGGTGTACAATGCCGTCGTGAGGACGGGGAACTCTACGCGCATGTCGTGATTGCCGCTGACGGGGCAAATTCTTTTCTGGCCAGGAAAGCAGGCTTGCAGCATGAATTTCGGGCCGACGAGATGACGCTCGGGGTCAAAGAGGTGCTGCGCCTCGATGCCCATACTATCGAGGAGCGCTTCAACCTCAGCGGCGACGAGGGCATGACCAATGAGTATATAGGCTTCGCAACGGGCGAGGTAAAAGGAGGGGGCTTTCTTTACACTAATCGCGATACGCTCTCCATAGGCGTCGTGACCCAGATAGCATCCCTGGCCGAGAAAAGGGTCAAAGCCTATGATCTGCTCGATCAGTTCAAAGGTCACCCGGCTATTGCCCCGCTTGTACGCGAAGGCGTTACCCTGGAATATTCGGCGCATATGATACCTGAAGGTGGCTGGGCCATGCTCCCACAACTCTCTCGCGGCGGCTTGCTGGTCGTTGGAGATGCAGCCGGATTCGTCTTCGCAGCAGGCCTTTTTTTAGAGGGCATGAATTTTGCCATTGCCTCGGGGCTGGCTGCTGCTGAAACTATCAAACAGGCACACATCGAACACGATTTCTCGGCACTCAGCCTGTCACGCTATCGCAAGCGTCTTGAAGAGAGTTTTGTGTTACAGGACCTCAAGAAATTCCGTCACGCGCCCACCTTTGTCAATAACGAGCGTTTGCAGAATATGTATCCCGAACTACTTTGCCAGGTAGCAGAAAATCGATACACTGCGTGGCAAGGTACCATTGCGCACCCTGCTGCGTGATGGCTGGCAGGCCGCCCGAGCATTGTTCTTTTAGGCAGAAAGAAATATAGCCAGAGACCAAGTCAAGGAGCTAATGAAGAAGTGCAGCCCATAGAAGAACGTTTGGAACTGGTACGCTTCAAGGTTGACAAAACACCCCATATTCGCATCAATACTGAGACGTGTCAGGGATGTGATACTACACCCTGCGTTTTTGTATGCCCCGCGGGGCTGTTTGAACTCCTGGGCAATGAGATGCACTTTTCGTATGAGCATTGCCTGGAATGTGGCACCTGCTACGTTGCCTGCGAACGCAAAGCCATTGAATGGGAGTACCCGCGTGGTGGCTGGGGTGTAAGCTTCCGAGCCTCATAAGGAGAGAAATAAATCACCAGAGTGAACTGGAGCAGGCCTGCTCCAGTTCACTCTGGTGATTATGTTTTGGGTAATTGGCAGCAAACAAAGCGGAACAGCATTCTTCATAAGAAAATATCATAACAATATATCATGTGTTTCATAAACAATGAGAATGGATTTCCCTGAATCGATACCAGTTTTTCATGTCAAAATAGAATGCTATAAATAACTTGAAGAAATGATTTAAATATGTTAATGTTCTCACAACGAGGCTGAGTTTCCTTGGTTAATAGTACTGATCGCCCGAGGAGGTTATTCATGGATTACCGTATTTCGCTGGTTGGCTTATTGATCGGTTTCCTGGTAGGCTTAACTGGCATGGGTGGTGGTTCACTGCTGGCACCCATCATGATACTCTTCTTCCGCATTCCTCCGGTATGGGCAGTTGGTACTGACATTGCTTACTCTACAGTGACCAAAGCAGTTGGCTCGATCGTACATATTCGCCAGAAAAACGTCAATTTCAAGATAGCCTTCTGGTTGGCTTCCGGCAGCGTCCCGTCTACATTTCTAAGCGTCCTCCTTGTACAATACATACGCAAACATTATGGTACTATCATTAACGGCATCATTATTCACGCCATCGGTTTCACACTAATCCTTGTGGCCGTAATGCTGATATTGAAGCCTTATATTATGCGACGCCTTGAGCGCAGAAACCTGGAATCACGAAAACAAGAGGCCCTTAAGGGCGAAGCACCTTCTCAGAACACGTGGGAGAAGCGCTATCGCCCGGTAGTTACCGCACTCGTCGGTGCATTCGTGGGCTTTCTCGTTGGCCTGACTTCTGTAGGAAGTGGCTCGCTCATCATTGTATCCCTGGCCTTCCTTTTCCCCCGGCTCACAGCGAAAGAGCTGGTCGGCACGGACGTATTCCAGGCCTTTATGTTGCTCGCATCTGGCGCCATAGCCTATTTGAACGCTGGCACTATCAACTGGACTATTGCCGGTCTGCTGCTCATTGGTTCGCTCCCCGGAGTACTTATGGGCAGTAGGTTGAGCAAGTATATCCCTGATCGCTTCATGCGCCCGGTTCTGGCGACAGTATTAGCGGTCTCCGGGTTCAAATTGATCTAAATTCCACTTTCGAAGCGGATTAGTAATCGAGAGGAGCCTTCCGAGATTGGAAGGCTCCTCCCATTTGCTGGTGAAAAATTCTTGTAGGGGCTTATTTCCGTTAGCTCTTGTAAAATTCTTGTAGAGCATTAGCTGTGCCAAAGAAATTAGCACATTCTGATCCACGATACCAGAAAGATGTCGGCAGCTTATAATAAGGGTCTTTCAGCAGGGTTCTTACAGTTCCTTGAATTTGCGTCATGATGGCTACCAGAGATGAGGCAGTGCTGTACCAAACTTCGTGCCGATTGCCGTTTTGATCATTCCAGGCAAACTCTGGAGCCGTGGGATTCGTGCTGACACCTGCCAGGACGGTTTGCGCTGCTTTCTGATCACTAACCTGCTGGCAAGTTTCGTTGCTCATAGGACTCCATTTCCCGTTTCCATCCTGTTGCCATTCCCGGCCGTACAAAGGAAATTCCCAAATTGTTTTGGACAAAGCTTGCGGAATGGTTTTCCACAAGTAATTCAGTTGTTTTTCTATCCACGGAGCCGTTGTGATGGGACCTGGTTTGTTCAAGACCAGATCGAGGTCCAGAACCATGATGACAAGAAAATCTATGCGGCTGAGCAATTTCCAATCCTGAAAATATTCGAGTTTATGAGGATCTTCGGCTGCGCTGTCACTGGCTTTAGGAATCAAGGTAACGCCGCACAGCATCCCTTTTTGATGCAAAGCAGCCTGGAGTTCCTGCATAAACATGCCAAACTTCATACGAATGCCTGGATAATCCCATTTGACTAACTCAAAGTCGATAATGACACCTGCATATCCGCCACTTATCGCCCAGTTAACAATCTTGCATACATAGGTCGTTGCTTCTGGAGTACAGGGTACCTGTTGTTGGGAGGAGGCAACATCAATGTACTGTGCCAGGTCCTGAGTAGACCACCAGGAACTATCTACCCCCACGGTTAAGAGAGTCAGCAAACCCTGATTTCTAGCCTGACTGATGAGCGCTCCCTTATCACAATCGCTTGATCCTTCAACAAGATGTCCATCACTTGGAGACAACCACGCGGCAGAATCATAAGCTATTGTCGCATCCATCTGGCTGCGGCTATACGAATCAACTGCTCTACCGCAAGTTACATTATATACCCAGTCCATGACTGGATATTTGGGATTCAACAAACTCTTTGGCAGAGGTTGCTGCACTATCGGTGTTACTTGCGAAGGAGGTGATGGTGAAGGAGGTGATGGCACTAAAACGACGCTCGTTTGATTGCCACACGCCGCTAAAAGCAAGGCCATGCTGGCAGCAAACAATTGTAAGAATCGACAATATTTCATTTTGTCTTTTCTCCTTCGTGCCAGGCAGGAAAAATGCGCACCAGTGTTTACTTTCTCTTGATCTACGGGGAAAACCGTTATGTGGCTTGAAATAAAAGAGCATATGTCTCATTCTACCACTCCCAAACTATAACAGCAAAAACTCCACCCTCTGCCGCCTGCGACGGCAAAGCACACAAACGTGTATAAAAGGACATGTTGCGGCGCAGCCGCAACATACACAGGACTATAGCCTTTACTGACCAGAAAGCCCCATAAAAAAGCGGGCTACCAGGCGCTCCAGGTATCGTGTATACTATGCTCATTCCTATGTATTTCAGCGAGGAAGGCTATAGCTCAGTGTATATCTATGTGTGCGTCAAACAAACGCCCGATAGTTCTTCGGTCTATATCGATCCTATCAGCGGCCGGGTAGACGAAGAGCGTTTCGTCCAGGTATTGAATCCCGCGGATGCCTGCGCTGTCGAGGCCGCGGTACGCATAAAAGAACAACTGGGTGGAACTATCGTGGCGCTCACTCTTGGGTCAGAGGATGCTGAAGGTGCCTTGCGAGCTGCACTGGCTATTGGAGTTGATAGCGCAGTGCGCCTATGGAATCCACAGTCCGCTTCATGGGGACCGTTTACAGTGGCCTCAGTTCTAGCGGAATACCTGAGAAAAGAGAGCACTACGCCTGACCTGGTAGTGTGTGGTGATAGCGCCAGTGATTGGTCATCGGGAATCGTCGGAGCTGCCATGGCAGAGAAACTCAATCTGCCGCAAATTACTGGTGTGGCGCAATTGGACATCTTAAAAGATTCCAATGCAGTTTCACTGCATGTGATGCGCAAGCTCGAACGGGGCTACCGCGAACTATTAGAAGCAAAACTCCCCTTGCTCGTAACCGTTACCAGCGAGCTGAACGAACCTCGTTACCCTGCACTGCCGGCACATATAGCCGCCCTGCGAGCTAGCATTCCTGTATATGATGCGCTAACATTCCTCAGCAATAATGGGCCAGAAGAGTTCGAGGAAACTACTCTCCTGGAAATGCATACCCCTCGACCACGAGCCAGACGCATAGCCGCACCGGATAGTCGCCACAGTGCATTTGAGCGCATTGGGGAAATTATCACAGGCGGA
>WNGJ01001588.1_pt1 | contig 24455 bp, 23 predicted proteins | sample 5400611 | NCBI WGS metagenome assembly WNGJ01 (sample SAMN13153375, study PRJNA577476) | soil metagenome | isolation source: 40 cm soil or saprolite under Garry oak tree replicate 1 | place: USA:California | collected 2016-06-15
TTTCCTTCTTGGTAGTACGAGAGACATCCGGCACGACCCTCTCCGTTTTGGATTGGAAATGGTCTGGCAATACGGTGATATCGTTCGGATACGCGTTCTTTTGTGGCCCGCTTACAGAAATCCGAGCGCGAAAGCCCCGGTGCTTCATCCCCCGGATGAAGCACCGTTCCTTATTTGGGGAGGCGAGGGGAGCGCACTCCACTGCTTGACAGAGAGGATCGGGCCTGCTATGATTGGAATAGACGTTCTACATCCAGAAAAGCGGGAGGCTGATGGGCACCAAGCCATGCGGGGAGCGCAAGCACCCCAAAGAGAAGACGCCGACCTTTCTGCTCGAACTGCCACTTGCGGTTGAGGCAGGGCAGGCCGCACGCCTGCGTGCGCACCTGGAAGCCGGGCGGCAGTTCTACAACGCCGTGCTCTCTGCGGGGCAGAGCCGCCTGCGCCAAATGCGAGCCGATCCAGCCTGGCAGGCGGCCCGTGCCATCCCCCGGACACACACGCAGGAGCGGAGAGCTGCCTTCTCGGCTCTCCGACAGCGATACGGCTTTTCCGAGTACGCCTTTCACGACCTCGCGCGTTCGCTGCGGGTCTCGTGGCTGGCTGACCACCTGGATGCCGTGCTGGCTCAGACGCTTGCTACCCGCGCCTATCAAGCCCTCAATCGCGTCTGTGTGGGGGAGGCCCGTCGCGTGCGCTTCAAGAGTCGCGGACGCGGCCTTTCCAGCATCGAAAACAAGCGCAACGATACGGGCTTGCGTTTTGTGCTAGAAACGCCAGAAGAAGGGAATCACGGCTATTTGATCTGGAAGGACGACCAGCTTGTGGCCCTGATTGATTGGAAGGACCCGGTGGTCAAGTACGGACTGGATCATCGCATCAAATATGCGCGTCTGCTCCAACGCAAAGTCAGCAGCCCGCAAGCGCAAGGAGCTGATGCCTTTGGCTTTCGCTACTCTGTGCAACTGGCTTTGGAAGGCGTGCCGTACCGCAAGCCGAAGCACCGCGTTGGGAGCGACACCATCGGAGCAGATCTGGGGCCGTCCACCATTGCGCTGGTCCCGCGCGAAGCCGAGGCCAGCCTCTCGGTCTTCTGCCAGGAGCTCGCTCCCGATGAGAAAGCAGTCCGTCGGCTGCAGAGAAAAATGGACCGGCAAAGGCGAGCGGCTAATCCAGACAACTACGACTCGCTGGGCCGCATCAAGAAGCACGGCGGCAAGCGAGGCGAGAAAGGGAAGGTGGTATGGAAAAGCAGCAAGGCCTACCAGAAGACGCGACGCAGGAAGGCAGCCAAGGAGCGCAAGCTGGCGGCTCATCGCAAGAGCTTGCATGGGCGGCTTGTCCATGAGATTGTCGCAGTGGGGAACACCATCATTCTTGAAAAGATCAGCTATAAAGCGTGGCAGAAGCAGTATGGCAAAAGCGTCGGACTGCGCGCCCCAGGGATGTTCATCGAGCTGTTGAGACGCACCGTTGCAAGAACGGGCGGCACCCTGATCGAAGTTTCGACGCGCACGACCAAACTCTCCCAATATTGCCACGGCTGCGGGCAATGCGAGAAGAAACCGCTCTCACAGCGCTGGCATCAGTGCGCCTGTGGCATTGGGCCAGTGCAGCGCGACCTCTACTCGGCCTTTTTAGCCGCCTATCTGGATCCAGCAGAACCCACCCCCTCGTGTGCCCAGTATGTCATTGGCTGGGAAGGTGCGGAGGCGCGCCTGCGGGCAGCACACGAGCGCACCATTCAACGCGCGAATGCGGGGCAAGTCTTGCCCCAAAGCTTTGGTATCCCCAGAGCCGGAGCGCGTCTGCCCGAAAGTCGGAGCGAAGCCACACAAGAGCTGCTTTTCCTCTCCAGGGAGGAAAAGTAGAAGCGTGGAAGCGCCGCTCAGAACCCCCCGTGCTTGAGCCGGGGGAGCCTTCAGAAGACGAATCACCCGGCTATCTGGCATACTTTACCTGTGCTGAAAACATAAGTTCCAACTAATCCACAAAGGAGAGGATTTATGACAAGCAATGTGAAACCCGTCCCTAATATTTACTGACTGTTTTACTACCACCAGGAGAGAGGAGAGAAGAGGCGTGGCCTTGTGATGGTTTTGTGACGCGAGAGGGACTGAGTCCTTGATAGCAAGCTATGCAGGGGATATACTATGCTTGTCTCAATCAGGAGTATGTTTCTGAATGGCCAATCACTAGTCAGTAGAGAGTGTGTACAAGGTGGTCACGCTGGTAGGAACGAGCCCCGATTCGTGGGAGAAGGCGGCCGCTGCAGCCATCGAGCGGGCTTCGCAGACCCTACGGGAAATTCGGGTCGCCCGCATTATCGATCAAGACGTCCACATCGAACCTGGGAAGCCTCTTACCTACCGTGTGAAAATGGAGCTGTCGTTCAAGTACGAGGGCGGCGATTGAGGAGTGAGCCGGGGCCGAGTACATGCAGGAGATCTGCGATGTATTCGGCTTCAGTTTTTTTGGGGATGCAAGTAAGCCATGCCATCTGCCACTTCCTGACGTGTTAATACGTGCTACACAGCAGGAGCAAGATTTCATACTCGAGAAGGAGGAAAAAGATTACCCATGAGAAGAAGAGGAAGAGAAAGGCGCAGACGACCAGGTTTTATGAGATTTGTCGCTGAGACCCTGCTAATTGCGGCTGCAGTGCGCTTCATCCGGCGAGTTATGCGTAGATATTAGGTACCTATACACCGGGCAGATCGAGAAAGGACAGTACTATGGATAGAGCACCCATAAGCGTTCACGGATGGAATTTTGAACTCTCCGATTCAGGCCTTCTGATCATATCAGAGGAAGATGCGCAAGCGCGGCTTCACCTCGGTGCGCAGGCTGCATTTTCTCTCCTGGATTACCTCTACCAGCATCGAGACGATTTGCATGATGCAGCGCAGAGAGAAAGGGATGAGGCTGTAGAGCAACAAAAGGCTGAGCGAAGAGCAGCCGAAGCCAGGGATGAAGTGTTGTCCGAGTAAGGGCCTGGATTACACATCACCCAATGGCTTCTTCGCCATAACCGAACCACTGCGCGGGAACTCCGCCGGGCATGGTTTGATTTGTTGCCAGACGAGTAGTCGCCGACCATCTTCCAAACCGGGCAGTGTCACTGTACTGTCCGTTTTGAACACCGCTCCGAGCTGGCTGGCGGCGTGTTTGCCCTGCGCTAGCTCCTCTGCCAGATCGCCTTTTTTCGGGAAGACGATGCGCCCACCCACACGGCAAAAGGGAGCGGCGTACTCTAACAGGGTAGAGAGTGAGGCAACAGCGCGCGCAGTTACAAGATCAAACGATGCGCGGTATTGCTGCTGACACCCTAGATCTTCAGCGCGTCCATGCACTGCTTTGATGCCTCGAAGGTGAAGCGTCTCAATCACATGTTGTAAGAACGTCACTTTCTTGCCTGTCGCCTCCAAAAGCACGATCTTCCATTGTGGCCGAAGTATCTTGAGAGGGATACCCGGAAAACCGGCCCCTGCTCCAATATCGAGTACACGCGCCTGGGGTTTATCATAGACCGCCAGAAGGGATAACGAATCCAGGAAATGTTTGAACAGTATCTCATCTGGATCGGTAATGGCCGTGAGATTGAAGCGAGCATTCCAGTCGAGGAGTTCTTGCCGGTAGCGCAGGAATTGGTCAACCTGTTCATCGGTGACTTTCGTATCAAGCTGACGAAGCCCTTGTACGAACAGCGAAAGCGCGTCCTCTTGCGACATGAAACCACCCTCAATTGATGAAAAATGTAGGGGCGCAATTCATTGCGCCCTTGTCCTTATGCATCGGCATGTCGAGAGGGCGTAATGAATTGCGCCCCTACATTTTTCTATACGATAAACTTCCGTTTGCTGTTCAGATAATCGACCAGCAGGTACTCACCCAGGTTATTCTTGTCGGCGTAGAATGTGCGGCCATGATTGATCTCCGCCATCTGGTTGACGAAAGCCACCATCCAGCGATCATCCTCGAGCATGAAGGTATTGATAGTGATGCCATCGCGTGTGCAGCGCTGCGCTTCGAGCAGCGCCTGTTGCTCTGCGAAGGGGTTGGGCGGATAGCCGAACTGCCAGCCACCATCCTCATACCAGACGGTAGGCCCACCATCGGTTATCATGATGATCTGCTTGTTGACCCCGTGATGGCGCGAGAGGAGCTGGCGTGAAAGCATCAACCCGTGCGCCATGTTGGTGCCCGTGTCGTTATCGAAACGACTCATCTCTACCAGTTCCTGCGGCTTGTATTCGCGGGCGACGAATGAAAAGCCCACGACGTACAGGTTATCACGCGGGAACTGCGAGCGGATCAGGCTCTCCAGGGCCACCGCGACCTTTTTCGCGGCAGGCTGGCAGCCGTTGTAGATCATGCTCATGCTCAGGTCGATCATTAACACCGTCGAAGACTGCGTGGTAAATTCAGTACGATACACCTCGAAGTCATCTTTTTGCAAGGTGACAGGCGTACCAACGCCGCGCCTATGCAGGGCATTCATCAGCGTTTTTTCCAGGTCGAGCAGGAATGGATCGCCAAACTGATAGGCTTTGCTCTCATCGGTACGTTCGCCGCCGATGCCCCGAAACGGGCTGACATGGCGACCAAAGCCGTCGCGTTTGAGCTTGTTGAAGATATCCTGGAGCGCCTTCTGGCCAATCTTGCGAATGCCGCGAGCCGTCAATTCCCAGTTATTGCCCTTTTTCTGGATATAGCCCGCTTCCTCCAGGATTCTCATCAATTCCTTGAGTTGCTCGACCGATTGGTACTCGTCGTCGCCCAGCAGTTCCTTGACCTTCTCGCTGTCGATGGCCTCGAGGTTATCCATGCGGCGCGCTTCCTGGAATTGATCTTCCAGGCCCTCCATCTGCTGCAAGCGACCCATCATGCGCATAGCTTCATTGAGAGGCAGCGATTCATCGCCTCTAAAGGGGAAGCGTGTGCGCGCCTGCTCCATCGGCATGAGGGCTTCGAGGTTCTGCGCCAGTTCCATCATGTCAACGCGGATGCGGTCATCTCCCATGAGTTGTTCCATGAGATTTTGCAGCTCCTGCCGTTGCTCCGGCGAGAGGTTGTCCATGATGCCTTGCATGGCCGCCATCTGCTGCTGCATCTGTTCGATCAGGTCATCGAGCGAGTTGACGCCGGGGAAGTATTCCCCGTGCTTCTGCATGAAGGAGTCGAAGTCGGGTTCTCGTCCCTCCTGCCGGTCGCGCAGCATTTTATTGAGGTCGCGAATCATCTCGCGCAGCTTGGCGATGTCTTCCGGGGTCATGTTTTGCAGGGATTGCTGCATGCCCTGGAAGAATTGCTGCATCATCTGCTGTTGCAGGCTGGCGAGCAGCTCATTGAACTTCTCGCGCGCCTCGTCGTCCATGAAGTCGTACTCGGACAGTCCCTTGATCTGGCCGGGAATATCCTCGGGAAGCTTCTCAAGATACTCTTGTTTGCGCTTCGCGATCATCTCCAGCATCTTGCGCTTCTGCTCAGGCGTGAGGCCATCGCCGCTTTCGCCGGATTGCCCCTGTTCTGATTGCCCTGATTGTCCAGCTTGCCCGGACTGGCCGGATGGTTGAGCATTCGCGTTGGGCTGGGCCTCCCTGGGAGATGCTCCTCCGTCTTGCTGCTGGTCAGAAGGCTGGCTCTGCTCTGACGGCTGTTCCTGGGTTTCATCCAGGCGGCGCTGGATGCCTGAACGCTCAAGGTTCTTGATTTCTTCGAGTTTCTCGCGCAGGTCGTCCATGACGCCGGAGGCCATGTTGTAGCGGTTGAGTTGCTCGTTGCGCTGGTTACGCATGCGCTCCATCAGCTCGCGCAGACCCATGGTGCGGCGCCCATCATCGGAACGTATCCCCTCCTGCATGAGGCGTTTGAGGGTCTGCTGCAGGTTGCCGCCTTCGAGATAGTCATCCGAGAGCGCGTTCAGAATATCGTCCGCATCAAGTCCTTCGATGCGCTGCGTCCCATCCCAACGTGAATACCCGTAACGGTTCTTATAAAAGCGTTTGAACATGGGAATGGTCCTTTATCATCTATCGCCGGTAGCGCATTTTTCCGTTAACCTCATCCTTATTAAGCCGACGGTTCAGGTGCAGACCTTCGAGAATAAACTCAACTGACGATGCGATGCTGGCGGGGCTGCCCCGGCCATTGAGTTTGTCAACGGCCTTGCTGAGTCCGCCCACCTTGGAGAGCTGGTTGACGTACTCCATCGAGGGGAGATCATCGCCTACCTGCACGTTCAGTCCGCGCTCGAAACCCGCCACTAGTTGTTCAAATTCGCGCACTTCAAAGTAGTCACCGAAGACTTCCAGGATAGCACTGTTCACGAGTTTCTGCACCACACGCTCTTCCTTGACATCGCCTACGGTATCAAGCTCGATCTTGCCACAGGTCGAGGCGATGATAGCGGAAAGGTCGCTCACGCGCGGGGCAAACTGGCGCTCTTTCAGGCGTAGGGCACGGCGGCTCGCATTGCTGAGGACGTTCTCAAAGTTAGAGATCGAGACACGCACACTCACTCCTGAACGCTGGCTGATCTCGTTGCTGCGGCGGGCCTGCTGGGTAATGCTGGCAATCACTTCCTTCATAAACTGCGGGAAGATAATGTCCATACCTTCGGTAATGAAATGATTGCTTTCAGATTCCATGATCTGAATTTCGTGTTCGACGGTGCGCGGATAATGCGTGCGAATCTCCGAACCAACACGGTCTTTCAACGGGGTGATGATACGCCCGCGATTGGTATAGTCTTCCGGGTTAGCGCTGGCAACGACGTACACATCCAATGGCAGGCGAATCTTATAGCCACGAATCTGCACATCACGCTCTTCCATGATGTTGAGCAAACCCACCTGGATACGCTCCGCCAGGTCCGGCAGTTCGTTAATGCAGAAGATGCCGCGATTAGTGCGGGGGATCATGCCATAGTGGATGGTGAGTTCATCCGAGAGATAGCGGCCCTCTGCCACGCGCACGGGGTCTACCTCGCCCACGAGGTCAGAAATGGTGATGTCGGGCGTCGCCAGTTTCTCACCATAGCGCCTGTCGCGCGGCAGCCATGCAATTTCGACGTGATCGCCGAACTCTTCTATCTTGTCGCGGCAGGCCTTGCAAATGGGTTCAAAGGGGTTGTCATTTATTTCGCACCCATCGATCACGGGGATCACATCATCCAGGAGATTGACCAGGTTACGCGCCATACGGGTCTTTGCCTGGCCGCGTTCGCCAAGAAAGATGATGTCCTGCCCGGAGAGAATGGCATTTTCGACCTGCGGGATAACGGTCTCTTCATAGCCTATAATCCCAGGAAAGATGTCTTCCCCTCGCCGGATCTTTTGTATCAGATTTTTGCGCAACTCTTCTTTGACTGAGAGTACTTTATAACCACTTTCTCGCAATTCGCCGATTGTGCGAGGTCGGGTAGTGATGGTCATTCCGTTTAATTGCTACCTTTCTTGGGGGTTGGCACATGTGATGCATGTCTGGGAAAGGGGCCAAATCTACCAATCCTACATGATCCCACTGCACCAAAACAGGTGGAACCATAAGTATTCTACCGCCTAATGCGTGAAAGCGCAAGTGCAGAGGGGTACCTAACCAGGAATCTCGACATCCGCCCAGATAACCGACTCGCGGTATTGATTGACGCGCGAACCACCTGGAAGGAGCTGTTTCGCCACCTGTTCGAGTAAAGCGCGCCGTTGCGTAAACGACATTTCAGGATTGGCTACGCCGGGGTCATCAACAACCCAGGGGGACATGGCGAGAAACTTGCCCTTCATAGGTTTGCCCGTGACGGTGTGGACAAAGCCATCGTTACCGACAAAGTTGCACGAGGGGTCTGGTTCGGTATCGCTTTTGACGGTGATGGTCGATTGACCATCGAAGGCAACATCGAAGAAATTGCCAACTTGCATGGGACAGATATTACAGTAGAGATTTGCATAGTCGTCCTGCACGGAACCGAGTACAGAATTGAGCCACTCCTGCGGCTGCCATTCCCAGGTTTTGCAAGGGGCTGCCCACAGGGCGTCATTCGCGTCGTTCTGTATCACAATGCGCGTTCCCTGGTGATCTAAGGTATGCAGGTATTCCGAAGTGAAGGCGTCCAGGCTGATCGCGATACCAACTTTGCCCATCTCCGTATCAAATGGGCGAACCTGCTGCAAATCGCCGGGGGTTAAATCCAGGGTGGTCTGTTCGCTCTCCGTGAGAAAGACCTTGTCGGTTGTACCTATGAGTCCTCCATCTGGCCCCCATAAAAATGCGGTGTTGTAGACTCCTGGACCATCGGGCAAATAGACTTTGCCGACGCGCTTGCGCCCGAAGCGACTAATATCGATCTGAGAAGTTGAACACTGCACATGGGGCACGATTGAACTCGCGGACAGGTATATCTGGTGCCGCGCGGCCAGTTTGCTCAACGTCGTGGTTAAGGGTCGGTACATGAGATCGGAAAGTGAGAGAAGCAAGGCGCGCATGGAAGAAATACCGGGGTAGAGGTGGCGATAGTGAAAGATGCGGCGCGCGTATCCCAACGCCAGCATGGTTATGGCCACGTTGGAGGTTTGCATACGACGCGGCAAGTACCCACGTTTGCCCGCCAGCGCCAGTGGGAGACCCAGCACCTCTCCTAACACGACCAGATTTGGCCGGTCCTGAGAGAGATGGGGTATGGCCAGCGAGACAATACGTTCCAACTCGGCTGAAAAACATTCCTCAGAGACCGCGGCTTTGAGGTTGATTCGATTGCCTACCGCAATCAGGCGGGCAGGGCGCGTCTTATCGTTGAATTGATCGTCTTGAGTATGCATGGCAGACTCCTGAGTGTCAATTGGGCTTACACACCTCACCCAACCGCTCTTTGAGATAGGCGATTTCTTCTTACGTCTGCCCCACAGTATAGCAAAGAAGGTTGATTCTGAATAGTATGGATTATCTCGTTCTGCCGCGTAGGTGCTGAGGCACGCTGGTAACGACGATGCCAGGACGGAAAAGCAGTGCGGCTTTTAAGCGGAAAGCTGTTTGATTGTGCAAGAAATGTTCCCACCAGTGCGCGACGACAAATTCGGGGAGGATGACGGTGAGCGTATCGTCAGGGAACAGCTCATGTATGGTATCAATATAGGCAAGCAGCGGGCGAGCCAGCGAACGAAATGGAGATTCTATGATGATCAGGTGTGTTTCTTCATCAGCGCTCAGCTGCTTTTGCCAGCGATCCCAACGCTCACGCACCTTCTCAGCATCATCCAGATCGACAGCGACATGTACAGCGATGACGTGTTTTGAGATCGAGCGAGCATAGGCCAGGCTCTGAATGGCGGCGCTATCGAGTCCGGCAATCGGTACGATAAGGCGATGGTGAATGTCCTTCGGATGGAACGGAATATCCGTAATGCGCTCACGCTCAACACGGGTATAATGACCATGGATAGCAAGGAACATCAGCACGAGCAGCGGGATCAATACCACCACAATCCACGCACCCTCTAAAAACTTTGTGGAGGCAATGACCAGGCTTACCACAAGCGTGGTAAATGCCCCCAGGCCATTGATAACCATGCTGCGTTGCCAACCCTTATGCTCGTGACGCAGTCGCCACCAGTGCCGCACCATACCAGCCTGCGAAAGCGTAAAAGACATAAACACACCTACGGCATACAGATTAATCAGCGAGGTAGTATCCCCATGAAAGGCAACCAGCAATGCCCCTGCGAGAATCGCCAGGAAGACGATGCCAATCGAGAAAGCCAGGCGATCTCCTCGAAAGGCGAATTGACTCGGCAAGAATTTATCACGCGCCAGCAATGAAGACAGGCGCGGGAAATCGGAATAACTTGTATTGGCCGCCAGGGTGAGGATGAACAGGGTAGCAATCTGGAACACAGGAAACATGAAATACAATGGGCCTGAAAACACCTGTAAGGCAATCTGAGCAATGACGGTAGGATTGCCAGCGGCGTTGGCCTGAATATGATAGGAAGTTGCCAGGACGGTAATACCGATAAAGAGAGTGCCGAGAATGACAGCCATCCAGGTGAGCGTCGTGCGGGCGTTGCGCGGCTCAGGTTTCTTGAAGGCAGGCACACCGTTCGATATGGCTTCCACACCCGTCATGGCGGAACATCCCGCGGCGAATGATTTCAGGATGAGGAAGAGCGAGAGTGGCTCGGCGGCTTTCACAGTAGAATAGACGCCAATAACAGGTTGATGCTGAAAGACAAAGGATTTGAGGCAGCCAACAATAATCAGCGCCAATGCGCTAGCAATGAAGACGTAGGTGGGAATGGCAAAAATTGAACCCGATTCACGTACTCCTCGCAGGTTGACAACCGTCACAAGCACGACCAATGCAACATCGATTTCAACGACATAGGGAGCAAGGCCGGAAAAAAGCGAGGCCAGGTTCTGTACGCCAGAAGAAATGCTCACCGAGACGGTCAGAACATAGTCGATGAGCAAGGAGGCGGCAGCAACGAGACCCGGCGTTGTCCCCAGGTTATCTTTGGCCACAATGTACGAACCGCCGCCATTTGGATAGGCCGGGATCGTCTGGCGGTAGGAGATAGCAACAATCGCGAGCAGCCCAACAATGGCGAAGCTGATAGGTAAGGTCAGCCCCAGCGTACCAGATCCTGCTGCCACCAACGTAATCAAAATGGCCTCGGTAGCATAGGCAACAGAAGAGATGGCATCCGAGGAGAGCACGGCCAGCGCCTTGAATTTGGTCAGGCGCTCATTCTCCGCCAGAGCTGTCGCGATTGGCGCGCCAATCAGCACCCGCTTGATGTTATAAATCACCCTTGAGACTCCGCCCGGCGGAGCCTGTGATAATTCGGTCGCCTCAAGCAAGCCTGTTTTGATACGTCGAAATGCTCGTTGATTGGTTAACACCACGCGAACACGTTCATTACCGGGGAAAGTTCCCGGCAGCACCTCCGAGCGAACGAGCCGGGTAGGGTCGTCATCGATTAACTGGGGACTCACCTCGCTTGCCCTTACAGGACCGCTCTCTTCCTGATTCTGTTGATCCTGGTTATCCATTATTAGAGTTTCCCAACATATCAGACTATTGATCTGCTAACAGTATAGTAGCACCGGAGCATTTGAATCAAGAACTCCTGCGGTTATTATAGAGTTTCTTGAGCATTTTTGATAGTTTCAGCAGACTTCTTGAGCGTTTCTTGAGTCCTTTCAAAGCCCTCTTGTTATACCATTGATATTATCACAAGTATTGTAGAAAAACTCTCTGTCTATTCTACTCATACGCATTCAGAAACGCCGCTGTCGCGGCTAGAAAGATACTGCCGTACCTTTCTCATCTGAATGCAAGGAAGTATTCGGAGAAACCTACTATGGCGAGCAAGGTCGCCCCAATTGTGACTGAAGCGAACGAGACGCGAATACCGGCGCAGGGAAAAACACATCACACCCAGAAGCGTAAAACCACCCAGGCCACATACGTAGCCAGCAACAGGCTACCAAAGCCACGGCTTAAACGACCCCTCAAAACGAAGAATAACACGCCCGCGACGAGCGCGAGCGCGAGCGGCATATCCAGGATGAGCAGGAAACGGTCCCCCAGAACGCCTTGCCAGAATAACAGCGGCAGCACGATGCCCAACGCGATATTGATGCTGCCACTGCTGCAAACCTCTTCGACACAAGCCGCGGCTTCGCCTGTGCGCACCAGGCTGACTGCCACAACCGTGTTGGGTAATGACGTTGCCACCGCGAGTACCACCAGGCCCGCGAGGACAGAAGGCAAATGCAGATCGGCGGTGAGCGTTTGCCCGGACTGAACCATCACCAGGACACCGCCCAGCGCGATGGCTAAGGTGAAGATGATTTCACTGCCCAGGCGCACAAGTGAAAGCGGCGCTTTCCGTCCTGGGTGCTCATGATGATGCAGGGAAGATCCCGCGCTCCCATGTGAGCGCCTGAGAATGTGAACGAGGAGCGCGCCAAAGATACCCAGTACCAATACCCTCGTGAGCGGAAGCAGAACGGTGGGGAATCTGGATGCATGCAGGGTTGTCACGAGTGATTCGCCGGGAAGCCAGAAGATAACCACGAATGAAAGGAGAGTGATCACAAAGGCATACCACGCGATCACGCGTACATCCCGTTTCTCCTGAACATCCAGCTTCATCCCTGCGCGCTCAGGTGTAAGCCAGGTGCAGAGCCCGAGAATAATAGCGATATTGTAGATATTCGAGCCAACGATAATGCCGATGCCCACATCCTCGTGACCACCCAGGATCGCGATAACTGAGGAGACATAGTTGGGAATATTGGCTCCCAGGGCGCTTAACAGGCTCAGTATGCCAATCGAAAGATTGAGCGCTTCGCACAACTCCTCCAATCTGCGTGTAAAGCGCGCGGAGGTGGCGATTACGAACATGAGCGAAACGAGAAAAATGCCAAGCGCCATCGGCCAGGATGAGAGAATGCCGGGTGAAAACATGGTTATCGTCCTGTCAGACAAAGAAAAACACCGGAATCGATCTGGCTTCTCGCACCCCTGCTCTTCACCTCCTGGCGAAGTGTACAGGGACATATAGAACCGACCAGACTTCCCGGTGCTCCCAAATGTATGTGTGTAGATTTCTTACGTTATTTTAGCACAGTTATTTATGCGTTGTTTGATATGTCACGCGCCCGCAAGTGTGCCCGCTCAATTTTCATGACCGCCTCGTCAAGAAAGGTCCAAAAAAAGGTGGCCTGATCGGTAGTTTGCTCTTGTTCTGCTAGCATACGCTCTTCGCTCGCAAACCATGATACCCCACATTCCATACGCAGGCAGAGCACGCCCAGTACCTCGTTACCGGTCTTGAGGGGGATCAGGCGCAATATGGTGTTCTGTCCCGCAGAAGCAGTTGAGGCCTGACTCACCTCCTGCATTTCCCCCCTGGCCATCGCCTCCGTCGCTGCCGCCATCTCTACAGGCGACAGGGTGAAATGCTCGATGCGGATCGAGGCGTCTGCTTCAATGTTGAGTATTCCGTTTTCGTCGGGCAGCAGCAGTGCGCACTCGCGCACACCCCAGGGAGAAAACACCCGAACGAGAGACAGCGCAATGCTATCCAGTTGCTCATCCAGGCGGTCCGTGCTATTGATGACGCGCCCCGCTTCATAGAGAATGCGCGCCTCGCGCTCTCGCAGCCTGGCCTGCTCGACACTGTGCCGCGTCACCGCGGCCAGCTGGCTGGTGATCAGAGGGCCGTCGCCAGGAAGACAAACAGCGCAATCCACTCCTCCCAGCGCGAGATGACAAAGGTATACAGGGGAGGGACGAGGAAAAAATCGAAAGAGAGATAGAAACTCCTCACTATTCTTGCTCCCGGCTTCTCGGTACGAGGTGAATATCGATGTCGGTACTCATGCGCAGCACGCGATTGATGATCGAGCCGCGCAGAAGTTCTTCCCAGTGACTGCGCGCGGGCTGGCCCAGGACAAGCTGCGTCACCTGGCGTTCGCGGGCGATCTCGACCAGCGTCCGCGCGATATCGGAACTACTCGTGCGGATGACCTCGGCCCCCAGGTCTTCGGCGAGCGTGGCGTGCTCTTGCAGGCGACGCAGCGCCGCTTCACGTTTCCGCTTCGCCTCGCCTCCGTACTTGAGCAAGCCGATGAGTTTGCTCGTGAACGCGAGGTAGCCCTCCGGCTGGATACAGACGGCGATAAAATCGGCGTGCAGGCCGTGCGCCAGCCGCCAGGCATCGCGGATCACCTCGCGTGTGTGTGGACGAGCATCGAAGCCGACGAGAACCCGTTCGCTGGCGGACTTGAACTCGCTGGTACCATGCTCGGTCATGTACTGTTGGAGTTGCGCCTCGGTCTTCTCGGCGGTGCGCCGCAGCGCCAGTTCACGCAGTGCCGTCAGGTTGCCCTCGCGGAAGAAATTGTTGAGGGCAGCATCGATGCGTTCAGGTGGATAGATATTGCCGTGCTTCATGCGCTGGCGCAAGGCCTGCGGGGAGATATCGATCAGCTCTACTTCGTCGGCCTGGTCCAGAATTTTGTCCGGCAGCGTTTCGCGCACGCGGATGCCAGTGATGCTGGCTACCAGGTCGTTCAGGCTCTCCAGGTGCTGGATGTTGAGCGTGGTCACCACATCGATGCCCGCGTCGAGGATCTCCTGCACGTCCTGGTAGCGTTTGGCGTGCTTGGAACCGGGCACGTTGGTATGCGCCAGCTCATCGATCAGCGCTACTTTGGGGTGCCGCGCGATGATGGCCTCGGTGTCCATCTCCTCGAGCGTGACGCCGCGGTAGGTGACCTTTTTGCGCGGGACGATCTCTAAATCGCCGATTTGGGCCTCCGTCTCGGGGCGCTTGTGCGTCTCCACGTAGCCCACCACCACGTCGGTGCCCCGGCTCTCACGGCGGTGCCCCTCGTTGAGCATGGTATACGTCTTGCCCGACCCGGCTACCGACCCCAGGTAGACGCGCAGGCGGCCGCGCCTGTGCGAGTAGCCCGTGGCTTGCGGGGAGGTCTGCCCTCCCGCAGCGGGCGTGGCGGAAGGAGAGACTTCCAGGTCGCGGTCGCGCAGGCCATAGCGCCGCAGCAGTTCCTCCGGGTCGGGCCGTCCCTCCTCTCGCTCACGTTGTTCTTCGTCAGGCGGTTGCTCTTGCATAGTTTCGCTACCTTTTATTCCGCGCTTCAAAGAGGCTGCATTCACATTGAGCACATTGACCTCATTCGCTGTCAACACGAAGAAGGATTCTGAGCACACTTATCGAGTGCCAGGTTCAGATCAAGCACGTTGACATATGGCTCACCAAAGATGCCCAGGAAGCGCCCCGTCTCGTTCTCAGTGACCAGCCTCGTGACCACGTCCTGGCCGAGTCCGCGCGCCGCTGCCACGATCGGCACCTGGTACATGGCGGCGGCAATCGAGATGTCCGGGTCCAGCCCGGAGCCAGACGCCGTCACCAGGTCAACCGGCACGGGACCCGGCGGCACGGGCAGATTCTCCTTTTTGAATTCTGCCTGTAGTGCTGCGACACGCTGCTGCACATCCTTCACGAGCGTGGCATTGGTCGGGCCCAGGTTCGATGCGCTCGAGTTGTCGGCGGCGTAGGGCTCGGGCGTTCCAGTCGTTGGGTTGACGGTCACCGAGGACCGCCCGTGGAAGTACTTCAGGTCGGTCCAGTACTGCCCGATCAGCTCTGAGCCGATCACATTCCCCCTGGAATCGTAAAGCAGGCTGCCGTTGGCCTGGTGCGGGAAGATCAACTGGGCCAGGCCCGTGATCAAACCGGGATAGAGGAAGCCGGTCACGATGGTCAGGATCACCGTCAGCATCACCGCCGGGCGCAGATATTTCAACAAAAATGTTCTCATCTCTCGTTTCCTTTCCTTAAGGAATACTCCTTACAGCGTCAGGTGCAGCGCATACAAGATCAGGTCGATGGCTTTAATGAAGATGAACGGCGCGATGATGCCACCGATGCCGTAGATCAAGAGGTTGCGGCGCAGCAGCGGACCCGCCCCGATTGCGCGATACTTGACCCCTCGCAAGGCCAGCGGGATCAGCGCAATGATGATCAGCGCGTTAAAGATCACGGCTGAGAGCACCGCGCTGTGCGGCGTCGACAGCCCCATGACGTTGAGGGCCTGCAGCTGCGGATAGGTGATCGAGAAAGCCGCCGGGATGATGGCGAAGTACTTGGCCACATCGTTGGCGATGCTAAAAGTGGTGAGCGCGCCGCGCGTGATCAAGAGTTGCTTGCCCACCTCGACCACCTCGATCAGCTTGGTCGGATTGGAGTCGAGATCGACCATATTGGCCGCCTCTTTAGCCGCCTGCGTCCCGGTATTCATCGCCACCCCCACATCCGCCTGCGCCAGCGCCGGCGCATCGTTCGTGCCGTCGCCCGTCATCGCCACCATGCGCCCACCCGTCTGCTGCTCGCGGATGAGCTTCATCTTGTTCTCAGGCGTGGCCTGCGCCAGGAAGTCATCGACGCCCGACTCTTTGGCGATGGCCGCGGCGGTGAGCGGGTTGTCACCCGTGATCATGACGGTGCGAATGCCCATCTTGCGCATCTCGTCGAAGCGCGCGCGCATGCCGCCCTTGACGATATCCTTGAGTTCGATCACCCCCAGCACGCGCGCATGCCCATCGCTCCCACCCTTCACCTCCGCCACCACCAGGGGCGTGCTGCCCACGCTGGCAATACCGTTCACGATCACTTTCAGCTCGTCGCTACCCGCCCCACCGTGTTCGGCCACGTAGGTGGCTACCGAGTCCGAGGCTCCCTTGCGTATGGAATGCACGAGCGCCCGCCCGTTCCCATCGTGCGCGCCGTTCAAATCGACGCCGCTCATGCGCGTCGTGGCTGAGAACGGGATAAAGGTCGCTCCAGGATCGATCTCGTCGGTGAAGCCGTATTGCTCACGCGCCAGCGCCACGATCGAGCGGCCCTCCGGGGTCTCGTCCGAGAGGCTGGCGAGCATGGCAGCCTCGGCCACCTCCCGCTCGTCCACCCCGCGCAGCGGCACAAAGCGCGTCGCCTGGCGGTTGCCTATCGTAATCGTGCCGGTCTTGTCCAGCAAGAGCACATCGACATCGCCCGCCGCCTCCACCGCGCGTCCGCTCATGGCGAGCACGTTGCGCTGCACCAGCCGGTCCATGCCCGCGATGCCGATAGCCGAGAGCAGCCCACCGATGGTGGTGGGGATCAGGCACACCAGCAGCGCAATCAGCGTGGTAACAGAGACCGGTTGGCCAGAGTAAATGGCAAAGGGTTCGAGCGATACCACCACCAGCACGAAGATGATGGTCAGGCTGGCGATCAGGATATTCAGCGCGATCTCGTTGGGCGTTCGCTGGCGCCTGGCCCCCTCCACGAGCGCAATCATGCGGTCCAGGAAGGTCTCGCCAGGGTTGGCGCTGATCTGCACCACGATCCAGTCGGAAAGCACGCGCGTGCCGCCCGTCACGGCGGATCTGTCGCCGCCGCTCTCGCGGATGACCGGGGCCGACTCGCCCGTGATGGCCGACTCGTCCACCGAGGCCACCCCTTCGACGACATCTCCATCGCCAGGGATTACATCCCCGGCCTCGACTAGCACCAGGTCGCCCTTGTGCAGTTCGGGCGCAGCGACCTCTTGCACCGCGCCGTGCCGGTCGGCGCTGGAGAGCTTTTTCGCCATGGTGGTGGTGCGCGCGCGGCGCAAGGTATCGGCCTGTGCTTTGCCGCGCCCCTCGGCCATGGCCTCGGCGAAGTTGGCGAAGACCACCGTGAACCACAGCCAGATCGCCACTGCCAGCACGAAGAGCCGCTCGGCGACCAGCTGGTTGCTCGTGAAACCGCTAGTCGGCTGCGTGAAGAGCAGGCGCACGAACTCGATGGTGGTGATCACGCTGCCGACCTCCACCACAAACATCACCGGGTTCTTGAACTGCACACGCGGGTCGAGCTTCTTAAACGATGCCGGGATGGCGGCGCGAATGATCTTGGGCTTCCAGATCGAGATGTCGCCCTTGCGGCGCGTCTTCCACTGCTTGACTTCTAATTCATCGGTTCGTGTAGTCGGTTGCATCTTAGAATGTCCTCCCTTGCAGCATCAGCAGGTGCTCGACGATCGGCCCCAGCGCGTAGGCCGGGAAGTAGGTGAGTGCCCCCACGATCAGGATCACGCCGATCAACAGGCCAACGAAGAGCGGTGTAGTGGTGGGGAAGGTCCCCAGCCCGGCTGGCACGACCCTCTTCCTCACCAGCGCGCCGCCTAAAGCCAGCAGGGGGATGACCTCGGCGAAGCGCCCGATCAGCATGGCGAAGCCCAGCGTCCAGTTGTAGAAGGGGTTATTGCCGTTCAGCCCCGCGAAGGCCGAGCCGTTGTTGCCGTTGGTGGAGGTGAAGGCATACAGCACGTCCGTGAGCCCGTGCGGGCCCAGATTGCCGGCCCCTGTCGTGAGTCCCGCCTGGCCCGCCGGGAGCGCCATAGCGACGGCGGAAAAGCCCAGGATCACCAGGGGCGAGACCAGCAGCGCCAGCACCGCCATCATGATCTCCTTGCGTTCGATCTTCTTGCCCAGGTACTCCGGCGTCCTGCCTACCATCAGCCCGGCGATGAAGACCGCGATGATGGCGAACATCAGCATGCTGTAGAGTCCCGCGCCGACCCCTCCAAAGATGATCTCACCGAGCGCGATATTGGCGATCAGCACCAGTCCGCCCAACGGCGTATAGCTATCGTGGAAGCTCATGACGGTGCCCGTCGAGGTGGCCGTCGTGGTCACCTCCTGCAGTGACGAGATGGTGATGCCATATCTCACCTCCTTCCCCTCCATATTGCCACCCGCCTGCGTGTCCGAGACGACCTGGTTAGCACCGGCTTTCGTCAAGAGCGGATTGCCGGTCTGTTCGGCAGGGATGACGATACCCAGGCCGATCACGAAGAGGATGGCCGAGACAATCCACAGCACCCAGCCCTGCTTCGTGTTGCCCACCCACTTGCCGAACATGTAGAACAGGCCTGCTCCCAGCGTGATCTCACAGAGGATGATCAGCAGGCCGGTGAGCGCGTTGGGGTTCTCGAAGGGGTGAGCCGAGTTGACGTTGAAGAAGCCGCCGCCGTTGGTGCCCAGGTCTTTGATGATTTCCATCGAGGCCACCGGCCCCTGGGCGATGATCTGCGTCTGCCCATTGAGGGTATGCACCACCGTGTAGGCGTTGAAGTTCTGGATCATGCCCTGCGAGACGAAGACCAGCGCGCCCACAATGCAGACGGGCAGCAGGATGTAGAGCGTGCAGCGCACGAGATCCACCCAGAAGTTGCCCAGGTGCTGCGCGCTGCGGCGGGCCAGGCCGCGCACCAGCGCTACCGCCAACACAATGCCGGCAGCAGCGGAGACGAACTGGTGAAAGGCCAGGCCCGCCATCTGCGTCAGATAGCTCATGGTCTGCTCGCCGGTGTAGTTCTGCCAGTTGGTATTGGTCGTGAAGCTGGCGGCGGTATTGAAGGCCAGCTGCGGCTCCACGTTCGAGAGTCCCTGTGGGTTGAAGAGTGTCCCGTGCCACTGCTGGGTGCGCTCGAAGGCGTACAGGAGCAGCATGCCCACCACGCTGAAGATCAGTACCGAGATCATGTAGCCCGTCCACTTCTGCTCCTCCTCCTGGTTAACCCCACTAAGCCGGTAAAAGAAGCGCTCGACGGGGACAAAGACCGGCGAGAGCCAGGTGCGCTGCCCGTTGAAGACCTTGTACAGGTACAGGCCGACCGGCTTGGTCAGCAGCAGCACGATGAGCAGGAAGATCGCTACCTGTAGGACACTATTGAGTGTTACAGGCATAAGTTTTTCCTCACTTTTCCTCCTCCGACCGGCTGAACGCAGTTCGTTGCCGTTCGGAATAAGATCACTTGTCTATTAGAAAACGACTTTAAAATTTCTCGGGCATGAGCAGGGCGAGTATGAGATAGACCAGCACGCCCAGCGTGACGATGCCCACCAGGATGTACTCCAGCGGCGTGTTCATAATATGTTCTCTCCTTCCTCTCCTACAGGCGCTCACAGGCCTCGGTGAAGCCGATGAACGCCACAAATGTGATAATGGTCACAACGACTATAAGCAGATCAAGCATGTAGTTCCTCCTCATTAATGGATGTTGGCTCCGGGCCAACATCATCACGTTGAGCAGCCTCTGCCGCCAGGCGCAGCAGCGCTTCCAATGGAAAAGGCTTGGGCAGATAGGCTAATGGGCGGAATTCCGCGAGCCGGCCTGGACTGACTCGCACTGCTGAGAGCACCACCACAGGGAGTTTATCGCCGTCCCCCTCGTGTGGATGAATGCGTCCTTCACTTTTGGCGATACGCAGTACATCCCATCCCGTCTGATCAGGCAGGTTGATATCAAGGACGATAAGGTCGAATTCCTGCGAACGCAGATGTGCGAGGGCGCCCTGGACGTCATTTGCCACACTTACATGATAACCACGCGCCTCCAAGTTGCGCCTGACCACGTCACACAGCACTTCATCATCCTCGACCAGCAGAATTCTTGTTTCTTGCATGCAGTACCATTCCTTTTGTCGCGACCCAATGATCATGAATCTACTGTACCCCTTATTTACTCAATGAGGCATAGAGATACGAAGAGAAATGCTCAAAAACGTCTCAACAAAACAGGAGGCAAAATTGACTGGTACTGTTATAAGAAAGAAGCGTCATGAAAGCGTCATGAGCAGCGTCATGGAGAATAGCTTGAAACGCTGACCCGCAGAGGAGCAAGAACGCAGATCAGCTTCCCTTGTTTTTGCAGGTAGGAAAAGCTTTCGCGATAAATAAAAAGAGGCGGGAAATTCCCGCCTCCATCGAGTTTGTTGCAAGATTGCATTTACATCGGAATGGCTATCTCATCTGAAAGCGCCTGTTCCAGTTCAGGACGCGTGTCCCGCGCTCCGTGTCTTCCAGAGAACCTGCGAGCAAAACGTTCGCGAAGCAGCTTTATGAGTAATGTATTTTCGCCAGATTGCAGGCGCATGATATAGAGCTTGCAGTTTGCCGTTTCCAGGAGATGCTTGATCACGCTTGCCGGGAGCAGTATACCCCGTTTACCTCCCAAGAAAAGTACGATGCCATCACACTCCATTTCGCTTGCGAGCAAATTGATGGTCTGCTTCACATTTTGAGTAAAGACCTCAAAAGGCTCTATAGAAACGTCGTAAGCGCTCGCTTTGTGTTTTGCCGCCTCCAGGAAATCCTTTGATTGCTGGATACTTTCAAGACGTAGGCAGTTGCGTTCGTTCTGCACCGAGATCAATGAGAGGGGAACGAGGACGGCATCGTGGCCTTTCGCCAGTCGTACCGCCTGCTCGATTGCCCCCATGTCGACTCCGTGCGCAAAGGGCAGTAAAAATCGTTTTGTGTTCATCGATACCTCCCAAAAATCCGGGATAGCTTTTCCTGGAGGCAAAGCGTAAGACATTATTGACAATTTTACTGTAACCCACAGCACATCAAAATACCCTCAATAAAGGACAGGGGATTCTCAAAATTCGCTCAAGATGAGATTTGTTGTGCTAGCCCACTTCCTCGTCGGCATTGAAGCGATAGCCAACTCCTGATATAGTGAGGATAAAGCGAGGGTGCGCGGGATCCGGCTCGATTTTGCGGCGCAGCTGGCCCACGTAGACATGCAGATAATGCGACTCGGCGCCATAACCGGTCCCCCACACCTGAGAGAGGAGCATTTGACGTGTCATGATCTTGCCGCTATTCTTGATGAGGGCTTTGAGCAGGTCATATTCTGTGGGCGTCAGCTTGACTTCCTGTCCGTTGACCTGGACGAGGCGATGCGCAAAATCAACGCTCAGTGGCCCGGCTGTAAAGATGGGTTCGGTGCCAGATTCAACCTGGGCGGTATGGCGCAGCGCGACGCGTATACGAGCCAGGATTTCATTCATTCCGAACGGTTTGGAAACGTAGTCATCGGCCCCCAGATCAAGCGCCTGCACTTTATCTCGTTCAGTATCCTTGATCGAGAGCACAATGATCGGTAAATTGGACTGCGCTCGCACACGCCTGCAGACTTCCAGTCCGCTCATGCCGGGCAAACCCAGATCGAGCACCATCAAATCCGGCCGGTGATGCCCAATCGCTTCTAAAGCCTCCTCACCGCTCACCGCTGTAAATACTTCAAATCCGTGCGCCGATAAACTGCGCTGCAAGGCGCGCAGAATTTCCATTTCGTCGTCAACGACCAGAATACGCGCTCCACTCTTACTCATGCTGCAACATTCTCCTGTGACATGCCATTTAGCACTTCTATACGTTTCAACTCAGTAGGATAAGCGCTCAAGTCGCTGTCTCATAATGCCGAGAGCCTGATCACTGACTTTGCACTGATAATGCGGCCAGCCAATGGACTCCACGCGCTCACAGCAGCGATCTCCCTACTCAGTTAGGGCTCTCACCATGTTCAAAACGAGCTTGTCGCGCCGACCTAAACGCTTCCACCAGGCGGGGAGAATTACAGCGATAGGTACCTAACAACTCCACAAAAAATTCGGGCGACAACTTTTCTGGGATTGGTGAGATGCAGGCGCATGGAAGGTGCTCGAGAGATGGAAGTCGATACAAGCCAATGGCCCCGCATATCTGGCACTCACACCACCAATGGTCCTGCTCCTGCCCGTCTTCGACAAACTTCCAGGAGGTATAGCCGTCGGGTTGCGTCGGAAGTCCCACATTTCCAGCGACGATATAGACTGGTTTATGAGAGTCGAGCGCGAGGAGGCCTGCCAGACGCTGTTCTTCGTCCGTAGGTTCGGCACCTTTCACCTCGAGATAGCACTCCAGCTTCGGGAGCCAGAAGTCGGGAAGGTAGCGAATGCCGTCAAGGGAATATCCTTCCTGTTCATAGATATAGGTAACCCCGAGAGAGCTCATAAAGACAGCCCACCGTGCTTCTACCCGACTTCGAAAACGATAGCCGTTATATTCGGTCTCAATCGCTTGCAACTGAGGACGAGGAGGTCTCTGTAGGCTCGCCTTTAAGCGCTTTTCTAGGAGGTCGATGCGTATCCAAACATCGAGGACATCCTTTTCAAGGGCATCAGAGACGAACTCCTGCCAGGAACCCCTGCCGAAAGCGATCATGCAGTCTTTGCGGGGGACAAATCGTAACCAGTGGTGAGAAGCACCCCAGTTTATGAGTACTCCCCGGACTCGGCAGTGATCACACCATCCATTGGAAAGCACATCATACCATTTGGTAGGCAGATCCTTGCAGTAGTGGCATAAATTAGATGTTGTTGCGAGAGCGTTTTTGGTTAAAGGAGTGATCCCATACAACTGTGTTTGTTTGAGTACTCCTTCATCCAACGGGTCCGAATCCATTTGATACCTCTTATTCGCCAACTCCCTTGCCATACAATGTCACTAAGATGGTTGCTAATATCATCACAGTCCTGCGGATAAGCTCATAAACATAGCATCGCTCTTGGTGATATACTGACAACCTAATGCCTATCATCAGGTTTCGGCTCTTGCTGCCGCTCGAGGTATTCATCCACATCACTTTTGCGGAAACGCCAATTGCGTCCAACACGGTATCCCCTTAACTCTCCGCGCTCAACAAGGTTAATCACCGTTTTACGATGCACGTTCAAATAGCGTGCAACATCATCTGTTTCCATGAGTTTTTCATCGGGCACTATTATAGCCCCCCTTGTGTGGTCGTTAGTATCCATAACTTACCATAGCTCTACAAGATTGTCAAACCTCCATGAATTATCCATATTTAGCCGTACTTTCCTTGACATTCCGTATTTCTCTATGGTACTATCGTTAGTGTGAGAGTGGAAGGCCATAAAGGAGGTGATATTCTTGAAGCAATAAGAAACGCTTAGCGTGTCTCAGCTAAGCGCCCCGTGACCTCGCGCGAAACTGTATGCACTGTGTCTCAGTCACCAAACTTCTGCACAGCCCAAACAGGAATTACCCATCCTTTTACAGTTGGTACATAGTGGCAGCATACCTCTGTCGAAAGCGTTGTGCTGCCAGGACAGGCTCAAGGTCTAGTGGTAGTATGCCACGATTCCCGCCGCCTGTCAATGTTTGCACGATGTTGAAAGGCAAACAGGATGTTTGACTCCATTCACCACCCCATCGTCATCCCGATGGAAGACCCCATTTTGCACACCGCTGTTCACCCCTTTTGCGGCATCGACCCGACGTGTCCGTGTTACGAAGATCAGGAGGCCATGGCCGCCCTCGCGCAGCAGGTCGAGGACGGGTTACTGACACCGGAGGAAGCCACCAACATCGCAACGGGCAAGACCCTCTAGCGTTCCCTGAGTGTGTGACATGAGAAAGCCACAGGACTCCACACAAGCCAGTCCTGTGGCGCATGAGAAAGAGGATGCTTCCAATGGCTAAGAATACCCGATCTTATACCCTCCTGCGCCAGTTTTTTACGGACCTGGGTACGATCCCCGTGCTCGCCTTCGACGAGGAAGATGCGTTACTAACGCGCCTGCGCCTGGCTTCCCAAGAACAACTGACTCCCGAACAGGCGAGCCAGGCCAAACAGCGGCTCATCGAGGGCTACATGCGCCGCGTGGTGACGCTGGCGCGGGTGTGCGACCGGCAGTACCGGGTGGTGACCTTTGCTGATCTCATTCAAGAGGGCTGCCTGGCCCTCATCCAGACCATCGACAAGTGTGCGTGCCAGCCGCTCAGCGGGACGCTCTCGGCCTATGTCAGCACAATCGTGCGCTATGCCTGTCTGCAGGCCCTTGAGCGCGACGCGCCCGTGCAGGTGCCCCGTGCCAGCTGGCACGCCATCCGCAAGGCGGGGCGCGCAGACGACTACGCCTGGATCGGGCAAACCGTGAGTCTGGATGCGTCCTTCAACGAGGCGGGGGAGACGCTGGCCGACACCCTGGTAGCTCCCTCGCGCGAACAAGAGGCAGCCGAGCGCGAGGCGCGCCGTGC
>WNGJ01002687.1_pt1 | contig 24446 bp, 19 predicted proteins | sample 5400611 | NCBI WGS metagenome assembly WNGJ01 (sample SAMN13153375, study PRJNA577476) | soil metagenome | isolation source: 40 cm soil or saprolite under Garry oak tree replicate 1 | place: USA:California | collected 2016-06-15
CGAGCGTGCCGCCGCTGGGATTGGTCCCGAGCGCCACCGTCACGCTGCCCGTGAACCCGGTCACCAGGTTCCCCTGCGCGTCGCGCGCGGCCACTTGCACCGCGGGGCTGATCGTGCGGGCTGCTACCGCGTTGCTCGGCTGCACGGTGAAGACCAGCTGGCTTGCCGTCCCCACCGTGATGTTGAAGGCCGTGCTCGTCGCGCCGCTCGGGCCTCCCGCCGGCGCGGTCGCCGTGAGGGTGTAGCCGGTGCCCGCCCGGTCGAGACTCAGGTCCCCTAGGGTCGCCACGCCGGCGCTCGCCGCTACTGTCGTGTGGCCGGACAGAGTGGCGCCGCCCGGGTTCGCGCCGAGCACCACCGTCACCGTCCCGGTGAAGCCCGTCGCGACGTTGCCCTGGGCATCCTGCGCCGTCACCTGGACCGCCGGCGTGATCGCCGCGCCGGCCGCCGTATTGCTCGGCTGGACCGTGAACACGAGGCGCGCCGCGATGCCCGGCGTGACATTGAACGCGGCGCTGGTCGCGGTGGTGAGCCCGGCGGCCGCCGCCGTGAGCGTGTAGCCGGTGCCGACCTTGGCGATGCTCAAGCTCGCGAAGGTGGCCACTCCGCTCACCGCCGCCACGGTCGTAGTGCCCGAGAGGGTACCACCGCTCGGATTGCTCCCGAGCGCCACCGTCACGTTCCCCGCGAAGCCGGTCGCTTGGTTCCCTTGAGCGTCCAGGGCCATTACCCGCACCGCCGGCGTGATCGCCGCCCCGGCGGTCGTGTTGGTCGGCTGCGCGGTGAACACGAACTGGCTGGCTGCTCCCACGGTGATGTTGAAGGAGTTACTCGTCGCCCCGGTGAGCCCGGTTGTTGCCGCCGTGAGTGTGTAGCCCGTCCCTACTTTGTCGACGCTCAGAGTGCCGAAGGTCGCCACTCCACTCACCGCGGGCACCGTCGTTGTGCCCGCGAGCGTGCCGCTACTGGGATTGGTCCCGAGCGCCACGGTCACGCTGCCCGCGAACCCGGTCACCACGTTCCCCTGGGCATCCCGCGCGCTGACCTGCACGGCCGGGCTGATCGTCCGGCCCGCCACGGCATTGCTCGGCTGCACGGTGAAAGCGAGCTGCGTCGCCGCTCCCGCCGCGATATTGAAGTCGCTGCTCGTGCCCCCGCTGAGCCCGGTTGCCGTCGCCGTCAGCCAGTAGCTCCCACTCTTGTCGATGCTGAGCGTGGCGAAGCTCGCCACTCCATTGACTGTCGGCACCGTCGTCGTTCCCGCCAGCGTGCCCCCGGCTGGATTGGTTCCTCCGAGCGCGACTGTCACGCTGCCCGAGAAACTCGGCACCGTGTTCCCCGCGGCATCCTGCGCGGATACTTGCACCGCGGGCGTGAGCGTCGCCCCTGCCGTTGCATTCGCCGGCTGCACGCTGAACACCAGGTGGGTCGCGAGCCCCGGCGTGATGCCAAACGGCGTGCTCGTGGCTCCCGCGAGTCCAGTGGCCGTAGCGGTCAGCGTGTAGCCCGTGCCACTGATGTTGATGGAGAGATCACCGAGAGTGGCGACGCCGCTGACCGCCGACACAGTCGTGCTGCCCGAGAGCGTGCCACCGGACGGATTGCTCCCGAGCGCCACCGTCACAGGGCCCGTGAAAGTCGGCACCGCGTTGCCGAGCGCATCTTGCGCCGCCACCTTCACCGCCGGGGCGATCTGGTGGCCCGCCGTGGTGGTCCCGGGCTGGACCGCAAACGCGAGGTGCGTCGCCGGCCCCGGTGAGACGCTGAAGTCGCTGCTCGTCCCCGCGCTGAGCCCCGTCGCCCGTGACGTCAGCCAGTAGTCCCCGCTCTTGTCGACGCTGAGCGTGGCGAAGCTCGCCACGCCATTGACGGCCGCAAGCGTCGTCGTCCCCGCCAGCGTGCCTCCGGCGGGGTTGGTCCCGCCGAGCGCCACCGTCACAGTGCCCGTGAAGCTCGGCACCGTGTTCCCCGCAGCGTCCTGCGCCGCCACCTGGACCGCCGGCGTGAGCGTCGCCCCCGCCGTCGTATTCGCCGGCGGGACGGTGAACACCAGGTGGGTCGCCGCCCCCGGCGTGACGTCGAACGGGGCGCTCGTTGCCGCCGAGAGGCTGCTGGCCGTGGCCGACAGCGTGTAGCCGGTGCCGCTCTTGTCGACGCTGAGCGAGTAGAAGGTGGCCACTCCATCGGCCGCGGTGACCGTCGTGGTCCCCGCCAGCGTGCCGCCACTGGGATTGGTCGCTCCGAGCGCCACGGTCACGTCGCCCGTGAAGCTCGGCACCACGTTGCCCAGCGCATCCAGGGCCGACAGCTGCACCGCCGGAGCGATCTGGTGGCCCGCGCTCGTGGTCCCCGGCTGGACTGTGAAGGAGAGCCGCGTTGCCGGGCCCGGTGCGATAGTGAAGTCGTTACTCGTCCCCCCGCTGAGCGCTCCCCCCGGCGCCGCTGCCGTCGCCGCCAGCCAGTAGCTGCCACTCTTGTCGATGCTGAGCGTGGCGAAGCTCGCCACTCCACTGACCGCTGCCGCCGCCTTCGTCCCCGCCAGCGTGCCGCCGCTAGGATTGGTGCCGCCGAGCGCCACGGTCACCTGGCCCGTGAAACTCGGCACCGTGTTCCCCGAGGCGTCCTGCGCCGACACTTCCACTGCGGGGGCAAGGGTCGCCCCAGCCGTTGCATTGCCCGGCTGCACCGTGAATACCAGGTGGGTGGCTGGCCCCGGTTTGATTTCAAACGGCGCACTGGTCGCGGCCGAAAGCCCGCTGGCCGTGGCCGTCAGTGTGTAGCCGGTGCTGCTCTTGTCGAGGCTGAGCGTGTAGAACGTGGCCACGCCATTGGCCGCCGCCACGGTGGTCGTCCCAGTCAACGTGGCCCCGCTCGTCCCTGTCCCGGCCGTCAGCGTCAGGGTCACATTCTGGGTGAAGCCGGGCACCGGACGGCCCCCGGCATCCAGCGCCGTCACCTGGACGGCGGGAGTGATCTGGTGGCCGGCCGTCGTCGTGGTCGGCTCCACATTGAACGCCAGCTGGGTGGGTACTGTGGGGCCGGTTGGGCCACGCTCGCACGTCGCCAGGAACAGCGAAGACACCAGGAGCGCGGCGCCCGGAAGCAGCCGGGCGCCAAGCGCAGTAGAGGGGGCGCGGATGGTGGTGGCGATCGGTCAGTGCTCCTGGACCTACATCTCGTTTCCCCGTCTCGGGTTACGAAACAGTCATTGGCGCTGGGAGAACGGCTGAACGAGTGCGTGGGGCGCAAGGGCTGTGCCCCCTAGAGTGCAGGCTATTGTGCGTCGATCGCGCACGCCTCAGGGCGACTTGTGGCAGATGTGTGACACAATCGCCGTGCGGAACCGGAGGCACGTGCAGGGGCGTGAACGTGGGCGACTAGGTGACGTGCATCGAGTGGTGAACTCCACGCCACTGCACTGACTGGACAGCCCGCGGTCCAGCGCTCGGTCACACCGCTCGCTACCATTACACCGGTCCCTACGTCACACCGCTCCCTACCACTACACCGGTCCCTACCATGTGTGTGGCTTGGGTGCCACACACACCTAGCGCAAACCGGCGTTCCGGTCTCACTGCATCAAGCTCAGCAGCGGTACGACTGTTGCGTTGGCACCACAACGCATCAGTAACTGGTTCCGCTGACCGGTAGGCCGAGCTTGCGTCTCACGACGTAGCGCCAACTGCCCAAACCGTTACTGGGCATTCTCCTGGAGGTGGGTCGTGAAGCGCATCGCTCTGCTTTCCGTCGCAGTACTGCTGTTCTGGACTGCCTGTGCTGACCAGCCCGAGGGACCGCGTGCGCCGCTGACGGCGTCATCGGCGGCCGTGGCGCAGTCTCCCGCAACCGCGACAGTGTGCCTCGCCTACGCCAAGGAACTTGAGAGCGCCAACGCGCACGCCGCGGCCAGCCCGGATAAGACCGGCTTGCAGCAGCGCGTGGACGCGCTCAACGCGGTCATCGCGGACGCGTGCCGCTGAGGCGGGGCCCTATGAAGCAGACGCCGTTCCTCGCGCTGTTTGGGGCAGTGTGCGGTCTTGTCGTGGGGCAGTCGCGTCTCGCGGCGCAACAGGCGCTGGTCTATTGCCCGGTTGGCATCGACGTGACGGGTTGCGACCTGATCGTGGAGGCGTTGGCGGGCGTGGTGAGTCCCTTCCCGGGCGGCGTCGCGCGAGCATACAGCGGCACCTCCGGCACCATCGATCTCGCGAGCGCGGACCTCACGCCCTACGCCGTCCTGATTGTCCCGTCCTTAGCGGATAACGGTGACACCAAGCCATACGACTTGTTGAGGACCACGGCGGTTGCCGAGCGCCTGCGCACTGTGCTGCGCGGGCGCATTGCAGTCTGGTCCGGCACGCCGGACCAGGGCACCACCAATCGCCCGGAGAAGAGCACCCTCATCCGCAACCTCGCGGTTTGGGGAGCGGCGAACTACGCGACATCGGGGCTGAGAGGCCTTGTCGTCCTGCAAGACCACTCGGACAGCGTGGCGCAGCGCTACGCCTGGTTGGCGGGGGTCTCGAGGCTGAGCGTCGCCGCCGACTCGGATTTGCAGATCTACAATGTGGTACAGGCGTTGACGGCGATCGCCGCGGAGATCCTCAGGAACGGGGATCAGCAGCTGGCGTACGCCAACATGGCCTCATTCGGGCTGCAAGCGCCGCTGGACAGCGTTGGCGCCGCGGCCGACGCCAGGGGAGGCGCGGCGGGAGGGCAGGTGGTGCTGGTCTCCTCGGTAGGGAAGGGGAATGGGGCCGCCACCGTGAAGACAGACAAGAATGATTACGCCCCGGGCGAGGTCGTCACCATCAGCGGCTCGGGCTGGCAGCCCGGGGAAATTGTCACGCTCCAGTTGCACGAAGATCTCGACCACGACGAGGACACCGACCAGACCCTGACGACGACTGCCGATTCGTCCGGAAGCATCCTCCATCGGGAATTTGCGCCGGACGAGCATGACCTCGGCGTGCGGTTCTATCTGACAGCGACGGGTCAGTCTTCCGGGTCCATGGCGCAAACGACGTTCCTGGACAGTCCCAAGGTCGGCTCGGTCACCGTGGGCGCGCAGTCTCCCAACCCGGTCACGTTGGGCTCGAGCGCTGCGTACACGATCACGGTGTTCCGCGGCAGCGGGGGGGGCTCCAGTGGGAACTTTACTGCCACTCTGAGCATCACGACACCGTTGCCGGCGGGAGCGAGCGCTTCCTTCAGCGTGAATCCGGTCTCGCTTGCGTCGGCCGAGAACTCCAAGACATCGACGCTTACGATCTCTACGACCTTGGGCTCAACGCCGGCAGGAACGACGTCCTTCACCGTCAAGGCCGCAACCTCTGTATCGGACTCTGCGACTGGAACTGGCACTCTCACCGTGAACAAGAAGACTCCGACCGTGACGTTCACGGGGGCGCCGGCCAGTGCCGCCTACCAGAGCAGCTTCACGGTCGCAAGCACCACCAACAGCTCGGCCAGCCCAGTCTACACCTCCGGCGGCGGTTGCTCGAATGTCGGTCCGACCTATACCATGACGAGCGGGACGGCGACCTGTACGTCCACCGTCACCTGGGCCGCCGATGCCGCCTACAACGGCGCCACGCTCAGCCAATCCACGACCGCGACCAAGCTGAACCCGACCGTGACGTTCACCGGGGCCCCGGTGAGCGCCGGGTTCCAGAGCACGTTCAGCGTGGCGAGCACCACCAACAGCTCGGCGAGCCCGGTCTACACTTCAAGCGGCGGTTGCTCGAACGTCGGTACGACGTACACCATGACCAGCGGGACGGCGACCTGTACGTCCACCGTTACCTGGGCCGCGGACGCCAACTTCACCGGGGGGACGCTTAGCCAATCCACGACCGCGACGAAGGCGAACCCAACAGTGACGTTCACGGGGGCGCCCGCGAGTGCCGCCTACCAGAGCACGTTCACCGTCGCGAGCAGCACCACCAGCTTGGCGAGCCCGGCGTACACCTCGAGTGGGGTGTGCTCCAACGCCGGCCCGACCTACACGATGACGAGCGGGACGGGGAGCTGCACGTCGACCGTCACTTGGGCGGCGGACGATAACTACACCGGGGCGACGCGGAGCCAGACGACCACGGCGGCGAAGATCGACCCGACGGTGACGTTCACGGGGGCGCCAGCGAGCGCCGCCTACCAGAGCACGTTCACCCTGGCGACCACGACGAACAGCTCAACCAGCCCGGCGTACACCTCGAGTGGGGTGTGCTCCAACGCCGGCCCGACCTACACGATGACGAGCGGGACGGGGAGCTGTACCGCCACCGTTACCTGGGCGGCGGACGCCAACTACACCGGGGCGACCCGGAGCCAGACCACCACGGCGGAGCAGATCACCCCGACGGTGACGTTCACGGGGGCGGCAGCGAGCGCCGCCTACCAGAGCACGCTCACCGTGGCGAGCACGACCAACAGCTCCGCCAGCCCGGTCTACACCGCGGGCGGCGTCTGCTCGAACCTGGGCACTGTGTATACGATGACCAGCGGGACGGGGAGCTGCACCGCGACCGTCACCTGGGCGGCGGACGCCAACTACACCGGGGCGACGCGGAGCCAGACGACCACAGCAGAGAAGATCACGCCGACGGTGACGTTCACGGGAGCGCCTGCGAGCGCCGCCTACCTGAGCACGTTCACCGTGGCGAGCACGACGAACAGCTCGGCCAGCCCGGTCTACACGTCGAGTGGGGTGTGCTCCAACGCCGGCCCGACCTACACGATGACGAGCGGGACGGGGAGCTGTACCTCGAGCGTCACTTGGGCCGCGGACGACAACTACACCGGTGCGACGCGAAGCCAGACGACCGCGGCGGAGCAGATCGATCCAACGGTGACCTTCACGGGGGCGCCGGCCAGTGCCGCCTACCTGAGCACGTTCACCGTGGCGAGCGGCACCACCAGCTCGGCCAGCCCGGTCTACACGTCGAGTGGGGTGTGCTCCAACGCCGGCCCGACCTACACGATGACGAGCGGGACGGGGAGCTGTACCGCCACCGTCACCTGGGCCGCGGACGCCAACTACACCGGGGCGACGCTCAGCCAATCCACGACCGCGACGAAGCTGAACCCGACGGTGACGTTCACGGGGGCGCCAGCGAGTGCCGCCTACCACAGCAGCTTCGCGGTGGCGAGCACGACGAACAGCTCCGCCAGCCCGGTCTACACCGCAGGGGGCGTCTGCTCGAACCTGGGCACTGTGTATACGATGACGAGCGGAACGGGGAGCTGCACCGCCACCGTCACCTGGGCCGCGGACGCTAACTACAATGGGGGGAGCCGGAGCCAGACGACCACGGCGCTGCACGTCAACCTCACGATCACAGCAAACAACAAGACGAAGCAGTACTCCGACCCGTTGCCGCCACTCGACGTGACGTACAGCGGGTTCGTGCCGGGCGAGGGTTCCGGTGTCCTGGGCGGCACGCTGAGCTGCACGACGACGGCTACGGCGCTGAGCGCGCCCAGCATCTATCCGATCACCTGCTCGGGCCAGACGTCTGGGAATTATGCGATCAGGTACTACAGCGGCACCCTCACCGTGGTGTCGGAGGACGCGCGGGCCTACTACACCGGAGCGCTCTTCGCCTCCACGTTCGGCTCCACCTCGACCAGCGCGATGGTGACGCTGGCCACCACGATCAAGGACATCACGGCACTCCCGGGCGATCCGGCCTATGATGCGTACGGCGGCGACACCCGCAATGCTACCGTGACCTTCGTCAATCGCGATATGGCGAACGCGACCCTTTGCACTTCGAGCGTGGGGCCGGTTAGCCTGAGCGACACGCAGACGGGCACCGCGACCTGCAACTGGAGCGCCAACATCGGGGCACAAAACTCGGCGTCCTACACTGTCGGGATCATCGTGAGCGGCTCTTACATCCGGAACAGCTCAGATGACGACCAAGTGGTGACAGTTTCGAAGCCGCTCGACAACTTCGTCACCGGCGGCGGCTTCCTCATCATGTCGAGCTCCAGCTCGGGCGGGCTGTATGCGAGCGCGCCGGGTTCGAAGAACAACTTCGGGTTCAACATCAAGTACAACAAGAACGGTACGAACCTGCAGGGCAACATCAACGTCATCGTGCGCAGCGGCGGCCGAGTTTACCAGATCAAAGGCAACTCGATGACCTCGTTGTACGCGACGGTCGCGAGCGGCACGGCGACGTTCAACGGAAAGGCAAGCATCCAGGATATCACGGATCAATCGAATCCGCTCTCGGTGGAAGGCAATGCAACCCTGCAGGTGGACATGACCGACATGGGCGAGCCGGGATCGAGCGACCAGATCGCCATCACGGTGTGGAACAAGAGCGGCGGCCTCTGGTTCGCGAGCGACTGGAACGGCACGAAGACAGTGCAACAGAACCTCGCCGGCGGGAATCTCGTGGTCCACTGATCGCGGCGGGTTGCGCCGGCGCGGGCGAGAAGCGGTCGCCGCGGACGTACGCGGCCTGCTCTCAGCGTTGTGCCCTGCCGGGCCCATCCTTCCCGCTGGGATTCTCGTAGTCGAACAGCTCGCTTGGCGTCACCCGCAGGGCACCACACAGCCGCTCGAGCGTGTCAGCCCGAATGAGGCGGAAACGCCCGTTTGGCCTGGTGAGCCGATAAATCGTGTTCAGGCTGAGGCCGGTGAACTTGGCCAGCCCGTAGGGCGTCAAGCCGCGTGCTGCCAGCACCTGCCGCAACCGTAAGCGCAGCACTCCTCTACGACGATAATGGATCTTCTGACCCCGGTACCGGGGCATGCTACCTCCTTGCCAGATATACCAAGGGCATGTATTATACCACGCATAGCTTATAGCAGTTGCGCTAGGCATAACTTGGGGAATCCCGCTTGGCTGTCAAGAGGACTTCCCCGCACGACCGAGCGACCGCGCGCCCTAGATGGGACCCTACAGAACGCCGATAGGAGGAGGACCGGATGGGCCGGAAGATGCTGGACGTCATGGGACGGAAGGTGGACCTGCTCGAGAAAGTGGACGTCATCGAGCACGAGGAACTGAAGCTCCTGGGGGACGGGGTCGAACGGGGGGTCGAACGGAAAGATCGGTTGGTCTTCACCAGTCCGTCGGACTGGTCGCCGGAGCAGACCGAGCAGTACCTGGACTGGCGGATCCACCTGGTGGATGCCGAAATCACCAAGCTGCGCCAGCAGATCGAGGATCAGTCGTCGCTGCGCAGGCGCTGGCTCACGGTGACCGGGGGACGGTCCAAGCTCGTTGGCAGCAGCAACGGTGGCAGCGGCAACGGTGGCAGCGGTAACGGTGGCAGCGGCACCGGGCATGAGCCGGAGAGTAGCGGGGGGTGAGTAGAGGCAGTACGCGAAGAGTTTTGCAAAGCGGGAGCGCCGGAGCTGAGTCCGGCGCTCCCGCTGTGCTTCGCCCCCGCTCGTGTCCATCCGCACACCGCCACCCGCGGCCTCGCGTGTCGTGCGGGACACGAACCGTGAGACGAACGCCGCCGCCGCACCGCTCCACCTGAGCTAACTTCTTCTCCCAGCTTCGCTTCGCTATCTGCGCCGGCCACCGACCTTGGGCGGCATCACGCCTGCTTTGTCTCCCGAGCGATCACCATCCCATCCGTCACCCGCTCGGAGGTGTGTATGCGCAACCTGCCTGCCGTCCTCATCGCCGCTCACGCGGCCGTCATCGCGTTCGCATGCCATGAGATCACCGCACCCAAGCGAACCGCACCCTCTGCCGTCGCCCCTGCGACCTCCGCGACGCCGCTCGACGCCATGTCGCTGGCGGAGCTCGAAGTCCTTGCCCAGCTGGAGGATTCGCTCATCGGCGCCATCCAGGACGACGCGGGGGACGTAGCGGCCCTGGCGGAGCTCGCGCACCTGTACATGCTGCATGGGGCCTACGACGAGGCCGTCGGGCCGCTCGCCCGGGCGCTCGAGATCGCGCCCGAGCGCGACGACCTCCGCTCCGAGCTGCGCCTCGCCTTCCGGCTGGGCAAGCTCGACGAGCAGCAGGTGGACCTGGCGGAGAAGGTGCGCCAGTTCCTGGACTTGGTCAGCATGACGGGGCACGGCTGCTAGGGCGGCGACACCTCAGCACGCCTTCCCCCGTAGGGATCGCGTCCCTCTAGCCATTGAGCCGCCCATGTTCAAACCGGTCCTGCAGCTCGCCGCCGTCGGCCTCGTCGGCTTCGCCCTCTGGAAGCTGGGGTCGTTCTTCTTCATTCCCCTCCTCGTCCTGGCAGTCAAGGTCGCGCTCGTCGTCGGGCTCGTCCTGTTCGCCTTCTGGCTGTTCAAGAAGAGCGACAAGGACAACAAGGGGGACGCGCCCGCGGAATAGCGAGCCCGACCGCTCCTCCCGCTCGGGCTTGTCACGGTTTACTATTGGATTGGCGCTCGGGCGGTCTCCGCCCCCGCCCCCTGCTGGGAGCGGTCCATCACCTCCGGTGGACCGAGGCGTTTCCCAAACGGCCCCCCAGCGGCGGTCCCTCGACCAATGGGAGCGTCCTATGTCCTTCAGAGGAATCCAGGGCTCCGACACCAGGCTGTGAGCGCGGAGCTGGTCGCCGAGATCCGGGCGCTCAAGGCTGACCGCCAGGCGGCCATCCTGGCGCACAACTACCAGCGGCCCGAGATCCAGGAGGTGGCGGACGTCGTCGCCGATTCGCTCCGGATGGCGCGGCGCGCGACCGAGCTGGACGCGCCAGTGCTCGTCATCTGCGGGGTGCATTTCATGGCCGAGACGGCGGCGATTGCGAACCCCGACAAGCGGGTCCTCATCCCCGATCGGGACGCGGGGTGCTCGCTCGCCGAGACGGTCCGGCCCGCCGACGTGCGGAGCTGGCGCGCGACGCATCCCGACGGCCTGGTGGTCGCGTACGTGAACTGCAGCGCCGCGGTGAAGGCCGAAGCGGACTACTGCTGCACGTCGGGGAACGCCGTAGCGGTCGTGCAGGCCCTACCGGCCGACGTGCCGGTGCTGTTCGTGCCCGACTTCTTCCTAGGTAGCCATGTCCGGCGCGTTACGGGGCGGGCGCTCGACGTGTGGATGGGGGAGTGCCACGTGCACGCGGCGCTCACGCCGGCCGATGTGGAGGCCAAACGCCGCGAGCACCCGGACGCCGAGTTCCTGGTCCACCCGGAGTGCGGCTGCGTCACGAGCACGATGTACTACGCGGCGGCGGACGGCGACGTCGCCGCCGGCCGCACGCGCATCGTCTCGACCGAGCAGATGATGCAGCGCGCGCGCACCTCGCCCGCCCGCCGTTTCGTGGTGGCGACCGAGACCGGGGTGCTGCACCGGCTGCGGCGCGAGAATCCGGACAAGCAGTTCCACGCGCTCGCGGAGTCGGCCGAGTGCCGCTTCATGAAGCTGATCACGCTCGAGAAGCTGCGTGACTGCCTGCGCGACCTTAAGCCTGAGGTCGTGGTTCCGCCGGACGTCGCGGCGCGGGCGCGGCGCGCGATCGATCGGATGCTGGCGATTGGCTGACGCCTTGGGGCGCGAGGAGGTGCAGCGCGCGCTCGCCGAGGACCGGGCGGCCGAGGACGTGACGACCCGGCTGCTTGGCGCCGCGGCGCGGCAACCGGCGTGCGCCGCCTTCGTCGCCGAGGGCCGGTTCGTCGTCGCTGGCCTGCCGATCGTCGCCCGCGTCTACAGCGAGCTCGAGCGGAACGCGTGCTTCGAGCCTGACGGGGCGGAGGGAGAGTGGGTCGCCGCGGGGACGGTGCTCGCTCGCGTGCGGGCGACGGCCGGCGCGCTGCTCGCCGGGGAGCGCGTCGCGCTCAACTTTCTGCAGCGGCTCTCGGGCATCGCTACGCTGACGCGTCGGGCGGTGGACGCGGTGGCGGGGACGCAGGCGCGCATCACCCACACCCGCAAGACCACACCCGGCCTACGCGCCCTCGAGCGCTACGCGGTGACCGTGGGGGGCGGCGTCGCGAACCGCGGCTCGCTGGCTGAGGCAGTGCTGTGGAAGGACAACCACTGGGCGCTCCTGGGAGCTGGCGGCCTGGCCCCGGCGCTCGCGAGCGCGCCGCCGCGCGTGCCGATCGTGGTCGAGGTGGAGGACGAGGCCCAGCTCGAGCAGGCGCTCGCCGCGGGGGTGCGCCACATCCTCGCCGACAACCAGGGGCCCGAGCGCGTGGCGGCGTGGGTGCGGCGCGTGGGCCCTGGTGTCACGATCCAAGCGTCTGGGGGGATCACGCCCGAATCCGCGCGCGCCTATGCGGAGGCTGGGGCGGCGCTGATCTCGATCGGCGCGCTCACACACTCGGCGCCCGCGGCGCCGATCCGGTGCGACATCAGGCTCGCGCCCACACGGGGACACGGTCCATGATCTTCAAGAGCCCGTATCCCGACGTCGCAGTGCCCGACGTCGCCCTGCAGCGCTTTGTGCTGCGGGGAGCGACGGAGCGCGGGGACAAGCCAGCGCTGATCGACGGGCCGAGCGGGCGGGTGCTGACGTACGCCGGGCTCGCCACGGGAGTAGATCGACTCGCGGCCGGTCTCGCAGCCCGCGGGTTCGGCAAGGGCGAGGTGCTCGGCCTATTCATGCCGAACCTCCCCGAGTTCGCACTCGCCTTCCACGCCACGCTCACGGCGGGCGGCGTCGTGACTACGGTGAATTCCCTCGCGACCGTGCAGGACGCGGAGTATCAGCTGCGAAACGCCCGCGCCCGCTTCTTGATCACGGTGGCGCCGTTCCTCGATCGCGCGGGGCCGGCCGCGGCGCAGGCGGAGGTCGAAGAGGTGTTCGTGCTCGGCGAGGCGCGGGGGGCTGGAGCCGCGACTCCATTCAGCGCGCTGCTCGAGAGCGATGCGCCCGCGCCGAACCTCCCGTTCGAGCCGGCGCGCGACCTCGCCGTGCTGCCATACTCGAGCGGCACCACAGGATTCCCCAAGGGCGTGATGCTCACGCACCGGAACCTCGTCGCCAACCTGATCCAGACGGCGGCCGGGCACCACGTCGCGGGCGATGATCGCATCGTCGCAGTGCTGCCGTTCTTCCACATCTACGGGATGCAAGTGGTGATGAACCTCGCCCTGTGGCTGGGAGCGACGCTCGTGACCCTGCCGCGGTTCGAGCTCGAGCCCTTCCTCGCGCTCCTCCAGGCGCATCGCATCACTCGCGCGTTCTTGGTTCCGCCGCTCGTCCTCGCCCTGGCCCACCATCCGGCCGTCGACCGCTACGACCTGTCGAGTCTGCGCGCGATGATGTCCGGCGCCGCGCCGCTGGACGCGGCCCTGGAGGCCGCATGCGTCCGGCGGGTGGGGTGCCAGCTGATCCAGGGCTACGGGCTGACCGAAGCGAGCCCCGTGACGCACGCCGTGTCGGACGAGCCGGGCAAGGCGCGGCCCGGGACAATCGGTCAGTTGTTGCCGAATACGGAGTGCCGGATCGTCGACCCCGCGACCGGTGGAGACCTGGGAGTGGGCGAAGATGGCGAGCTACTGATTCGTGGCCCCCAGGTGATGGCCGGCTACCTCAACAATCCCGAAGCGACGGCGGCGACGCTCGACGCGGCTGGCTGGCTGCACACCGGCGACATCGGCCACGTCGACGGAGACGGTTACTTCACGATCGTGGACCGTCTCAAGGAGCTGATCAAGTACAAGGGCTTGCAGGTGCCGCCGGCCGAGCTGGAGGCGGTGCTGCGGACTCACCCCGCGGTGAGCGACGCCGCGGTGATCCCCATTCCCGACGAGGAGGCGGGCGAGGTCCCCAAAGCGTACGTGGTGCTCAAGGGAGACGTGCCGCTCGAAGCGCTCCTCGCCTACGTCGCCGAGCGCGTCGCGCCGTACAAGAAGATCCGGGCGATCGAGGTGATCGATACGATTCCGAAATCTCCTTCGGGCAAGATTTTGCGACGCCTCCTCAAGGAACGGGAGCGAGTCGTTCGAGCGTAAGGCTCGCGCTATCGAAGGGCGCGGCTGTTAGGGCCGGAAGGTGCTGCGTCGCTGCGACACTTGAACAACGATGACGTCTGAGCGACAGTCCAAGTGACTCAGCCCGCAGCGCATGCTCGCACCCGCGAACTTCTCCGTCTTGATGGTCGATGACAACGCAGCCATGCGCGAAGCCATCGCTCGCTCGTTGACGCGGCGAGGTTGCCGAGTGACGACCGCTGTCAGCGGCGTCGCTGGGTTGGAAGCGCTCCGAACGCAATCGTTCGACGTCATCATCAGCGACCTCAACATGCCGGAGCGTGGGGGAGTGTGGCTCTGGCGACAGGCCCTCGTGCTCCGCCCCGAGCTGCGGGGCCGCTTTGTGCTCATCGCCTCGGAGCCGCTCCCGGAGCCGCGGACCATGTCGCTCTTCCTGGAGTCGGAGCGGTTCGTGTTGAAGCCGCTTACCCTGGACGGCCTGTGGCGTGAGGTCGAGAGTGTCATGCACGTCGCACGCACCGCCGAACCGGGCGCGCGCGTCGAGCGGCGGCAACATCCGCGTCGCAGCGCCGACCGGGCGATGTAGCGCTACTCTCGTACCCGCAGCGCGTCCGCGACGACCACCGCGCCGCTGACATCGCGCTGCAGCAACACGACACGATTCCACCCGGCCGGGAACGTCCACGTGCCCAGCGTGTGCCAGCGACCGCCGCCGGTCGTCTGATCCTGGCGCACGACCGCGAGGGTGTCGCCAGCCACGGTGATCACTGCGTACGCCGCGCGCGACGAGCGGTTGGTGCCGCTGGTCCAGCGCGCGTCCAGCGTGCGGGGGCCGGCCGCCGCGAGCCGGAACGAGAAGACTGCGCCGTCTGTCGCTCCGGGTTGCGTCAGCGCCCAGCGGTACCCGCCGCCGTAGTAGTCGGGCGTCGAGTCTGAAGCGGTCCACGTTCCGGGTACGGCGGCCGCCGCCAGCGCGGGATCGTTGAACGCGGCCGAGTCGTCCACCACGACTTCACCGCACCGCGCCTGCACGCGGTGCACGTACGCGATCCACGGCCAGTGCGGCCCCGGGTCGGTCCGGTCCCCCGGCTGCAGCTGCCCATGGGCGACGATGTGCTGCCAGTCGCGCGGGATCCCGCGGTCGCGCGTGACGTCGCACACCAGCGCCGCGGAGACCTCGATTTGGGAAGCGGGGAACGAGTCCTGCGACACGAAGCCCGCATGCTCGACCCCGACGGTGAAGTGGTTGCTCTGCACTCCGTTCAGCCAGCAGTCGTGCCGCCGGTTGAGGGTGCAGTCGTACAGCGCCGCGATGTGCCAGGCCCGATCCCGTTCGAGCACGAGCTGCGACGCTTCGCTGCCGTCCTCGTTGACGACGTAGTGCGCGCTCGCCTGGGAGGCGGGATTTACGAGCCAGCTCCAGCAGCTCGTGTAATTGCTCTCGCAGGTGTGGATGATCACGATGTGCATCGCGCCCGTCGAGTCGGCCGGCCGCTGATTGAAGTTGGGCGACGCCCGCCACACAGCGGACGCATAGTCGGGCGCGCCGCCGGAGGCCGGAGGCGGCGGGCAGGCGGCCGGAGCCGCCGCGGTGCCGGCGGGGGCGGCCCGGGCGGCAGCGAACCCGAGCGCGCGATCGACCTCGCGCCCGTACGTCGCGCGCCCTTCAGCGAGCTCGATCCCGGAATACCGGGCGACCACGACGGACCATGGCTCACTGTGGGAACGGTCGATCGCGGCTTCGCCGGCGTACGCGTCGAGCAGCGCTGCCGCAGCGCGGATGTTCGCGACCGGGTCGCGGCGCGCGGCCGCGACTGTCACGCCTGCGAGCGCCGCGCCGCGCTCGAGCGCGACACCGCGCAATGCCATCACCCCGAACGCGGGCGGCCGACCCGCGAATTCCTCCGCTCCCTCGACCATCTGCCACCGGGTCTCCACCCAGCCGATCCCCTTGAGCACCGTGGGCGGCACGTGGAACTCGGCGCCCGCGGCGGCGAACGCCGAGTCGAAGCGGGAGGTGCTCTCGACGAGCGGCGCCCGATCGGCGGCGAGCCCCGCCGCGGGGCAGGGCTCGACCGGCGCCGCGCGGCAGGCGGCAACGAGCGCAACCCACAGCAGCGTGGCTCGGGCTGCGACCCCAGGGCATCGCCCCGCGGTCAGCCGCGCGCGGCGCCCCTCGTCGCTCGGCTGACCCCGGGCCGGTGGCCCGGGGTTACCGGCGAGACCAGGCTCGAACTCGTGTCCCCCAGTCCTCACTGCCCGTGCCTCACATCCAGCACGAGCCGCGCCGGCCCCGCGAGCTCCGACACTCGGTAGGGCCCGGCTACCGCGACACCGAGCACCCACTCGACCTGTCCCTCGACGTCGCACACCAGTTTCAGGTCCCTGGCGGCCGGCAGGCCGAGCGTGCGGTCTCGCTCGGTGAGCGTCGCATTGCCCCGCTCATCGTGGGCCTGAGCCGGCTCGAGCCGCACGAGGAGCTTGGCTGCCCCCGTTACCGCTACGGGATCTCCGGACCCACATCGGCGCACCGGCCCGCTCGTGTACTCAACGTGGTAGCCCGGGAGGCTGTCGCCCGTGAACTCGAAAGTGATACGGTCGTAGCCGGGGCTCGCTCTCGCGTCGACAGCGCGCAGGATCCGGGGCGGCCTGCCGGGCCGCGGCCGGTGGACCGCGCTGGTCGTGCCTACGAAGCCAGTGTCCTGTGACCCGGGCGGGACAAGCAGCGGGACGCCGGCGTTTGCCCCCGAACTCGAAATCCGCACCCGCTGCCTGGGCTCGTCGCGCTGGCACGCGCCCAGGACGAGCAGGGCGAGGGAGAGGGCGAGGTACGGAGCGCGCCAAGGCATCGGTCGCAATAATACCCCCTTGGCCACGCCCTGGCGTTCGGCCGAGATCCGGTCATACAACCAAGCGCGTCGCGACACTCATCACCCGAGACCGAGCACGACATGTCGCCCGACGACCTCGCCGCCCAGCTGGAACAGCTGCACGCCGCGGCGTTCGGCTGGGCGCTGAGCTGCTGCGCTTGGGACCGCCCGGCCGCCGAGGACGCGCTCCAGTCGAGCTACCTCAAGATTCTCGACGGACGGGCCCGGTTCGCGGGACGCTCGAGCTTCCGGACCTGGGTGTTCGGCGTGATTCGCCGGACCGCACAGGAGGCGCGGCGCCGGGCGCTGCTGGGGCGGTGGTTGCCGTTCGCACGCCGACTGTTGGAGCCGGAGGCGGCAGACGGTCGTCCCGACCCGGAGGCCGTCGTCCTGCAGGCTGACGAAACGGTCCGGCTGGCGCGCGCGCTCGCGCGGCTGCCGGCCCGGCAGCGCGAGGTGCTGCACCTCGTGTTCTACGAGGACTTGACGATCGCCGAGGCTGCGACTCTGCTCGGCATCGCGCTTGGCACGGCCCGCACTCACTACGAGCGCGGCAAGACGGCGTTGCGACGGATGCTCGAGGAGGCCGACCGGTGACGGACGACGACGAGCGACAGCTGCACGAGCTGTTCCGCGCCTTGCGACACCAGGCGGGAGCAGGGGCGCCTGAGTTTCGGGACGTCCTCGCGTCTCTCAAGCGGCGCCGGGAGAGAGCTGGGCAGCTGCGCGGGCGGGTTGCGGGCCTCGCCATAGCGGCCGCCGCGGCGTTCGTCCTCTTCGCCGTGCTACGGTCCGGCGGCAAGCGTGCGGTGCTCGTCGACTTGGCCGCCGCGCGCTGGGAAGCCCCTACGGATTTTCTGCTGCGCACCCCCGGCGCCGAGCTGTTACGCGCCGTCCCCAGGCTCATTTCGGAAGGGAGGCTGCTACCATGAAGCGTGTTTCAGGCGTCACTCTGGTCCTCGTCCTGCTTGGCGCGGTCGGCGCGGCGAGCCAACAACCGCAGCCGGGTGGCCCCGGCGGTCCCCCGCACCAGGAGGATCCGCTCGCCCGGTTCCTGTTTCCGCCCGAGCTTGTGATGCACCAACAGCGCGCCATCGGTCTCAAGGCTGAACAGCGCGCCGCGATCACGCGAGCGATCCAGGATTTCCAGACGAAGGTGCTCGACCTGCAGTGGCAAATGCAGGACGAGACCCAGCGGATGGCCGAGCTGCTCGATAGGCCGGTCGTGGATCAAGCGGCCGCGCTCGCGCAGATCGACAAGGTGCTCGTCGTCGAGCGTGAGGTGAAGCGTGCCCACATCGGCCTGTTGATCCAGATCAAGAACCAGCTCTCACCAGACCAGCAGGCAAAGCTCACCCAGCTCAGTTGGCGACCTGCGTGGCCGCGGTGCCCGAGGTCGTGCAAGTGGGCCTGGGGCTCGGGGGAAAGGTCGGATTTGGTCTGGCGAGCTGCCGCACCCCCGGGGGCTGGAGCCTGCCGACGTTTGAAGGGCGGCACCTTTGGCCTCCAGATCGGCGGCCAGTCGGCCGACGTGGTGCTGGTTTTCCTCAACCAGAACGCCCCGCGCCTCATCGCCGCGTCGTCGCTCGATCTCGGGGGACAGGCCTCCGTCGCCGCCGGCCCGGTGGGCCGCAACCTCTCGGCCGAGACGGACTACAAGCTCACGGCCGAGATCTACACGTACTCGAAAACCAAGGGCCTGTTCGCCGGGATCAACCTCGCCGGTACCAAGTGGGAGATCGACTCCAAGGCGAACAAAGCGGTCTACGGTGAGAGTCGCTCGGCGGACGTGAAGGGCCTGCTCGCGACCGGCGGGACCGGAGGCCCGGGGCTGGTCCAGCCGTTCCTCAACAGCTTGCAGAAGAATATCGGACCGCTGAAGCCGTAAGCCCTACTGCTTCACCCACGTAGAGCGCAGGTCGTACGTCACGGCGTAGACCAGACGATTGACGAGTTGCCCGTACGCGTTGTTGGGATCTTTAGCGGAGAAGATGGGCTCGCCGCCGATCAGGGAAAGGCCGCCGACCTTCTCACTGGCGGTCGCGCTGGAGCGCCATAGCGTCCCGCCGGACTTGGTCGACAGCAGCTCCACTGACAGCTCGGCCGAGACCGTCGCCTCCACGTGCGGCAGCGTCAGGCCAACAAGGCCGCCGCTCGGCTTCACGTTGGACACCTTGAGATGACCGAAGAAGACCACAGGAACGCCGCGCTCCCCTCCCAGCGCCTGCGCCGCCGCTGGACCGAGCTCCGCCGCACGCGTGCGCCGTAGCACCGAGTCGGCGGGCCCGAGCTCCAACATCTCGATACCCGTCTGGGCAGCCAACACGTATTCCGAGAAGCGCCGCGTGGCGAATTCGTGGAGCGAGCCCTTGGCATTCTCGGCCGTGAACGTGACGAGTCCGATCTGACCGTACGGTACGAGATTGAGGCGCGGCGGGACGAGCACGCGGTGAGCGGCGCAGGCCATGCCGGCCAAGACGACCAGCAGCACCGCGGCGAGCGGGCGCACCGGTACGGGGGAGACGCGGTTCGGTTCCCTCATGTCGTGGACACCTCGCGCTAGGGTTGATGCGACGCACCCAACATAACAAAGGGCCAGGGCCGGCGCCCCGCGCGCGGTAATTTCGGACGATCCGATGGCCCGACGCTTGACGCCCCCTGGAGCCCGGGCTATATGCCTCCAAGCCCTGGGGGGGGTGCGATGAGCGCCGAGGACGTCACGGGGGAGCGCGCGCGTGAGCGGGCCCTGCTGCAGGCGGAGAAGATGGAGACGATCGGCCGCCTGACGGGGGCCATCGCGCAGCAATTCAACGAGCTCCTCGGTGCCATCCTGACGCGCGCCGCGGCGCTCACCCAGTCCTCGCCCCCGAACCGCGACTTGGACGAGCTGAAGGAAACGGCTCGGCGCGGCGCCGAGCTGGCCCACAAGCTGCTCGGATTCAGCCGGCACAAGACGCTGGACCTGCAGCCGCTCAGCTTGAGCGAGTACGTGCGGGAGATCCTCGATAGGCAGCGCCGCGAGCTTCCCGCCAACGTCGAGGTCCAGTTCGAAGCGGACGAGGTAGGCGGCGTCGTCGAAGCCGATCCCGCGGAAGTGCGACAGATCCTGATGAACCTCGTCACCAACGCCCGAGACGCCATGCCGAAGGGGGGCACGCTGCATGTGGAAGTGCGGCGGGCGCGTCTCGGCGCGGCGGATCGACCCCTGCACGCGTGGATCGAGCCGGGAGCCTACGTGAGCGTCGCGGTGAGCGACACCGGCACGGGAATGACCGCAGCGACGCTGGCACGCGTCTTCGAGCCGTTTTTCACCACCAAACCGTTGGGGGTCGGAACCGGCCTCGGGATGGCGATGGTGTACGGCCTCGTCAAGCAGCACAAGGGGTTCGTGCACCTGTACAGCGAAATAGGCCAGGGGACTACAGCCAAGGTGTACCTGCCCGCCGTCTACCACCGGGCACCGCCGCTCAAAGCCGTCGACGACGAGATCCTCCCGGGCGGGACCGAAACGATCTTGCTGGTCGAGGACGACCCCACCATGCGCTCGGTGGCCCAGGAGCTGTTGGCGAAAGTCGGTTACCGCGTGCTCGCGGCGGTCGACGGAGAGCAAGGCCTCGCGATGTATCGAGCGCACCGCGCGGAGCTCCGCCTCGTCCTCACCGACGTCATCATGCCAAAGCTCAGCGGCTTCCAGCTCTACGAAGCCATCCGGCGAGACTCGCCGGCCCTGAAGGTGCTGTTCACGAGCGGCTTTCCCGCGCCGAACTACCGCAAGACGGTCGGCCTCGATGCCGCCGTCGCCTTCGTCACGAAGCCCTGGACGGCGAGCGAGCTGCTCGGCCGGGTGCGGACTCTGCTGCAACCCGCACCAGCTTAGGTTGACACGCCGCGCTGGCGGCGTCAGTATAGCGACGCGGAGAAGCCGATGCGCGTCGTCAGGTGGGCCAGGTTGCAGTCGTCCGCGCCATGTGGGCTGCGGCTGGGAGCGTGGTACCCGGTGACCGGGCTGACTGCGCGGGAAGCCCAGGTGCAGGTACGCGGGCGTGTTTTGATGGTGCCCCGTTCTCTCCTGGAGCTGCGCACCACGCCGCCGTTGGAGTGGACGGTGGCGCCCGGCGGCACGGACACTGCGCGGGGGCTCGTCGGAGCCCGCGACGACTATCTGGTGTGTCCGAATTGCCGTCATCGGGACGCTCTGCCGGACGCCCGAGTCCCGCGGATGCGCTGCTCGCGCTGCAATGAAGTCTTCAGCATTGCCTGGGACGAACGCTATCTTCGCACCGGGCGGGGACGCGACGGGCGCGAGCCGAGCCCCTCTTCACCCCCACACCTCGCAGGGAGCGCGCTCGGTCCGGACCATCGCATGACCAGACGCCGCATATCCGCCAGTCGCCGCTCGAGCCTCGAGCGCCGCGTCACCGAGCGCCGACGAATCTCGGTCGCCCACGCGCTCGTCGAGCGGCGGATCGACGAGCGCCGGCGGCGCATGCTCCGACGGACTGGTCGGGATCGTCGCGGCGGGACGGAACGGCGGCACAAGGCCGCGAGTTGGTAGCGGGCATCAGTAGCTCAGCGCCGAGGCAGTGTGCTCCGCTCTGTGTACCGGAATCGTAACAACTGCACTGGTGCGACCATGGAACACGCAGGGAATGCGATGCGTTTCACTCAGGATCATAGCGCGCGGGTTGACGGGAGTCCTTGTCCTGGGTATGCTGCGACCACGATGAAACCGACCTACTCGCAATTGTGCAAGTGTGCGCACTCGAACAACACTGCGAATGCCGTGGTGTGCGCCCCGCTCGCTCGATTACGTGGGATGATGTAGCAGCACCGGCAGTGCGCAGCGCCGCTGCGAACGCCCCCACGCTTTGGTGCAGAAGCGTGGGGGCGTCGTCGTGTGAGATCCGAGTGAGGAGACAACCAAGATGATGGCGAAGGAATATTTGCTGGCAAGCGATTTCGACCAGACGTTGAGCTTCAACGATTCGGGAATCATCCTGAGCGAGATCGTGGGAATCCCGGGGTTCCGCGAAAAGGTCGCAGGCCTTTCGCGCACCAACCTCGTCCAGCAGGGTGGGGAGCTGGCGTATCTGCTGCGGCACGACCCGGACTACCGCGGAGTACGGCGCGAGCACTTGTTGGAGGCCGGGAAGCGCATCCGCCTCAAGCAGAATATCCAGCTGCTCGTCCGCCTGCTGCAGGAAGGGATCGAGGGCCACCGCTTCGCGTTCTACGTGATCTCGGCCGCCCCCGAGGAGGTCATCCAGTCGGCCCTCGAGGGCATCGTCCCCCCCGACCATATCTTCGGCACGCGGTTCGAGTACGATTCCTCCTCCGGCGAGATCCGGTCGATCGTGCGGGTCGCGGCCGGCTACGGGAAGGTGGCGGTCCTGGACGAGCTGCAGGCGGCGCTGCAGGTGGGCTCCGATCGCATCGTCTACGTAGGGGACGGCAGCTCCGACGTCCACGTGATGCTGCATGTCAACCGCCGGGACGGCTTCACCATCGCTGCGTCGGAGGCCAAGCTCGTCGCGCAGATCGCACGGCGCACCATCATTGGCGACGACGCGTTGAGCGTGCTGGTACCGCTACTCGAGGAGATCGTGGGAATGACGCCGGCGCGCATCCGGTCGTTCTTCGAGGAGCACGGCCTGGCGATCCAGGAGTGGGACAGAGTCCGGACCGACTGGCTGACCATCGGACAGAGCGCATCGGATGACGGCGCCGTGGCGTCGCTCGCGACGGCCGAGCGGTAGGCTAGGCTCATCCGAGCGGCGCGAATCCCGCCGGCTACACCTTCGCTTCCCGCAGCTGCTCTTTCACCGGCAGCTTGCGGATCCGCTTGCCGGTCGCCGCGAAGATGGCGTTGGCGACCGCGGGCATCACGGCCGACGTCCCCGGCTCGCCGATGCCCCCCGGCGCCTCCCTGCTCTTGACGAGATGGACCTCGATCGCGGGCGCCTCGTTGATCCGCAGTGCGCGGTAGTCGTTGAAGTTGTGCTGCTCGACGCGGCCGTCTTTGATGGTGATCTCGCCGAACAGGGCGGCGGTGATCCCGAAAATGACCCCGCTCTCGAGCTGGGCCGTGACGGTGTCGGGGTTCACGATGATGCCGCAGTCCACCGCGCAGACGACGCGCGGGACACGGACGTCGCCCTGCTCCGACACTGACACCTCGGCGACCTGGGCGATGTAGCTCCCGAAGGCGTGCAGCAGCGAGATCCCGCGACCGCTCCCCGGGGGCAGCGGCCGCCCCCAGCCGGCCTGCAGCGCGGCGAGCTCGAGCACCGCTTTGGCGCGCGGCGACTGGTCGAGCAGGGCGCGGCGGTATTGGAACGGGTCCTGCTTCGTCGCCGCCGCGAGCTCGTCGATGAAGCTCTCGACCACGAAGATGTTGTGAGTGGGCCCGACGCCGCGCCAGAACGCGGTGGGCACACCGGGCGGCTCCTGACGGACGTACTCCACGCGAATATTGGGAAGCGTATACGGCGGCTCCGCTGCTCCCTCCACGGCGTCCAGATCGAGGCCCTTGATCATCGCGCCCAGCCGGTGGACGCCGCCGGCCCGAATCACCCGCAGGGTCTTGGGAAACAGCTGGCTGATGACGCGTGCCTCGATCGACGAGCCGGCGATGCGATGCGACCAGGCGAGCGGCCGGCCGCGCTCGTCCAGGCCGGCGGCGATCCGGTCGTAATAGTAGGGCCGGTACATGTCGTGCTGGATGTCTTCTTCGCGCGTCCACACGACTTTCACGGGACCGGGGACCTGCATCGCGATCTGCACGGCGCGGATGATGAAGTCCACCTCGAGGCGCCGGCCGAAGCCGCCGCCCAACAGGTGGTTGTGGACCTGAACGCGCTCCCGCGGCAGACCGGTCAGCTTCGCGGCGGCGGTGCGGGCGAACGTCGGCACCTGCGTGCCGACCCAGATCTCGCACCCGTCCCGGCGTACGTGCACGGTGCAGTTCACCGGCTCCATCGTCGCGTGCGCGAGGAACGGCACCTCGTAGACGGCCTCGACCTTACGGGCGGCGCCGGCCATGGCCCGCGCGACGTCGCCGTCTTTGCGCGCGACCACGCCCGGCTGCTGCGACGCCGCTTCGAGCTGGCGCACGATGTCGGCCGTACTGAGCTTGGCGTTCGGCCCCTCGTCCCAGCGGATGTCCAGCGCGGCGAGGCCCTGCTTCGCCGCCCACATGTGATCGGCGACCACGGCCACGGCATCGTCGAGCCGCACCACCTGTTGGACGCCCGGGATCGCCTTCGCGTTCGAGTCATCGACGCTCGCGAGCTTGCCGCCGAACACCGGACAGGCGGCCAGCGTGGCGACCTTCATGCCGGGGAGCTGCACGTCGATCCCGAATTGCGCCGCGCCGTTGACCTTGTCGGGGCTGTCCAGGCGCTTGGCCGGCGTGCCGATCAGCTTCCAGTCCTTCGGATCCTTCAGCGGGACGGTGCGCGGCACCGGCAGCGTCGCCGCCTTGTCGACCAGGGCGCCGTAGCCGAGCTTGCGCCCCGTCGCTCCGTGGACGACCTCACCCCGTTCGGCGCGGCACGACGCGGCGTCGACGTTCCACGCCTGCGCGGCGGCGGCCACGAGCAGGGCGCGCGCCGCGGCGCCGGCGTGGCGCAGCGGCTCGAAGTTGCCGCGCACCGACGTCGAGCCCCCCGTTTCCTGGACACCGAACAGGGGTTCGGCGTAG
>WNGJ01004763.1_pt1 | contig 24446 bp, 24 predicted proteins | sample 5400611 | NCBI WGS metagenome assembly WNGJ01 (sample SAMN13153375, study PRJNA577476) | soil metagenome | isolation source: 40 cm soil or saprolite under Garry oak tree replicate 1 | place: USA:California | collected 2016-06-15
TCTGCGAGATCTGGCTCCCCCAGCTCGGCCCGACCGACTTCAGGCTGACCTGGCCGCGGCTGATGCCGAACCGGTGCGCGATCGCGTTCTGGACCTGGAACTGCTTCTTGCTCGACAGCACCTCGGTCTGCACGTTCCACTTCGTGCCGCCCACCTGCTGGACCGTGAGCGTGCTGCCGCCGCCGGCGTTGGTGACCGTGGTCGAGACCTGGGTGGACGTGGCGGCCGGAGCCGCGAAGCTGAAGACCGAGCCGCCCTTGAAGTCCACGCTGTACTGGAGCCGGAAGACCAGCAGCGCGGCGATGCTGATCACCAGGATCGCCCCGGAGATCCGGTACCACAGCTTCTGCCGGCCGACGAAGTCGACCGAGACCTCGCCGCGGTAGAGCCGCCCGCCCACATTGCCGAGCCGGGACATCAGGCCTCCTTCGTGGCGGTAGGGGCCGCGGAGGCCGAGGTAACGCCCGTGGCGGACCGCGCCCTCGCCGGCCGCGACCCGCGCCATGGCGATTTCGCGCCGAGTCGCTCCGGATCAAGACCCGACCATCGGTGACCCTGGCTGAAGAACCTTGTCCTGGCCAGCAGGGTGACCATCGGCTTGGTGAACAAGAACACGACCACGATGTCGATCAGCGTCGTGAGGCCGAGGGTGAACGCGAAGCCCCGGACGTCGCCGACGGCGATGATGTAGAGCAGCAGGGCCGCGAGGAACGAGACTGTGTCCGACACCAGGATTGTTCGCCTGGCGCGCTGCCAGCCGCGCTCGACCGCGGCCCGCAGCGATCTGCCCTCTCGCACCTCGTCGCGCAGTCGCTCGAAGTAGACCACGAACGAGTCGGCCGTGATGCCGATGGCGACAATCAGGCCGGCGATGCCGGCGAGCGAGAGCGTGAAGCCCTGGTACTTGGACAGCAGGATGACCGCGAGCCAGGTCAGCAACGCTGCCGTCGCCAGGCTGAAGACCGACACGATCGCCAGTCCCCGGTAGTAGAAGACCGAGTAGAACACCACGAGCAGCAGGCCGATGGCCGCTGCGATCAGGCCCGCGTGCAGCTGCGAGGAGCCAAGCTGCGGCGAGATCGAGTTCGTGTTCTGCCGGGTGAAGGCGAGCGGCACCGCGCCGTACTTCAGCACGTTGGTGAGCTTGGTGGCCTGGCCGTGGGTGAAACCGCCAGCGCCGCCGGTGATCTCACCGGAGCCCGTCGTTATCGGGCTCGTCACATCTGGCGCAGAGATGACCTTTCCGTCCAGCACGATCGCGAACTGGTCGAGCACCGACGTCTGCGTCTGCGTCTGGGAGTTGAAGTACTTCGACACCATCATGCTGGTCAGCTGGCCGAAGGCCTTCTGCCCCTGGCCGTCCAGATTGAAGTTGACCACCCACTGGCTCTGCGAGTTCAGCACCGCAGCGACCTTCGTCAGGTTCGTCCCGAGCACCTTGGCGACATCGAGGACGTACTTGGTGCCCGACGAGTCGCAGGCCACGATCTGCTTGGCGGGGTCGTCCCACTTGGCCGGGTTATCGCCGTAGATCTTCTGCTGCCACTTCTTATTGGTGCAGTTCAGCCGGTTGAAGTCAGCGATCACGGCCTTGCTGGTCACCTTGGTGATGTCACCGGACGCGTCGGCGGCCGTCGGCAGCCGCGTGGTCAGCGACGGGCTCGGGCTGGGCGACCCCGACGGCGAGGGGGACGGGCTTGCCGAGCCGCTTGGCGACGGCGAGGAACTCGGCGACGGCGTCGAGCCGGCGGTCGGCGGAGGCAGCGCGGTCGGCTTGCCGGGTACCGCGAGCAGCACCTGGCGGAACCTGAGCACAGCGGAGCTGAGCAGCGGCGCGATCTGCTCAGCGCTCTTGCCGGGCACCGAGACGACGATGAGATTCGAGCCCTGCTGCTGTACCTTCGCCCCGGTAAAGCCCTGGCCGTTGACCCTGCTGTTCAGGATCGCGATGGACTGATTCATGGCGCTGGCGCTCGGCGTGGCCTGCTGACGGCCGTGCTCCTTCAGCGGGACGGCCCGAATGGTGATCGTCGTCCCGCTGGACAGGTCGAGGCCGAGCCCGACCTTGAACTTGTCGTGCCAGCTCCCCGGGTTACCGATATCGCCGCCGATGATCGTCGCGAACATCACGATCAGCAGCCCGACGAGCACCGCCAGGTAACGCCATGGCTGGGAGGTCACTCCCGGCTGCCTCGAAGAGCCGCCACCGGTACGTGCCCGGGCCGGCCTGTTGCTAGGGGGTGCCACCTGTGCCTGTCCTTTAGTGTGAGCGGCCCGCGGTGCGGCTAGACGTTACGGTCCTTCTTGAGGTCGGTGGGCGGGCTGGCGTCATCCTGCGCCTCGGTCTCCGCCTCCGCCTCGTGGTCTGCTTCAGGCTCGCCTGGCTCCTCAGGAACGATGTCCTCGTGCGACGGCATGGCGTCATCGGCGATGACCTCCATCACCGCGCGGCGCAGCATCGTCACCTCGACGCCAGGAGCGATCTCGATGACGACGTCGCGGTCATCGCCGGACACTACCGTGCCGTACATGCCGGCCGTGGTGCGAACCCGCTGACCAGGCATGACCTTGCTCTGGGTCTGCATCGCTTTGCGCTGCCTGTTCCGCTGCGGACGCATGATCAGCACGTAGAACAGGCCGACCAGCACAGCCAGGATGATAAACGTGAACGCGGGGTTGCCGCTCGATGACTTGGAAGCGGCGAGAATCATGGTCCCCATAGCGGGGCTTCCTTCCGGTTGATGGCGCAGCGGCCGGTGTGCAGCACAGTGCCACGCCGGGCGGGCCCGGCGGTGGCGCCAGGCGGCTGAGAAAGACCAACTGCCAGAGTTTAGCGGCGCGGGCGCCGCGCACAAACAGGCTACGACCTCCACGGAGTGATCGTGACCGGCCCGCAACCAGAAGTGCCGTTCTGTGCCACTACTGCTGGCCTGGCACTACGCGCCGGCTGCTGGCCTCGGATTGTTTCTCCCTAGTCAAACAGCGTGATGGCGGCATCACCAGCCCCTGCGCCATCGCCAGCGCCCTCCTGCTGGGCCGGAGCGGGCGGCTCGAGGCCCAGATGCGCCCACGCCGCCGGCGTGGCGACCCTGCCCCGGGGAGTCCTCGCCATCAGCCCGGCTCGCACCAGGAACGGCTCGGCGACCATCTCAACGGTCTCGGCTTCCTCGGCGACGGCCACCGCGAGCGTGGACAGGCCGACCGGCCCGCCGCCGAACCGCTGCCCTGGACACCACGCCGTCACCGCGTACCTCGGCGAAGTCCCTGACCCGGCGCAGCAGCCGGTTGGCGATCCGCGGGGTGCCCCTGGACCGGCCGGCGATCTCGTCGGCGCCCTCGTCGCGGAGCGTGACGCCGAGCAGGCCAGCCGAGCGGCGGATGATCACGCCGAGCTCGCCGGCGTCGTAGAAGTCCAGGTGCCCGGTGAAACCGAACCTGTCCCGCAGCGGCGCCGGCAGCAGCCCAGCCCGCGTCGTGGCGCCCACGAGGGTAAATGGCGCGATGTCGAGGGGCACCGCGGTCGCGCCCGGGCCCTTGCCCAGCATCACGTCGACCCTGAAGTCCTCCATCGCGAGATAGAGCATCTCCTCGGCCGGCCTGGCCAGCCGGTGGATCTCGTCGATGAAGACCACCTCGCCGCCGTTCAGCGACGTGAGCACGGAGGCTAGGTCGCCGGCCCGCTCGATCGCGGGGCCGCTGCTGATCCGCAGCGGCGCGCCGAGCTCGGCCGCGATGATCATCGCGATCGTGGTCTTGCCGAGCCCGGGCGGCCCGGACAGCAGCACGTGGTCAGGTGCCTTGCCGCGCCGCATCGCGCCCTCGAGCACGAGCGTGAGCTGCTCGCGCAGCCTGGCCTGGCCGACGAACTCGGCGAGCTGCCTGGGTCGCAGGGCGCCCTCGATCTGCCGCTCGTCGGCGTCGGCCAGCGGCGAGACGAACCGGTCGGTCTCAGTCACGTCCGCCCCAGCACCCGCAGCGCCGAGCGCAGCGCGACGGCGACATCGACCTCGGCCGCTTCCGCGCCGACCTGGCTGGCGGCCAGCAGGTCGGGCTCGATCATCGCGATGGCCTGGTCGGCGTCCCTGGCCTGCCAGCCGAGGTTGACCAGGCCGGTGCGCACCTGATCCCGCCAGGTCAGCGTGCCGAGCCTGGTCGCCGCGCCGCCGGTCGCCGTCGCCGCGCCGCCCGGCGCCCCTGCAGCGGCGGCCGGCATGACGTCGCCGGGCGCGCCGAGCCGGCCGGCGAGGTCGAGCACGATCCGCTGTGCGCCCTTACGGCCGATGCCGGGCACGCCCGTCAGCGCGGTCACGTCGGCCGCCGCGACCGCCCGGCGGAGCCCGTCAGGGCTGAACGTCGCCAGCATCGCCAGCGCCAGCCTCGGGCCGATGCCGCTCGCGGTCTGCAGCAGCTCGAAGGTGTTGCGCTCGTCATCGCTGCCGAACCCGTACAGGGTCAGCGCGTCCTCGCGGACCACCAGCGAGGTGCAGACCCTGGCCCGCTCCCCTGGCCGCAGTCCCGCGAGGGTGCCGGGAGAGCACTGCACGAGCAGCCCGACCCCTCCGACGTCGATCACCGCCCCCTCCGGGGCCACCGCCGCCACGACGCCGTCCAGATGCGCGATCATGTTCCCGCTCCTCCCGGCGCGGTCGCCGCGCCCGCCGCCGCCCGTCCGCCGGTCAGGGCCGCGCCCGCCGCGATCCTGGCTTGCGCGCCGCCGCGCCACAGGTGGCAGATCGCCAGCGCGAGCGCGTCGGCGGCGTCGGCAGGCCGCGGCGGGTCCGGCATCCGCAGCAGCCTGGTCACCATGTGCGTGACCTGTGCCTTGTCCGCGCGCCCGTTGCCGGTCACGGCCGCCTTGACCTCGCTGGGGGTGTGCAGCGCGACCGGCAGCCCGCAGCGGGCGGCACACACGATCGCGACGGCTCCGGCCTGCGCCGTTCCCATCACGGTCCTGACGTTGTGCTGGCTGAAGACCCGCTCGACCGCGACCGAGTCCGGCTGGTAGTGGCCGAGCCACTGCGTGATCTGCTCGTCGAGCAGCAGCAACCTGGTGCCGATGTCGGCGCCAGGAGGAGTGGTGATGACGGTCGTGCCGGCCAGCCGCAGCGGCAGGCCGGGCCCGCCTTCTACGACGCCCAGGCCGCATCTGGTCAGGCCGGGATCGACCCCGAGCACCCGCATGCGGCCACCGCCTGCTCCCGTGACGAACATGTGTTCGGCTGCGACGTTACCGGCTGGCGCCCCCCGAGCCCGCCAACCAGTCCGGCGTGTCGCTTGGGCCGTTAGAAGTAGTCGAGCAGGAAGGGCTGGGCCGCGAACACCGCGTCAAGCACGGCGTCGGTGCCATGGTCCCCGCCGGCGGCGAGCCCGGCGGCGCGCAGCGTCGCCATCGGCACGCCCGCGTACAGCGCGGCGAAGCCGCGCGGCCCGAGAGCGACCGGCGACGCGGCAGGCGAGGAGGCCGGGCGTCCGGTGATACCCCTGGAAAGAGACCCCTGGCCGTCGGACACAGCGAGCGCGTAATCACCAGCGTTGCCAGGCAGGTACGGATCGGCGAGCTCGAGCAGCACGCTGGCCTGAACGGTCGCGGGGAAGCCACGCCCGGCGATCGCGCCGATCGGGTCGAGCACCCGCAGCATCCAGTGCCGGAGCCGGCGCACGCTCACGTCGGGCTCCCGCGTCAGCCAGCTGACCGGATCGTACGGGCCGACGGCCGCGTGCACCAGCTCGGTCACCGAGGCGTGCGAGGCGACGATCCCCCACAGCGCTCGTGCGGTCTGCGCCGAGCCGGCCTGCAGGGCCTCGATGAGGATCGCCTTGCTGGTGCCGCCGTGCCAGCCGTAGCTGAGGAATCCGTCATCGGCCAGGTAGGCGAACAGCTCAGGGTCGGCGAGCCAGCGCCGCACGCTCGCCCGGTCGCGGGTGGCCGGGCCGCAGTCGCGGGCGCCCGCGTGCACGGCGCCGAGCACGGCGATGACCTGCTCGGCGTCATCGGGCCCGGCCCGCCGGATCAGCCCGGCACCGGCCGCTCGCGGGCCGGCCGACAAGGACCGGACGTGCGGATCGGGCGGCAGCAGGGCGCCCAGCGCCCGGCCGGGCACCTCGGCGCGGTAGTTGCCGCCGGCCAGCTCCCAGCCCAGCGAGCGGTAGATCTGCGCCGTCGCCGGATAGAGCGTCGACAGCGCGTAGCCATCCCCGGCCATCGCTGTCAGCAGCGCGGTCATCATCGCCCGGCCGACGCCGCGGCCCCTGGCCTCGGGCGCGACCATGACCCCGCCCACGCCGGCCATCGGCACCGGCCTGCCGTGCCAGTACTGCCGCATGTCGTAGTACCTGGCGGCGCCGATGATCTGGCCGCCGTCAAAGACGCCGAACTGCCTGCCCGTCATGACGTAGTCGGCCAGCTCCGCCCGCCAGTGCGCGCGATCCTGCGCGCTCATCGGGCCAAAGGAGCGGTGCCGCAGGCCGAGCTCGGCATCGAGGTCGTCGTCGGCCCGCATGGGCCGGATCGTGAGCGCGCCGGGGAGGTCAGCCAAGCTTCTCCATGATGTCGTCGGCGACCGCGTAATTCGCGTACACGTCCTGGACCTCGTCGGACTCCTCGAGCACCTCGATCAGATGGAAGACCTTGCGTGCGGTCTCCTCGTCGAGCGGCACCTCGACCGAGGGCAGGAACGGGGTCTCGGCGGACTCGTAGTCGATCCCCGCCTGCTGCAACGCGGTCCTGACCGGTACCAGGTCGGTCGCCTCGCTGACCACCTCGTAGGACTCGCCGATGTCATTGACATCCTCGGCGCCCGCGTCCAGCACCGCCATCAGCACGTCGTCCTCGCCGAGCGCTGGCGACTTCGGCACGATCACCACGCCCTTGCGGCTGAACAGGTACGACACCGAGCCGGCATCGGCCATCGAGCCGCCGTTGCGGGTCAGCGCCACCCTGACCTCGGACGCGGCACGGTTCCTGTTGTCGGTCAGGCACTCGACAAGCAGCGCGACGCCGCCAGGCGCGTAGCCCTCGTACGTGACGGTCTCGTACGCGGCGCCGCCGGCCTCCAGGCCCGCGCCGCGGCGCAGGGCGCGGTCGATGTTGTCGTTCGGGACCGAGCTGCGCTTGGCCTTCTGCACGGCGTCGTAGAGCGTGGGGTTGGCGGTCATGTCGGGGCCGCCGCTCCGCGCCGCCACCTCGACGTTCTTGATCAGCTTGGCAAAGAGCTTGCCGCGCCTGGCGTCGACGACAGCCTTCTTGTGCTTGGTGGTAGCCCACTTGGAGTGGCCGCTCATGAGAGCTCCCTCACCATGTCGGTAAAGATCGAGTGCACGCGGTAGTCCTGGGTGAGCTCGGGGTGAAATGCCGTGGCGAGCGCCTGACCCTGGCGGACGGCGACGATCCTACCGGTGCGCGGTTCGGCCGCCAGAATCTCGACGCCTGGCCCCGCCTCCTCCACCCATGGCGCCCGGATGAAGACGGCGCGGAACGGCTGGCTGCCCGCGCCCGCTATCTCGATGTCGCTCTCGAACGAGTCAGCCTGCCGGCCGAAGGCGTTCCGCCTGACCGTCATGTCGATCGCGCCCAAGGTCTCCTGTTCGCTAGCTCGCTCCACCAGCCGGCTGGCCAGCATGATCATTCCGGCACATGATCCGAAAACCGGCATCCCGGCGCCGATCCGCTCGCGGAGCGGCCCGAGCAGATCGAAGATGTCCGCCAGCTTCCAGATCGTGGTGGATTCGCCGCCCGGGATGATGAGGCCGTCGACCGCGTCCAGCTCGGCACGCCTGCGGACGGTCAGCGGGGTGCCCCCTGCCGCCGTGATCGCGCGCAGGTGCTCAGCCACGTCGCCCTGCAGCGCGAGCACGCCGACCGTCACCGTGGCCGCGTTAGCGGACGGCGCGGTCGCCGGGGCCGCCGGGGCCTGCTGCGATGAGACGAGCGCCGCGTCGCTGGCTGGCACTGTCACCCTCCCGTGCTCTCTGGCCAGTGCTTTGTGGCCAGTGCTGTCTGGCCAGTCCGAGCGTATCCGCGCGCCGGTGGTGTGCCATAGCGGCGGCGCGGGTAGCGATCATGGATCGACGCAATGCGGTCAAGCCGCGGCCAACTCCCCGCCAAGCCCCGGCCGCGGCGCGGTCCCCCAGGCAAGGCACGTCCAGGCCAGGCACGTCCAGGCCAGGCACGTCCAGGCTAGGCACGTACAGGCTAGGCACGTCCAGGCAGCCCGACCCACCAGGAGGTACCAGATGGGCCAGGGATGGACGTTCGACGGCGCGCCGACGACCACGATGGGAGCGCCGGGCGGCCTGGTCACGCTGCTCGACGGCACCACGTTCTGCATCTGCGAGCCATCGGGCGACCTGCGGCAGGGCGGCTCGCAAGGCCTGTTCGTCAGGGACACCAGGCTGATCAGCCGGCTCGAGCTCAGCATCAACGGGCACGTGCCTGAGCCCCTCGCGCCGCAGGCGCGCGAGCCGTTCGCCTGCACGTTCCTCAGCCGGATGCCGCCGTTGCCCGGCCTCGCCGACAGCACGATGCTGGTGGCCAGGCGGCGGGTGCTCCACGACGGCATGAGCGAAGAGATCACGCTGCGGAACATGAGCACCGAGCCGATGCCCGTTTCACTGCGGCTCGGCATCGGCGGGGACTTCGCGGACGTGTTCGAGGTCAAGGAAGGCCGGGTGCACGCGGACTCGGCGGGCGCCCTGGGCCTGACGGTCGGCGTCGACGAGGACTCGATCCTGCTGAGCCGCCAGGCCGGGACCTCCGTGCGGGGCGCCAGGATCACCGGCGCCCGCCAGGGCGACGCCCAGCTCGCGGTCTCCGCCAGCCAGCTGACCTGGCACGCGGTCGTGCCGGCGCACGGCTCGTGGATCACCACGCTGCAGATCACGCCGTCGCTGAACGGCAAGGACCTGATCGAGTACCGGGTCAGCCCGCAGCCGGACGGCAAGCGGCTGACGGCCGCCGACGGGCCCGAGGAGCGGCTGGCCGACTGGCGCAGGCAGAGCCCGCTGGTCAGGGCCTCGGACCCGCGTTTGGCGTCGGTCTTCGCGGCCAGCACCGAGGACCTGGGGTCGCTGCGGATCTTCGACCCCGAGCACGCTGACCGGATGGTGATCGCGGCGGGGGCGCCGTGGTTCATGACCATCTTCGGCCGCGACTCGCTGCTGACGTCGTGGATGGTGCTGCCGCTCGACCCCTCGCTGGCGCTCGGCACCATGCGGACGCTGGCCAGCCTGCAGGGCACCAAGGTCACCCCGGCGACGGAGGAGGAGCCAGGCAAGATCCTGCACGAGATGCGGTTCGGCATGCAGGCCTCGCTGTGGCTCGGCGGCAGCGGCGTCTACTACGGGACCGTCGACGCCACGCCGCTGTTCGTGATGCTGCTCGGCGAGATGCGCCGGTGGGGCCTGGAGCGCGAGATCGTGGACGAGCTGCTCCCGCACGCCGACCGCGCGCTGGACTGGATCGTCAACTACGGCGACCGGGACGGCGACGGGTTCGTGGAGTACGGCCGCAGCACCGAGCTCGGGCTCGCCAACCAGGGCTGGAAGGACTCCTTCGACGGGATCACCTTCGCCGACGGGACGATAGCCGAACCCCCGATCGCGCTGGCCGAGGTGCAGGGGTACGCGTACGCGGCGTTCCTCGCCAAGTCGCACCTGTGCCGCGAGCGCGAGGACAGCGACGGGGCAGAGCTCTGGGCGCGGCGCGCGCAGGACCTCAAGGACAGGTTCAACGAGGCGTTCTGGATGCCGGACAGGGGGTGCTTCGCCCTCGGCCTGGACGGCGGCAAGCGCCAGATCGACTCGCTCGCCTCCAACATGGGCCACTGCCTGTGGACCGGGATCGTCGACGCCGGGAAGGCGGCGGCGGTCGCTGCGCACCTGACCGGCCCCGACCTGTACTCCGGATACGGGATCAGGACGCTGGCCAGCTCGAGCGCCGCGTTCAACCCGATGAGCTACCACAACGGCTCGGTCTGGCCGCACGACAACGCGATCTGCGCGGCCGGCCTGATGCGCTACGGCTTCGTCACCGAGGCGCAGCAGGTCTTCGCCGGCATCCTCGAGGCGGCGGAGGCGTTCGGCGGCAGGCTGCCCGAGCTGTTCTGCGGCTTCGACCGCGCGGAGTTCGGTGAGCCGGTGAGCTACCCGACCTCGTGCTCGCCGCAGGCCTGGGCCTCGGCGACGCCGTTTCACCTGCTCCGCACGCTGCTGCGGTTCGATCCGTCGGCGCCGGCTGGCAAGCTGTGGTGCGACCCGGCGATCCCGGCCAGGTTCCTGCCGCTGCGCATCGACTCGCTGCACGTGGCCGGTGCCCGGGTCTCGGTCGACGTGCGCGATGACGGCTGGTCGCTGGACGGCCTCGGCGAGGTGCTGACCCTGGTCAGGTCCGGCCGCGACCCAGGGACCGCGATCGGCAGCTAGCCCGTGGTTACCGGCCCCGTGGTAACTGGCCCCGTGGTAACTGGCCCCGTGGTTACTTGCAGAGCTTGGCGTGCCAGGCGGTCGCCGAGGTGTCGGTCAGCGAGGCGACCTGGTCCACGATGACCCTGCGCCTGGCCGCGTCCGAGGCTGCCGACTCGTAGCCGGCGCGGAACATCGGGTCGAGCGCTCCCGGCGCGCTGGCCTCGAGCGCGCCAGCCAGCTCGGTCAGCACCTGCCGCTCCCTGGCTTGCGAGGCGACCGCACCCACTCGTCCCATCACGTAGTAGGCGGTCACCCCCTTGAGCAATGCGCATTCCAACCGCTGCTGCCGGGGAACATCAAGATCGGCGGCGTAACGGGACAACGGCGTGCTCCCGGCCCGTCTGGTTGCCACGAGCGCACCGTCGCAGAACCGCCCGATCAGCTCGCTGGTCAGGTTCTTGACCGCGGCCACGGTTTGCGGCTCGCCGTCGAAGCGCCGCGGCCAGAAGCTCAGCGCGAGCAGCCCGTCGAAGATCTCGCACAACTCGTCGGCGGTGACCGACCCCGGCGGGCAGTACTGGGCCTGGCTGAGCACGGCGACCCTGCGGCGCTCACCGGGGTCGCGCAGCCTGTCCAGCTCGATCAGGCCGCTGTGCAGGCCGTCCTCCAGGTCGTGCACGGAGTACGCTACGTCGTCGGCCCAGTCCATGACCTGGGCCTCCAGACACGGCCGGTCGTCCGGCGCCCCCTGCCTGATCCACCAGAAGACCTCGGCGTCCTCGTCATAACACCCGTACTTCACCCCGGCCGGCTGCTCAGGCGGTTCAGCGATGTTCCGGGCCGGGGCGCGAGACGCGGCTTGTGAGGCCAGCCAGGGGTACTTGAGTGTCGCGTCGAGAGTGGCCCGCGTCAGGTTCAGGCCGGCGCCGGGGACCTTGGCCTCGAGCCTGGTGAGCAGCCGCAGGCTCTGCGCGTTGCCCTCGAACCCGCCGCACCCGGCGGCGATCTGGGCGAGCGCGGACTCGCCGTTGTGGCCGAACGGCGGGTGCCCGAGGTCGTGTGCCAGGCACGCCGCGTCGACCAGGTCAGGGTCGCAGCCGAGCGAGGCCCCGAGTTCCCTGCCGATCTGGGCGCACTCCAGCGAGTGCGTGAGCCTGGTGCGCGGAAAGTCGGCCTGGCCGACCTCGACCACCTGGGTCTTCGCGGCCAGCCTGCGCAGCGCCGAGCTGTGCAGCACCCGCGCACGGTCCCGCTGGAACCCGCTGCGCTCCTGGCTGCGGGCACGCTTGGCAGGCTCGGGCGCGAACCGGTCCGTCGCGTGCCTGTCGTAGCCCGGGCGATCGCCTGCGGTCCGGCATCCGATGCTCTCCGTCACCTGCTGTCGCTGCCGCCTGTCTCCTCGAGCGCCACAGCGCGGCCGGCCTCGAGCCGCGCGACCGGCACCCGGAACGGTGAGCAGGACACGTAGTCCAGGCCCGCGTGGTGGAAGAAGCGCACAGACTCCGGGTCACCGCCGTGCTCGCCGCAGACCCCGACCTTCAGGTCGGGCCTGGTGGCGCGGCCCTCCGTGGTGGCGATCTCGACCAGCCGACCGATGCCCTCGGCGTCCAGCGTCTCGAACGGCGAAACCCCGAAGATGCCCATCTCGATGTACCGGCCGAAGAACGCGCCCTCGACGTCGTCTCTGGAGAAGCCCCAGCCCATCTGCGTCAGGTCGTTGGTGCCGAACGAGAAGAACTCGGCCGCCTGCGCGATCTGCCCTGCCGTCAGCGCGGCCCTTGGCACCTCGATCATCGTGCCGATCAGCGTGTGGCCGCTGACGCCGGTCTCCGCGGCGACTTCGGCGAGCACTTTCTCGGCCTCGTCCCTGGCCGCCTCGAGTTCCTGCACGGCGCCGACCAGCGGGATCATGATCTCCGGGTGCGGGTTCCCGCCCGCCTTGATCCGGTCGGCAGCGGCATGCGCGATCGCACGAACCTGCATGGCGTACAGGCCGGGGATGACCAGCCCGAGCCGGACGCCGCGCAGGCCGAGCATCGGGTTCTGCTCGTGCAGCCTGCGGACCTCCTCGAGCAGCTTCTTGTCCTTTTCGGTCGCCTTGTCTCCCGCGAGCGCGACCTTGACAGACAGCTCGGTCAGGTCGGGCAGGAACTCGTGCAGCGGCGGGTCGAGGAGCCTGATCGTCACCGGCAGCCCGTCCATCGCCTCGAGAATCTCGACGAAGTCACCGCGCTGCAGCGGCTCGAGCTCGGCCAGCGCGGCCTTCCTGCCGTCGTCGCTGTCGGCCAGGATCAGCCGCTCGACCAGCTGCCGCCGCTCGCCGAGGAACATGTGCTCGGTCCTGGTCAGGCCAATGCCCTGAGCGCCGAACCTGACCGCGCGTGCCGAGTCCTCGCCGGTGTCGGAGTTGGCGCGGACGCCGAGCCTGCGCCGCTTGTCGGCGTGCGTCATGATCCTGTGCACAGCGCTGACCAGCTCGTCGGCAGCGGGATCGAGGTTGCCCTCGAAGTACTCGACCACCGGCGAGGCGACGACAGGCACCTCGCCGAGGTAGACGGCGCCTGAGGTGCCGTCGATCGAGATCACGTCGCCCTGCCTGACGACCAGCTGGCCGTCCTTGCCCGCGGCAGCGAACTGCCCGGCCGCGACGTTGACCTCGAGCTGGTCGGCGCCGCAGACGCAGGTCTTGCCCATGCCGCGCGCCACCACCGCCGCGTGGCTGGTCTTGCCGCCGCGGCTGGTCAGGATGCCGCGGGCGGCGATCATGCCGTGCAGGTCGTCGGGGTTGGTCTCACGGCGGACCAGGATCACGTCCTCGCCGCGCTCGGCCCGCTCGACGGCCGTCGCGGAGTCGAACACCGCCTTGCCGACGGCCGCGCCCGGCGAGGCGCTGATGGCCTTGGTGATCAGCGCGGCGCCGGCGGTGTCACCGAACCTGGGGAACATCAGCTGGGCGAGCTGCGCGCCGTCGACCCTGCGCAGCGCCTCGTCGATGTCGATCAGGGCCTGGTCGACCAGCTGGACAGCGATCCTGAAGGCCGCTCCCGCTGTCCGCTTGCCCACCCTGGTCTGCAGCATCCACAGCTTGCCGCGCTCGATCGTGAACTCGATGTCGCACAGGTCCCTGTAATGGTTCTCCAGCGTCTGCATGATCTGCATGAGCTCGCCGTAGGACGCGGGGTCGAGCTTCTCGAGTTCCTGCAGCGGCACGGTGTTCCTGATCCCGGCCACGACGTCCTCGCCCTGGGCGTTCTGCAGGTAGTCACCGTAGACGCCCTGCTGACCGCTGCCCGGGTCACGGGTGAAGGCCACGCCGGTACCCGAGTCCGGGCCGAGGTTGCCGAAGACCATGGTGACGACGTTGACCGCGGTGCCCAGGTCCGACGGGATCCGCTCCTGGCGGCGGTACAGGATCGCGCGGTCGGCGTTCCACGAGTCGAAGACCGCGTTCACCGCCATGTCCATCTGCTCGCGCGGATCCTGCGGGAAGTCGCTGCCGGTCCGCGTCTTGACGATCTGCTTGAAGGTGTCGACGAGGGCCTTCATGTCGTCGGCGTCCAGGTCGAGGTCGTTCTTGGTGCCCTTGGCCCGCTTCGCCTCGTCGATCGCGTGCTCGAACTCATGACCCTCGATGTCGAGCACGGTCTTGCCGAACATCTGGATCAGGCGCCGGTAGGAGTCCCACGCGAACCGGTCGTTGCCCGCCTGCTTGGCCAGGCCCTGCACCGACGCGTCGGACAGCCCGATGTTCAGGACCGTTTCCATCATTCCCGGCATGGAGAATTTGGCGCCCGACCTGACGCTGACCAGCAGCGGATCGCCGGAGTCGCCGAGGCTCCTGCCCATCTCCTGCTCGAGCCGCCGCAGGTGCTCGGTGACCTCGGCGGCCAGGCCAGCGGGCACGATGCCCTCCGCGAGATAGTGCCTGCAGGCGTCGGTGCTGATGATGAAGCCGGGCGGTACGGGCAGGCCAAGATTGGTCATCTCGGCGAGGTTGGCACCCTTGCCGCCGAGGAGGTCCTTCATGTCCTTGTTGCCCTCGATGAAGTCATAGACAAGCTTCGGCACTGCACGCTCTCCTTGCGGTGCCGCGGGCCCTGCCGCGCCTCGGCCGGGACCGGGTACTGTCCCGGACCCGCCGGCCTGGCTGGGCACCCGGCGGCTCAGTGATCTCGGCCTTCTCGGCCCTCGTGCATGACTCTACCGAGCCTGGCGCGCTCCTCGCGCGCACGCTGCGTTCTCCCGGCCGGACTCTGCGCGCGGATACCCTGACGCCTGGCCGGACGATTGACGTCCGCGCGCAGAAGGGCGCTGACCAATGGCTGAGATAGTCGCATGACGTGGCCAGGTGCCATCGGCCTGCTCTACCCAGGGGACATGGGCGCGGCGGTCGGGCGTTGCCTCGCTGAGCAGGGCCACCTGGTGCTGTGGGCTTCGGCCGGCCGGGGCGAGCAGACGGCCGCGCGCGCCATTGCCGCCGGGCTGACCGACGCGGGCGCCGCTACCGCCGTCGCCAGGCAGGCAGCGCTCATAGTCGCGGTCTGCCCGCCGCACGCGGCGCTCGACGTCGCTCGCTCGGTGGCCGGATTCGCCGGCACCTACCTGGACGCGAACGCGATCGCGCCGCAGACCGCGCGGCGGGTGGCCGAGGTCGTGACCAGCGGCGGTGCCCGCTATGTCGATGGCGGGATCATCGGGCCGCCGCCAGCCGCGCGGGGCGCCACCAGGCTCTACCTGTCCGGCGCCGGCGCCGAGGAAGTGCGCGGGCTGTTCGACGGAACCGCGCTCGACGCGCGGATCGCGGGCACCGATCCCTGGTCGGCCTCGGCTCTGAAGATGGCCTACGCGGCCTGGACCAAGGGCTCCGCGGCGTTGCTGCTCGCGGCGCGCGAGCTGGCCGAGTCCGAAGGCGTCGGCGCCGCACTCACCGCCGAGTGGGAGATCTCCCAGCCAGGACTCGACGCCAGGCACCGCGGCGCCGAGCAATCCGCGGCCAGCAAGGGCTGGCGATGGGTCTGGGAAATGGCGGAGATCGCCGCGGCGATGGGCGCCGACGGGCTGCCCAGGGGGTTCTGCCGCGCGGCCGCTGAGATTTTCGGCCGCTACCCAAGGAGCCTGCCGGAACCCGATCGGCCAGGCGGGGCGAGCAACATCTGGGCGCCTTAAGCGTCTCTAGGGCATGAGCAGCATCGCGTCAGCCCGGCTCGGGCCGCCTAGCGATCTCGGTGACCTCCTCGGCAGCGGGGAGGGACGCTCGTTCGCTCGCTCCGCAGAGAGCAGTATCACGGCGCTTTACCAGACGCACGCGCTCGGGCTGACGCGGCTGGCTCATGTCATGCTCGGGGACAAGGCAAGCGCCGAGGACGTGGTGCAGGAAGCGTTTTGCGGCCTGTACAGGAACTGGGCCAGGCTCGCCGACCCGGCCAGTGCGCTGCCGTACCTGCGTACCTCGGTACTCAACGGCTGCCGCTCCGCGGTCAGGCGGCGCAAGCTCAGGGCAACCAAGGCGCTCTACGAACCGGCCGCGGCCTCAGCCGAGTCGGTGGCGCTGACCGGCGAGGAGCACCGCTCGGTGCTCGCCGCCCTGCGCAACCTGCCGGCGCGCCAGCGGGAGGTACTGATCCTGCGCTTCTACCTGTGCACTGCCGACGAGGAGATCGCCCAGGTGATGGGCATCAGCCCGAGCACCGTCCGATCGACCAGCCACCGGGCGCTGGCCGCGCTCGGCAGGACGCTGGGGGCAAGCTGATGAACTCGCTTGAGTCCCTCATCAGCGAAGCCACGCAGGCTGCCGCTGACGAGGTCACAACCGCCGATATCCCGCCGTTCCGGTTGCCGCAGCAACCGCGCTCGCTCCGCGCCGCGAGACCGCGCCGGGTCCACTCGAGTCCGCGACACCCGCGCGCGGCCTCTCGCTGGCTCACGCCACTCGCGGCCGCGCTGAGCCTCGCGGCGGTGGTGGCGTTCCTGGTCGTGATCAGGTACGCCGCGGGGTCACGGCCCGGCGGCGCCCTGTCCGCATCGACCCCGGTTAGCCGGGCGCAGAAGCTGCTGGCCAGGGAGGCGATCGACGCCTACTTCCCGGCCACGGGGGCCCAGTACACCGCGGGCCTGGCGTTCGCGTGGACCCGCCAGACGATCCTGGCCAGGAACGCCGGCCCGTGCCTGAAGCAAGCCGGGTTCCCGCTCACGTCGTTCCCCAGGTCCAGGCGGCGGTACCAGCTGTCGTTCCCTGACAACGGCCAGTTCCCTGACCTGGCCCAGCGGACCAGGACACACTCCATGGCGCCGGCCGCAGGCGGCGTGCGGTCGGACCGCGCCAGGCCGTGGGCGCACGGAGACCAGCGCGGCAACGCGGCCGTCGCGACGTGCATGGCCGGGCACGCCCGCTCACTCTGGCGGCTCGACAAGATGGCCAGGCCGCTGGCGGGCGCCTGGCTAGCGGACGTGCGGAAGATCCAGTCGTCAGCGCAGGTCCGCGGCATGCGGCCGGGCTTCGTCAGCTGCCTGGAGTCCTTCGGCGTGCCAACCAGGTTCGCGGGCACCCGTCGCGCGGGCGGCGATCGGCTGTTCGCCGGCTTCTTCGCCTGGATGGCCCGGCTCGGCGCGAACAGCGCTAGCCCGCAGCGATACGCCAGCCAGCAGCGGCTGTGGACGCCTGTCTTCGTGACGTGCGCGCGGCCGACGGTGACCACGCTGGAGCGGCTGCAGCGCGCCGCGCGATCGAAGTTTCTGGATGTGCACGCCAGGCAGATCGCGGCGATTAGCCATATTGTGATCGGGCTTGCCCCCGCCGGTAGGGCCGCGCCCTGATGGCCAGCGACGCCGCCACCGCCCAGCCCCGCACCCCTGCACGACGAGCTTCCTGATGCTCTTCGTCAAGCTCGCCCTGACATCAGCCACACCCCGGGCAAGCAGCTGATCTTCTTCGACGCGCTGAAAACCTCAGGATGGCCGACCGCTGATGCTGCCGCTGATATTCCACGCGGTCGCCGCCGTCACGGCGATGGTCGGCGAAGGGGTCGCGCGGACTTTCGTCAGGTTCAGGCCACTCGAGGCCTACCGGCTCGACATTCTCGGCAGCAGCGGCGGCATCGCCGCGTTCTCGGCGCTGTCATTCTTCGACGCCAAGCTGATTCCGTTCGCGGCGCTGGCCAGCCTGGCTGGCCTGCTGACGGCGCAGAGCCTCACCTCTCGCGACCTGTGGTCCTCGTACTACCGGATCACGGTCGGGGCCCAGACCGCTGCCCGCACGATCCCTGTCATGGTGAACGGCATCCCGCACCAGGCAATCACCGCGGCGGCCAGGCGGCCGGCCATCCTCTACCGGCCGTACACTCAGACGCCGCGCAACCCGCTGAACAACGTGCAGGCCGTCGGCGCGGGCACCGGCAACGACGTCGCGGGAGCGCTCCGCATGGGCGCGAAGCACGTCGACGCAGCCGCCCGAGCTGGCCGTCGGTGCGCCGTTGATAGCCACCCGCGCCGCTACCAGGTAAGGCAGCCCCGTGCCGCTTTGGGCGCGAGGTTGCCGCGGTGCCGCGTTCCGAGCCGCTCGCCGCGGAGGTCGACTCGGCCAGTCCGAGTCTCTGACCTGCGGCTGTTCGCAAAGAAGGCATCCATCAATGACGTGGTCGTGGACCTGATCCGCGATTTCCTCGCCGGTCCAGGGCGGGCAGAGATCGAGAAGGGCATGACCGATCGGGCCAGGGAGATGTACGGGGTCGCCCTGGACAAGCTCGCGGGCATGTGAGGTAGACGGCAATGCGGTACCCGACGGCCGAGGAAGTAGCACGGATCAACGTCGACCTGACTGGTGACACCCTCCTCAGGGATCCGGGCCTCCTCGCGTCGGCTGTCGGGCGCCCCCAGGCCGGATTCGAGGGCACAGAAGCGTACGAGACGCTGTGGCTGAAAATGACCTGACCGCAGGGCAACGCGAGGTCGTTGACCTCGCGCTCGACACGGTCGAGGGTTCCCTGACCCTGCAGAAGATCGCCGAGTTCTTCGAGCAGCATGCACAGCCGCTCACCTACCCCGATCTCAGCTAAAGGATCTGTGCGATGGACCCGTTCGTCTCAACCATCGTCAAGCAGGGCCTGGCGCTCGGCTTGGTGGCCGGCGTCCTCGTGTTCGGGGTCGTCTTCTACGTGAAGATGGCAGCCCTGCAGAACGCTAGCAACCGCCAAGCCGCTCGGACAGATAGGGGATCAGCTTGTCGATGCTGATCCGCTCCTGCTTCATCGAGTCCCGTTCGCGAACCGTGACAGCCTGGTCATTCAGGCTGTCGAAGTCGACCGTCACGCAGTACGGGGTGCCGATCTCGTCCTGGCGCCGGTACCTGCGGCCGATCGCACCCGCGTCGTCGAAATCGGCGTTCCATTGCTTGCGCACGCTAGCCGCCACGTCACGAGCTTTGGGCGACAGGTCGGCGTTGCGTGACAGCGGGAGCACGGCAACCTTGACCGGGGCCAGCCGGTAGTCGAGCCGCAGCACGGCCCGCTTCTCCATGACCCCTTTGGCGTCCGGCGCCTCGTCCTCGGCGTAGGCGTCGAGCAAGAACGCCAGCATCGATCTGTCGACCCCAGCCGCAGGCTCGATGGCGTACGGCACGTACCGCTCGTTCGACTCTGGGTCCAGGTACGACATGTCCTGGCCTGACGCCTTCGCGTGCGTGGACAGGTCAAAGTCCGTGCGGTTGGCGATCCCCTCGAGCTCGCCCCACTCGCTGCCCTGGAAGCCGTACCGGTACTCGATGTCGACGGTCCGCTTGGAGTAGTGCGAGCGCTTGTCGGCCGGGTGCTCGTAGAGCCTGAGGTTCTCTCCGCTGAGGCCGAGTTCGCGGTACCAGCCCATCCTGGTGTCGATCCAGCGCTCGTGCCACTCCTCGTCGCTGCCCGGCTTGACGAAGAATTCCATCTCCATCTGCTCGAACTCGCGGGTGCGGAAGATGAAGTTGCCGGGAGTGATCTCGTTCCTGAACGACTTGCCGATCTGGCCGACCCCGAACGGGATCTTCTTCCGCGAGGTCTGCTGGACGTTCTTGAAGTTGATGAAGATCCCCTGCGCCGTCTCCGGGCGCAGGTAAGCAAGGCCCGACTCCCCGCCCGCCTCCCCGTCCCTCTCCACGGCGCCCAGGTAGGTGCGGAGCATCGCGTTGAACATCCGCGGCTCAGTGAACGCCCCCCGGGTACCGCAGTTCGGGCAGGCGAGGTCGGCAAGCCCGTGCTCAGGCTCCTTGCCGTCGTGCTTCTCCTGGTAGGCCTCGATCAGGTGATCGGGCCTGAACCGCTTGTGGCAGGACTGGCACTCGGTCAGCGGGTCCACGAACTCGGTCACATGGCCGCTGGCCACCCAGACCTCCCTGGCCAGGATGACGCTCGAGTCAAGGCCGACGATGTCGTCGCGCTCGATCACCGTCGACTTCCACCACTGCCGCTTGATGTTGTTCTTGATCTCCACGCCGAGCGGACCGTAGTCCCAGGACGCCCGCAGGCCACCGTAGATCTCGCTGGACGGGTACACGATCCCCCGCCGCTTGCTGAGGCTGACTACGGTCTCCAAGCGGTCGCTGCGACGAGCCATCGGAATTCTCCAGCGCCTTGCGGCGATTGACGGGTTGACAGTGTTGACGGGCACGCTCTATCCCGGCGAGGGGTGGCGGTGCTGCCAGCTTAGCGGTGATCAGGTCCCGCCTGTGTGCCGCTATCGTGGTCGGAGACCTGGCCTGCCGCAACCGCATTACCGCTGGACACGCCGCCGGATGGCGCCCGGCGGCACCGAGGAGGACGACCGCGTGAGCACGAACCGCGCCCGGCCGAGGGCGGGCGGCCCGCGGCGCCAGCGCCGGCCGCGGCCGCTGCCTCCCGGCGACGCTTTGTTCACGCCCGACCCGTCCCCGGCCAGAGCGTCGATCGAGCAGCGCAGCGCGACACCGCTGCTGTGGCTGCACCAGCTGCCGGCCTGGCTGCTCCCTGTTCTCGCGGTCGCGCTGCTGGTGACCGGGCTCGCCGTCGGCGGCTGGGGTGGCGCGATCGCCCTGGGCGGCCTCGCAGTGGTGCTGGGCTGGCTGGCACTGCTGTCGTGGCCGCGGTTGCCGGCGCAGGGCAGGCTGCTGCGGCTCGCGGCCGTGGCCGTCGTGCTCCTGATCGCGGTGCTGCGCGGCCTGCACTAACCCGGCTGCCCCGGCGGCGGCCGCGCCAGGCCCTCCGCATCTCACGCGCCGATGTCACCGTCCGGAACCTGGTTGGGCTGGGCGCCACCGTAGCGCCGGTCGCGGCTGGCGAAGATCTCGCAGGCACGCCACAGGTGCCGCCGGTCGAAGTCGGGAAAGAGCGTGTCGAGGAACACGAACTCGGCGTACGCCGACTGCCAGATCAGGAAGTTGGAGGTGCGCTGCTCACCGGATGAGCGCACGAACAAGTCGACGTCGGGGATGCCAGGTTCGTCGAGGTACCGTGCGAACACCTTCTCGTCGACCTTGTCGGCGCGCAGCTTGCCCGCCGCCACGTCGGCCGCGATCGCGGCGGCGGCGTCGGCGATCTCGGCTCGGCCGCCGTAGTTGACGCAGAACTGCAGCGTGAGCACCGTGTTCCCGGCCGTCATCCGCTCGGCGTCCTCGAGCTCGGAGATCACACTGCGCCAGAGCCTCGGCCTGCGCCCGGCCCAGCGGACCCGGACCCCCATCTCGTTCAGCTGGTCCCTGCGCCGGCGGATCACATCCCTGTTAAAGCCCATCAGGAAGCGGACCTCGTCAGGCGAGCGCCGCCAGTTCTCGGTTGAGAACGCGTAGGCGGACAGGTACGGGATGCCGAGCTCGATCGCCCCCATGATGACGTCGAACAGCGAGTACTCGCCGGCCTTGTGACCCTCGGTCCGAGGCAGGCCGCGCTGCCTGGCCCACCGGCCGTTACCGTCCATGACGAGCGCGACGTGCTTGGGCACCAGATCGGCCGGGATCGGCGGCGGGCGCGCGCCGCTGGGGTGCGGCCCGGGCGGCTTGACGGCGGTACGGATAGCGTCGCCGTCCGCAGGCCCGGCCGTACTGCGGGAGGCGTTACGGCTCATGCGTGCTCCACGTGACGCAGCGAGCGAATCGAGTGCTCAAGGTGCCACTGTACGTAGGCTGCCACCAGCCCGCTGCACTCCACCTGGTACCGCCGCTCGCTTCCGTCAGCCAGTCCCCAGTCGCCCCGCAGCAGCGCGCTCATCAGGTCGATCGTCGGCGCGGCCGCCGTCGCCGCGCCCGGCGCCCAGCAGGACCTGCACACCAAGCCGCCCGTGGCGACGCCGAACGTCTGGCGCGGCTGACCGCGCCGCGACGGGGCGGCGGCCGTGGCCACTGGCTCGCCGCCCGCGGGCGGCCGCGGGATGTCCTCGTTTTCTGCCGACGGGCCCCTGCTCCCGCAGATCGCGCACTCATCGAGCGCGGGAGCGTATCCGGCCACGGCGAGCGAGCGGAGCAGGTACGCGTCAAGCACCAGTCTCGGATCGTGCCCGCCCTCGACGAGCGTCCGCAGCCCGCCGACCAGCAGCAGGAACTGACGCAGGGCTGGCTCCTTCTCGACCGCGGTGAACCGCTCGGCGGTCTCCAGCATCGCTATGCCGGTGGTGTACCGCGGGTAGTCTCCGGTCAGCACGTCGCCGTAGCTGCGAACGGTCTCGGCCTGGGTGATCACGTCCAGGCTCCGGCCCGTATACAGCAGCAGGTCAACGTGGGTGAACGGCTCGAGGCGGGCGCCGAATCGCGACTTGGTCCGCCGCACGCCCTTGGCCACCGCCCTGACCCGGCCGGATTTGCGGGCGAGCAACGTCACGATGCGGTCGGCCTCGCCCAGCTTCTGGGTACGCAGCACGATCCCGTCATCGCGATAGATGCTCACGGTCCCATTCTCGCGTATCAGGGCGACATCGCAGGGACGGCGCGGCGCGGCCCCTGACCTGGACGCGGCTATCCGCGGCTATCCAGCCTGAGCGGCTTCCTCGGTCAGCGAGATGACGTCCCTGCCGTGGGCGGCGCTCATCCCCAGGTAGCGGGCGATGGTCCTGGCGACGGCCCGCTCCGCCTCAGTCAGCGCCCCGTCGGCGAGCCCGACCTGAACGACCCTGGCGAGGAACCACTCCCTGGCGTGCCCCTCGAGCTGGATCGCCACCGCCTCGACAGCCGGCCGGAGGCCGGAGACGGTCTCAGTGGCCGACGGGAGGCTGGGGACGGCCGTGCCGGCCGGCCGCAGGCCCGGGCCCGCGTCGCCGCCAGATCTCGGCAGAACCGGGCCGCTGCTCGCGCCGGCCAGCGCCGCGAGCAGCCGGCCGTCGTGATAGTCCGGTGCGCCAGCCGCCCTGATCAGCGCGATGCCGCGCCGCCTGGCAGCCGGATTGCCGGCTCCGCCGGCCCGCAGCATCGCGAGAACCGCCGCCTTCGTGGCCGCCAGCAGCGCCACGAGCATCTGCTCGATGGTCGGAACTGCCAGCAGCTCGGTCCGATAGCAGGTGCGGCAGATGGTGCAGCGCAGGTGCTCGCCGGTGTCACCGATGCGCGCGAACGGGATGCCGAAGAGGTGCGCCCATCGCCGGCCAGAGCGATGCCGGTAGGGCCGGTCGCCGCCACAGCGCTCGCAGTGGAAGACTCCGTGTCCTATCGTCCTGTAAAGAACTCTCGACCCGACAAGGGCCAGCATTGTTGCCTCCAGCCTGCCCTTCCGGACGACTAGCCAGCCGGGTCTGAACCGAGCGCCGAAGTCCCGATCATCACATGCCCCGCCATCTTGGGTCAGCGATTCGCCTGAATTCGCGAGCCTGGCCCGCGCGGCTGACCTGCGGAATCGCGATGGTTCTCGGGCGGCGGCCTAGAATCCGAGCCTGCGCAGCTGCCGGGGATCGCGCTGCCAGTCCTTCGCTACCTTGATCCGCAGATCCAGGAAGACGCGGCTGCCAAGCAGGCCCTCAATCTGCTGGCGCGCGCGCGAGCCGACCTCCTTGAGCCGAGCGCCCCTGGCGCCGATCACGATCGCCTTCTGGCTTGGCCGCTCGACATACATCACCGCGTGCACGTCGATGAGATCGTCCCTACCTTCGCGCGGCCCCATCTCCTCGACGACAACGGCGATGGAGTGCGGCAGCTCGTCGCGCACGCCCTCAAGGATCGCCTCCCTGATCAGCTCGGCCACCAGCTGCTGCTCGGGCTCGTCGGTCAGCTCGCCGTCCGGGTACAGCGGCCGGCCCGCGGGCAGGTAGCTGACGAGCACATCGGTCAGCACGTCCAGCTGGAAGCCGGTCACCGCCGACACAGGCACGATGTCCGCCCAGCTGCCCAGGGCCGCGACCTCCGTCAGCTGGCTCGCGACGCTGGCCTGCGAGGCCTCGTCAGTCTTGGTCACGATCGCGACCACCGGGGTGCGGGTCTGGCTGGTGAGCTCGCGCGCCAGGTACTTGTCGCCAGGGCCGATCCGATCGGCAGCTGGCACGCAGAAGCCGATCACGTCGACCTCGGTCAGCGTCGAGCGGACCAGGCTGTCAAGCCGCTCGCCAAGCAGCGTCCTCGGCCGGTGCAGGCCTGGCGTGTCGATGATGATCAGTTCGGCGTCGGGGCGCCGCACGATGCCTCTGATCACGCGGCGCGTTGTCTGCGGCCTGCTGCTCGTGATCGCGACCTTGGTGCCGACCAGCGCGTTCATCAGCGTGGACTTGCCGACGTTCGGCCTGCCCGCGAAGCAGGCGAAACCAGCGGAGAACCCATCGCTGGCGATGCCAGGGTCAGGCAGCGCGTCCACCCTGGTGATTCTCCTCTATCGCTGGCCAGACCCGGTGGCTGCCGGGCCGAGCCCGCTACCGCCGCAGATTCTGCCTGTTCACAACCGCGTGGTCGCGCGGACGGTGCCGTCCGAGGCCGCGTGGATGATGAGCGCCCCTGCGCCGATGTCCTTCACGGCGCCGATGTCCTCGGCCGCGGGTCCCGGACCGTCGCTGACCAGTGCCGCCGCCTCGAGCGCGACGGCCCCGCTCGACACTGCCATCGCGACCGCGAGCGCGAGTGCCGACAGCCGCAG
>WNGJ01004192.1_pt1 | contig 24439 bp, 24 predicted proteins | sample 5400611 | NCBI WGS metagenome assembly WNGJ01 (sample SAMN13153375, study PRJNA577476) | soil metagenome | isolation source: 40 cm soil or saprolite under Garry oak tree replicate 1 | place: USA:California | collected 2016-06-15
CCGAGTCGGCCGCGGCAAAGCCGCGCGCGCCCATGCCCGCTGTGGCAGCCAAATCGGCTTCGCCCGCGCCCGGTCAGCAGCCGCGCGTCTCGCCATACCTGCGGGCGATGCGCCAGCAGATGGAATCGTCGAATACGGGCGCTTCGCCGGCGATGAAGCAACCGAGGCACCGCTCGCATCTTGCGGGCAACCGGAATCCGTAGCACCCGATGCGCGGGCCGTTGGAACGGCCGGCGCAGAGCCGAGTCTCGCCACAGGAGCAGATCACATGCATTCGTTGAACACGGTGCCTCAACCCAAGCGGCCATTCGGTCTTGCCCGAATCGGTGCGCTGTTCTCGGCCGCGATCGTGGCCGGCTCGCTGGCCGCGGCAGTCCAGGCGGCCGGGGCGGACGCCTCGCCGCCGCAGGCGAGCGCCAAGACGACGGCGGCCGCCCCCGGCAAGAAGGTCTCGCCGTTCCGTCAGGCCAACCCGACCTACAAGGCCAAGGAACTGTACCAATCGGTCTGGGGGGTCGATCATCTGTCGGTTGAGCAAACCGCATCGGGCAACCTGATCCGGTTCAAGTACCGGGTGGTCGATCCGAAATTGGCCAGGCCCCTGAACGCCAAGGAAGCGCCCGCCTCTCTGATCAATCCGCGCAACCGGGCGATGTTGCAGATTCCGGTGATGGACAACGTCGGGCAGCTGCGCCAGACGGGAACACCCAAGGCCGGGGAGGAATACTGGATGACCTTTTCGAACAAGGGCAACATGGTCAAGCGGGGCGATCGCGTGACGGTGAGAATCGGGCCTTTCCAGGCCGACGGGCTGCTGGTGTTGTGATGACACGCCCGGCGCAAGGCGGCCACCGACGGCGCGCCGCAACGACGGGCACCGATGACGACTTCATGGAACGAGGATTGAGATGACGCGACAACTCAAGTTTTCAGTCGGGCTGCTCTGTCTTGCAGCCGCCACCGCATTGGCCGCCAACACTTCGGCCCCTGCGGCGAAGGCGGCGGCGCCCGCAGCCGCGAAGCCGGCGAGCGCTGCCGCGGCGGCCGCCCCGTCCTTGCCGAGCCTGACGGCGGCGCAGATCGTCGAGCGCAACGTCCAGGCGCGCGGCGGACTCGATGCCTGGCACGCCGTCACGTCGATGACGCTGACGGGCAGGATGGAAGCCGGCGGCAGCGCCAATCCCGAGCTTCCGTTCGTGATGAAAATGAAGCGCCCGCACAAGAGCCGGTTGGAGATCCGCTTCAACGACAAGACCGCGGTGCAGGTGTACGACGGCGCCAATGGATGGAAGCTGCGGCCGTTCCTGGATCGCGAGCAGGTCGAGCCGTACAGCGCGGCCGAGGCCAAGCAGGCCGCGGCCTGGGACGAAATGGATGGCCCCCTGGTGGACTACGAGAAGAAAGGCACCCGGGTCGCGCTGGCCGGCACCGAATCGGTCGATGGCCACGATTGCTACCAGCTGAAGCTGACCTTGAAGGACGGCCAGGTGCGCAACGTGTGGGTGGACGGCAAGACCTTCATGGAGCGCAAGATGGACGGCGAACCGCGCAGGATCGACGGCCGCTTGCACCCGGTGTCGATCTACGTGCGCGATTTCAAGAAGCAGGGCGCGGTATCGGTCGCCAGCGTGCTGGAGACGCAGGTCGAAGGCGTCAATGCCAAGCCGCACAAGCTGATGGTTGAGGCCGTCGCCCTGAACGAGGCGATGGACGATGCGCTGTTCGCGAAGCCGCAGCGCGCCTCGGCTGCGTCCGCGCGCAAGTAGGAGGCAATGCGATGGCTGGCGCGATGCGATGGGCGTTTTGGACGCTGCTGGGCTCGGTCGCACTGGCGGGTGCGGCAGCTGGCGCGGCTGCCGCAGCCGCCTCCCGGTCTGAAGCCGCGCCGGCAGCCGATCCGGCGCCGCCGCCCGCTGTCGTGCCGGGCCAATTGAGCGCAGCGCAGATCGTCGAGAAGAACGTCGCCGCCCGCGGCGGTCTGGAAGCGTGGCGCAACGTGCGCACGATGGTCTGGCAGGGCCACATCACGAACCCCGGTTCGCCGCAGTCCGAGATGTCGTTCGTGCTTCAGCAGAAGCGCGCGAACAAGACGCGCTTCGATGTGCGCGCGATGAATCAGCGTTCAGTGCGCGTGTTCGACGGAACCGGCGGCTGGAAGATCGCCTCGAGCCCCGACGGTAAGCCGAAGGTGGAGCCGTACACCCAGCGCGAGCTGCAGTTCGCGCGCGACTCCCAGGGCATCGATGGCCCGCTGATCGACTACCAGGCCAAGGGCAACACCGTCGCGCTGGAAGGCGTCGACGAGGTCGACGGGCGCAAGGCCTATCGGCTGGCCGTCACCCAGCCCTCGGGCGATCGGGACCACGTCTGGGTCGACGCGCAGACTTTTCTGGACGTCAAATCCGACCGCACGTCGTACGACCCGGCCGGATCGCCCAGGACCATCGTGGTGAGCTTTCGCGATTTCAGGACCGTCGAGGGCCTGCAGATTCCCGGCCTGATCGAAACCGGTACCGGCGCGGGTGCGCATCCGGCCAGGATGACGCTGGAGAAGATCGTGCTGAATCCGCCGCTGGGCGACCGCGTATTCGCCAAGCCGAACGTGTCGGGCCATCGCGGCGCCATCACGGTCGACACCCGGTCCGCGGCGGGCGACGGGCAGCCGCTGGCCGGCAGCACGTCGGCTCCACGCCAGAGTCCCGCAAGCACTCCGCGATGATCGCCTGGCGCGCGTGCACGGCCGGCGCGCTGCTGCTCGGCGCGATGTCGGTGGCGCACGCCGCCGCGGCACTGCCGTCCTCCGATGCCGGCGAGAAGATCTATCGGCAGGGCCTGCTGAAGACGGGTGCGCCGCTGCGGGGTCAACGCGAGGCCGGCGGCCTGCAGGTGCGCGGCGCCGATGCGGCCTGCATGAACTGCCACCAGCGCAGCGGCCTGGGCACGACCGAAGGACGCAACAAGATTCCCCCCGTGGCCGGCGCGTACCTGTTCAGTCGCCGCGCCTCCAACCTCGACGAGTCCCACCTGCCTTACGTCGAAGGCATGCGCGCCGACCGGGAGCCGTACACGGAGCAGACGCTGGCCCGCGCGATCCGGGAAGGCGTGGATTCGGACGGCAGGCCCTTGAGCTACCTGATGCCTCGCTTCGCGCTGGGCGACGCCGACATGGCGGCCCTGATCGCCTACCTGAAAGCGATGGACACGTCGCCGCCGCCCGGTGTCACCGACACCGTGCTGCATTTCGCCACGATCGTCACGCCGGATGCCGATCCGGTGAAGCGCACCGGCATGCTGAGCGTGATCGAGCAGTACTTCAAGGACAAGAACGACAAGGCGTTCCTGATCGGGCCGAGCGCGCGCATGCATCCATCGGGCAGGACGATGTACAGCAAGTCGATGTTCATGGTCCCGCGCAGATGGCAGCTGCATGTGTGGCAGCTGTCCGGACCGGCCTCGACCTGGGAGCAGCAGCTGGCCGGGTTCATGGCGAGGGAGCCGGTGTTCGCGGTGATCTCGGGCCTCGGGGGCCGCGACTGGACTCCGGTGCACAGGTTCTGCGAGCGCGAGCAGGTGCCTTGCCTGTTCCCGAATGTCGAGGTGCCGGTCGATGCGGACCAGGACTTCTATTCGGTGTATTTCTCCAAAGGCGTGCTGCTGGAGGCCGAGTTGATCGCGGGCAAGCTGGCCGGCCACGGCGCCTCGTCCCCGAAGGCGGTGCACCAGATCTATCGCGCTGGCGACAGCGGCGAAGCGGCCGGCGCCGCCCTCACTGCCGCGTTGAAGGCCCGCGGCATCATGGTGCAAAGCCACATCGTCGCGGCCGGTGCAGGCGGCGAGGGCGTGGCGGCGGCGCTGCGCCAGGCCGAGGATCCGGATGCGCTGGTGCTGTGGCTGCGTGCGGCCGATCTGGCGCAGCTCGGTTCCGAGCCCCCCGCCAGGGCGGCCGTCTACGTGTCCGGGCTGATGGGCGCCCTGGAGCGCTCGCCGCTGCCCGGCGCGTGGCGCAGCCGCGCCGAGATGACGTACCCGTTCGATCTGCCGGAGAAGCGGCGCGTGCGCGTCGACTATCCGCTGGGCTGGCTCTCGCTGCGCCATATCCCCCTGGTGGCCGAGCAGGTGCAGGCCGATACCTACCTGGCGTGCGGACTGCTCAGCGAGACGATCAATCACCTGACGGATGCGTTCATGCGTCCGTACCTGGTCGAACGGCTGCAGACGACGATCGAACACCGGATCATGACCGGCTACTACCCGCATCTGACGCTGGCATCGAATCAACGCTTCGCCTCCAAGGGCGGCTACATCGTGCATTTCGCCGACGCGAGCGGAGTCAAAGTGGTGCCCGACAGCGGCTGGGTGGTGCCGTGAGCCCGTGCGGCACGGCACAGGGAAATAGGGGATGGGCCCTACTACCCAAAACCTGTGATTGGAGGTCCAATACACGGATGATGGGCCGCGCAATTGGGGCGGCTTGTGGAGTCAATTTGAGCTTTCGCCCTCGAGTGCTGGTTGTGCTGATGGCCGCTGCGGCCGCCGGCGTCGCTGCGCCCGCCGGCGCCCAGATCTACGCGGGCACCAGCGGCAGCGGAGCCGTCGTGCTGTCGAACTTCCAGACTAGCGAAACGCCGGACGTGGTGATCGCAGCGCCGCTTGCCGCGCCGGTGCCTGCGGTGGCTGCCGTTGCGGCGCCGCCGCCTGCTGCGGCGCTGGCTGCTGCGGGGCCCGACGCGCTTCGCGCTGCGCTGTTCAAGCCGATGATCCAGAAGGTCGCGCAGGAAACGTCGGTGTCGCCGCAGCTGCTGCACGCGGTGATCGCGGTGGAGTCCGGCTACGACGCCAAAGCAGTGTCGCGCAAGGGGGCTCAAGGGCTCATGCAGCTGACGCCGCAGACGGCGCAGCGCTTCGGCGTTCGAAACGTGTTCGACCCGCTCGAGAACGTGCGGGGCGGAGCGCTTTACCTGAAATGGCTACTCGATTACTTCGACGGCAATCTAAGGCTGGCGCTGGCCGGCTACAACGCGGGCGAAAACGAAGTGGTGCGCGCCGGCTACAAGATCCCAGCCAACAAGGAAACGCGCAACTACGTGCCGAAGGTTCTGGCGAAGCTGAGCCGGCCCACGCCCATCTAGCCGCGGCGCTCCTCGGTGAAAGCTCCGCGCGGTTGTGGAGCTTTTCAGCTGCCGGCGTTTATCTCCCTGCGACGTCGCCGGTCGGCTCGACCTCGAACTCAACGGCGAGCTCGGCGCCGCTGGCGAATTTCAGCGTCGTCGCGATGCGCTCGCCGGGCGCGAAACTGTAGTTCAGCCCGACAAAGGCCAGGTGATATCCCTGCGGCTTGAAGTCGAGCGTGCTGTTGGCCGGGATCGGGATGGAGTTCAGCGAGCGCGTTTTAATACCGACCTCGGCCGGGACAGCGGCACGCAGCTCGACGGAGTCCGCGACCGCGCAAGTCAGACCCACCAATACATCGTCCTCGCCGTAGTTGGTGATCGTCATGAAGGCCGGGTCCTCGCGCTGCCCAACCACCGAGGGGCTCGTGTGGGCTCGGTCGACCGCAATCGCACCCGCCTGAAAGTCGTGGCTCTGGGCCGGGCAGACCGATCCCGCCGTCAGCAGAAGAACAAGAGGAACAACGATCGCAAGACGCCGTAACATTTTCTCCGCCGGGTGAGCGTTGCGCGGCGCGCCGGTCCGAACCTCAGGGGGCACCGCGCCCCCTCGAGCACGCCCAGTATCGGGCGATGCGACTCAAAACGCTTTCGGGGATAACCGGCTTTTTGCGTGAAGGAATCCCAGCGCGGCAGCAGACTGACTTACCTGCGAGATGACCCTAAATCCAGCCATTTACCGCGATAACCAGTCGGCACCTCATATACGGAATACCGGTAGTTTACCTACTGTTAATCCCACCCGTATTGGGCGGGTTTTGGAGCTTCCCAGAGGGGCGACAACCGGCCTTGCACCGCCGACGAGCGGCGGCGATCATGTCGCGGGATCGGACTAATGAAGGATCCCGTTTGCCGGATCGGCGCCTTGTCACAAGACGGCACCGAACCGACAATCAAACGGCAACGCCTGGGGATCGCGGCGTCGGTTTGTTAGGGTTGATGCAGGAGCTTGCTGCTTCGATGGATGCGAAGTCGGACCCGACGGCCGCGCTTCGGGACACTGGTCCCGGCGACGGTCTACCTGCCTTCGCAAGCGGCGGCGTGGCGGCCGTCTGGCTCGATCGCCAGGACCGGATTCGCGAGGCCACCACCAGCGCGGCCGGCATGCTGGGCTTCGAGCCGCGGGCGCTGGTCGGGCTTCTCTTGGCAGACCTGGCGGCCGAAGGCTGGCGCACGGCCGCGGAGGTCGCCGCGGCGCGCGTGCGGTTCGGCTCGACCGATAGCTTCGAGCTGCTGCTGCGCGGCCGCAGCGGCCGGCAGACGCTGGTCGAAATGACCGCTCAATCGCAGCCGTTGCCTAACGGCGAGGCCGGGTCGGTGATTGCCTGGTCCGAGCGCCGGCTGCGGCGCCGTGCCCGTACGGAGGCGGGCGCGAACGACGTGGAGTTGCGCCGGCTGGCATACGGGCTGCTGCGCACCCAGGAAGCCGAGCGGATGCGCGTTGCCGGCGAGCTGCACGACGACGTCGCGCCGCTGGTGGTGATGGTCAAATACATGATCGAGGATGCGCAGGCGCGCCTGGCACGCGGCGCCGCCGACGAAGCGGCGCAGGTGATGAATGGGGCCACCTCGAGGCTGCGCGACGTGCTGGCCGAGCTGCGGCGCATCTCGACCGACCTGCGCCCGCGCCTGCTCGACGACCTCGGGCTGGGACCGACGCTTCAGTGGTACTGCCGCGGATTCGAGGACGCCTGTCCGTCGCTGGCGGTCAGATGCCGGATCTCGGTCGAGGAGCGCGATATTCCGGATGACCTGAAGCTCGAGGTGTTCCGGATCGTGCAGGAAGGGCTGGGCAACGTCGCCCAGCACGCGCACGCCAACCGCGTGCACCTGTCACTGGTGCGCCTGGGCGAGGAGTTGCGGCTGGCGATCGACGACGACGGCGTCGGCTTCGATCCGACACGCGTGGCCGAGCAGGGTTTCGGCCTGGGCTTGCACGCGATACGCAAGCGGATCGACGCGACCGGTGGTTTGTTGACGCTGGAGACGGCGCCGCACCGCGGCACGCGGCTTGGCGCGAGCTGGAAGCTGGCGGCCCGCGCGGACGCGCTGGCAACGATCGCTGCGTGACGAGCGCGTCCGCGTCTGCGCAGACTCAAACGGCCGGCTGAGGCGCCGTACCCGGCTGCCAGTCGGCCAGCGCCTCCTTTTCGTCCTCGGCAACCCGGCTCGCGGTGCCGTTGAACAGGCGCGATACCGAACCGGGGCGCTCGATCAACCCGCTTTCGAGCGCCACCAGCGTCAGCTCGGCCACGTTACGCAGGCCGAGCTTGCGCATCAGATTGGCGCGGTGCTTCTCGACCGTTTTCGGACTGACGTTCAGGAACTCCGCGGCCGCCCGGTTGGTCCTGCCCTCGGCGATCAGCTTCAGGATGCTGCGCTCGCGCGCGGTCAGCTTGTCCCAGGGCGCGGCCTTGGCCTCGGCGCGCTCGCCGTGCAGGTACGTGTCGACCAGGTGACCGGAGACGTCCGGCGACAGGAACTTCTTGCCCCCGATCACGCTGCGCAGCGCCATCACCAGCTCGTCGTACGAGGCGTCCTTCAGGATATAGCCGTCGGCCCCCGCGCGCAGCGCCTCGCGCACGTACTCGTCGGTCTTGTAGGCGGTCAGCGCGACGATCTTTACGCCCGGCATCCGGCGCTTGATCTGCGCGGTCGCCTCGATACCGTTCATGCCCGGCATCGACAGGTCCATCAGGATCAGGTCCGGCGTCAGCGAGATCGCCTGCCGCACGGTCTCCTTGCCGTCGCGCCCCTCCCCAACCACCTCGAAGTCGGGCAGTGAGCTGACCAGCGATCGCAGACCCTGGCGCAGCAGATTGTGATCTTCGGCGATCAGGATTCGGCTTTTCATGGCATCTACCTTCCGGTGGGAGCTTGCGGCAACGGGACGCCCGGTGCGGGACCTTGGGACGGACTGAGGGACGGCGTAGGAATCGGGGTTTGATCGGGTCCGGCTGCGGCCGGGTTCTGCAGGCGCACGCCAGGCGGCAGGAAGATGAACTGCCACTGCGCGTAGGACTCGGCGTTCTCGAACTGCGCATACGGCAGGCCGAAGCCGGTGCGCTTGATCGGCGCATCGGTCGACGTCGAATGCACACCGATCAACGCGTTGGCCCGCAAGATCGGCTCGAACTCGCCCGATTCGGTCATCGGGTCCCGGTAGACCCGGCGCAGGTGGTGTACCGGGTTCGGGAAGCGGTTGTCGGTCAGCAGTACGTCGATCGAGGGCGGATACACGCGCCGCCCCGGCGACTTTTTCCAGTAGCTCTGGACCGCGCGCCGGTACTGGTCGCCGACGAACATCAGCTGGACCTCTCGTTCGCGCTTCAGCGTCATGGACCAGACCTCGGCCGCCGCCAGCGCGCCGACGCCCACCAGGATCAGCATGATCAGCAGTGCGAGCAGCACCAGCCCGGACGAGCGTCGCTTACGAACCGCCGGCATTGGTTCCTCCGTCGGGTGCCTTGGCGCTGCGGATGTCGTACACGCCGGACAGGTTCGGATCGGTCGGCACGATCGTGACCCAGTTCGGCAGCCCCGTGAGCGGATCGACCGGGACCGAGCGCAGATACTTCTTGTCGACGAGGTCCTGCAGCGTCTCCGGGTACTTGCCGATGTCGCCGTAGTACTTGTCGATCGCGTCGCGGATCGCGGAGATGTTCTGCCGCTGCACGGACGCCTTGCCGGTATCGATCGTGCCGAAATAGCGCGGCACCGCGATCGTCAGCAGCAGCGCGATCAGCACCATCACGACCATCAGCTCGATCAGCGTGAAGCCGCGCGCGCCGGCCGGAAAAGGGGCCGGGGGTGAGGGTATGAAGCGAAGCGCCCTCATCTCACCAGTCCTTGTAGGCGAGGCCATTGCTGCCGACCGCTGTCGACTTCGACATCACGTCGTACACATCCTTGCCCGGCTGGGGATCGCTGGGCGGGGATCCGTACGAGCGCGTATCCCATTGCTCCTCGGGCGGCACCGACGGATCCGGCGTAAACGGGTCGCGCGGGACCTGGCGCAGGAACATCAGGCGCGTCGGACCGTTGCTGTTGCCGGAGTTGGCGCCGAAGTTGCTGCTCGAGTTGCTGGCGGAGTTGCTGCTAGCGTTGCTGCTGGACCCCGCCATATTCGCCGCCGTTTGCACCGCGTCCACGCCCTCGACCAGCACTTTCAAGGACGGCGGATAGCCGGAGTCGCTCGCGTCCTTCTGGACCTTGCCTGCGTCCGCCGCGTCCTTGTACGCGTCCAGCGCGGTTCGGATCTGGCGCAGCGCGGTGCGCAGCTCCATTTCCTTCATCCGAACCGCGGTGACCTCGTACAGCGGAACCGCGACCATCGCCATCAGGCTCACCAGAGCCAGCGTGACCACCAGCTCGATCAGCGTGAAGCCGCTCACCCTCATCCTCCCGCTTGCGGGAGAGGGGCCGGGGGTGAGGGCCATGCGCAGCATTGCGTCGCGTCCGGTTTCGCCTAGTTCGGACTGCCGGGAGGCGTCGGCGGCGCCGGGCTCGGTACGACTCCCTCAGGAGTCGGAGCCGGTGTCACGGGCGTCTCAGCTGGCACGGCCGGAGGGCATCTCGCGCACGGCCGATTCGGTGCCGCTGAACAGGTTGCGCTCGCGCGCGTCGGCCACCGTCGGCGCGCGCAGGATGTGCGGCGTGATCGACAGCACGATCTCGGTCTTCGTGTCTTCGTGCCGGTTCGATCCGAACAGCCGGTCCAGCAGCGGAAATTCGCCCAGCCCCGGCACCTTGTTGGCCGCCAGCGTCTCGTTGTCCTGGATCAGCCCGCCCAGGATCTGCGTCTCGCCGTCGCGCAGCCGAAGATTGGTGGTCACATCGCGCGTGCCGACCGTGTAGACGATCTGGTCACCGGTCGTCGGGTTGGAAATCTTTTGCGGAGGCCCGGCGCTGCTGACCTCCATGTTCAGCTCGATGCCGACGTCGCCTTCCAGGTACACGTGCGGCTTCACCTCCAGCTTGATGCCCACGTCCAGGTACGTCACGTTGTTGCTGACGACCGGCGTGCCCGTGGACGGCGTGATCGTGGATGAAACGACCGGCAGCTTCTGGCCGATCACGATCTTGGCCTTCTGGTTGTCGCGCGCACGTATCCTCGGCGCGGCCAGCACGTTGGCGTTGTTGTCCTGCAGTTTGAAAGTGGCGTTGGCCCCGAACGTACCCGGATTAACCAGCAGCTTGTTCAACGGAATGTGGCCCAGATCGTGCAGTGTGTTCACGTTGGGCGTGGACAGTCCGAACGTGCTGGGCCACTCGATGCCCAGGTCCCGCAGCCGGTCGCGCGACACCTCCAGCACCTCGACCTCCAGCATCACCTCCGGATCCGGATTGTCCTGGGCTGCAACGATCTTCTCGGCCACTGCGATCACGTCCGCCGTGCCGCGCACCACCAGCGTGTTGGTCTTCTCGTCCAGCGACATGTCCGTGACCTTCAGCACCGTCTTCAGCACGTTCTGCACCGTCTTGCCGTCGGCGCTGGACAGCTGGAACACCCGCACCTTCAGGTCCTGGTACTCCTTCTGCTTGGCCGCGGTGGCCGGGTAGATGAACAGCGTGTTGGCATTGAGCTCCTTCTTGTCGAGCTGGCTCTGCAGAAGAATCATGTCGACCGTGTCTTGCACCGACGCGTCGTGCACGAAAATGGTCGTCTTCACGTCGTTGCGCACGTCGCGGTCGAAGATCACGTTCAGTCCCGTGGTGCGCGACAGCGCCTCGAACACCATCCTCAGGTTGGCATCGCGGAACTGCAGCGATACGGGCTTCTTCATCACGGAGCCGGCCGCGATCTGCGCCGCCCTGGCGGCCTCGGCCTTGTCCATCTCGTCGGCGATCCGCGAGGCAAGCGCCTTGGCGTCGGAGCGCTCGCCGTTTTCCTGCAGCACGGCGTGAGCCTTCTCGCGCGCTCCCGCAAGGTCATGCGCCGCCAGCAGCTTTTCGGCCTCGGCCAGCAGCGCGTTGTGGCGCTGGTCCATCTCGATGTTCGACAACCCGCGCAGTGCCCGGTCGTTGCCCGCATCGATCTTCAGCGTGTTCAGGTACAGCTGCCGCGCCGCCTCGTACTGGCGGGACCGGCGTGCCTCGTCGGCCTGCGCCAGCTGCGAGTTGACGGTAAAACTCAGCTGCTTCAGGTAGTCCATCCGGTACTGCGAATTGGTCGGCTCGGCGTTACTCGCGGCCTCCAGCGCCGCCAGGCCTCTCTCACGGTCCCCCGCGGCCATCGCCTGCAGCCCCTCGGCATGCTGGCGCGATACCGCACAAGCGGCCAGCAGCCCCACCGCGGCCAGCATGGCCGCCCCTCCCATCCATCCGCGCAAACGCCAGCACTGCATGCTCATCCTCCCGTGACTTCAATGGTCTGGCGCTGTTGAAGCGGCAGATACGTGACGACAACCTGGGCCGAGTTGAACGACTCGACCCGGTAGGTGCTCTCGACCACATCGCCGACGTGCACCACGTACAGTGCATCGCCCTTGGCAATGAAGGCGGCTGGCTTGGACGACTTCTCCTCCAGCAGCCCGACGAAGCGGAACGGCATCGGCGGCGCGGTCGGCGGCGGCGGCGCGGCCGCCGCCTCGACCGTTACCACCGGTGCCGGTGCGGGCGGTGGGGGCGGCGGAAGCCATCCCCGGGCCGCGAACGGGTCCTTGGTCGCCGACTGTTCGATCTTGCTGCGGGTCGGCAGGGCCAGCGCCGCCGGAGCCGCGCTTGTCGCGGGCGCCGCCTGCGCCGGCTCCCGGCCGGCACTCATCTTGCCGCTCGAAGCGTCTTCGGTCCGGGCGACCGACTGAACGACGCCCTCGTCCGACGAGAAGTGAAAGGCCGCGGCAAAGGTGGCGGCGCCGGCTGCGGCCAGGATCGCCGGCCGGACCCAGGCGGGGCGCTGGCTCATGATGCCCGCTCCCGGTAAAACAGCGTGAAATGCACGCGCGATTCCAACTGGTCGGCCGCCGAGCCCGGGCGTTCGACGCGCAACTCGTCCAGGCTCGCGTGCGGCAGCTTGTTCAGCACCTCGGCCACGAAGGCCTTCACCGGCGCGTAGTGTTCCTTCACTGGCAGGATCACGTCGAAACGCTCCAGGCCCCCGGAGCCCTCGACCGTTCGCACCGAGTACTCGCCGCGCCCCAGATCGACGTGAGCCGCTTGCGCCGCCGAGAAGATCACCCGCAGGTCGGCGGTGGACTGTCGGGCCGGAGGAAACCACTGCTGGAACCGCGCCAGCTGTTCGGCCGGGGTGTGATCCTCGACGCGCGCGATCCCGATCTGCGCCATCCGCGCGCGGACCTGCTCGGCGCGCGCGCTGAGCCATTCGTTCTCGCGATGGGCCAGTGTGGCCAAGGCGAGCCCGATTCCGGCCACCAGCAGCAGCGCGATGCCTGCGATCCCGGCCGTGCCAAGCCGCAGCTGGGCCCACCGTCCCAAACGATTCAACGCATGCAGCGCGAGATTCATCCGGTTCATACGCCGCTCCACTTCAACTGCACGACGAACCGCACCGGTGTGCCCGGCGTCTGCACCTGCACCAGGTGCGAGGTCAACCACACGTCGGAGAACTGCCGCCCGCCCTGCAAGGCTTGCAGGTAGTCGAGCATCGCGGCCGAGTTCTTGGCTTCGGCCGTGATTCGCACCACGTGGCGCTGGGCCGACGGCTCCACGCCGAGCAGTGCCACTTCGGGGGTCGGTACCGCTTCCAGCGCCGCCAGCATCTCGGCCCACGGCATCTGCAGCTCTTTCGCGATCTGATTGGCTGCCTTCGAGACGCGCGGATCCAGCGGGGGTCCGGAGCGCACCGTCTCGCCGCGCGCGCCGGCCAGGCGCCCGTTGGCCGAGCTCAGCTCGCTCGCCAGCGCCATCCGGGCTGCCTGCGCGGACTGGAACTGCACCGCGGCCATCAGCGCGGCGGCCAGGCCGGCGGCGAGCAGCACCCAGCCGACCGGCCGGTTGCGCCGGGCCGGCGAAAAATCCAGATCCAGTCGGGGCAACTTCTTCGCGGCCACTTTCTTCGCGACCGGGTTCTTCGGGACCACTTTGCTCGACATGATTCGGGCCCCCTCAAACGACCGTGGCCAGTGCGACCCACGGCGGCGGCGGTGTCCAGCCCGCGGGCAGTAACGCGAAAAAGCGCGTATCGGCGTCGAGCGACATGCCGGCGCTTCGCAACAGGCTGCGCCCGCGCACTTCGAGATCCTCCGGTGCGCGCACGCCCAGCTCGAAGCTCATCGCCGTCAGTACGCCGCCTGCGGCCACCGCAAGCTGAGTGCCCGTTTCGCGCACCAGCGAGATCACCGCGCTGCGGGACGCCAACCGATTACGGTTTGCGTTGAACTCATGGACGAATTCGCCGGCGATTTCGCCGGGGTGCAGCTTGTGCAGCTGCAGCAGGGTCTGCAGCGAAGGCAGCACCGCCGCCGGCATCCCACACGCGACCGTGCATTGACCGCCGCTCTGGGTCTGCCAGCGCGTCACCACGTCGCTGGGCGGCAAACCGGCCACGTCGGCCAGCGCGGAACGCACGACGTCGTCAGCCGCGCGCGGCGACAGGCTGCGCAGATCGGCCCGCACGATGTCATACAGCATCCAGGCATCACCGATCAACACGTCGCAGGTCAGCCCCTTGATCGGACCCGTGGCGGCGACCAGCGCCGCGAACAGCGGATCGACCGCCACGATCGCTTCGGACACCGTCGCCACACCGGGCCGATACTCGATCTGCTGGGTGGCGGCGACCCGTGGCTTGCGCCAGCCAGCCACCAGGTCGAGCCGAGCGCCTTCGGCGCCGACCCGCAAGCGCAGCCGCCGGCTCAGTCCGAGGCCGGCCCCCGCCTTCGCCGCTTTCGCGGCTACGGCGGGCTTGCCGGGCTTCGCCGCGTCCACGGCTTCGGCGGGCTTGCTATTCGACGGGAGTGACACGGTTGATCTCCTCCAGCGTGGTGTCGCCCGACATGGCCGCGTTCAGCGCCGCCTCGCGCAGCCCGACGAAGCCGGTCTCGCGAGCCTCGGCCTTGATCTGCGAGATCGGAGCGCGCTCGCCCAGCAGATCGCGCATCCGGTCGCTCATCGCCAGCGTCTCGGCGATCGCACGGCGACCCTTGTATCCGGTGCCGCGGCAGTGCGTGCAACCGAGGCCGCGCCGGAAGCGCGCGGTGTAGGCGGCGCGCTTGTCCACGCCTGAACGGGCCAGCAGGTCGGCCGGCGGACGGTACGGTGTGGCGCAGCGCGAGCAGTTGAGCCGCACCAGCCGTTGGGCCAGGATTCCGTTCAGCGCCGACATGAAGCTGTAGCTGTCCACGCCCATGTTGGTGAAGCGCCCCATCACGTCGAACACGTTGTTCGCGTGCACGGTGGTGAACACCTGGTGCGCGGTCAGGGCGGCCTGCACCGCGATCTGGGCCGTCTCGGGGTCGCGAATCACACCGACCATGATCTTGTCCGGGTCGTGCCGCAGGATCGAGCGCAGACCGCGCGCGAACGTCAGCCCCTTTTTCTCGTTGACCGGGATCTGAAGCACGCCCTGCACCTGGTATTCGACCGGGTCCTCGATCGTGATGATCTTGTCCAGCCCGGTGTTGATCTCGGTCAGCGCCGCGTACAGCGTCGTGGTCTTGCCGCTGCCGGTGGGGCCGGTCGCCAGCAGCAGGCCGTGCGGCAGCGTCGACAGGCGCCGGATGAAGTCCAGCACAGCCGGCTCGAAGCCGAGGTTGTCCAGCTTGATCTGGCGGGCCTCGCCGCCCAGGTTGTTGCGGTCCAGGATCCGCAGCACCGCGTCTTCGCCGAAGATGTTCGGCATCACCGACACGCGCAGGTCGATCTCGCGCTCGCCCACCGAGACCTTGATGCGGCCGTCCTGCGGCACGCGCCGCTCGGCGATGTCCAGTTCGGCCAGCACCTTGATCCGCGACAGCACGTGGTGAGCCGCCTCCAGTCCGTCGACCCGCTTGACCACCTCCAGCACGCCGTCGACCCGGTACTTGATGGTCAGGCCCGAGTTGTGCGTCTCGAAGTGGATGTCGCTCGCGAGCGCTTTCAACGCATCGTGGATCGTGGAGTCCACCAGCCGTACGATCGGGCTGCTGGAGGCGCTGATGTCGGCCAGCGCGACCGACACTGCCTGCGAATCGTTCGTTCTGGGGCCGGCCGAAACCGATTCGACCGCGTCCATCGCGCGCATCGAGCGTTCGGCCTGCGCCAGGAAGGCGCGCAGATCCTCGCCCGATGTCAGGCCCCAGCCGAGCTTGTTGCGACGGCGCTGGCGCATCCGCTCGGCGGCCCAGGATCGCGTGCGGGTGTCCAGCGGGTCCGTCAGCACGACCAGCGTGCGCTGGTCGGCGGTCGTCAGCGCGATCGTCAGCCGCTGGTTGGTCTCCAGGAACGAGATCGCCTCGAAGTCCGGCGTGCAAGCCCGCAGGTCGGTCAGCCCCATCGGCTTCAAGCCGAAATACGCGGCCGCGGCAGCGACGAACTGCGGCCCAGCCAGGCCGATCGCCTCGGACAGGGCCTCGACCGGACGTCGCGCTCCGGCCTGCTCGAGCGCGCGCCGCACCAGCTCGTCACTGAGCACGTTGTTCAGGCTCGCCGGTGCATTCATCGTGTGAGCTCCCTTACCTCGTTCCAGTTCTCGTCTCGGCGTCAGTGGTGAAGCGCTACTGCAGACTCGTAGCCAGATCGAAGATTGGCATGTACATCAGCACCACGATCGCCCCGATTACCAGCCCAATGAAGATCATCAGCGCCGGCTCGACCAGGCGAGCGGTCAGATCGATGGCCCGATTCAACGCAGCCTCCTGGAACGACGCGATCCGGGACAGCACGTCGGCCAGGCGCCCGGTGCGCTGCGCGACCTCGAGCATCCGCAACGCGACCGTGTCGGCGATCTGCGCCTGCGCGAGCGCGGGTCCGATCGGACGACCCTCGGCGATCTGCCGGCGCGCGCCATCGAGAGCCAGCTGGTCTTCCAGGGACAGCAGCCGGCGGCCCATGTCGAATGCGCGCAGCACCGGGATGCCGCCCTGGACCAGCATCGCGCTGGTCCGGTAGAACTGCGCGTGCCGGAACAGCCGCACCAGCGGGCCGATCAGCCAGGCCCGCTGCAGGCCCGGAATCTGCCAGCCGCTGCGCGCGGCGCGCAGCAGGCCGAACGAAAGCAGCGTGACTACGCAGGCGAAACCGCCCAGGAACAGCGCCGGATGGGCGGCCACCGACTTGCCCCAGCCGAGCAGCAGTTGCGAGGCGAGCGGCAGCTTCTTGCTGGCGCCCTCCAACAGCACGGCGAAACGCGGCACGACCACGCCGAGCAGGAAAATCACGACCAGCGACCCCACTGCCAGCAACAGCGCCGGATAGATCGCGGCCCCGACCAGCTTGCCGCGCAGCATCCGCATCGATTCCAGGTGCGTGCTGAAGCGTCGCAGCGCGGACACCAGATCGCCGGTCTGTTCGCTGGCCGAAACCGACGCCACCAGCAGCGGAGGAAATGTATCGCCTCGATTGGCGAGCGCCGCCGACAGCGGCAAGCCTTCGATCACGTCGCGCGTGACCGCCTCCAGCGCCTGGCGCCCGGAGGAGTCCCGCTCTTTCTGCGACAGCGTACGCAGGGTGTCCACCATTCCGAGCCCGGCGTCGAGCAGCGCGGCCAGCTCGTCGGTGAAAAGGCCGACATCCAGCCGCTGGCGCCGCAGTCCCTTCCAGTTCGAGGTCCGGATCTCGCGGCACGACAGAACGCGCAGGCCGCGCAGCTGAAGCTGCTCGCTGGCCTTGGACGCATCGGAGGCGCGCAGCCGTTCGGTGAGCAGCGAGCCTTGCGGCGACACTGCGACCACTTCGAACAGGAACTGGGAGGCGCTGTTCATTGAGAAGGAGGCGCGGATGAGTGCGGGCTCGAATCGGGCGGATCGCTACTGCGTCTTGACCTGGGCGGCCGAGTCCCAGGAATTCACGTCGGCCGCTTCACCGGTACCGCCAGGCTGGCCGTCGGAGCCGTACGAGGTCAGGTCGTAGTCGCCGTGATCCCCCGGAGTCTTGTACCGATAGGCACGCCCCCAGGGGTCCCCGGGGACCTGCTGCTTCGCCAGGTAGGGTCCCTGCCACCGGTCCACTCCGTCGGGCTTGGCGACCAGTGCCTGCAGGCCTTGCTCGGTGGTCGGATACGTGCCGACATCAAGACGGTACGTGTCCAGCGCTTTGCCCAGTTGCTCGATTTGTGCTCGAGCGGCGGTCGTGTTCGATTTACCGACCTGGCCGAAATAGCGGGGAGCAACGATGCCGGCCAGCAGTCCGATGATCACGACCACGACCAACAGTTCGATCAACGTGAATCCGTGCGCGCCACGCTTCGAGCGCGGAGGCGTCTGTGCGGACATTGCTGGGGTCAAATGCACTGCCACTGAAGCCTCCGAATCGAAAAATTTGGCGCCGGCTGTTAGTGCTGCCCAGGCGACCAGGACGCTCTCCAGAAACAGGGGATGAGTGTGTATCCCCATCCCCTCTCTTTGGCATAACGCCCGGGGAGAGAAGATTAGCCCAGCACTTTTCCCTTAGCAACCATCCTCTGCAACTACGCGACAACCGGTAGCATGGCCCTACATGTGGGATGGGCGCGTACCCAGCTTAGGGTCTGGCCGGTACGGATGGGAGGGTTGGCATGGGGAAGGCAACCCTGACACGCAGACCACCGAGAGCAGATCTGTCCAGGTCAATTTTCGCATGGTGGACGTCAGCTACCGTGCGGACGATCGACAGCCCTATCCCGCATCCGTCTCCGTCCCCGAACAGGCGATAGAAGCGCTCGAACACCCGCTCGCGCTCCTCCTCGGGAATACCGGGCCCGGCGTCCTCGACAATCGCCAGCCCGAGGCCTTCTTCGGGGCGGACCGTCACCCGGATTTCACGGGCGGCCGGCCCGTGGCGCATCGCGTTGTCGATCAGGTTGCGCAGCAGCGAGGCCACTCCGAATTCCATACCGTCGATCTGGCACGCCGCCAGATCGGCCTCGATCCGCTGGCCGCGCCGGCCCAGCAACGGCCGCACCTCGTCGATCACGTGGCCTGCGATCTGGTCCAGCCGCAGTGGCGTGGCGCCGGTGCGCAGCGCCAGCATGCCGTCCAGCCGCGACAGCGTGAGCAGCTGGTCGACCATGTGGGACGCGCGATCGATCGCGAGCACCAGTTGGCTCAGCGCCTTCTTGCGGTCGGGCGCCGTGCGCGTTAGCTGCGCCACCTGGGCGTGCACCTTGACCGCCGCCAGCGGCGTGCGCAGCTCGTGGGCCGCGGCCGAGGTGAAGCGCCGCTCGTTTTCGAGCGCGTTGGCAAAGCGACGGAACAGCGCGTTGATCTCGTTGACCAGCGGCTGCACCTCGCTCGGCGGCGCGCTGACCTCGATCGGGCGCAGGTCGTTAGGGGAACGCTGCGTCAGCTGGCTGGCCGATTCCTGCAGCGCGCGCGTTGCGCGCCGGATCATCCAGGCGTCGATCATCAGCAACGCCATCAATGAAAACAGGAACAGCCCGAACAGGCTCGCAAGCGCGGTGTACGGATAGGCCTCGCGCAGTTGAAGCGGTTCGGCGATCTGGATCAGCTTGGCCCGATCCTCCGACCAGAACACGACCGTGCGCGCCTGTGCCCCTTCGAAGTCGCGCGTGACAAAGCCGACCTGATCGAACGGAGCGATCGGCCCTTCGCTGGCGTCGCCGCCGTTGGTCAGCAGCAGTTGACGGGGCGCCGGCTGCCAGACCTGGTAGCGGTATCGATGCGCGAGCGACGGATCCTCGTCGACGTGAATCATCCCGCCGCCGGCCAGCCGGATCTCGTCGATCTCGTGGTCGGCCAGTGTCAGCAGCGTCTGCGCCACGCTCTGCATCCGCTGGTCGCTGAGCGTGACGCTTTGACGGTGCAATATGAAATAGGTGGCGGCGCCGCCCGCCACCCAGGCGACCAGCGTGGCAACCGCGATCAGCAGCAGCAGCCTGCGGCGCAGCGACCAGACCGGCTGGCGGCTCTCCGCGCCCGGCTCACGTGACATTGTCCTGGTTCAGCCGGTAACCAGCGCCGCGCACCGTCTGGATCAAGGTGCGTGACAATTTGCGCCGCAGATTGTGGATGTGCACTTCGATCGCGTTGCTCTCGACCACTTCGCCCCATCCATACAGTGCATCTTCGAGCTGGCGCCGGCTCAGCACGCGGTCGCGGTTGCGCAGGAAGGTCTCCAGGATCCGGTGCTCGCGCTTGGTCAGGTCGACCCGGGTGCCGTTGAAGACCGCGATGTGCTCGCTGTGCGACAGCAGCAGCGAGCCGAATTCGAGGCTCAGATTGTTCTGGCCGCTTTGGCGCCGGTTCAGGGCGCGCAGGCGGGCGCTCAGCTCCAGCAGATCGAACGGCTTGATCAGGTAGTCGTCGGCACCCAGGTTCAGCACCCGCACCCGATCCAGCACGAAGCCGCGCGCCGTCAACACCAGTACCGGGGTCACGTTACCGGCGTTGCGCCAATTGCGAAGCAGTTCCTCCCCGGACGTGCCGGGCAGGCCCAGGTCCAGCACGATCGCGTCGAACCGCTGTGAGACCAGCGCCGCCTCGGCTGTAGGGCCGTCCTGTCGCCAATCAACAACAAAGCCTTCCAATTCCAGGCCGCGTGCCGTCGACGAGCCCAGGGCAGCGTCGTCTTCTACGATCAGGATACGCACGATCAAATCCTCTGGTCGCTTAAGAGTTAGTCTAAGCCCGCACAAAAGCAAAGGAAAAACTGGTCCGACCGGAGTCCGCCCGGATCCGCCGTGCGGTGGCCGGCTAACCTTAGACATCGTCACCGGTCGGATACTCTTAAGCTGAAGGCTCCCCGGCGAAACCTCCTGAAGATCCGGTAAGAGGGCCCTTTTCGGACCGACGGGTGGCCCGTAACCGTCGATTCGGTACTCTCGATTGGGTGGTTACACGCGCCCAGTCATCGATCGGCCGTCCGTCGCCGGCGGTAACATCCTCCGCACGCCTGCAACCCGGACGTGCCTGGCCGGTCCAACAAGACGGCACCGGGCGGGCGCCGCCGAGCGGACGGCGCCATACGGTCTTGGGCATGTGAACGACCATCGGGTTCCTGGAGAACGAGTTGACGATGTTTCCTAGGCTGGCGACGCCGTTGCTCGCGCTGGTTGCAGTGGCCGCGGCGGGTCCAACCGGCGCGCAGCAAACGCGCTCCGGGCACGTTGCCGCCGAACTGGTATCGGAATTCGAAGCACTGACTCCGGGTCAGGCGGCCAGCGTCGGGTTGCGCCTCGTACACGAGCCGCACTGGCACACCTACTGGACGGTGCCAGGCGATGCCGGGCTTCCAACCCGGCTGGCGTGGCAGCTGCCGCAGGGCGTCCAGGCCGGTCCCATCCAGTGGCCCGTGCCCGAGTTGCTGCGGGTCGGATCGCTGGCCAACTACGGCTACGAGGGCACCGTGCTGTTGCCGGTGACGATAAAGACGCCTGCTGCGCTGGCGCCCGGTAGCACGGTCCGATTAGCGGCCCATGCCGACTGGCTCGTGTGCGCCGACATCTGCATACCGGAGAGCGCGGACCTGACGCTGGTTCTGCCGGTCGAGGCGGCCGGGCATCCGGCACCCAGCCGCTATCAGGGCGAATTCGCGGTCGCGGCGGCACGGATCCCGAAGCCGATCGCGCTGAGCGGCGCCAGCGCGATCTTCGACGGCACGCGGATCCGGCTGCAGTTCGTTCCGGACCGGGCGCCGGAGCGCCTCCAATTCTTCCCACTGGAGCCGATGCGGGTGCAAGCAGCCGCTGCGCAGCCGTTGAACGTGGCCGCAGCGGGGGCCACGCTCGACCTGCTGGCTGCGCAACCGGTGGCGTCCGATTTCAAGCTGCTGCGCGGCGTGCTGGTTGCCGACGGCGGGCCCGGTCAGGCGGGCGGGGCCCGCTCCGGCTGGGCCGGGGTGATCGAGCTGCCGTTGAAGGCGGGTGTGTTGCCGGCGGCGCCGCCGTCCGCGGGGAGCACAGCCCCGGCGCAGCCCGGCGCAGCCTCGGCGAAGCCGGGCGCATCGATGTCCTGGATCACCGCGCTGGTGGGAGCGTTCGTCGGCGGCTTGATTCTGAACCTGATGCCCTGCGTGTTTCCGGTGCTCTCGCTGAAACTGCTGGCGCTCGTCCAGCACCGTCATCGGGGCGATCCGTCGCTTGCGGCCCACGGGTTGGCATTCACCGCTGGAGCCGTGGCGAGCTTCGTGCTGCTGGCCTGCGTGCTGGTTGCGCTGCGCGCCGGCGGCTCCGAGCTGGGTTGGGGATTCCAGATGCAGTCACCGCTGATGATCGCGCTGCTGACCGCCCTGTTTTTCGGCATCGGCCTGAATCTGCTGGGGGCTTTCGAAGTGTCGGTGGGAACCGGCCTGGTCAATTCGAAGCTGGTGCAGCGTTTCGACGGCCATCATCTGCGCGGCAGCTTCGCAACCGGCGTGCTGGCCGTGCTGGTCGCTTCGCCCTGCACGGCGCCGTTCATGGGCGCCGCGCTCACCTACGCCGTGTGGCAGCCGGCACCGGTTGCGCTGTCGGTGTTCGCGATGCTCGGCGCGGGCATGGCGACCCCGTATCTGGCGTTGACTCTGTCGCCGTCGCTGCTGCAGCGCTTGCCGCGTCCGGGGTCGTGGATGCAACACCTGCGACAGCTGATGGCATTTCCGATGTTCGTCACCTGTGTGTGGCTGCTGTGGGTGCTGGCGCAACAGATCGACGTCGACGCCTTGGCATGGGTGCTGGCCGCGCTGGTCGCTCTCGGGCTGGCGGGCTGGTCGGCGGGCCAGGCGCAGCGCGGCGCACGCGCGTTCGGCTGGGTCGGCACGGTGGCGGCCGTTGCCTCGGCGCTGGTGATGATCGCGGCCACCGAGCGGGCGACGCTGCCGTCGGCGCGCGCCGGCACGCTGCGGGCCGATAGCCATGGGTGGGCCGAGTGGTCGCCGCCGGCACAGGTTCAGGCGCTGTCGCTCGGGCGCCCGGTGTTCGTCGACTTCACGGCGGCCTGGTGCCTGACCTGCCAGGCGAACAAACGGCTGGTGCTGCACAGCAGCCGGGTCGCCGCTGCGTTCGCGTCCCGGGGCGTGACCCTGCTGCGAGCGGACTGGACCAATCGCAACGACGCCATTGCTCACGAGCTCGCCCGCTTCGGGCGCACCGGGGTACCGCTGTACGTGCTGTACGACTCGCGCGGGCGGCCGCACCTTCTGCCGGAAATCCTGACCGAAGGCGCGGTGCTGGATGCCCTGTCGGACCTGTAGCCGTCGCTTTTCAACATCCCGCTCTAGCCGCGGCGGCCGAAATGCGCTATCAAGCCCGATCCCGGCGGCGCATCACCGTTGGCTCTTGAAAGGCGAGGATGCAGTACCGACGACTGGGTCAGAGCGGGTTGAAGCTGAGCGAGCTGTCGCTGGGCGCCTGGGTCACGTTCGGCAACCAGCTTGATGTGCGCGCAGCCGTGCAGTGCATGTCGGCGGCGCGCGACGCGGGCGTAAATTTTTTCGACAACGCCGAAGTGTATGCGGGCGGCCAGGCCGAGCGCATCATGGGCGCGGCGCTGCGCGAGCTGGGCTGGCCGCGTGCGAGTTACGTGATCTCCACCAAGTTCTTCTGGGGACTGACCGGCGGTCCCAACGAGCGCAACACGCTGAACCGCAAATACCTGCTCGGAGCAATCGATGGATCGCTGGAGCGGCTCGGCTTGAGCTTCGTCGACCTCGTGTTCTGCCATCGCGCCGACCCGGACACTCCGCTCGAGGAGACGGTCTGGGCGATGCACGACATCATCGAGCGCGGCAAGGCGCTTTACTGGGGGACTTCGGAGTGGAGTGCCGATGAGATCAGTGCGGCCTGGGAGATGGCCGACCGGCATCATCTGCACAAGCCCGTCACCGAGCAGCCCCAGTACAACCTGTTCTGCCGGCGCCGTGTCGAGGAGGAGTATTTGCGCCTGTACCGTCAGAGTGGCCTTGGCCTGGCCACCTGGAGCCCGCTCGCGTCGGGCCTGCTGACCGGCAAGTATCGCGACGGCGTTGCGCCGGGCACGCGCGGTGCGCTGGAGGGTTACGCGTTCCTGAAAGAGCGGCTGGTCGACCCGCGACGCAATGCCAAGGTGACGGAACTTGCGGAAGCCGCGCTCGAGCTGGGATGCTCGGTCGGGCAGCTGGCGATCGCGTGGTGCCTGAAGAACCCGAACGTCAGCACGGTGATTACCGGCGCGCGCACGCCCGCCCAGGTCCGGGAGAACATGCTGGCGGCCGAGGTGGCGCCCAGGATCGACGCCGAGATGATGAGTCGGATCGACGCGATCATCGGCGACGATCATGAGTGATCGGCGGGCTCGACACTGACGAATATGAACCAAAAGGATGTCGAAATATGAGCGCTGGGCTCAGAGGTTTCCTGGTCTTCGCCGTGCTGGCCGTGGCGGCAGCCGCGGTCTACTGGTTCGTGCTGCGCGAGCAGCCTGCGCCGCCCGCTCCAGTTGCCGCACCGCCCGCGCCGGCACCGGCCCCGGCGCCGCCGCCTCGCACCGTGCCCAGCGGACCACCGCTTCCCGCGCTGGCCGACAGCGACGCGGAAATGCTGCAGGCGCTGAACCGGCTGCTCGGGTCCGGCGCCGAGGCACTGCTGCTGCGCCCGGGGATCGTGCACCGGATCGTCGCGACGGTCGACAACCTGCCCGGCGACAAGGTGCCGCAACAGGTGATCCCGGTGCGTCCGCCCGGCGGCAGCTTCGGCACGTTAGACCAGGGTGGACGGCTGACGATCGGCCCCGCCAACGCGGCACGCTACGCCCGCTACGTGAATCTGGTTTCACAGCTGGACACTGCCGAACTCGTGTCCACGTATCGGCGCTACTACCCGCTGTTCCAGCAAGCCTATCGCGAACTCGGCTATCCGAAGGGCGAGTTCAACGACCGGCTGGTCGAGGCGATCGACGACCTGCTGGAGGCGCCGCAGCCAGAGCCGCCGGTCTCGCTGGTGGCTCCGCGGGCGATGTTCGACTATGCGGACGCGGATCTGCAGGATGCCTCGGCCGGCCAGAAGATCCTGATCCGTCTCGGCCCGGAGAACGAGGCGCGGGTCAAGACCAAGCTGCGCCAGTTGCGCCGCGCGCTGGACAGCATCGACCTGCCGCGCTGACCCTGGCGCCGGACCCTCCGGGGGAGTACCGGGTGCGGTGGAGCGAGGTCACTGCACGCACTAGCCCCCGTCACTGGCGAAGGGCGTAACGCGAGCGGAACCGCACCCGGTACTCCCCCGG
>WNGJ01001296.1_pt1 | contig 24438 bp, 25 predicted proteins | sample 5400611 | NCBI WGS metagenome assembly WNGJ01 (sample SAMN13153375, study PRJNA577476) | soil metagenome | isolation source: 40 cm soil or saprolite under Garry oak tree replicate 1 | place: USA:California | collected 2016-06-15
ACACCGCGGCCAAGCACGGCGTGGTCGGGCTGATGCGCACCCTGGCGCTGGAGCTCGCCCCGGACTTCATCCGGGTCAACAGCATCCACCCGACCACAGTCAACACTCCCATGGTCATGAATTCAGCGACCTACCGGCTATTCCGCCCGGACCTGGAGAACCCGACGGCCGACGACATGGCCGAGGCGGCCCGCGCGGTGAACGCGCTGCCGATCCCGTGGATGGAGCCGGCGGACATCTCCAACGCGGTGCTGTGGCTGGCCTCGGACGAGTCCCGCTACGTGACCGGGATCACGCTGCCGGTCGACGCGGGGTGGCTCGTCAAGTGACAGGCGCAACGGCGCGGATCTGGCCCCCGTCTGTGACCGGGCCGCCGCGCACCTGGCGGGCCGCGAGCGCGAGCTGACCCTCACGCTCGCGGCCGCCGCCGGCCGCCGGCTTGGAGCTGAGGCCCGCAAGAAGCAGCGCCCCGGACTGAGCAAAGCACACACTCCACAAAAAGCACACGCCCTACGAGAGGGATGACAGCACAATGACGGGACGAGTCGAGGGCAAGGTCGCCTTCATCACCGGCGCCGCGCGCGGCCAGGGCCGCAGCCACGCCATCACGCTGGCCCGGGAGGGCGCGGACATCATCGCGGTCGATCTGTGCGCCCAGGTCGGCTCGGTGCCCTACCCGATGGCCACCCCGGAGGACCTGGCCCAGACGGTCAAGGAGGTCGAGGCGGCCGGCCGGCGGATCGTCGCCACCGTGGCCGACGTGCGCGACTACGACGCGCTGAAGCAGGCCCTCGACGACGGCGTGGCCCGGCTGGGCCGGCTGGACATCGTGTCCGCCAACGCCGGCATCGTCAGCTACGGGACGCTCGCCGAGCTTCCGGAGCAGACCTGGCGGGACGTGATCGATGTCGACCTGACCGGGGAGTGGCACGCCGCCAAGGCGGCGATCCCGCACCTGCGGGCCGGCGGGCGCGGCGGGTCGATCATCTTGACCAGCTCAGATGCCGGGCTGAAGGCCTATCAGAACATCGGCCACTACACGGCGGCCAAGCACGGCGTGGTCGGGCTGATGCGCACCCTGGCGCTGGAACTGGCGCCGGACTTTATCCGGGTCAACAGCGTCCACCCGGGCAACGTGGACACCGACATGGTCCAGAACGCGGCGACCTACGAGGTCTGGGCGCCGGACCTGCCGGTTGCCGGGCGGACCAGGGAGGCGCTGATCCCGCGGTTCCAGGCCGTGGACGCGCTGCCTATCCCGTGGGTGGAACCGGTGGACATCTCCAGCGCCGTACTGTGGCTGGCCTCCGACGAGTCCCGCTACGTCACCGGGATCACGCTGCCGGTCGACGCCGGCGTGCTCCTCAAGTAGGGCCTGGGAGGATCGCGATGAGCAGCGGATGGTTCGAGACGGTGGCCGTGGCGCAGCGCCGCGCCAGAAAACGGCTGCCGAAATCGGTGTACTGGTCGATCGTGGCCGGCTCGGAGCAGGGCGCCACGCTGAGGGACAACGTGGCGGCGTTCGGCGAACTGGGGTTCACCCCGCACGCCGCGGGACTGCCCGCCAAGCGGGACCTGGCCACCACGGTGCTGGGCCAGCCGGTGTCGATGCCGGTGATCTGCTCCCCGACCGGGGTGCAGGCGGTGCACCCCGACGGCGAGGTGGCGGTCGCCCGCGCGGCCGCGAACCGGGGCACCGCGGCGGGACTCAGCTCGTTCGGCAGCAAGCCGGTCGAGCAGGTGGCCGCGGCTAACCCCCAGACGTTCTTCCAGGTGTACTGGGTCGGCCGCCGAGATGGAGGCGCGGGTGGAGCGGGCCCGCGCCGCCGGGGCGGTCGGGCTGATCCTCACCCTGGACTGGACGTTCGACAGCGCCCGGGACTGGGGCAGCCCGAAGATCCCCGAGCGGATAGACCTGGCGACCATAGTGCGGTACGCCCCGCAGGCCGTACTGCGGCCGCGGTGGCTGGCCGCCTACGCCCGGACCCTCCGCCCGCCGGACCTGACGGTGCCGAACATGGTCGCGGCGGGCCAGCCCGCGCCCACGTTCTTCGGCGCCTACGCCCAGTGGGCCGCCACCCCGCCGCCGGCCTGGGACGACGTGGCCTGGCTGGCCCAGCTGTGGGGCGGCCCGTTCCTGGTCAAGGGCATCACCCGCATCGACGACGCCAAACGAGCCGTCGACGCCGGGGCGACCGCGATCTCGGTGTCCAACCACGGCGGCAACGACCTGGACGGCACCCCGGCCACCATCCGGGCGCTGCCGGCCGTCGCCGCGGCCGTCGGCGGGCAGGTGGAGGTGCTGCTGGACGGCGGCATCCGCCGCGGCGGGGACGTGGTCAAGGCGGTCGCGCTGGGCGCGCGGGCGGTGATGATCGGCCGCGCCTACCTGTGGGGGCTGGCCGCCAACGGCCAGGCCGGGGTCGAGAACGTGCTGGACATCCTGCGCAGCGGCATCGACTCCGCGCTGCTCGGCCTCGGCAAGGCCAGCATCCGCGACCTGACCCCCGACGACCTCGTGGTCCCGCCCGGGTTCACCCGCACCCTCGGCGGCGACGGCCCCGTCTTCGACCCGGCGCTCGACGGCCGAGTCACCGGTTAGGACCTTTACCGCCCGCAAAGGAGCGAGGCATACAGATCGGTGCCGGGCCGGATGCCAGCCCGCCGGGCCCGCGGCGGCAGCCATGGCGGCCGGGCCCGCTAGCCGGCCGCTATCCTGTCGCGGCCGCTATGGTCGTCTTGTTCCTGGTCCCCTACCTGGGCCTGTCATCCGCGCTGCAGCCGCTCACGCCGATCATCGCCGGGCAGCTGCACATGAGCGCGCAGGAGATCAGCCTGGCCTCAGGCATGGCCAACGCCAGCTACGCGGCCGGCACGGTGCTGGCCGTCCAGGTCGCCCAGCACCTGCCCCAGCGGCGGATGCTGCTGATCTACGGGCCGCTGCTGGTGATCGGGTCGGTGCTGGCGGCCGCGGCGGCCGGCCCGGCGATGTTCATCGCTGGGCACGTGCTGCAGGGGCTGTGCACCAGCCTGCTGCTGATCGCGGCCGCGCCGCCGCTGTTCCTTGGCTACCCGGCCGCCAGGCTGCGCTGGTCGGCAATGATCATGAACATGTGCCTGTTCGGCGCGGTCACCGCCGGCCCGCTGATCGGTGGCGCTCAGGCGTCGTTCCACGCGTGGCGGCCGCTGTTCTGGATCGTGGCCGGCATCGCCGCGGCGGGCCTGGCCATGTCGCTGCTGACCTTCCAGGACGCCCCGCCGGCCGACCGCGCCGCCCGGCGGGATCCGGCCGCCCTCGGCCTGGCCGCCGCCGGGTCGGTGGCCGCGTTCTGGGGCGCCTCGGAGCTGACCACTCACCGCTTCCTCGACCCGGTCGCCGTGGTCCCGCTGCTGGCCGGGCTGGCGCTGATCATCGGCTTGTGGGTCTGCCAGTACCGCGCCCCGCGCCCGCTGCTGACCCTGCGCAGCCTGGCCAGCACCATCCCCGTGACCGGAGTGGTGGTCGCGATCTGCGCGGCGGCCGCGTCCACGTCGGCACTGGGACTGACCGCCGCTGTGCTGGCCCCCCGCTACGCGCCGCCGCATCTGGGCCTGCTCTTTGCGCCGGAACTCGCCGGGGCCGTGATCACCTCCATCGTGCTCTTCGCGGTGTTCACCACCCGGGGCATCTACTACTTCGTCCTGGCCGGGATGATTTTCTTGACTGCGGGGGTCCTGATGCTGCGCGAGGTCATCCCGCCCTCGTCCACGTTCACCCTGGCCGGCTCGGGGCTGACCGGTGTCGGCATCGGCGCCTCGGTGACCCCGGCGCTGTTTCTGGCCGCGTTCTCGCTGCGCTCGGCCGGGTTGCAGCGGGTGTTCGCAGTCCTGGAACTGCTGCGCGCGGTGGCTGCATTCCTGGTCGCGCCGGTCCTGCTGCACTTCGCCGTCACGCTGGCCGGCCTGCCGACCGCCGTGATGGGCACCGCCTTGTGGATCTGCTTCGCCCTGTCGGCCGGCGGGGCGCTGGCCGGCGTCGCGCTCTACCTGCTCGGCGGGGTACGGCCGTCGGCCCCCAAGGTGCAACCGTGGAGGGACCACGTCGGTTCGGCCTGGCCGTCCCCGCCGCTGCTAGCCGCGGTCCGCCCTGGCCCGGCCCGGCGGGCGATGGGCGAGGAGTCGGCCCGCGTGGGTTCCGGCCCTGAGGGCGGCGATCGGCCCGCCGCAGCACGGGCCGCCCGCCGTCGCCCAGTCCGCGGTCGCCGGCCCGGCCCCGTGGTGTTCGGCTACGACGGCTCCGAGCTGGCCAGGGCCGCGATCGCCGAAGCCGGCCACCAGCTGCCTGCCCACCGCGACGCGCTGGTGGTGACCGTCTGGAGCACGCTCAACGTCGAGTTCGTCCCCGAGCCAGGGACGCACTTCGACTCTGCGTGCGCCGACGAGGTCAGACAGGCCGCCGAGCAGACTGCCGCACGCGGGGCCGCACTCGCCAAGGCGGCCGGGTTCCACGCGCAGGCCATCGCGGTCGAGGGCACGCCCACCTGGAAGGCCATTGCAGATACCGCCGACAACTACGACGCGAGCCTCATCGTCCTCGCCTGCCGTGGCCATCGCGGGCTGAGCGGCCATCGGGTCGGCAGCGTGGCCCGCGACGTCGCGGCCCACTCGCGCAGGCCCGTGCTGATCGAGCGCGAACACCGCGGAGCATCCACCTTCGTGCCGGGAAGACCGCGGCCAGCCGCCCGAGGCCGTCCGCAATGAATTACTGGCCCACCAGCTAACGGAACTCGGGCGCGACCGCGCACAAGCGTCCTTAACCGGCCGTGGCCTGTGGGCACCGTCCCGCGCTGCGGCATTGTCCATGGTCAGCCATCGCACCGCGTCGGCTATATGCCTGAGTTAGTGCCGGCGTGCGGAGGGTGCGAGCAGGCCCAGGGCGCGGGCGCGCTCGACGGCCTCGCCGCGCCGGTGCGTGCCGAGCTTCGCGTACAAGTGGTGCATGCGGGTCTTGACGGTGTTCGTTGAGACGTACAGCTCGTTTGCGATTTCCCGCGCCGACAGGTTGGCCGGCAGATAGCGCAGCACGCGGATCTCGCTGTCGCTGAGCGGTTCCAGCGGCGGCTGCGCTGCGACGGTCGGCGGTGCGGACGTCCTTCCGGCGAGCAGGCCAGGTCTTCGCCGAGGCAGCATGGCCTGGCCAGCGAGGTGCTGCTGGCCAGGCCGGTGAGGTACGGGCCGGCGCGGAACGGGTCGGTTGCCGGCCCCGTTCAGGTGGTCAGTACGGTGAGGGCTGGTTAACGATGATGGCCAGGCTGGTGATCTTGCCGTCGCGGGTGGCGAAGTAGCTGGTCACGACGAGCTCGTCGGGCAGGTTGGTCTTGTCGTAGGTGCCGTCCCACCTGGTCCGGACGATGATGTCGCCGTAGTGGTCGATGACCTCGCGGACCTCCATGGTGACCTGGTTGCCGACGATCTCCTTGTCCATGAACTTCCGGATCGCCTCGGCGCCCCAGATCTCCCGCCGGTTGTCGTTGACGTAGGCGTCGGGGGCGAAGGTGGCGACGATCCGGTCGGTGTCGAAGGCGTTGACCGCGGCGATGTGCTCCCCCACGATGGGCGGCAGTTCGGTTGTGATGCTGGACATGACGGGTGCGTCCCTTCTATCGAAAACGGTGCCGTGGGCAGCGGCCGCCCGGTCGGGCGGGCGTGCTGGCCTCGGCCTGGCAGGCTCGCTTCGTCCCTGCCCGTCAGGCTCGGCCGCGGCAGGGTGAGCGAGCGTCAATCGATCCGGATGATTGCTGCTGGGTAGGGACAGCCCGTTCATGGATCGCATGGCCAAGCGCCATGGGAAGGGGCAGGCCACAGCCCATTCTGACCTGGACCACTACAGGCGCGGTGGAGGCGCATGACCTGGGCGGCGTGCGGCCAGCCGGTGCCTGCGGCGGGGACGGTGCGGATGCTGCGCTTCTCGCGGCGGCCGTGTCCTTTGCCTTCTTCGGTCCATGAGGTGCCCGTGAAGTCAGCGTCGGTGCCGGCGAGGGCGTTCGTGACGGCTTCCGGCAGGGACGGCTGATTTGCCTTGATGATCATCAGGTAGTGGGCGTGCTTCTCCTCGACCAGGTGGCGGGCGGTCTCGGCCTGGGTGTGCGGACTCATCGGCGCCAGACACGCCGGCCAGCTTCACGGCCGGGACATAGCTCCGGGAAGATAGCAGCACGGGCACGGTCCTCCCAAGGTCGTTTGAGATTGGCATCTTCGATCTTGGAAACCCGTGCCTGCCTGCCAAACCTGGCACGAAGCCCAGACGCGACACCAGGAAACAGAAAAGTCAGATGGTCTTGCCTGGCTGCAAACGTTAAACCGAAGTTCCCCCCGCCGAGGGGCCTGACATAGGCGTTGACTAGGCAAAATGGCTTCAGTTCATGACTACGTAGACATGTAATGTCCATGATCGAGATGCCTTTGACCTGGTCAGACACCCCGACCCATCAGGCTCGGGGGGAACTACGGGTTAAACCTGCCGGGCCTTAGCCACCCTGGTGTGACGAGCAGGAAATTTCCGCAACCGCGCCCGGCGCAGCAATGTCAGATGAATACCGACCGATCAACACGGATCATCGGAAGGGAAGCTCTCAAGTGATCGATCTGCTTGGAGCAGCTCCGAAAGACCACGACATACCGCTGTCCTGATCGGGTTCCATCGGGGACAGGCGGGCCGGGCCAGAGTCAGCGTCGGCGTGCGGAGGGTGCGAGCGGGCCAAGGGCGCGGGCGCGCTCGACGGCCTCGCCGCGCCGGTGGGTGCCGAGCTTGGCGTAGAGGTGGTGCATGTGGGTCTTGACCGTGTTCGTCGAGACGTACAGCTCGTTCGCGATTTCCCGCGCCGACAGGTTGGTCGGCAGGTAGCGCAGCACCCGGATCTCGCTGTTGCTGAGCGGCTCGAGCGGCGGCTGCGCTGTGGCGGGCCGCGGCGCAGGCGTCCTTCCGGCCAGCAGGCTGCGGATCTCGGCGATCAGGGCGGCGTGCCCGGTGCCGTGCCGGGCCTGACGCTCGAGCAGCCCCGGGGCGGGGTGCAGCAAGAACCCCAAGAGCATGCCGTCGGGCTCGGCCAGATCGAGCGCGCGCTCCAGGGCCCGCTCGGCGGCGCCGGGGTCACCGAGCGCATCCCGGGCGATCGCCTCCAGCAGGAAAGAGTGAGCGAGCCAGGTCTCGGCGACCACCGGAGCGGAGCCTTCCAGGACCGGCGCGAGTGCAACGGTCGCCTCGCTCGGATCGCCTTGGGCGAGCCGCAGCACCGCCGTGGCGATGCGGACCTCCCCGCGGTCGCGGTCCTGTTCGCCGAGTTCGGCGAGGGCCTGCTCGGCGCGCTCGATCTCGCCAAGCCGCACCAGGGCCTGCAGCCGCCGTGCCCGCGCCGCCGGGACGAGGTAGTGCGGTGCGGCGAGGAGCCCGGCCAGCTGCTCGGCGGCCCGGAAGGCGGCCAGCGCGTCGGCGTCACGGCCGCGCGCCAGCTCGAGCAGCCCGCGGACGGAGTGGACCGTCACCGCCACGGCGGGCTCGGCGTCGGCTCTGACAGTGCGCTCGGCGCGCTGGACCCAGGGCTCTGCCTCCTCGAGCCGCCCCTGCCCGGTCAGCGCGCCTCCGAGTATCACGAATGCCATGCCGGCGGTCGGCTCGTCGGTCCAGCCGTGCCGTTCGGCCAGCTCGATCGCCTGCCTGCTGTGCTCCGCCGCCCGGGCAAACGACCACCCGACGTGGAGCGCCGCCTGGTGCGCCAGGCCGAGGAACTCCAGATACGGCCGCCCGATCCGGCGCGCCAGCGCGACGCCCTGCTCCAGGTGCGGCTCTGCCTCCTCGAACCGGGCCGTCGCGTACTCGGCGATGCCCAGGTTGATCAGCGCCAGCGCGCGCAGGTCCTCGCCTAGGCCGGGCCGCGCCGCGTCCGGAGTCTCGGCCGCGGCCTGCAGCCGCCGCGCCTCCTCGGCCACCGCCGGCGGATTGCCGCGCTGTCGGGCCAGCAACAACCCGACCACCGCGAGCAGCGTCTGCACCCGTCCACGGCGGCCCGCCGGCACCGTCGCTGATCGCTGCGCCGCGAGGGTCAGGTACCGCTTCGCCTCCTCCAGCGACCCCTGAGCCAGCTCATCGGCCGCGGCCAGCGCCGCCAGCTCCGCATCCGCCGCGCGCGCCTCGGCGGGGAACCCGGCCAGCAGCTCGTGGACGGTGACGGTCTGCCCGCCCAGGTAAAGGCCGGGCCAATGATCGGCGAGCAGGCGGGTAGCCAGCCCCCAGTCCTGCGCCCCCTGGGCGTGGCGGACAGCCTCCACTGGGAACCCATGGCCGGCGTACCACCCGGCGGCCATACGGTGCAGCTCGCTGACCTCATCCGACGCCGTGCGGCGCAGCTCCAGCTGCAGCAAGCCGGCGAACAGCCGGTGGTAGCGGAAACAGGACCGCGCCGCGTCCAGCGCCATCACAAACGCGTTCGCCTCCTCCAAGTCCTGCAAGATTCGCTCCCCGCCCGAACCCCCCGTCAGCGCATCGGCTAGCTCGCCGCTGACCCGCTCCAGTACCGAGGTGCGCAATAGCAGCCGCCGCACCTCCTCGCCTTGCCGCTCCAGCACCTCGGCCAGCAGGTACTCCGCCACCGTCCGCTCGCTGCCGGAGAACTCGGCTGCGAACCGCTCCGGATCTTCGTGCCCGGCCAGCGACAGCGCCGCCAGCCGCAGACCCGCCGCCCACCCCTCGGTCCGCTCATACAACGTCCCCAGCGCCGGTCCGGGCAGGTCCACACCTGCCGCCGCCAGCAGTTCCCGCGCCTCGGCCACGGTGAACCGCAGGTCGGCCGCGCGGAGCTCGGTCAGCTCGCCCTCCAGCCGCAGCCGGTGTAGGCCCAGCCGCACGTCATGCCGGGCGGCCAGCACCATCCGCAGCTCCGGCGGGCCGCGCATCACCAGCAGCTCCAGCTGCCGCCGTGCCTCGTCCGACCCCAGTTCGTGCACGTCATCGATCACCAGCCAGATCCGGTCGTCCAGCGGGGCCAGGTCCTTCAGCAGACGCTCCACAATCGCCCACCCGTCCAGGTCCGGCGCCGCCGTCACCGGCTGCACCAGCCCTGACCCCGCGGAAGTCCGACGCAGCGCGCCGAGCACCGACAACCAGAACTGCTGGGGGTCGGTCTCGCCCGGCCCCACCGATACCCACGCCGCGCTTTCCCCTAGACCCGCTTCTCCGATCCATGACCGCAGCAGCACCGTCTTCCCGCTGCCCGGCGGCGCCGACACCACCGTCACCCGCGCCGAAGCCCCGAGCCGCTCGAACAACCCGGGACGGGACACGACTCCTCCCGTACCCGGGCGGGCGACGCGGCCGGCGACGGCACCCGATCCCTCGGCAGGCCCCATGGCCCGATCATCGCACGACGCCAACCCCGCCTGAACCCGGCCTGTAAGGTAAACTGAATCAGTCTTGTATTAAGCTATCAGCACTGACGGAAACTGGGCGAGTTGGCGCGGCAGGAGGAACGGTGATGGCAGAGGCGGTACCGGCAAGCGAGGCGCCAAGGGCATCGCGGCTGGACCGGCGTAAGGCCCAGACCCGGCAGGCCCTGATCGATGCCGCGGTGCGGCTGATCGCCGAGGGCCGCGGGGACCGGGCCAGCATCGCCGAGATCACCGAGGAAGCCGACATCGGCTTCGGGTCGTTCTACAACCACTTCGACAGCAAGGAGCAGCTGTTCCAGACCGCCTCAGAAGAGGTGCTCGAACGCTGGGGGCAGCTGATCGACCGGGCCACCGCCGACATCACCGACCCGGCAGAGCGGTTCGTCGTGGGCACGCGGATCTCCGGGCGGCTCGGCTGGACCCACCCTGACATCGCCGGGTTCCTCACCGGCGCCGGCCTGGACGCCTTGGACATCCCCGGCGGCCTGGCGCCGCGGGCGCTGCGCGACATCGAGGCGGGGCAGGCGGCGGGCCGATTCACCGTGCCCGATCCGGAGATCGCGCTCAGCGCGGTGGCCGGAGGCCTGATCGGGTTGCTGCGGATGTGCCAGCGGCACCCCGACCGCGTCACGGAGACCACGGTCGACCAGCTCGCCGAGGCCGAGCTGCGCTTGCTCGGGGTCCCCGCCGACGAAGCCGCCCGCCTCACCGCCCGCCCGCTCCCTCCCATTGAGGCCTGGTAACAGCCGCGACGATGCCGTCAGCCGCCCGTCCATGTTCCCCGAACCGCGATGAACCAGTCCGAAAGACAGCTGTCACGTTATGCAGGTCACCGATCAGCGCGTAATCCTCGATCCTCATGGGAACTCTTCTCACGCGTCCTGCCCACTCCGCCCTGGCGGCGCGTACCTGATTGCATCGTCCCTCCCGAACGGCTCCTGCCGCCACAGACTTGTACTGCACCTCATGTCATGCCGCTTTGGCCCGGTCCCGGGGTGGAAGTGCAGAGGCTGGCATCGGCGGCGAGGATGCGTTGGCTCGCTGCTCGCCAGGCATCTCTGAGTCGGACCGCATATAGGCCGCGATGCGGGCAGCAAGAGCGTCCGCGTATCTGCCGCGGGAGCGGTGGGTCTGGCGGGGTTTACCGGAACAGCCCGGAGATGAGGTTGACCGAGCCTGCGACGATGACGACGCCGAACAGATAGGACAGGATGGCGTGGGCAAGCACTGAGCGCCGGATCTGGGGGTCGCGCAGCGTGGTGTCGGACACCTGGTAGCACATGCCGATGGTGAAGGCGACGTAGGCGAAGTCGCGGTAGCTGGGATGTTGCAAGCCGTCTTCGGTGCCGAACGCGATGCCGCCGGGCTTGGACCGGAAGTGCTGATCGGCGTAGCGCAGGGTGTAGACGGTGTTGATCACGGCCCATGACAGCACCACGGTCAGCACGGCGGCGCCGATCAGCAGCATCCGCGATGCGCCGCTGTTCTGTCCCGCGAGGTGAAGTGCATAACCCGCCCCCAGGAGGCTGGCCACGCTGGCCCCGACCAGCAGCACCCTCGCGGAGCCTTCTGTCTGGTCTTCGCGGGCGGCGAGCTGCGGCGCGCGTGAGCTGTCGGCTCGGATGATGATCGACCAGGTGGTCAAGAGGAAGGTCAGCGCGGCGGCGTTCCAGCCTCCGGCCAGCGCCAGCTCCCACGTTATGAACGGCAGGAGGACAACAGCGACGATCAGCCCGGCGATCAGGACCGTGATCGCACGCCGCATGGCGGGGGCGTGCCAGCCGAGCCATCGGTGGTACAGGGTGGGTGGGGGGACGCCGGTCATCGTCTAAGTGTTCCCTGTTGCCTCCCGGCGTGTCATTCGCGCTGGCCCCGCCTCCAGCCGGCGCCGGTGACTTTAGGCCCTAGCCATCCAGCCGGGCGGCCGCAGCCAGCGCGGTGTTGCTGTTCCGGCTGCTGACATTCTGGCTTCCCGTCCCGTTCGGCTTGGGAGCCCTGAGGTACCTGGAGCGCGAGCAGGCCTGTGAGTCCTGGCACCGCCAAGGGCCCGGCAGGCCACTGGAGATGGGGACTTTCGGCCCTGGACTTGTGGCTCTGCCCGGCTGATGGTGGACCGTATCCGATGACGCCTCACATTCGGAGGAAATCATGCCCACGATTCGGGAATCGCAGGCCAAGCTGTCGGCGTCCATGACCGAGCTGTCGCGGAGGGCGAAGGAGGCCGAGGAGCACACGGCCGCCGCTCGTGATGAGACCCGCGAGCAGCTCGAGGCTCGTGCCGCCGAGGCCAGGGCCACCGCCCAGCGGCGGAGCGAGGAGATGAAGGCACGCGGCGCCAAGATGAAGGACGATCTGGCCTCGGCTTGGGCTGGCCTTCGCGCCCACGTGCAGGACCAGTTCGAGAAGATACGGACCAGGCTCGGGGAGAAGCGGGACGACCTTGACGCACAGGCCGCCGAGCGGCGGGCCGAGCGGGCCGAGGCCAACGCCGCCGACGCGATCGACTTCGCCAGCTATGCCGTCGACGAGGCCGAGGCGGCGGCCCTGGAGGCGGCCGAGGCCCGGGTGATCGCCGATGCCCTGTCCCCGAGCACGCCATCGTCGAAGGGCGAGAAGTGACGTCCAGGCGCGCAGCGGCTCCTAGCCGAATACGTCCGCGCCGAATGACCTGACCTGCGGCATGGCCGCGTCGCCCAGGTGCGGCAGGCCGAAGATGTCCCCGATGGTGCGCAGCAGCGAGTAGTGGTTGTAGGGGACGGTGCTGACGGTGCCGGGCCTGATGAGCGGGGACAGCAGGACCGCGCCGATGCGGCCGCCGCCGGGGCCGGTCTTCCCGGGCAGCGGCACGTTGGGGTGGGAAGGGCCGAGCCCGGAGCTCTCGCCGCAGCAGGCGGCCGCGTCGCTGCCCTCGTCGAAGGTGACCACGATCAGTCCGCCGTCCCGGTAGGCCGGCGCGGCCATGATGATCGGCACCCACCGCGCCAGGACCATGTCGGCTTGGGCCAGGCCGCCAGGGGCGCCGTCGACGCAGGGCGCGTCGTGGCCGTCGTTGCACAGGTTCGGCACGAGGAAGGAGAACGCCGCGGTGGCGCTGGCCCGGGCCAGATCGCCGGGCAGCGGCCGGAACGACAGGATGTGCGCGGCGCAGAAGGCCGGGTTCGCGGTGACCGAGCGGAAGAACGCGAACCCGTCATGGCGGGCGGCGTACTGATCGCTCCGCTCGGCGTGCCGGGTGCGGTCAGCGGACCAGGTGGCGGGGTGGCCGCAGGCCGGTCCGCGGGCAGTCCGCTGAGAGCGCCCGCCGGGTACCTCGGCTCCAGCCGTAGCAGCCATCAAGAGAAAGAAGTCACCCATATCCGAACAGGCCGGCAAGCAGCAACAGACCGTGGCAGATGCGCTGGCGCAGCGGGTCGAAGCGCGGCAGGGTACGAGGTCCGGATGGGCCGAGGCGCTGCGTGAGCTGGGGGCGGTCGACCGGGCGGTGTACCAGGCCGTGGCACGCACGCCCACCCCCGCACTGGATCGCCCTTTCCGCGGGCTCTCCAACGCCGCGAACTACTCACGGCTGTGGCTAGGTATCGCCGTCGCGGTCGCCTTGACCGGCGGCAAGCGCGGACGGCAGGCTGCGCTGGAGGGTGTGCTCGCGGTTGGCGTGACCTCAGCGACGATCAATCTCGGCCTGAAGCCCCTGGCCCGGCGGCGGCGCCCGGATCGCGCCGACACCAGCCTGGCTGACGACCGCCAGGTCCGGATGCCCGAATCCAGCTCGTTCCCGTCCGGCCACGCCGCGTCGGCGTTCGCGTTCGCCTATGCCGTCGGCCGGCACCTCCCGGGGCTGGCCGTGCCGATCCGGCTGCTCGCCGCCGGCGTCGCCTACTCGCGCGTCCATGTCGGCGTGCACTATCCGGGCGACGTGGTGATCGGCTCCGTTATCGGAGCCGGGACGGCAGCTATGACGGCAGCGGCATGCGACCGCTTCCTCCGCCGGCCCGGCTTGGCCCCCGCCTGTCGCGGGCGCAGGTACCACGGCCCGTTCGGGAGATAGATCTTTGATCCGAACGGACCGGGGTGCGAGCCCTCGGGACGGCCGTGGCGCTGCGGCGAAGGCGGGCAGGCCGGTGATTTCTCGCTGGCTCCTGGCCGTCCCGCAGGTATTGACATGGAAAATCATTTTTGTGATAGTTAATCAAAAGTGATAGTTGCCCTGCAGCCGGTGGGCTGCTGACCTAGAGCATCGACGCGCTCGGGCAGTGACAACCTCGGACCTCCAGGGCAGCGAGCAAAGGAAAGGAACCCCTGTCATGTTCAAGTCACTGAGCACATCCCTGATCCTGCGCGGCATCCTCGCCGTCGCAGTCGGCATCATGGCACTGGCCTGGCCCCAGGTCACGGTGCTCGCCCTGGTCATCCTGTTCGCCGTGTACGCGTTCATCGCGGCCGGCCTGGAGGCCATGCGGGCGTTCAGCAGCCCCGCCGCGGGGCCCGTGTTCGGGCACCTGCTCCTCGGGCTGGTGGATCTCGCGGCCGGAGTGGTCGCCCTGGTCTGGCCCGGGCCCACCGCTCTCGTGCTCGTGCTGATCGTAGGCACCTGGGCGGTCATCGCCGGCGCCGTGGAGATCACCGCCGCCTTCGCCGCCGGCGAGCCGACCGGGACGCGGGCGCTGTTCATCCTCGGCGGGCTGGTGTCGATCGCGTTCGGCGTGGTGCTGTTCGCCCGCCCGGGCGTCGGCGCGATCACCCTGGCGCTGCTGTTCGGCCTGTACAACCTGGTCTACGGCGCCCGGACGCTCGTGCAGGGCATCGAGCTGCGCCAGACCGGCAAGACCATCCGCTCCGCCTTCCCGGCAAGGGAAACGAGGGCGGCCTGATCCGATGGCACGACCGTCGCAGGCTGACGGGAACAGCGATGCGCGGCCGGGCCGGCCACGGCGGCCCGCCGCGCGCCGCCGCGGCGGAACGGCCGCAGGCGGCCCGCGCTGCGCGTTGGAGAATCAGAACACGAGAATCAGTCAGGAAGCCCCGATGAATCTGCCTCGCACCCCGGCGGGATCCGCCTCAGGCTGGCGGCCTGTCGATCCGCCGCGCCGGCCGGTGTTGTTCGTCAATCCGAGGTCGGGCGGCGGCAAGGCCGCGCGCGCCGGGCTCACCGAGCGGGCGCGCGAGCGAGGGGTCGAAGCAGTCATCCTGAACCCGGGGCAGGACCTGGCCGCGCTGGCCCGTGGCGCCGCGGCGGGCGGCGCGGACGCGCTGGGGGTGGCCGGCGGCGACGGGTCACTGGCGGTAGTGGCCGCGGTGGCAGCTGCGCACGGGATCGCGTTCGCGTGCGTTCCGGCCGGGACCCGCAACCATTTCGCGCTCGACGTGGGCGTGGACCGGCACGACCTGACCGGCGCGCTCGACGCGTTCACCGAAGGGGTAGAGCGCCAGATCGACGTGGCGGAGGTCAACGGCCGCATGTTCCTCAACAACGTCTCGCTCGGGATCTACGGCCAGGCGGTCCGCCGGTCGTCCTACCGCGATGCCAAGGTGCGCACGCTCCTGGCGACCGCGGAGGAGGTGCTGGGTCCGAGCGGGGAGGCACCCGCGCTGCGCCTGGTCGACGACGCGGGGCGCGAGCACCGCGACCCCGCCGTGGTACTCGTGTCGAACAATCCCTATGCCCTGGACAACCCGCTGGCTCCCGGCACCCGCCCGGCGCTCGACACCGGCCGGCTCGGAATCGTGGTCCTCGGCGTACCCGGCGACATCTCCCTCCGTCCCGGACGGGCCTGGACCGCGCCGTGCCTGGAGGTGAGTGCCCCGGCGGCGGTACACGCCGGGGTCGACGGCGAGGCGGTGGACCTCAGCCCGCCGCTGCGGTTCGCCATCCGGCCGGCCGCGCTGCGGGTCCGGATCTCTTCGCGCCATCCGGGCGCGTCGTCATCGGCGCGCCTCCACTTCCCCGGCTCCCTGTCCCCGCCGCGCGGCAGCCAGGATAAATTATCTGATCAATCTTGTGATATACAGTCAATATTGACAGGTTGTTCCAGGAAGTGATGACCGGCTGCCCCCGCCGGCCTCAGCGCGGGGGGCCGTGGGCACAGGTGACGCGGTCGTCCAGGGGAGATGGGAGGACAACGATGGTGAAGGTGGCTGCGGCAGGCGGTATGCCGAGAGCCAGCCGGCTGGACCGGCGTAAGGCCCGGACACGGCAGGCCCTGATCGATGCTGCGGTGCGGCTGATCGCCGAGGGCCGCGGCGAGCGCGCGAGCATCGCTGAGATCACCGAAGAGGCCGACATCGGCTTCGGGTCCTTCTACAACCACTTCGACAGCAAGGAGCAGCTGTTCGGGACCGCGTCCGGAGAGCTGCTGGAACAGTGGGGGCAGGTGATCGACCAGGCCTGTGCGGACATCAGCGACCCTGCGGAGGTATTCGCCGTCTCGCTGCGGATCTCCGGGCGGCTGGGCTGGACGCACCCCGATATCGCCCGGTTCCTGACTGGTGTCGGCCTGGAGGCCCTGGACGCGTCCCGCGGGCTGGCGCCACGCGCCCTGCGCGACATCCAGGCCGGGCAGGCCGCCGGGTGCTTCACCGTCACCGACGCGCAGATCGCCCTCAGCGCCGTGGCCGGCGGCCTGCTCGAGCTGCTGCGGTCACGCGAGCGGCATCCGGAACGAGTGGATGAGACATCCGTGGACCAGCTCACCGAGGCCTGCCTGCGGCTGCTCGGCGTTCCCGGTTCCGAAGCCGCCCGCCTCGTCGCGTCCTGCCTGCCCCCTGTCGGGGCGGTCAGCCGGTGATCTCGATCTGGTCGACGCCGGCCATGACGACATGTCCTTGGCGTTCCCCATCGCGCATCTCCTTCCTAGGCTTACAGCGGACTGTCGGCGTATCTCGCTTGGGGCGTGACCTGTCCCGCCCAGACGAGGAGTCGTGTTATCAGCACGCCGAAGACGAACCCGCCGACGTGGGCGAAGAACGCGACGCCGTCCCCGTTGGCCTTGGCGCTGAACAACCCGAAGCTCCCCTCGATCAGCTGGTGCAGGGACGGCAACTGCCATCGTCACCTCGCTTAATCAGCTTCTCGATGCTCTAGCTCTCGCGATGTTCCGGCTAGGGCCCTAAGGTCACGGCCCTCCAGACCGTCCCGGCCAGCGCCGGGCTGCCTTCCTCCCGGCCAGCCGTGACGCCGGGGCATCCAGCCCGAAGTCGAACTTGACGATTATTCAATCATGACTGATAATTAATCACAAGACTGAGTTTTCCTGACGAAAGGTCAGGCGTGAAGGAGTCGATCGTGATGGAACAGAACACGCAGATACAGGTCCAGGGCGGCCCGGAACCGGTCCGGGACCCGCACCGCTCACTGCACAGCGAGACCGGGGCACGGCCCGGGGAGCACCCAGGCCGGTCGGGCAATCCCCTGGTCAAGGTGGCCGGGCTGGCCTGGCTGGAGTTCGAGAAGCCGGACCTGGACCGCGCCGAGCGGTTCTACGCCGACTTCGGCTTCACCGTGGCGGACCGCGCCCCGGAGACCCTGCTGCTGCGCGGCCGGTGGGCGTCCACCGCGTGCCTGGTAGTGCGCCGCGGCCCGCGTCCCCGATTCGTAGGGCCTGCCTTCCAGGCGGCCGCCCGCGATGACCTCGACCGGCTGGCCCGCGGCACCGGCGGGACGGTCACCGCGCACCGGGGCGGCCGCGGCGTGCTGCTGCGCGACCCCAGCGGGTACCCGGTGCGCGTGATCCACGGCGTCCCGGAACTGGCCGCGCTCCCCGAACGTGCCGCGCTGCCCATGAACGTCGGGGACTTCGGGCAATTGGGGTCCGGGCCGGTGCGGGCCAACGCGACCCAGCGGCCGGCCCGGCGGCCGGCGCAGATCCAGCGGCTGGGACACGTGGTGCTGGGTACCACCCGGTTCGGCGCGGCCCTGGACTGGTACCTGGACACGCTCGGGCTGATCGTGTCCGACTTCCTGTACCTGGACGGGCAGCGCGACCGCGGCCCGGCGATGGCGTTCATCCGCTGCGACCTGGGCACCGTCCCGGCCGACCATCACACCCTGGCCATGGCCCTGCAGCCGCGCACCGGCTACGTGCACTCGGCCTACCAGCTCACCGACCTGGACGAGGTCGCCGCCAGCGGGGAATACCTGCGCGAGCAAGGGTACCGGCACGCGTGGGGCCTGGGCCGGCACATCCAGGGCAGCCAGATCTTCGACTACTGGCGCGACCCGGACCGGGCCATGTTCGAGCACTACACCGACGGCGACGTGTTCGACGCCACGATGGAACCCGGCTGGGCCCCGCTGTCGGTCAGCGGTCTGTCCCAGTGGGGCCCGAAGGCGACCGCGGAGTTCACCGGCACCAACGATCCGCGCGTGGTCGTGGCCGCGATCAAGGCCCTGCGGGATAAGGGCAACGAGATCGACCTGCACGCGCTGCGCGGCCTGATCAAGGCGATGGGCTCATGAGCACCCGCCTGGCCCGCACCACGGACGGCTGGTGGGCCGTGACGCCGACCGGGCTGGTCGGGCTCGGCCTGCCCGCTACCACCACGGCCGGGCTGCTGGCCGACCCGGCGGCGCTGGCGGCCGCCATCGAGGCCGCGCACGCCGCCGATGCTCAGGACGCGGTTTCCGCGGGATCGCTGGACCTGCTCAGCCCGGTGACCGCCCCGGCCCGGGTGGTCGCGCAGGCGGTGAACTACCGGTCCCACGCGACCGACTCCGGATTCGACCCCGACGCGGTGCCGCCGGCGTTCTTCCGCAAGGCCTCGCACTCCATCACCGGGCCGGCCGGGGACATCATCCGCCCCGACGGGGTCGGGTTCCTGGACTACGAGGTCGAGCTCGGCCTGGTCATCGGGGCCGACCTGCCGGTGGGCACCACGGTGACCGAGGCGGACCTGGGCCGCTATGTCGCGGCCCTGGTGGTCGCGAACGACGTCAGCGCCCGGCAGGTCCAGCTGGTCAAGACCCAGTTCTACGAGTCCAAGTCCTACCCCACCTTCACCCCGGTCGGGCCGTGGCTGACCCTGGTCGACGCGGCCGACCTGGCCCGGCTGGGCTCGCTGCGGCTGACCCTGGCGGTGAACGGGCAGGTGCGGCAGGACGGCACCGCGGCGGACATGATCGTCCGGCCCGCGCAGGCGCTGACCCTGCTGTCCCGGTTCCAGCCGATGGCCCCGGGCGACCTGCTGCTGACCGGCACGCCCGGCGGCACCGCGCTGAAGGCACCGGCCAAGATCGCCGGGCTGGCCGCCGGGCTGCTGCCGCCCGCCACCCGGTGGAAGCTGTTCTTCGGCCGGCAGGCGGCCAGCCCCCGCTACCTGCGCGACGGCGACGTCATCACCGCCACGATCGCCTCCCCCGACGGCCGGCTCGACCTGGGCACCCAGCACACCACCGTTACCGGGAAGACGCCATGACCGCGAAAGAAATCCTGCCGATGCCGGCCTCGACCTACCAGCTGCTGCTCGACGCCGCCCGCGCCTGGCCGGACGGCATCGCCACCCAGTGGGTCCCGGACCCGGCCGATCACACCCGCTGCCTGGACTGGACCTACGCCGAGCTGGCGGGCACCGTGACGCGGATCGCCAACGCGCTGACGACCCTGGGGGTGCGGCGCGGCGACACGGTCACGCTGGCCGGCGCCAGCACCTCGATGCTGTACGCGGCCACGCTGGCCGCGCAGGCCGCCGGGATCGCCGCCCCGGTCAACCCCGCACTGTCCAGCGAGCGGATCGCCGAGCTGATCCGCCGGACCGGATCCCGGGTCCTGGTCGCGGCCGGTCCCGAGCTGGACCCGCAGCTGTGGCAACGGCTGCTCGAGGTGGCCCGCCAGGCCGGGATGACCGCCGTCCTGGCGCTGCGACCCGACGGCGCACACGGCGACCCGCCCGCCCTGGACCCGGCCGGTGACGCGCCTGCCGACCGTACCCCGGACACCCCGAACGGCCGCGGGCCGTTCGTCGCCTACCTGGACGAGGTGATCGCCGGGCGGCCATCCGGCCACCTGGCCGGCGCGGACCTGCCCACGGCGGGCGATCTGGCCGCGTTCGTGCACACCGGGGGGACCACCGGCGCCCCGAAGGTCGCCGCGCACACCCACGCCAACCAGCTCGCCTGCGGCCGGGGGATCGCCGCGTGCAGCGGCCTGGCGCCCGGGGAGGCGATGCTGGGCGGGCTGCCGCTGTTCCACGTCAACGCCCTGATCGTCACCGGCATCGCCCCGATGTTCGGCGGCGCCCGGGTCGTGTGGCCCGGGCCGGCCGGCTACCGCGACAAGGCCCTGTACACCCGGTTCTGGCAGATCATCGAGCATTACCAGATCGCGGCCATGTCGGCCGTCCCCACCGTCTACGGCACCCTGGCGCAGGTCCCGGTCGACGCCGGCATCGCCGCGCTGCGCATGCCGATCGCAGGCGCGTCCCCGCTGCCCGCCTCGGTGCGCGAGGCCTTCGCCGCGCACACCGGGCGGCGCCTGCTCGAAGGCTACGGGCTGACCGAGGCCACCTGCGCCAGCACCTGGACCAGGCCCGGCGAGGAACGCCCCGGATCGGTCGGCCGCGCCCTGCCCGGGCAGCAGATCAAGGCCGTCACGATCGGCGCCGACGGAACGTGGGCGGACTGCGCGCCGGGCGAGACCGGGGTGCTGGTCATCGGCGGCCCCGCCGTGTTCGCCGGGTACGTCACCGACCCCCGCCTCGGCGGCCCCCGGGTCAGCCGGGACGGCATCGTGCGAGACGGCTGGCTGGACACCGGCGACCTCGGCTGCGTCGACGCCGACGGCTTCGTCTACCTCACCGGGCGGGCCAAGGACCTGATCATCCGCGGCGGCCACAACATCGATCCCCGGGTGATCGAGGATGCGCTGCTGGCCCACCCCGCCGTCCGCGCCGCCGCGGCCGTCGCCCGCCCCGACCGGCACTCCGGCGAGGTCCCGGTGGCCTACGTCGTCCCGGCCAGCCCCGGCCGGTTCGACGAGACCGAACTGCTGGCCTGGGGCGCCACCGCGATCGGCGAGGCCGCCGCCCGGCCCAAGCGCATCTACCCGGTCGACGCCATCCCGCTCACCGAGGTCGGCAAGCACTTCAAACCCGCGCTGGCCGCCGACGCCGCCGTCCGCGCCATCACCGAGGCGCTGACCGCGGCGGGCCTGCCTGACGCCCGGGCCACCGCGACGCATGAGGACGGACGGCTGGTCCTCACCGTGACCGGCGCCGACCCCGGCCGGGTCCGCAACGCCGTCGCCGGATTCGCCCTCACCATCCGCTGCGGGCCATCGCCCGCCCCCCGGACCACCACGAACTGACCCGCAGAAAGAGACATGACCATGAACGACCAGAACCCCGCGACCCGGGAACCCGTCATCGTCGTCGGCGCCGGCCCGGCCGGCTGTACCGCGGCCCTCCTGCTGGCCGACTTCGGGATTCCCGTCACCCTGCTGGAACGCCGCACCCAACCCCACCCGCTGCCCCGCGCGGTGCACCTGGACGACGAGGTCGCCCGGACCCTGGACCGGATCGGCGTCAGCGAGGGCTTCCTGGCCCGGTCCCGGCCCGGCAGCGGGCTGCGCCTGCTGGACGCCAGCCACCGCGTGATGGCCGAGTTCAGCCGCGGCCACCAGGCCAGCGAGCACGGCTTCCCGCAAGCGAACATGTTCCACCAGCCCGACCTGGAAGAGCTGCTGCTCGCCCGGATCGAGCGGCACCCGCTGATCAGCCTCCGCCGCGGCGCCGACGTGACCGGGCTGGACGGTGCCATGGACGCGCTCACCGCGGCCCCGGTCCGGGTGCACGCCCGCGTCGCCGGCCACCCGCAGACGTTCACCGGCCGGGTCGTGCTGGGCTGCGACGGCGCCAACAGCACGATCCGGCAACTGGCCGGGATCACCATGGACGACCTCGGCTTCACCGAACGCTGGCTCGTGGTCGACATCAAGGCCGAGACCGGCCTGGACACCTGGGACGGCGTCGAGCAGATCTGCGACCCCGCCCGCGCCGCCACCTTCATGCAGGTCACCGGCGACAGGTACCGCTGGGAGTTCCGGCTGCGCGACGGCGAGGACGAAGCCGGCCTGATCACCCCGGCCGCCCTCGGCGCCCTGCTGCGGCCCTGGACCGGGCGCGGCGACCTGGACGGCCTGCAGATCATCCGCAGCGCGACCTACACCTTCCGCGCCCAGATGGCATCCCGCTTCCGCAGCGGGCGGATCTTCCTGCTCGGTGACGCCGCCCACCTCACCCCGCCGTTCATCGGCCAGGGCCTGGCCGCCGGGCTGCGCGACGCCGACAACCTGGCCTGGAAGCTCGCCCACGTGCTCACCGGACGGGCCGGGGAAGACCTGCTCGACACCTACGACAGCGAACGCCGCCCGCACGCCACAGCCCTGGTGAAAAAGGCCGTCCGGGTCGGCTGGGCGATGACCGGCGGGCAGGACCGCGCCGCCGCCGTCCGCCGGATCGCCCTGGCCGCCGCGGTCCGCAGCGACCGCATCTGCCAGGCCATGGGCTCCACCGCCACCCCGCGCCTGGCGGCCGGCGCCCTGCAGCCATCCCCGCGGCGCTTCCTCCCGTCCGGCATTCCCCCGCGCTGCGGGCCGGCGGCCTGATCCCCAACCCGCTGGTCTCCGCCGGCGACGGCACGCCGGTCCGGCTGGACGCCATCCTGGCCGGACGCCCCGCCGTGCTGACCGCACGACGCCCCGACGCCGGACTGGCCGGTTTCTGCCGCCGGCACGGCCTGGTCCTGGCCCGGATCAGCGCACCCGGGACCGGCACGCCCGCAGGACCGGGCGCCGGGCAGGACGCCGGCTGGATCGACGTCCGTCTCGCCGGCGACGCCGCGCCCGCCGGCCTGCGCGCGCTGGCAGCCGACCCGGCGCTGACCGTCCTCGTCCGCCCGGACCGCGTGATCGCGGCGGTAGGGACCCGGTCCCGGCGGCCGCGCCTGCCCTGGCACATCCCGGCCGCCGCCGGGCCGGAGCGCCCCGCCGCGGCGCCCCCGGCCGCCCATCCCGGATCCGCCGTTCCCGTCACGACCACCCCCTAGGAAGTTCCCATGTTCGTCACCATCTCGCTGCTGCTGGCCGCGGCCTGCCTGCTCCCCGCGGCCGCCAAGCTCACCGGCCCGCCCAAGATGCGGAAATCCGCCGCGCACTTCGGCATCCCCTGGCCCCGCTACCGGCTCATCGGCGTCGCCGAACTAGCCGCCGCCGCAGGCATCCTGATCGGCCTGTGGTGGCACCCCCTCGGCCTGGCCGCAGCGGCCGGGATGGCCCTGCTGCTGCTCGGCGCCATCATCACCCACCGGAAGGCAGACGATAGCGCAAAGGAGATGGCGCCCGCCTGGCTGGCCCTCCTCCTCACCCTGGCCTACCTGACCATCGCCCTCACGGGCTGAGCAGCCCGCTGAAAGGCTCGGCTGAAGGAGGAGGCCATGAGCGCCGAAACAATCGGATCGGCCGCGGTTCCGGACGAGAACCGGCTGCCCGAGGGATTCGAACCGCTGGGCTGCCGTTTACAGAAGTACGGCCGCGTGCACCGAGCGCGCTAGCTGCGCCGATGGCACAGGCAATCGCACTGACGGCACCCGCTGCGCTGGGATTATTCGGCGTCTCGTTCCACGAACCGTTCCACGCGGACGGCGGAACAACGGTCCATAGCGGGAACCGAGCGCAGTGGGCAGCACCCGGCGCAGTGACGCCGCAACTCGATATGGTCCGACAGGACAGTCGAACAGGACAAGAAGTCGAGCAGGTCGTTGCACTGTCGAATCGGCCCACACTAAGGCCTCACGCGACGCGTCGTCCCCGGCCGCGTGCGACGGCTCACCTCGCCCGGGCTGCCTTGGCCCGGTCCCTGACGCCCTGGTCCTGGTTCCCGTCTCCGGTCTGCCCCCGGCACCGTGCCTGCGCCTTGTCATGTCCCAGGCCCCTCCCCGATCCCGATGGCTGCCGAACCTGGTGACGGACGGGTTGGGTCAAGGCCGTCTTCGCGTGTACATGAGCCGCGCAACTGTCCCGGTGCGGTTGCCCGGCGGTCACAGACGGTCTTGACAGGTTCCGGGAGTCACAGATACTCCTGCGGCGGGTTCGGGGGAGGGCACCCACACTTCCGCCCGCATGCCGACTGCCGGTGCCGGGTCTCATCCGTCGTCTGGCTCCGGTGTGGCGGTGTCGGTCCCGGCTGCGGCGAGCAGGGTCAGGAACGGGCCGACCCGGTGTCCTTCCTGGGCGGAGTGCCGGAACAGGCTGTCGCGGTTCACGGTGTACCGGACGCGCCGCCCGGTGCGGGTGCGGGTGAGGTAGCCCGCGTCCTCCAGGTCGGCGACGATGGCCTGGACGGTGCGTTCGGTGAGGCCGACGACGGCGCTGATGTCCCGGATCCGGGCGTCAGGGCTGCGGGCGATCTCCACCAGCACGTGCCCGTGCCCGGTCAAGAGCGTCCAGCTGCCGCCGCCTTCGTCGGGGTCGCTCATGCTCCGCGATTATAACTCGCGAGATCAGTCGCACTATAGAAAACACGCGAGATTTTTCTCGCGTGTCTATTGACATGTTACGGGTCGGTCGCCGATCCTGGTAGTGCCCTGATCGGGTCACGCCTGCTGCAGGAGAAGGGGCAGCGATGACCAGCACCCTTGACAGGGACTTTCCCCGGGTCCGGAGATGCGGCCCGCCTCACGCCAGGCACGCGCAGCAATGGCAGCGCGGGTCTCAGCAGCAGCCGTATCCAGCGCGGCGGGAGCCGCGCTGGCAGCCGAGGAGGTGACGCCGATGCTCGGCGCCAGGTTCCCAGTTGAGGTAGTCGGGGGCGTGCCGGTGGTGGCGGCACCTCAGGAGATCGACATCACCAACGCCGACGGGCTGCGGTCGGCCCTGCTGGAGGTGGCCGCGCACGGGCACGGGACGCTCGTGGCCGACATGACCCGGACCCGGTTTTGTGATTCGTCCGGGCTTCACGCCCTGCTCGCGGTGCACAAGCGCGCCCAGGCGCAAGGCGGCCAGCTGCTGCTGGTCATCCCCTCCGCTGCCGTCC
>WNGJ01001298.1_pt1 | contig 24434 bp, 20 predicted proteins | sample 5400611 | NCBI WGS metagenome assembly WNGJ01 (sample SAMN13153375, study PRJNA577476) | soil metagenome | isolation source: 40 cm soil or saprolite under Garry oak tree replicate 1 | place: USA:California | collected 2016-06-15
GGCGAAATAGACAGGCGAATTGGGCCTGGCTGCCGCACCGCATTTGCGGCGTGGAAAGCGAGACCCTGCTCGGAGGCGTTCACCAGGCACTCCCGCAACGGAACCCCAAACTAATCAGGTGTTTACCTCAGAAGAATATAGGGAACCACCCGATTGCCTCGGGCCGGCACAATTCCTTAATCTGCCCGCGATACAATGCCCACACGTGTATTGCTAGCTGATGATCATGCCCTCATCCGACAAGGACTAAGGGCATTACTGGAAAAACAGGGATTTCAGGTGGTGTGCGAAGCCTCGGATGGACAGGAAGCGTTACGCGCAGTACAAAATACGCAACCGGACGTGGCCATCATCGACATCAGCATGCCAGTCTTGAATGGCGTCGATGCCGCTCGCGAATTGAAAAAATCAGCTCCCAAGACCAAAGTGATCCTTCTTACGCAACACTCCGAGGATCAATATGTCACCGAGTCACTGCGTGCCGGAGTGAAAGGATATGTGCTGAAGAGCCAGGCGGGGGCCGACCTGGTGCACGCGATTCAAGAAGTCTGTCGCGGATCTGTGTATCTCAGTCCGAACATATCACGAGCTGTCGTTGATGCCTATTTATCCAAGGCCTATGTCTCGACGGACCCTCTTTCGGGACGCGAGCGCCAGGTACTTCAATTGGTCGGTGAAGGCAAGTCTACGAAGGACATTGCTGTTCACCTGGGTATCAGCGTAAAGACTGCCGAATCGCACCGGGCAAGGCTCATGAAGAAGCTAGACATCCACGAGACAGCAAGCCTGGTTCGCTACGCAATTCGCACTGGCTTGATCCAGCCCTGACGAGGGCATCTCAAGGTTTTGTCTCTGTAATGTCTCAATCATTATCCTCACTTCGAATGGGTAAATCACCGGATTGAGTTAATTTGGCGAAAGGCTATGGTGCAGTGAAGAGAGCGGGCCGCCTCCATGGACAGGGCCCCCACCTCGATCACCCCAATACCGAACTGCACTGACACGGAGGCGGGCCGAACTCAAAGCATTGGAGGTTGTAGTGGCACACGGCGCCACAGTCGCAAGGGATAGCATGAAAACAGCCCGACATTGCAAGGGAGGACCGTTCCTAATTCGAGGACACGCGGAAATGCCAATGGGATCGAATAGGTTTAAGTTCAGCAGTTCCTCGCGTAAGCGGTCGAGCGTTAAGAGTGAGAACGACCCCGCTGACGTTGCGGTCCCGAGCATGGCGGCAGGTACTCAATCATTGTTTCGGAACAGAGTCTCAGGGTTGTTATCTGGCGGAAAAACAAGAGCTGTCGATGACGTTTTCCATGCGTTGCTTTCCGAGGCAAATCAAGAACTCGCCAGTTTGTTGCAGGACGTCCGGACAAAGGCCAGCGGCACGTCGCTTGGTGACGCCCGAAGTCAGCAGGTTGGTGAGCTATTGATACGCGCGGTCCGCTGTGCCGCGAAGCAGTACACGCTTCAAGCAGAACTGCGTAGTCTTGCCCTTACCGACGAACTCACAGGTTTGTACAACCGTCGGGGTTTCATGGCCTTGGCGGAGCGCCAATTAAAACTTGGGCGCCGATCTGGTCGTGGAATGTTGCTCTTCATAATGGACGTGGACCACCTGAAACAAATTAACGACTCGTTCGGCCATTTGGAAGGAGACTGCGCATTGGAGCGCACAGCAGACGTTTTGGAAGAAACATTTCGGGACTCGGATGTTGTCGCTCGTCTGGGGGGAGACGAGTTCGCTGTTCTTGCGATTGAGGCAGCCGGGCACTGCGAGGCTACGATCAAAGCTCGTCTCTTGGAGTTATTGAAATCCGTCAGCGCCAAGCAATCTCGCTACGCGATTTCCCTCAGCCTGGGCGTTGCGCGATGTGACCCGGACAGTCCAGCATCGATCGCAGAACTGATGATGAAGGCCGACCAAGCCATGTACGAGCAGAAGCGGCAGCGATCAAAGTCGTCTTGGGAGACCGAAATTAGTGTGCAAAGCCGATAGGTTCTCCGGGTTCTGGAGATCCATCGTCGCTGGACTTCCTGTTAGTTCCTGCGGGCTCTTGGCGCCGCCCAGCCTGGTGCCGACTAACAGAAGCCAGTTCACAAGGTGACTACGCAGATGCACGCGGGGTCAGGACGGCTTGAAAAACGGATTCGGCTGGCTGTTCCGGTTGAGGTATCCAGCCCACAGAACCCCTCTGCCGCTGAGCGAACGACTACGGAAAACGTTTGTTCGCTTGGAGCAAGAGTTCTGATCCAACGGGCTAAGGAATTGAATGAACGACTGATGGTCAGCTCACTTGTAGGTGATCTGCGAACTCTTGCGAGAGTTGTCTACTGTCAGCGGCTGCCCGACGGACGGTTTGGAATCGGACTACAGTTTCAAGGACGAGCTGTCAATTGGCAAAAGGAGCCGCCGGTCGGCTCCGCGAATTGAATTGGGATTACGCGAGGGATCGAGCAAGCCCAGATGCTTGATTCTTCCCCAAGATTTTCCCGATACGCAATTCACTCGGACACCGGATTGTCCCTAAACTTAGCGGCAGGTAAATTGCCTCCACGATTGTTGCTACGCGGTTCTCTCGAATCTAGAGAGTCCAGAGAGCGAACCTAACTTGAGCCCGAATTTCGAAGGTCAGATGGTAAATCCATATTGGGATCGAATCAAAATAAGATGGCGACATGAGATGTAGCTATTGTCCCTCTTCGGAGTATGCCGTCCATCAAATGACGATCGCTGCGCAAAAGGCTCGCGTAGATACATTGGTACCCATTGATCCAGCCGCTCTCTCGGCCAGGTATTACCATCCCGATGAACTTCATCTCAATTCTGAGGGCGCAAAACTTTTCACGTCCGCGTTGGCAGCTTTTCTTCCTCGGACTGTGGACCATGAAGGGGTCTCGTCTCCGAATTAACAGGCTGCAACTCGAGCCTATTTTTGCATACCGGCTTTTGTTCGCCTTACGCGTGCGGTGGACCGAAGTGTGATGGCGCAAGTGGAAGGCGTCCAGGCTCCCGCCTGTCGAGGAAATTTCAGAGTGAGCGGTCCCCCGAGCCCATCGTGCGGAGGACTTGCTTGCGGGTTTGTGGCGAGAGTTGGTTGAAAAGATTGACGATTTTCTCCGCGATTTTTTGTTCGAACCTCGCGGGATCGGCGGCTCTAGCGATTTCGGGATGCGTGCGACGCACGTGAGTGGAAACGTACCTAGAATTGTAGAGCTTACCGCATACTTGGCATTTTACGGTTTCTGGCATTATGCAGCGACCAGTCAAAAAACCCCGGTTCTAACTCCTTAGACGCCGCCCGCATCTTCCACGTTTCGCACAAGGACCGCTGTGCTTTGTAATTGCCCACTTTGAGCACTGCGCGCCTTGGAATGTATATCGGCAAGCGAGGCTGACATGAATGAGAAATCCAAGGACTATTGGAGGATTTCATGCCAAATGGCTAAACCTTCACACACCCAAGAGCTGAACGGTTTCAGGACAAAAACGACAAGACTGTCTATGAATGCCGCGTCAGGGTTATGGACCTCGCGGGTCAGGTCGTGACGGAATGCAGCGCCGCTGACCAACCGGATACGTTCATGCGCGGGGATCGCGGCGCAGTACACTCCTGGGTCTCAAAGCGGACCACTGTATCCAGCGAATCCAATGCGGCCCCCAAGAACCGATTTTCACTTCATCCCGTTGCAGAGCTTCGCAGGAGCGAATCGACAAAAAGCGTGGTAAAACGCGGAAATCACAGTATTCACGAAGGGCTGAAAAGATAGGCGTCCCGGAGGAGGGGGTCGAACCCACACGGTACTAAGTACCACTGGATTTTGAGTCCAGCGCGTCTGCCAGTTCCGCCACTCCGGGCTTATTGCCAGTCTCACTGAATTGTAACAGGTTCAGTATTTTGCGTCTCTTGCTGCGTTCCGGCTACTTTAGCGTGTCTCTGGCTTATCTCAATTTTCCGGGCCGCGTCCGGTTGGTCGCGCTCACTTGTGGTGTTGTAGCGGTCGAAAGCGTTTCGCGTCTTGTAGCCGGATACCTTCGTACAAACCATTTCGGGTACGCCAGCGCGCACCATGTTGGGGACGGCGCTCCGTCTGAGATCCTTGGATATATCCTTTACGACTGGTTTTCCAAGTAGCCCGAGAGTGTCGCACTGCATTCGGCAACATCTTTGCCAGCCGAATCAATAGCCAGGTAGACGGTCGTGCCTCCGTCGGCGTAGATGCACGTCTGTTAGTTGAAGGTATAGGCATCGGACAACCTAGCAAAGACCAGCTGCGGGACAAAGGTATGAGGGAGAGGACCAGACCCAACCTGAGTCCAGACCTCAGCCGCGACGACTGTTAGCGTCTCCGGCAAGTTACACCTCCCTGAAACAAACTCGACCACGAACCGCTTGTCGGATGGTACGTCGAAGAAGGTGAAGCCGCCGGTTGTGCGGTTGATGAGTGTTTGAAACGGCGTCCGCCCTGGGCTGGACGTATCGCTTACCACCAATGGCACCGGAGTGCTTGTTCCTGGGTTGCTGACGCGCACGGTGCCGTCGATGCCGATGTTGCCCCTAACATCCAGAGTTCCGGTAACCGGCAAGGGCGTATTGACAACGCTAACCGGCGTGGAGTGCGGCCGCTCGTCAGTGGCATTGGAGGTGCTCGGCTGCGCTCCCGCAGGATGGGTGCTGACGAAGCCCAAAACACCAGCAAGGATTCCGAAGACAAGCGCCAGGGACAACACGTTAAGCAACTTCTTCATCCCAGCGGATTTAATTCCTTTTCAATGCACAAACTTAATTATTGCTGCTCCCTCGTCTCAAGATCAGATCGAAATGTTCGACAGATGTTTCAAGAGCGATGCAGAGGACTAGAAGCGAAGTCCCGTTTTCCTCAGTGAACCGCGTCCCACGTTGCCTTCGCCGTGCGCCATGCCTCGTATTTCTTGATGTTTTAGAATGAAACTCTGGCGCTCAATTGGATTTCGCGACCCGGCGTCATCGCCATGGTGATCGTTCCGAACTGCGGCGTATTCACAAAGCGGTTCGGCGTGCCTAAATTCACCTTGTTTAACGCGTTGAATGCTTCCGCCCGAAACTGGAGATTGGTTCTCTCGGTGATGCGGAAGGCTCTCGCCACCGCGAAGTCTAACGTCTGCATCCTTGGACCATACACGGAATTCCGGCCAGCGTTGCCGTACGCAAACGCTGGCGGCGCGGCGAACGCGGCGGGGTTAAACCACTCCGCGGCGGTGTGCGTTCCCGGACCAAACACCGGCTGGCCGGTCACGTTGGCTCGGATCGGATTCTCTCCCAGTACGGTCCCGGAGTTCGCCGTGTCTCCAAACACGGAGATGGTGAACGGCATTCCCGATTGTACTTGGTAGATCGTTGACAAATGCCAGTCCTGCGTGACAACGCGAACCCATTCCTGCTTCCGCAATGCAGGAATATCGTAAACACTGCTCAGCGCGAAGCGATGCCGCACATCACAGCCCGGGCCCTTCTCCAAGTCCAAGTTCCTGTTGTCTTCCGGGATTGTCGACTCGTCCATCGGGGAGCGGAAGTCGGGCGCGTTGGTCAGGTTTTTCGCCAGTGTGTAGTTGGCCAGGAAGCTGAGACCATGAGAATAGCGGCGGCGTACGTTCACATAACCCGCGTCATACCAACTCTGCGCCGTGTTCTCCAGCAAATTGATCGTACTGACCGGGAAAGTTTCGCTTTGCACCACGGCATCGGTGCTGCTCGGCGTCAACACACTACCCGGCACAAATGTAAGCGTCTTGAATGGGCGGCGCGGGCCAAGGGGGCCGGGTCCGGGAAGAGTGTTGTTGATCAGGTGCGCCCTTTGCAGGTGGAAACCGCGCGAACCGATATAGCCGAATTCCAATGAAGTGTTCTGCCCGAAGCTCTTCTGTACCGACGTGTTCCATTGCTGGACGTACTGCGCGGGCGCATGCGAATCAAACGCGGTAAAGCTTACAGTGGTCGGCGTCAGGGTGCCCGTGCCCAACACGGGGGTGCCAAAATTCATGCCGGTATTGAAAAGCGCGGCGGGCGGCGAGAAGTTGTCTGCTTGCTGCGTCTCAGGGAAAACGTACGGTACGTTGTGCCTCTGGTTGCACCAAGTGTTTAGGTCCACCGGCGTGAAAAAGATTCCATAAGCGCCATGGAAAACCAGGCCCTCACTTGGAAGGCTCTTGGCAATTCCAAAACGCGGCGCAAAGTTGTGTTTGTTCGCGTACATTAAGCCTTTGGGGTAACCCAACTGCCCCCCGATGAAAACGGAAGGAACGCCGTTGTTAAAAATTAGGTTCGTGTTGGTGCTCTGCTTGTCATAAAGAGGGCTGGCGTACTCGTAGCGAAGGCCGAGGTTGAGAGTCGTCGTTGGCGTCACTTGCCAGCTATCTTCAGCAAAGCCCGCCGTCCCCCAGGCGCGCAGATCCATTTGTGGTACCCCGGCCTGGCGCTGCTTCACTGCTGGCAGGCTAAGCAGCAGGCTGGCCAGTCCTGAGCCACTTCCATCATTGAAACCAAATTCGGTGGTGTACCCCGTCGTGTATTGGTAGAAGCCCCGGTTTTGAAAGAACCCCCACATCGGCCAGATGTAACGGTGGAATTCGCCGCCAAACTTCATCCCGTGCCGGCCACGCTGCCACGCATAGCTGTCTCGCACTTCAATCGTCGTGTCCCAGGCGTGCATGGGAGTAGCCGCAAAAGTATCGCCGATTCCCGTATATCCCTGAACGGCGAACCACGGCGCGCCCCACGCGTTCTTGCCTCCAAATCCGATTCCCTGAATACCCAGCGCGGTGACGATATCGTTGACTCCGTCATTCTGCGAGGTGCGGTCCATGGAAAGACGCGAAAGGGCCAGCGACACTGTGTTGATTCTGTTGCCTGCAAAAACATGGTTCCACGAACCGACAGCCTGTTGCGAAAGATTGTTGAAGTTCACTCCAAACCCTGGGAGGTTTTCCGTCGTAGCTGTCATCCCGCTGCTCGGCGAGAAGCCATTTTCACCGCCGGCAGAATAGCGGGCCAGCAGCGTGTCGCCGTTCGAGAAATTGTGGTCCACACGAAACGTGCCCTGGTCCTGGAAGTGCGTTTCGTTGCGTACATCGAGATAATTATTTGAATCTGCTGCCCCCGCCGCCATCATCATGTTCGGCATAGGCAAATACTGAAGCAAAAAACTTTCGAGAAGAGGATTGATCCTGCCTGAGGAGATTTGGTTGTTGGAAAATTGCGTACGCGTATAGGGGAAATTCGAGGGCCCGGTCGGCACACTCGGATTGTAATTCGGGTTCTGCACCGCGGTGGTTGGGTCATAGATTTTGACACTGCTCATGCTGAAATCCCCCGTGATTTCAGCCTGTGTCGGAACGGTCAAAATCTGCGCGTCTGCCTGTGCCAACCGCAGGCCCTCGTAATTGACAAAGAAAAAGGTTTTCTTTCCGATGAGCGGTCCTCCGAACGAGGCGCCGAAATTATTTTGCACCAGGTGATTGTTGCCCATGGATGCGAACGTGCTCGCGTCCATTGCGCCATTACGGAGGAATTCGTAAAAGGTCCCATGGTATTGGCTAGAGCCGGAATGCGTCACGATATTGATCTGGCCGCCGCCCGCGCCCCCCATGTCGGCAGTGTAGCTGTTTGTTTCCACTTGAAATTCCTTGACTGCATCGGGAGAAGGGCTCAGGTTTTGCGTATTAAATGTCGGGTCGGTGTTCGTAGCACCGTCAAGCAGGAAAAAGTTCGCATTAGGGCGCGCACCACCAATCACAACGGCGGACCTCTGCCCCGGACGCCAATAAAGAGGATTCGTAGATCCCGTCTGCGCTCCAAATCCAACGTGCGATCCGGGTACGGTGAGCACGAGGTCAATCAACATGCGCCCATTCAGTGGCAGCTCGCGAATGGACGTGGGCTCGACGACCTCCCCGACGCTGGCATCGGTCGTTTGCAAAACTTCGCTCCCTGCCGTGACCTTCACTCCTTCTGCGACGGAACCAACCGTCAGTGTGATCTCCAACGCCAGCTTTTGGCCCACCTCCAGGCGTAACGACTGTCTTGCCGTGGCCAGGCCCGATGCCTCGACTTTCAGTTGATAGTTATCCGGCAAGAGCGCTGGCGCCTCGAAGAGTCCTTGCTGGTTCGTAACCACGCGGCGGATTGCTCCAGTGCTCGCCGCTGTGAGCTCCACCGCGGCCCCAGCCACGGGGAGATGCTGTGGATCTGTAATGGTCCCTGTCAGAAGAGCGTAATTGCTTTGGCCAAATCCGGGCACCGCAAGCCCGAGAAGGAATAGAATTATGCAAGATCGCCTCATGCGGTTTGCCCTCCAAAGAAATACGCGCTCAAGCGAGCGTGGTTCCTGGCACAGGAAACAAATGGTCAGCCTTCGCGAAATGAATGCACGGCCCCGGTTGGGCGAAACTCTACCGACTGCCTGGTGGGGCAGCAATAGTAGGAAAGCATTAGAAAGCGCCGGACGCCCCGATTCTCTGCAAATAGGCTTTCCCGCTGGGCAATCCAACATTCTCCCCCGTTCCACATTTTTTCCACAGCCCTCGGCTGGACTCCCCTTTACCCAGGCGCTAGCCTATAGAGCCCGTTCGGCAGGGGTCTTCTCGCAATGAAGACATCCGAGCGGTTTTCCGAGGCTGTGCATGGCTACTGTTACGCCGCTTCCCTCCGGTTCTCATCCGGAGCATCGCGGCCTGTCTTTTTGGATGGATCGTGTCATCAAGGAGCTAGAAAACGTCCGTTCATCTCCCGACCCGGACGCCGTTCACGATCTTCGTGTAGCTATCCGTCGCTGCCGCTCGGTGGCGGCCGTCATTGAGGAAGTGGACCCTGACCCCGCCTGGCCGGGGATGCGCAAAGTCCCGCGCAAACTCTTCCGCGGGCTCGGCGCACTTCGCGACGCACAAGTCATGCAAGATTGGGTTAAGAAGCTGGCTCCCGAGACGGACGCCGTCCGCACGCATCTACAAACCGTGTTTGAAACGAACGAAGCGAAGCTGCGAGAGAATGCGACACGCCTGGCCGGTAAATTCGAAGAGAAAACCTGGAAGCGCCTTGAACGCACCCTGCGCCAGCGCTCCCGCCTCGTGCCTGTGGGGAGCCTGGCCGCCGAGTGTCTCGCGCTGGAACGATTCGAACTTGCCAGGCAGCTTCACGCCAAAGCCTTGCGCACGGAAAAACCCAAACCCTGGCACTCCTTGCGCATCGGGCTAAAGCGTTTTCGCTATACGGTTGAAAGCCTGCTTCCCGAGTACTACGTTGCCTGGAGCGATACCCTCAAGCGCCTTCAAGACATGCTCGGCGAAATTCATGATCTGGACGTCTTGGCTGCGGTCGTCAAAAAGTCGGACCTTCACGAAACCGAAGACTCTCTCAGGCTCTGGCATGAATTTATCGAGCGCGAGCGTAAGGAGCGCATCGAGACATATCGCCAGCTCACTCTTGGCAAGACCAGCCTCTGGAACATTTGGCGCTCCGGCCTCCCCACCAATGGTCGCGTCGAGGCCGCCGCTCTGGCTCGCTTGCGCGCCACCGCCCGCGCCGTTGATCCCCACGTGCGCCGCACTTCCCAGGTTTCCCGCGTAGCCGTCGCCCTCTTTGATACCTTCAAACGTGCGGACGCCGCGCCCGCGTTCAGCGACGCTACTCTCCGACGCATTTTGCTGGCGGCGGTTCGCCTGCACGGCGTCGGCGACGCGGATGCCCACAAGTCTCCTCAAAAAGCCGCCCGCAAATTTATCCTTGACCTCCCTATTCCTCCCGGGTGGAGCAACGAAGACTGGGAACTGCTGGCTCTTGCAGTCCGTTACTATCGTGGCGCCGAGCCTCGCGCGAAGAATGGTCCATTTTCCAGGATTTCTTCGGAGCAGCGAATCAATGTAAGGGCTCTGGCTGGTGTTTTGCGTTTGGCGCGCGCGCTTCGCAAGTGTGGTGTCGTCAGCGGATCAGCATTTCGCGCCGAGAAATCCACGGACACTATCGTCCTTCGTGTTCCCGGCCTCCCTGACGATGTCGGAACCGCCGCGCGTCTCGCCGCAGGCAAGCATCTCTTGGAAGAGTACCTCCGCGTTCCATTGATCGTGAAGGCCGCGGCGAAGCCCGAAAAAATCGTTACGCTGACGCCCCAGCAAGTTCCCGAGTTTTCCGTTCTCGCTTCCGATTGAAGCGGCTCACTGTTCTACTTCCTCGCTCGCCGCAGCAGCTTCGGAATCGCCAGCCACACCAGTTCGCCAATCGGCGGCGAGAGCCGTTTCAACTCAAGGTAAGCCACTCCCGCTTTTTTCAACGCCGTCAGATGCTTCTTCGAGCCCAACGCCGTAGCAATAACGTCATCGAGCTGCGGTGCGTGCCCAAACAGGAACACCGTGGACGCCTGTTTCTGTTTCACAAGCTCCCGAAAAAGCTGCGAAGGCTCCGCTCCCGGCAGCAGCAAATCCGTTCGCCGGATCTTCTGTTTGGCGTAGTCGAGCTCGCTTGCAAAAATCTCCGCCGTTTGTACCGCACGCACGTACGGACTCGTCAGGAACAGGTCGCCGGTTATTCCAAGTGCCGCCACGCCTTTCGCCACCTGTTTGGTTTTCTCGATGCCTTCCTCCGTCAAATACCTCTCCGGGTCCGGAGGACACTTCGGATCTTCGCGGTCAATGGCGATCCCGTGCCGCACAATATAGAGCCGCATGATTACCTCTCAGCGTGACGCTAGAATTCGCGGTGCAAGAGCTACCCACAACAACCCTGGCATTTCTTTTCTGGCTTGGGACTAAAAACTCAAAACTCTTAACTTGCCTGCGCCTGCCGGAAATAGAGCCTCACGTGGAATTCCTTTTCGAACAGCTCCGCGCTGCGATTGGCGTCCCGCAAATCTTCGGCGGCATCGCCCCGCGCGTGCACTTGCAAACTGACGGCGCCGCGCTGAAACGAAGCCCGGATCTTCACCGCCCTCTGCCGGTGTGAATGATCGAGCGACTCGGCGATTCGCAGTATTGCAGCCAGCCGCCGGGTGATGCGTTTGTCCGCATTGTTCAGCGAAGAATACGCCGTATGATGTCCCGCGGGCTCCGACTTGCGATTGTGATAGCGCACCAGCGCTGCCGTCACGGCTCGGTCGCGCCCTTCCAGCCCAGGGATATCACCATTCATCGCCAGGTACTCACCATGTTTGTGATGTCCGCGGTGGCTGATCATGTGTCCGATGTCGTGCAGAAGCGCGCCCGCCTCCAGCAGCACTCGTGAATGCGCCGGCATATGATGCACCGGCTGAAGCTGATCGAACAGTTGGATACTTAGTTCCCGCACGTGTTCCGCGTGCTGCTGTTCATATCCCAGCCGCCTCGCAAAACTGCGCGTCCCGAGCAACAATTGCCGCGCTACAGCGTTGTAGTGATGCGGCTCCTTGCGCGAGAATGCCTCACGAGCGATGTCATCCAGCAACCCCTCGCGCACCCCCACTCCCGGGATGCTAAACGATCGCAGGTTCAGGTAGCGGCCCAGCGTAATCAGTGTCAGCGCCGCAATTCCCATCACATCCGCGCGGTCTCGCCGCACTGCATAGGTCTTCATGCGTTCGCGTACGTCCCGCTCGAGGATGTCCGGCAACCGCTCGCGCAAAAGCGATAACTCCAATGTTGGCAATCCGTGTTCGCGGGGACCGGGCGCAACGATCGCCAGCGTTTCCGCATTTCCGCCCAGCGCCGCTGCGACGCTCTCGCCCAATATCGGCCGCGGCGTCAATTTCGATTCCAGCAACGCTCGCACGTATCGCCTTACCTGTTCCTCCTGCGACGGACGAATCACTCCGGGGAGGTTCAGCGTGCTCATCAGCCGCACGCTGCCCACGGGCAACTGTGCGGTTTGCTCCACGGTGTGGTCTTTAAGAATGGTGACCTCCAGGCTCCCCCCACCCAGGTCTGCGATGCACCGTGGCGGCGTCTCCGGTCCTAGCGCCGCCAATACCGCCTCCCTGCCCAGCCGCGATTCCTCTGCTGCACTGATGACTTCCAGCAGGATTCCTGTTTTCTGCCTGACATTGCGGACAAACGCTTCGCGGTTTCTCGCTTCGCGCGTGGCGCTGGTTGCCACGGCGCGGTAACGTGTTACTCCGAACTCATCCATTACTTCGTGGAAATGCCGGAACGCCTTCACCGCCTTTTTGAAAACTTCTTCGCTGAATTGGGGACGCAAAAAAACGCCTTCCCCCAATCGCAGGGAATAGCGTTCGCTGTGCAGCGGTTCGATGTCCAGTGCCGAGTAAGCGCGCGCAACGGATAGGCGCACTGCGTTGGAACCGGCATCGATGGCGGCGATATGAACCGGCTCGGACATTCCCGGTTCTACCGCCAGAGATGAGCTAGTGCAGCGGAAGGATTGTACTTCGTTGCGCGAATTCCCAACTGTTCGCCGATGCGCTGCCGCAGTTGTTTGTTCACCACGGGAACGCTCGCCTCACCGTCCAGTTCGAGGAAGTTATTCTTTTTGGCCATGACTTCGAATTCGCGCTTGATCATCGTCTGATAGCGGATAAAAGACCAGTAGAGATCGTGCGAAAGCGACATGTCCCGTCCCGCTTCCCAATAACTGATCGCCTGTGCTTTCTTGAATTCGCGCCCGAATGCTGTCTCCGGCCGCACGTTCAGCCAGAACGTCAGGTGCGGCCTCAGCGCCATCGCGTAAAGTCCGCTCATGTAATCGCGATTAATACCCCGCACCACGCCGCGCGCAATCAGCGTGAAAATAAATCGGTCCGCCAGCACAATCGTGCCGGATCGCAGCGCCGGCAGGATGCGGTGTTCCATTTGGTCGAAAAAGTCCGTCGCATACATCAGCGCCAGCGTTAATCGCGTTGCCGCGTTCTTGGCCAGCAGTTCATCGATGTCGCGCCCCACCAGGTTCGAACGTCGCAAGCCGCTCGTCTGCACTGCAAAGCCTTCCGATTCCAACCACTCCTGAAGTAATGCAATCTGCGTCGACCGGCCAGACCCGTCCATTCCTTCAATGACGATCAGGTTGCCGGTTATTTCGCTTGGATCTGCCCCGACCAGCGGCTCTCCAAAAAAATATTGCGACGAAGCATCTTCCGCTGCCGTCGCAGTTTTCGCCGCAGGCGCCGGTGGCGCGGGTGAAGTAGTAGCTGCCGCAGGCGTTTCCGTCGGAGAAACCGCCGCTGGCGTTTTCTCTTTGTCCTGGTCGGGCATGCTCACTCCGTTTCCGGAAGCCGGGGGGCAAAGCGCTTGAGCTCAATTTTTGAAGCGACGATGTCGCGCATCTGCTTTTGCAGTTTGTTCACCGGTAGTGTGCCGTCCAGCACCACGAAATTGTCGGTGTCCACCATCTTGTCGTACTCCTCCAAAATTCGCGCCTGGAACAGCCGGAAACTCTCCGCCCGGTCATACGACATTCCCAAATCCATGCCGGCTTCGTAATATTTCAGTTTTGGACGCCCGCTGAGGATGCGATGCACCGCCACGTCCAGCGGCGCGCGAAAATAAAACGTGATGTCCGGAACAGGCGCGAACCGGTACAGGTTTCGCAGCCATCGCGCCGGGCAGCCTCGCGCCGCATCCCGCGCAAACGCCGTATAAATGTAGCGGTCCGCAAGCACCAGGTAATCTCCCTGAAGCAACGGCATGATCTGCCGCTCGCAGCGGTCCGCAAAATCCGCCGCGTGCAGTAGAGAAAACGTCGTCGGCGTCAGCAACCGCCGCTGTTTCCCGCGCCGTGTCGCTGACTTCACCAGCGGCGAGGAATTCCATTCCGTGAAATGCAGCCGGTATCCGCCGATTTCCAGCCACCGCTTCAGCAAATAAAGCTGCGTGCTTTTTCCTGACCCATCCGTCCCTTCCACGACGATCAATGCCCCCGGATACGCACGGCTGGGAACGGGCTTGCCTGGCTGCGGAAGTGTGGATTTCGCCGGCTCAATCCGCGGCGGCTTTTGGACGACGTCTTGTGTTTCTGTCATTTTATCCGCGACAAGCTCGTCTGCTTGGGACACTAACCCTTCATTGTTACTGTCGCATTACAACACACGCGCCTGCTTCCGGCAAAGCGGCAGCCCGTCAAATTAAAAAATCGTGACCTTGATGTGCAGGAATTTCTTTGGATTCTGCCGGAAATCCCCGACCAGCAGCCGCATGTCCCCGGTCAGGCCCGCCAGGTTGTCGTACAACTTCGGGTCGGAGAAAAGCTTTCCAGCCGTCGTCGTATTGTCATTCAGTTTCGCGGACGCCGTCGCCAGATTAGCGCTCGTGTCGCGCAATTTGTTGTACAGCGTGTCGTCCGTCGCCAACTTGCCCAGCGACCCCTTTCCGGCGCGTGCGTCACGCAGCATCGCGTTCCCGTGCGTCACGGCTTCCTTCGCCTGATCGTAAAGCGTGGGATCATACATCAGTTTTCCGATCGTCCCCTTTTGCGCGCGCACGTCCGCCAGAATCACGTTTACGTTGTCCAATCCCTTGTCCACTTTCGTGTACATTTCGTCCGACGCTACCAGCTTTCCAAGCGTGCCCTGGCCTGCCTGGATGTTTGCCATCATCGCTTCACCCTTCGCCAGCATGTTGTTCAGGTGGTTGTACGCCTGCTCGTCCCTCAACAATTTCCCCAGCGACCCCTTCCCTTCTTGCACGCCTTGAATTAGGTCCCGCACCTCCTCCGAAAGCGCGTTAAGGTTTCCCAACACCTCAGCGCTCCTCTCCACCACTTCCTTCATCGCCTTTTCTTCAGCGCCGGGAATCTCTCCGGCATCGCCGATGGGAGTTCCCGTAAAACCTCGCGTGATGTTCACGTATCGGTTGCCCAAGAGCCCCTCAGTCACCAGGCTCGCCGTTGAATCCGTCAGAATGTCGCTCTGATATCGCTTGCTCACGCGCATCACCACTTCAATATTCTTGTTCTTTTCCAGCGGCTTGCCCGGCGTCCGTGGCAGCAGCCGGATCGATTCCACGTTTCCGACCTCCACTCCGTCCACGCGCACTGGTGCTCCGTTTGACAAGCCCGCGACCTCCGGCAGATAGGTCTTCAGCCGGTATTTCGGCCCCAGAATTCCCCCGCCCGTCACGTAGAAAATCCCCGCCGCAAGCACGAAGAGGCCAACCAGCACGAAGAGGCCAACGCGTAATTCCGTCCACGTCAGTTGTTTTCGACTCGCCATCGCTGCTTCCCTCCTTCGCCACCATGCAACAGATTACTCTAAAATTACTCCAGAAAGCGCCTCAGATAGGGGTCTTCGGAGCTGGCAATCTCTCCAGGTCCCCCTTCGAAGTAAATCCCGCCGTCGCGGTAAACCAAGAATCGCGTCCTCGCCGCGTTCGCCGCCTCGGCATCGCCATTCTGCGAGTTGCGAACCACTCGCTTTGTCTCCGGATCGAAATGAAAATTCGCCAGCGCAAAACCGTCCTGCAAGCGATGCGTGGCGAGCAGCGCTGTCACTCCATATACATCGCGAAGCTGTAGAATCAGCCTGATGATCGTCTGCGACGTCACCGGGTCGAGTCCCGCCGTCGGTGAATCGTACAGCACGATGGGCGGCTGGTTGATCAGCGCCCTCGCAATGGAAACGCGCCGCTTCATGCCCCCCGATAGCTCCGAAGGAAGCATATCGACTGTGTGCTCCAGCTCGATGATTTTTAGGACTTCCAGAACTCTGGGCTCGATCTCTTCTTCGGCCACGCGGTCCTCGCGAAGCCGGTACGCGACGTTCTCTGCAACCGTCATCGAATCGAATAGCGCCCCTTCTTGGAACACAAATCCAATCTTCCGCCGAAACGGCAGCAACTCTTCTTCGCTCATCTCCGAAATCTCATTGCCTAACACGATGACACTTCCGCTGTTGGGCGCCAGCAACCCGGCGGCCATTTTCAATGTCAGTGTTTTTCCCGTTCCCGTTTCACCCAGCAGGATCAGCGTCTCCCTCTCCTGCACTTGAAACGTCACTCCGCGCAGCACTTGCCCCTCGTCGAACCCCACCCACACGTCCTGGAACGTGATGGCCGGTTCGAACGCCAGCCCATCTTTTGTCAGTGCGCTCATCAAGCTAATTCGTGATTATAGCGGCAAATGCGCTGTGCGTCGGAAAGGAAACCTGCCTGGAGTCTCGAACGGCTGGTCTGTAGCATCAGAAAACTTTGTCGGAAAGAAAGAGTGAAAGTTTCGTCAAGAACGCGTCCGCAACGATAATCAGCACCGAGCCTACTACTGCCGCCGACGTCGTGGCGCGTCCGACACCCTGCGTGCCTCCGCGCACCGTCAGCCCCTTGTAGCACCCGATGGTGGCCAGGATGAATCCGAACACCACCGGTTTCGTGAATCCCTGCATCAGGTCCGCGAAATCTAGCGCGTCAATTGCGCGCCGCCAGAATGAAATGGCATCCAGGCGCAGCGAGAATACCGATGCGGTGCATCCTCCCAACAAACCGATAAAATCCATCAGCGCCGTCAGCAACGGAACCATCAGCAGGGCGGCAAGCAAGCGCGGCGCCACCAATTTGCGGCTGGGATCCGTTCCCATCGCGCGCATTGCGTCCACCTGCTCTGTTACCAACATCGACCCCAGCTCCGACGCAATCCCCGTCGCACACCGCCCTGTCACCAGCAATCCCGTAAATGCAGGACCCAGCTCGCGCACTAGCGCAATCGCCACCACGTCTCCGGTCAGCGAAGTCTGTCCGAATCGAATGAATTGCGATCCTGTCTGCAGCACCATGACCGCGCCGATGAAGAACCCGGACAACAGGATGATCGGCAGCGACCCTGCTCCGATAAAATCCATCTGCTCCAAAGTGTCTTGGAAGTAGTGCGGGCTGGTAAACATGTTGCTGAATGCGCGCCCGGAGAGCAGCGCGTAGTCCTGGACGGAGGCCACCACCCCCTTCGCCGCATCCCCCAATACCTCAACCACGGAGACGGCTTCTTCCTCTTTCGTCTGGCGGCCGGTAACCTGAAGATGAGTATCTGCCACGAGTACCTGTTCGCGTTGGCTTTCCGCGACGAACTGCTCGGACAACTACGTCTCCGAAAGCCTAACTGTGTGGCAACAACACGTCAAGTCAGCGATTGGAATTCCATCTATATTAAGCAATATCAGCAACATGCTGGTATTTTCAGGTGAGGATGCAGTTTGAATCCTTCCCTCTGTCCATTTTCGCCGCAATTTCGTCCTGCCATGGCCATCATAACCCTGGTTCCGGCATCGTCGTTAGTACCTCCATCCTCACTCTTCGTTCGCTTGTGGTTCAAAAGAGCCATGGCCTATTCGTACCTCAGAGCCACAATCGGATCGACGCGCATGGCGCGGCGCGCGGGGATGTAGCAGGCGAACAACGCGACAGCGGAGAGCAGAATGGCGACGGCCGCGAACGTGAGCGGATCGGACGCGCCGATTCCGTAAATCAACGTGGTAATGAGGCGCGTGAAGCCAAATGCGGCGATGACTCCGATGGCGACGCCCATCAGCGTGATTTTCAATCCCTGTCCCAACACCATCTGCAGGACGTCTCTTCTGGAAGCGCCAAGCGCCACACGGACTCCAATTTCGTGGGTGCGCTGGCCGGTTATATAGGAAATCACGCCGTAGATTCCGACCGCGGAAAGAACGAGAGCAAGGGCGGAGAAAACGCTGAGGAGGAACATGGTCAGCCGCTGTGTGGAGATGGAACGAGAAACGATTTCTTCCATCGGCCGGACTTCGTAAACGGCCGCGCTGCTCACGACTCTTTCGGCGGCTTGTCGAATAGCGCCGGTGATGTCTCCTGTATTGCCTGTTATCCGGGCTACATACCCGCTGCCGTTGGACAAAAGCGTCCAGAATCTGTCCGGCACTTGCCAAACAGGAAGATAGAGCTGGGCCTGCAAATCCTGATGTTCTCGCGAACCTAAACCCCAGTGTTCGACGTGGCCGACAACGCCAACGATCTCCGGCTGCATATCGAGCAAACCGACGTTGAGATGTTTCCCGATGGGGTCCTGATTCGGAAAATATTTGCGCGCGAAGGTAGCGTCAATCAGCGCTACGGAAGGTCCGTGCTCGTCATCGCGCTCCGTAAATGAACGGCCTCGTTCGACGGGAATACGCATGGCCTGGTGGTAGCCTGGATTCACCAGATAAAAGAGCGCGAAAGGCATGTCGTTATCGTTTGCCGGCTTGGGCTGGCCTTCAAGCCAGAAAGGAACTTCGGAATCTCCGGTCATTGGCAGCGAACCGCCCATCATGGAAACCGTTTCCACGCCGCGAACGCCTTCGAGTTGCCGCAAGGTCTCGCGGTACATGGCGCGGAGTTGATCAGGCTTCGCTGCGGAACTGGAAGTCGAGGAGATCGCGAATGTGAGAACGCTGTACGGATCGAAACCGGGATTCACATTGCCAAGCGCCGAGAGAGTGCGAATCATCAGCCCCGCGCCGATAAGAAGGACGACCGCCATGGCCATTTCGACAACGATGAAAACGCTTTGCGCGCGATGACGCGCGCCGCTCGAACCGCGTCCGCCTTCCTTCAGTGTTTCGTGAGTATCCGGCCGGAGGGTCTTGAGCGCGGGAATCAGCCCGAAGACAATGCCGGTCAGGACGGAGATGCCGAAAGTGTAGAAGAGCACGTGGCTGTCGAGAGCGATCTCCTCTGAGCGGGGAACATTCGAGGCCAGAGTCGCGAGGAGAACGCGCACGCCCAACTTCGCCAGAAGGAGGCCAATGCAACCTCCCGCGATGCCAAGCAGGACGCTTTCAGTAAGCAATTGGCGAATCACCCGCGCGGGACTGGCTCCGAGAGCAGCGCGAATCGCAAATTCGCGACTGCGGCCGGTGGAACGAGCGAGAAGCAGATTGGCGACGTTGGCGCAGGCAATCAAAAGCACAAAACTGACGGCTCCGAGCAGTACGAGCAAAATTCCCTTCACATTGCCGACAACATCCGTCTTAAGTGGAATCAGAGCCACGCCGGTGCCTTTGTCGGCCTCGGGATACGCGGCGGCAAGATTTTCGGCGATGCCAGTCATGTCCGCGCGGGCCTGTTCGATGCTGACCCCGGGCTTCAGGCGGCCGATGGAGTTCATGCCCATGCTGATGCGGCGGTCGCGGAAAGTAGGATCGGTCCACTGGCCGATGGGGATGTAGACGTCGGTGGGACTGAGGCCGGTGACGCGGCCCTGAGCGACTCCAATAATTGTGTAGGACTTGCCGTTCAGCGTGATGGTCTTCCCCAAGACGTCCTGCGACAGACCAAATTTACGCTTCCAAAGCCCGTCGCCGAGGATGGTTACCGGACCGGCGCCCGCCTGATCTTCTTCGGGACGAAAAGTGCGGCCGAGCAGCGGTTGCAAGCCAAGGGCGGGAAAGAATTCAGCAGAAATCATGTGAATGTGAACGCGCTCCGGCTCGCCGGCACCGATCATGTTGTAGTCGTCGGAGCGGAAAGCGCTTAGGGACGCGAAAGAGTGATTGTCTTTCTGCCAGTCGAGGAAATTGGGATAAGAGCTGGAGCTTTCCTGGAACGTCCCAGTCTTCGAGTAGACGGCGACGAGGTCGTTGGGATTAGGGAAAGGCAACGGATTGAGGAGCACGCCGTTGACGACCGAGAACAAGGCGGTGTTCGCGCCGATCCCCAAGGCCAGCGTCAGAACAGCGATCGCCGTGAAGCCGGGGTTCTTTCCCAGCACGCGCAATCCGTAGCGGACATCTTGCCAGAAACTCATCATTGGACTCTCTCCTCAGATACACACCCAGGGTGGTGTAGGGCGTCTGGAAGAAGAAACGAGATTGCGGGGCCTTTTGTTTCCGAATGCCAGAGCCGTCCTCGGGATCGGGAAGTCAGACATGATGCCTCGTTGCTGGGGCGACTGAAAGTGGTTGTCGCGAGCGATGACGCGGCAGGTGGAGGAGCTGGTTGGCGATGTAGGCGAGGAGACAGTTGGCTGAGGGACGCATGTTCGGAAGAATGGACGGACGGAGAGCGAGAGAAACGTCAACTACCCCACCTCGCCCCGACCGCGTCCCGACGGGAGTTGGGATCTGCGATCGGGGTAAACGCCACTCGCGAGAGTGAGACGCACGCAAGAGAAACCCAGAGGAAGAACCTGGCCCAGCCACCTGAACGCCTCGTTAGCCCACTCTCCAAATGTTCTTGTCCGGTGACGTCCAAGCCAACTCGCTTGACACGCAGATACTTTGCTGCATAAAGTAGTTTATTCGGTCACTCGTTTGGCGGAGCGGCAGCCTTACATTTCTGCCACCAAGATCCCAGGTGCAAAGCAGGCATCGATGTGGACGGCGCTGCACACGGCAGCGTTATTCAAGCGGGGATCGACCGGCCGTTTATGTTCCTTCTGAGCGACCACAGTCGCGAGTCCGAGCCGGAGAGCGGTCAGATCATGGCCAACATCCGATCGATTTACGATCGTCTGCCTACGGATGGAAGGGCGCTGCTGGAGATTCGTGGCGCGAACCATTTTCTTTTCAGCGACGACGGAGCATTGCTAAAGAGCCATATCGTGCTACGGACACACCGCATGTTAGGAATTGTCGGTATCGAGGGGCGCCGCCAACTTGCCGTGACAGCCTACTGCCTGCGCAGCTTTTTCGACGCGTGCCTCAAGGGGGAAAGTGTTTCGCGGTTCAAGAGCTCATCTCCTCTTTACCCTGAGATACAGGTTCTGGAGTGATGCGCCTCTAGCGACGATTGCGCCGGGATTGGAAAAAGACGGCCAGCCGAATGTTGAAAGCAAATGGATCAAGTAAGGTATGCTCACTCTCAACTATGGCACGATTGACGGGTCCGGAACGCCGCCGGAGAGCGCGGTTGAGGCTTCGACAGACTGTTCGTGTGAGGCCGTCCGATGCTCGGGGACATGACTTCGACGAAATCCTGCCGACGCTCAACACGTCGCGAGAGAGCGTCTATTTTGCATCGAAGAATGAGTTCTATACGGAAGGTATGCGCGTGTTTGTCACTTATCCCTATTCGGATGAGCATGGCTCGCTTAACCGGGAGTCTCTCGGAAAAGTAGTGCGCATCGACGATCTTGGCCATGGCCGCCGCGGGATTGCTGTGGAGATTTTGATGCCCGTATACCTCGGGGGCAAAGAAACCCTGAAGTAGCAGGCTGGGCGGCGGATTATTCCTTCTTCTTAATAACCGCTTAAATTCGCCAGGCGCAGCGCCGGTCAGCGTGGAGGCGTGCTGGACGCAGGGAGCAGCGCCGGCTACACTGTTTGTATTCCACTTGATTCGCATCGAATACGCGCAAAAAAATTTGCGAGGAATAAACGGGATGCTTCGCTTTTACACCGCGGGTGAATCGCACGGACAGGCGCTTCTAGCGTTTATTTCCGGCTTGCCAGCGCAGATGCCCGTGGATATCCGGTTCATCAACCACGAGCTACGGCGGCGGCAGCTTGGTTATGGCCGCGGCGGGCGGCAGAAGATCGAAAAGGATACGGCAGAAATTTTTGCGGGAGTGCGCCACGGGAAGACCATCGGAGCGCCGATTGCGTTGCGAATCGAGAATCGCGATTGGGCCAATTGGGAAAAGATCCTGCCGGTGGAAGAGGGGAAGGAAGACACAGACACGCGAAAGCTGGTTGCGCCGCGGCCGGGGCACGCGGATTTGGCGGGATCGCAGAAATTTGATTACCACGATGCGCGGTACATACTGGAGCGGGCGTCAGCGCGGGAAACGGCGGCACGCGTAGCGGCGGGCGCGTTCGCAAAACTTCTTTTGCGCGAATTCGGCACGCAGATCGCGAGCCACACAATTCAGGTGGGGCACGTGCGGCTAGAAAAACCAGCCAGTTGGAAAAAGATCCACGCGGTGAGCGGGGATCTGGACTCTCCTTTGCGATGCATTGACGCGGAAGTACAGGAAAAAATGAAGGCGGAGGTTGATGCAGTCCTGAAAGCAGGAGACACGGTCGGGGGGATTTTTGAAATTGTGGCCCACAACGTGCCGGTGGGGCTGGGAAGCCACGCACAATGGGACGAAAAGCTAGATGGGCGGCTGGCGCAGGCGCTGATGAGCGTGCAGGCGGTGAAGGCGGTGGAAATTGGCAACGGCGTGAGGAGCGCGGGCTCGTTTGGAAGCGAAGTGCAGGATGAGATTTTTTATGAAAAATTGGCGCGGCGATTCCGGCGGACGACAAACCGCGCGGGCGGACTAGAAGGCGGGATCACCAACGGCGAAGACGTGGTGGTGCGCGGGTACTTGAAACCGATTTCGACATTGCGGCAGCCGCTGCACACGACGGACATGGTCACCAAAGAGCCGGTAAAGGCCGCTTACGAGCGGTCGGATTGGTGCGTGGTACCGGCAGGAGCGGTGGCGGGAGAAGCCATGGTCGCACTTGTGCTGGCAGACGCTTTTCTGCAAAAATTTGGGGGAGACTCGCTGGCGGAGATGCGGCGAAATTTTGACAACTATGCCCGACAAATTGACGAGTTCTGAACCCCCCAACGCTGCGGCCACCGAAGCGCAGCAGGCGGCGTCCGCCGCGCGCAAGATCTATCCGATCGTCAAGTATGGAGATCCCATCTTGGAGAAGCCGGGCGCGCCGATAAAAAAATTCGACGCGGAACTGAAGCAGCTTGCGGAGGATATGTTCGCTTCGATGTACGCAGCGCAAGGAGTGGGATTGGCGGCGCCGCAAATCGGACTGAGCCTGCGGATTGCGGTGGTGGATGTGACCGGAGGGAAGAATCCTGAAGCGAAGATCGTGCTGGCGAATCCGGAGATCGTTCACGCGGAAGGCGAAGTTCGGGAAGAAGAAGGCTGCCTGTCGATTCCGGGGTTTCGAGGATACGTGCTGCGTCCGCAGTTTGTGACGATCAAGGCGCACAACGCCAAGGGCGAGCCGTTTGAAATCCGCGGGGAAAACCTGCTGGCACGAGCCTTCTGCCATGAGATCGATCACTTGAATGGCATTCTTTTTTTGCAGCACCTCAGCATGCTGAAGCGCGACCTGATCAAACGGAAAATCAAGAAGCTGAGGAAACAGGGCGAGTGGTAAGTGCCAGAGCCGGCCGTCTGGCGGCCGTAGTGGGTTGATGATGCGAATCGTTTTCTGCGGCACGCCCTCCTTTGCGGTTCCCACTCTCAAGCACCTGCTGGCGCAACCCGACATTGAGATTATTGGCGTGATTACACAGCCGGACCGTCCGCGGGGGCGCGGGCAGGACGTTTCGTTTTCGGCGGTGAAGGAAGCGGCGCTGGCGGCCAAGCTGACGGTGCATCAGCCGGAGAAGATTCGGACGTCTGAAACGGAGACGTTGCTGCGGAAGCTGGCTCCCGATAGCGTGGTGATCATCGCTTACGGACAGATTATTCCGGCGAAATTGCTGCCGATTCCGAAACTGGGCTGGATCAATCTGCATGCTTCCCTGCTCCCTAAGTATCGAGGTGCGTCGCCGATCAAATGGGCGATCGTGAATGGCGAGACACGAACCGGCGTGACGACGATGAGGATTGATGCAGGGATGGATACCGGAGAAATGCTCTTGCAGCGCGAAATTGAAATTGGCGCGAAAGAGACTGCGCCGGAGCTTGCGGCCCGGCTGTCGGAAGTTGGTGCCCCACTGATGGTGGAAACGTTGCGCGGGTTGGCCGCTGGAGTGATTGTTCCGAAGGCCCAGAATCATGCGGAGGCGACCCACGCGGGAATGCTGAAGCGAGAAGATGGGCGCATCGATTGGAAGCGGCCAGCGACAGAGATTTACAACCGGATGAGGGGATTCGCGCCGTGGCCTGGGTCTTATACGACGTTTCGCGGGCAGACCTGCCACGTTTGGGGCGAACCGGCGTCTAAAGGAGAAGGCGCGGGGTCGCCAAGCGACAGTAGCGAGGCGGCACCGGGAACTTTATTCGGCGAAAAAAATGAATTGTTTGTGCGTTGCGGGGACGCAACCGTTTTGTGCGTCAGCGCAGTCCAATTGGAGGGCCGCAAGCTGGTGAAAGCGGGTGATTTTGCGAACGGCGCGCGATTGAAAAGCGGTGAACGCTTTGGCGACAGCTAGTTTGCGCGGAACAAAACAGTAGGACATACTTCAGGTTTACCCCATGCACTCGGAAGAAAACATTCGTTGACAGGGCGTGGTAACGGGAGCTCACCATCCATGAAAATCTCTGAATTCTCAGCCAAACGCGGGAACGTGCGTTTCCGCGGCAAGGACTTCGCGCGGGCGGCGCTGTGCTGGATGCTCGCTGCGCAGCTTGCGGGACCGCCGATTGCATCGGCGGGAGGCGGCAAGTCCGCCGCAAAGACGGCGGCCGCAGGCGCAGTGAATGATCCGGTACTAAAAGCGATGCAAAACGAGATTGCCCGCGCAACGGCGGAACTCAGCAAGTCGGAACAGCCACCTTACTACCTGAGCTATACGGTGTACGACCAGGATTTCGTGGTGCTGGTGGGGGCTTACGGAAGTTTGCTGACCAACAGCGCGGCTC